>Ga0136620_10000815_pt1 | contig 14348 bp, 15 predicted proteins | sample AntDrymUQ4162106_2_FD_104806 | JGI IMG/M metagenome (GOLD analysis project Ga0136620, IMG submission 104806) | Polar desert sand microbial communities from Dry Valleys, Antarctica - metaG UQ416 (21.06) | ecosystem: Environmental > Terrestrial > Soil > Desert | place: Antarctica: Dry Valley... | reverse complement strand
TGGAGCGCTATCGCAAGGTGCTCGATCTCGTGATGCATGCGGACGCCGGAGAAGGTCTCAGCACCGACGAGCTGGTGATCCGTGCGGAGATCCCGCAAGACGAGTGCTTCCGCACCCTGCAAAACCTGGAACGGCTCGGGATCCTGTCCAACGACCTCGGCCTGCGCGTCTGCCTGCGCACGGGCGTCACGGACGCCTCGGAGGCACGCCTGCGTCGTGTGAGCGAGATCGAGCGCGCCCTGGTGGATGTTATGGCAGAAGCCGCGCCGGATGCCGACACTGGGAGCGAGGACGCTGGGAGCGAACAGGTGTTGACCTTGAGCAGCCTCTGCCAGGGTGTCCGAGAACGATTGCAGGGAAGTGCGGCGGCGGCGCAGATCATCCCCGACGGCCTGCTGGCTGTTTTACGCACGATGGCGCACGCATTCGGCGGGGGCCGGGCCCGGCGTGCCATGCTCGATATCAGAAAGGCCGGTAGCGGCGAATGGCGCGTGCGCGTGCGCCGCCCATGGCAGCAGATCCGCGAGATCACGGAGATGCGGCGAGCGGTCGCTGACGTGCTCTTGAGGGCGCTGCTCGCCAAGCTCCCGCCAGGGCTTCGAAGCGCCGACGCGATAGTGGAGTGCAAGGCATGCGATCTCACCGATGCGCTACGCTCCGATTTCGACGTGGCCGCGCGGCTCCACGACGCGGACATGGCCATCGAGCCGGGGCTACTTTACCTGCATGGGACCGAGGTCTTGATCTTGGACCGGGGCCGCACGGTGTTTCGCTCGGCCATGACGATCCAGCTTGTGCCGGGGTCCCGTCGATTCACCAGGGAGGATTACGCCGCGCTCGAGCGCCATTACAAGGAACGGAACCTCCAGATCCACGTCATCGATGAGTTCGCGCGCCGCGGTGCCCGGAAGATCGCCGATGCGCTCGCCCTGGTGGCGGCATATTTTTCCTGGGGGCGCGATCGCTTCGTCGCGGCGTACTTCGCCGGTCGCAAAGAATTGCTCGAGTTCGCCACCACGGCCGAGTCGTACCGCCGCATCGTGGAGGCGTTGCGCAATCCCGTGCAAGAGCGGCTGGTACAGGCGCGCGAGACCGGCAACCACCTGGTCCTGGCGGGCCCCGGGTCCGGCAAGACCACGGTCGTCGTCCATCGCATCGCCTATCTCTTGCGGGTCCTGCGCGCGGCCCCGGAAAGCATCATCGCCCTCACGTTCAATCGCTCGGCCGCGATCGAGGTACGGAAGAGGCTGTACGATCTCGTGGGCAACGACGCCCATGGGGTGACGGTCCTCACGTATCATGCGATGGCGCTACGCGTGACCGGGGTGAGTCTCGTCAAGCTCGGCGAGACGGGACAGGAGCCCGATTTCGAGGCGCTGATCGGCCGCGCGGTCGATCTGCTCGAGGGCCGGGTGGAAGTCGGCGCCGACATGGACGAGTTACGTGACCGGCTCTTGCGCGGCTACCGCTACATCCTGGTGGACGAGTATCAGGACATCGATGCGCGCCAATACGCCCTGGTGAGCGCGCTGGCGGGCCGGACGGCGAAGGAAGGCGATACCCGGCTCAGCATCATGGCGGTCGGGGACGACGACCAGAACATCTACGCCTTCCGGAAAACGAGCGTCGGATTCATCCGCCGATTCACCGAGGACTATCAGGCCGAGCCCGTCTATCTCGTCGAGAACTATCGCTCGACGCAACACATCATCTCGGCGGCTAACGAGATCATCGCGCCGGCACCGGGGCGCATGAAGATCGACCATCCGATCCGGATCGATCATGCGCGACTCCAGAAGCCGTCCGGCGGCCGCTGGCAGACGCTCGATGAGCTGGCACGCGGGCAGGTACAGTTATTTCGGGTGCCGGGCGATCGCAACCTCCAGGCACAGCTCGCCCTGCACGAGATCGAACGCCTCCGGGCCCTCGACGGCGAGGCCGATTGGTCGGACTTCGCGGTCCTGGCGCGTACCCATGAAACCCTGGAGCCGATCCGCGCCTACTGCGAGCTGCACGGCATCCCCTATCGCACCGGCGAGCGCGCCGGATCCGGCCTGTCGGCCATCAAGACCCGCGAGGGATACGCGCTCCTCGGCGCCTTGCGGAGACGCTCCGACCGTTTGATCCCGGTCCGCGCGCTGCTTCGCTGGATCGCCGCTCGCACCCGGGCCGATCCGCGAAATCCGTGGTGGGAAGACCTCATGGCTTGCGCCGTCGAGCTCGATCTCGCCGTGGGCGACGTGCGGGTCCCCGCGCTCGAAGCCATCGAATGGTTCTACGGATCCGCCGGTAACCGGGCGCGCGAGGCGCCCGGACATCTCAATGTCCTCACGGCGCATGGCGTCAAAGGGCGCGAATTCAAACACGTCGTGGTGTTGGATGCCGGGGACTGGAAGGGCGGCGGGGCAGAGGAGCGCCGGCTCCTTTACGTTGCGATGACGCGCGCCAAGGAAACCCTGTCGCTGTTCCAATCGCGGGACAACCCATTCCTCTGCGCGCTCGGAGACAGCGAGGCCGTCCGAACGGTGGAACCCAAGGTCCTGCCGCTGCCCTCGGCGGCGCTCGACCGCATCCATCGCGAGCTGACGCCGCGCGACGTGGATCTCGGCTACGCGGGCCGCCGCGCCGCGCAACACCCGGTGCACGCGGCCATTGCCCGCCTCCGTGTCGGAGACGCACTCGATCTCGTCGAGCGCGATCTTCAGGATGGGGCAGGCTGCGTGGTGGGGCGGCTGGCGAAGGGCTATGCCCTGCCGGATCGTATGCTCGCCGCGGTGAAAGTGAGCGCCATCGTCGCCCGAAAGCCGCAGGGGCAGGAAGATCAAAATCGGGCGCGGCCCAAGGTCGATGAGTGGGAAACGGTGCTTTGCGATCTCACGTTCCAGTAGCACCCTTCGATCCGGCCCTTCGAGGCGGTCCATGGCCGCGCGTCACTACGACCGGCGCGCGTCCCGCTCGAAACACTTCCCTTCTGGCGACACTCGGTTCGGGGCCGTCGAGTGGCGCGACTCGAACGCCGGCGACCGCTGCGCCTGCACAGTCCAGCGCCAAAGCGAGCGGCGTGAGCGCTAATTTGCTGTTTATCCGAACGGCAAGCCGCTCTCCAACGAGATGGGAGTAGATCCGCCTCTGAGGCTAGAATCAATGAGTTAGGCGAGGGTCGGTCGTTGTATATGACAATGTTGTCGGGGGGCTAGGACGTGCGGTGCACCTTCCAGAACGGAGTTCTAGAAATTACGATGCCGGCGCCGCAGCGTGTAGAGCGCAGCCGACGAATTGAGATCCAGGGGGCACCTGACGGGGGAGCCCCGCCTTCTGGCGAGCAGCCCAAGACGGTCTCATAATGTAGACCTCTATCGAAAGGAGATGGCAAGATGGCCAATGAGAATCTGATCGGACTGAAGGTTGCGGTTTTGGTCGACGAAGGCTTCGAGCAGATCGAGCTGCTCGAGCCTACGAAGGCGCTGGACCAGGCCGGCGCCGACACAAGCATTGTGTCGCCGAAGAATGACCGCGTTCGCGGCTGGAACTTCACGGAGTGGGGTGATGAGTTATCGGTTGACGTGGCTCTCGATCGAGCGCGGCCGCAGGACTTCGACGCGCTGCTGCTGCCGGGGGGTGTCATCAATCCGGACTCGTTGCGCATCCAGCCAAAGGCGATCGATTTCATTAAGGCCTTCTTCGATGCCGGCAAGCCGGTCGCGTCGATCTGCCATGGCCCTTGGACCATCATCGCGCCGGCGCGGCGCACGGGAGGCGGATCGCCTCGTGGCCGTCGCTCAAGACCGATCTCAAGAACGCCGGCGCCGAGTGGGTGGATCACGAGGTCGTGGTGGATGGAAATCTCGTCACGAGCCGCAAGCCTGACGACATCCCAGCATTCAATCGGGAGATGATCGGGCTCTTCAGCAGGGTACGTACGCAGGCTCGATCCGTAGCGTGAAGCCGCTCTTTAGGGCGACAAACGCTTCCCCCCTGGACAATGCTCCGCAGCAGACGAAGGGGCGATGGCAGTGCAATTCGTGCACGAATACCTCGCTTCCAGTTTGACGCGTAGTATCATCTCATAAGCGAGGGGATAACCATGTCCAGCACATGCGTTCATCTGTATCAGATCCGACCGGTGATACCCAGTGCGAGCGGCTGCGAGGAGTGTCTCGCAATCGGGGACACTTGGGTGCACCTGCGCCTGTGCCTGACTTGCGGGCATGTCGGCTGCTGCGACGACTCGAAGAACAAGCACGCCACCAGGCATTATCACAAGACACAGCATCCGATTATCCAGTCGCTCGAACCGGGTGAGCACTGGTGGTGGTGCTACCCCGATAACATGTTGATGGAATGAGCAAACAGTGGCCGAAGCAAGCGCTACAGAAACCGCCTCCCGGAGTGATGGCACCGTGACCCGGCGCACCGCGCTCCTTGCCGGCGCGACCGGGCTCGTGGGCGGCCACTGCCTCGAGCTGCTGCTCGAAGACGACGCCTGGGAGCAGGTGACCGTGCTTGGCCGGCGGGAGATCGGAACCACGCACCGCAAGTTGGTACAGCGGGTGGTCGACTTCGACCGGCTGGCGGAGCTCGGTGACGTCCCGAGGGTCGACGAGGTCTTCTGCTGTCTGGGCACCACCATGAAGCGCGCGGGCTCAGAGGCGGCGTTCCGCAGGGTAGACTTCACGTATGTCCACGAGCTGGCGCAGCTCGCCTCCCGGCACCGCGCCGGCCAGTTCCTCCTGGTGAGCGCCTTGGGCGCGGATCGCCGATCGAGGGTGTTCTACAACCGGGTGAAGGGCGAGGTGGAGGAAGCGGTTCGGAAGCTGCCGTTTGATGGCGTGCACATCTTCCGGCCCTCGCTGCTTCTCGGCGAGCGCCGGGAGAGCCGTCCCGTAGAGCGGCTCGCGATCCTCGCGGGCCGGGCACTCGGGTTCATGTTCGTCGGCCCGCTCGGCAGGTACCGGCCGATCGCGGCGCGGGCGGTCGCGGCGGCGATGATCCGCATCGCCAAAGACGCCGCCCGCGGGGTCCACGTGTACGAGTCGGACCGGATCCGGGCGCTCGCTGCAACCAGGAGCTAACGAATGTCGGCTTTTTGATTGGAAGAACTGTCGAACCACTATTCTGATCGGAGCAGAGAGGAGAACGTCATGTCCACGCCAGCCATCGCGCCGGCCGCGGCAAGATACACGCCCGCGGAACGGCTGTTTCACCCCATCGAGCTCGGGCGCTACGACCTGCCCCACCGGATGGTCATGGCACCGCTCACCCGCTCGCGCGCCCGCCAGCCGGGCAATGTTCCCTCTCCGCTCAACGCCTGCTACTACGCGCAACGAGCTTCTGCGGCTCTCATCATTAGCGAGGCAACCCAAGTATCTCAACAGGGACAGGGCTACGCCTGGACCCCCGGTATCCATAGCCCGGAGCAGGTTGAGGGCTGGCGAGCGGTCACCGACGCGGTGCACCAAGCCGGCGGTCTGATCTTCCTGCAGCTCTGGCACGTCGGGCGCATCTCCCATCCTTGCTTGCAGCCCGATGGCATGCTACCGGTCGCGCCCTCGGCCATCAAGCCAGCGGGCCAAGCGTTTATCGAGAACGACAAGGGCGAGGGAGAGCTGGTCCCCTTCGTGACCCCGCGGGCCTTGCAGATCGAAGAGATCCCTTACATCGTCCGACAGTACGTGCGCGGGGCCAAGAATGCGCTTTGCGCCGGCTTCGACGGCGTCGAGATCCACGCTGCCAACGGCTATCTGCTCGACCAGTTCATCAACTCCAGCACCAACCACCGCGCCGATCGCTATGGCGGCGCCATCGAGAACCGGGCGCGGCTGCTGATAGAAGTGGTCGAGGCGGTCAGCAAGGTCTGGGACACGGACCGCGTCGGCGTAAAGACTATCGCCCCTCGGCACCTTCAACGACATCAGCGACCACGACCCGGAAACGACCTTTGGCTACATCGCGAAGAAGCTCAGCGACTACCGGCTCGCCTACCTACACCTCGTCAACCCGGCCGTCGCCGCGATTGAGCAAGGGACCGAGCCCGATCCGCGCGCGACTCGGATGCTCGATCTCCTCCGTGAAAAATACCGCGGCACGCTCATCGTGGCCGGTGGCTTCGACCAGGACACCGCCGAGGCCTGGCTCGAGCAGCGCAAGGCGGATGTGATCGCCTTCGGGCGTAAGTTTATCGCCAATCCAGACCTGCCGGAGCGGTTTCGCTCTCGCGCCCCCCTCAACGCCGACGATCCGTCCACCTACTATGGAGGCGGTGCCAAGGGTATACCGACTACCCGACCCTCGCCCAGGAACGGGGCGAGCAGCCGCCGTGCGTGGATGACCGATGGCGATAAGGTCTGAACTGGAAGGAGAACCCCTCGCGAACACAAGCGTGACCAAGAGCTGATCGCCGTCGACGGCAGAAATTCGCTAAACGAGTAGCAAAAATGCTGATCCAGCCGATCGATTATTTTCTCGTCATCTGGTTTGCGTTGGCCGGGGCCTCGACTGCCTATGTGACGTGGGACCAGTATCGGAACAACCCCGAGCCCGTGGTGATGAAGTGGGGCTTCATCCTCGTCACGCTCTATATGGGACCCATCGGTCTCTTGCTTTACGTCTTGGCAGACAAAGAACCGCGGCCGGGCGAGCACGAGACCTTTATCAAGCCGCTGTGGAAACAAGGCGTCGGCTCAACGATTCATTGCGTCGCCGGCGACGCCACGGGCATCATTCTGGCGGCGGCGATCACGGCCACGCTCGGGCTGCCCATGTGGATCGACCTGATCGTCGAGTACGTGACCGGGTTCGCCTTCGGCCTGTTCATCTTTCAGTCGTTGTTCATGAAGTCGATGATGGGCGGGACCTACTGGCAAAACGTCCGTAACACCTTCCTGCCCGAGCTCATCAGCATGAACTTCATGATGGCGGGGATGGCCCCGGTGATGAGCTTTTTGATGATGGGACGCGACATGCGGGCCATGGAACCGACCGAGCTGCTCTTCTGGGGCGTGATGTCGCTGGGCGTGATCGCCGGTTTCGCGATTGCCTATCCCGCCAACGTCTGGATGGTCGTGAGGAATCTCAAGCACGGGCTCATGACCGAGCGTAAACCTGGGAGCCGCTTCGATCTGGGTGTGCAAGACAAGGCCTCGGCAGACGCCGAAGAACAGCGCGCCGCGCACGGCGGTCACGGGCAGCACGCCCACCAGCGCCATGGCGGACATGCGAAGGCCGGCGGCCACGGCATGCAGTCAGACGCCACACACGCCCAACTGGCCGCGGTCGCCGGCGTCTCTGCGCTCGCGCTCGCCCTGGGCATGGTGGCGCCGGCCAACTGGGTGAACCTACGCCTGTCGGCGCGCGACGTGGGCGGCGCGATCATGCCGCCCGGCATGATCATGGACCGTGACACGCCCGCGGAAGCCATGCTCGACATGGCCGCCGTAGATCCGCGCGATGTCGTCGCAAGGTACGGGCTCGGCGTCCGCGGGAACCGGGAGCTCGTCCCGCGCATCGAAAACGGCGTCAAGGTCTTCGACCTTGAAGCCACGGTCATTCGGTGGACGAGCCCGGCGTCACGGTCGATGCCTACGCGTTCAACGGCCAAGTTCCCGGACCGAGAGTGCGCTTCCGCCACGGCGAGCGCGTGCGCATTAACCTGACGAACCGCTTGCCCGAGAGTACGACCGTGCATTGGCATGGGCTCATTCTGCCCAACGTCATGGATGGCCCGGCGCATATCACGCAGGAGCCAATCGCGAAGGGCGGGCTCTACCGCTACGAGTTCACCGCGGTGCAATCGGGGACCTATTTCTATCACTCGCACGACCACGTAGATCGTCAGCAGTCCCTTGGTCTGTACGGCGCGATGATCATCGACCCGGCGGAGCCTGATCCGAGCCTCGAAGCCAAACACGAATATACCCTGCTCTTGCAGGAGTGGCTGATGCGCGAGGGTCTCACCTATCCGGCGATGCCGATGGACGGCGGCCAGCCAAATTACTTCACCATCAATGGCCGGGCTTACCCCGCGACGGACACGATCCGCATGCTTGTCGGCGAAACCCTGAAAGTCCGCTTCATCGGCTCGAACAACGGTTTCATTCATCCCATGCACATCCACGGCGGACCGTTCGAGGTCGTTGCGGTCGACGGCGAGACGCTGCAGCCCTCGGCTCGCTATCGGGCAGACACCGTGAACGTCGGGCCGGGCCAGCGCTACGATGTCATCTGGACGGCGCGGCATCCCGGGAAGTGGCTGATCCATTGCCACATCGGCCACCACACGACGAATAACAACATGGAAATGCGCGGAGGCGGCGGGCTGATGATGGTGATCGAGGTGCCTTGATGCCACCCCTGCCCGCTCTGGAATTTTGGTTTGGGATTCTGCTGAGCAACAGCGAACCAGCATACGCCGAAGCGGATCCGTTTAAACGCGCCGCTAATCTCTGGCTGGGGAGCTAAGCGCACGCGCTGGTCGGTTAAGGTGTCGCTGCATGGCATGAGCCCTGATCCGGTTTCGTTTCACATTTCCTTCAAAAACTCGTGTACGAACTGGACCGCCATCGCCCCCTCACCGACGGACGAGGCGACGCGCTTGACCGAGCCGGACCGCACGTCTCCTGCGGCAAACACGCCGGGGTGGCTGGTTTCCAGAAGAAACGGCTGCCGCCTGGGGGTCCAGTAGGGAGACTGTGACACCGCCGGCCCCGTCCGGACGAAGCCTTTGGCGTCTCTCTCGATCTCCGGTGAAAGCCATTCGCTCCACGGCACCGCCCCGATAAAACTGAACAGCGCAGCGGTTTCCAATGTCCGCACCTCCCCGGTCTTGTTGTTGACGACCTCGATCGACTTGAGATAGCGATCGCCGGACATCCGCCGGACCTCCGTGTTGCGAAGCAGCTCGATGTTTGGGGTTTGCTCGATTCGCTGGACCAGGTAGCTGGACATATCCTTGTGCAGGTCGTTGCCGCGGATCACAAGGTAGACCTTGCGCGCCTGCGCAGCCAGGAACACGGCGGCCTGACCGGCAGAGTTCCCACCGCCTACGAGCGCCACGTTTGACCCCCGGCACATCTGCGCCTCGTTGAAGGTCGCAGCGTAGTAGAGGCCGCAGCCCTCGAACTGTGCGCACCCTTCGGCGTCCAACCGCCGGTAGTCGGCCCCAGTGGCGATCAACAGGCACTTGGCCGTGACCGTCTCGCCGTCCTCGAGATGAAGGGTGGGGTACGTGTTGTCAAAAGTCAGTTTCGTGACGAGCGTACCGACGGGCAAACGCGCACCGAACTTGCCGGCCTGTACAACGGCGCGCTCCGCTAGTTCCGCGCCGGTCACACCGGTGGGGAAGCCGAGGTAGTTCTCGATGCGCATGCTGCGGCCGGCCTGGCCTCCGGGTCCCGTGCGCTCCAGCACCACGGTGCTGAGTCCCTCGGAAGCGCCGTACACCGCCGCGGCAAGCCCCGCCGGCCCGGCCCCGACCACGACCAGGTCGTACACCTCGAGCTCCAGCGGCCTGCGAATGCCGAGCGTTTCCGCCAATTCGCGGTTGGAGGGGTTGCGCAGGAGCAACTTGCGGCCCCAGGCGACCACCGGCGTGTCCGCTTCGGTGAGCCCGAATTCCTTGAGGAGCTTGTCCACCTGCGGGTCCGCCTCCAGGTCCAACCAGGTAAACGGCATCCGGTTCTCCGCCAGGAAGTCGCGGATCCGGAAGGTGTCTCGCGAGTACCGCGACCCGATCACGCGCAGGCCTGTGAAGGTTCCGGACCCCTTCAGGAGCTGCCGTCGGGCGATGAACGCCTGAAGGATGACGTCGCCCAGGTCGGGATGGTTGTTCAGGATCTGCCGCAGGGCGTCGGGTGACACCTCATAGACTTCACAATCACCTCGGGCGACGCCACTGACGAGCGATGGGCTGCCGCTCAGTTGCGCCACGTCGCCGGTAAACTCCCCGGGCCCATGGACCGTGACGGTGTTCGGCGTCTCACCAGACTCATCCATGATCTCGACCTTGCCGGACTCGACGACGAAGAACTTGAAGTCGCGCTCGCAAGATCTGGGATGTACCGCAGGATGAGGAGCGTATCCGCATCCAGTGCTTCGGCCAGCGGCTGGATGCGGCAAACAACCGCATCCTGTGGACGGAGGGTGCGGCCTGGCGCCGGCTCGGCTGGCTCGCCCTGGACCCCGAGGAGGGGGTGCTGGAGCGCTATCCGGCCGAGTAACCACCGACAGCAATAGGAGATGTGCTATACTCCGGGCGCGCTTTACCCCCGCCTTTCAAGCGTAACTATTAACCTCAAGCGTAACTATTAACCTATGGTGATCGACCCTAGCCGAAGGAGACAATCATGAGTGATTTAGTCGTCATTGGATTTAACGATGAGCACACGGCTTTTGAGATGCGCGCCGCGTTGGCGAAAATGCAGAAGGAATATCTCATCGAGATGGAAGACATCGTTGTTGTAACGCAAGACGACAACGGAAAGGTAACACTGCACCAGGCGACTAATCTCCCCGCTGCCGGTGCGGTGGGTGGCGGCTTCTGGGGAATGTTGATCGGGATGATTTTCATGAATCCCTTGCTGGGCGCAGCGGTTGGGGCTGGAAGCGGCGCTCTCGCTGGCTTTTTCTCCGATATAGGCGTTTCCGATAATTTCATGAAAGATCTCGGATCAACACTGAGACCCGGAACATCCGCCCTGTTTGTGCTGTTTCGCAAGATGACGGGCGACAAGGTGCTCGAAAGGCTGAAACAGTTCAAAGGAAGAGTCCTCCAGACCTCCCTGACGAAAGACCAAGAGGAGGCGCTGCGCGAGGCGCTGTCGGCGGCAGGGTTGCCTGCATCGCAGACCTGAAGCCTACCCTCCCGATTGCGACAGGCTGCCATCGAGAAGACGATTCCCGTGCTGGGACAGGGATCGTGGGAGCTGGGAGAGGATCGCGGTAAATAAAAGCTGAAACTTGGGCGTTCACCGATATTTCTGGCGCGGGCTTGGGACGATCCTTAATCCCGGTCCGCGATGAGGGTGCAGAGCACGCGCCGATCGCTCCGCGGCCCGTCGAACTCGCAGAAGAAGATGTTCTGCCAGCGCGAAAGCCCAAGCCTGCCGTCGACCACAGGTATGGTCTCCGAAGGGCCGACGATCCCGGACTTGAGGTGGGCGTCCCCATTGCCGTCGTGGGCATCGTGCAACCATACCCCCTTGGGGATGAGCTTGCGGAGCAGGTCTACGACATCGCGCTGCACGCTCTCGTCCCAGTTCTCCTGGATCATGAGCGCGGCCGTCGAGCCCTGCGCGTAGACCGAGACCAGGCCCCGCTTCACGCCGCTCTTTTCAACGAACGTCGCGACCTCGGCGGTGATGTCGATAAGCTCCTCCCGTTCGTGGCTGCCGATCCGTATGACATGTTGCATGGTGGTACCCGCCTTAACGCATCTCGAGCATCGAGGATATAACCTGTGCCATAGGCCCCGGACCAACGCCGGTTCATGGTGGGCACAGCGCTACTCGAGCAAACCTATTCCTCTAGCTTCAGCGGTCGGTAGCGATCCTCCAAGCCCAGGGCTTCGGCGACCGGCCTGCAGGTGATATAGCCCTGATAGGTGTTGAGCGCCTTCGCAAAGCCCGTATCTCCCCGCAACGCCGACAGCCCCCTATCCGCCAGCCGCAAGACATAGGGTAACGTCGCCGAGTTGAGCGCGAGCGTCGAGGTCCTGGGATAAGCCCCCGGCATATTGGTCACGCAGTAGTGGATGACGCCGTGTCTTTCGAACACGGGCGCGGAGTGTGACGTTGGCCGAGAGGTCTCGATGCAACCGCCTTGATCGATGCTCACATCCACGATCACCGAGCCGCGCGGCATGCCCTTGACCATTTCCTCCGTGATCACACGCGGGGCCCTTGCCCCCGGGACCAGCACCGCCCCGACCACGAGATCGGCGTTGCTAAGATGCTTCGCGATGTTTTCGGCGCTCGAGAGGAAGAAATCGACGCTGTCGGGGATCTCCCGTCTGATCTCCGGCAGCCGCTCTTCGTAGCCGCCAATGTAAGTGTGAGCGCCCATGGCGGCGGCGGTCCGCGCCGCATGCCGGCCGACCACCCCATCGCCGATGACCACCACCTTGCCGTGGCGCGTGCCGAGAACGCTGCCGAGTTGCGTGCCCCGTCCGCCGTTGAATCGCGCCAGGTAATAGCTGCCCACGGTGACCGCCATGTTCCCCGCGACAGCGCTCATCGGCGCCAGGAGCGGCAGCCTGCCGCGCGCATCTTCCAAGGTCTCGTAGGCGAGGGCGCTGGTCCGCTTCGCCAGCAAGGCCTCGGCGAGGCCCCGCGGCGCGCCCGCGAGATGCAAATAGGTGAAGAGGATCTGGTCCTTGAGATGGCCATATTCCGATTCGAGGGGTTCTTTGACCTTTAGGACCAGCTCCGCATCCCAGGCCTCCTCGACACCCACCAAGCGCGCACCGGCGGCGACGTATTCCGTATCCAGGAAACCCGAGCCGAGCCCCGCCCCGGCCTCCACCCGCACCTCATGCCCCGCGTCCACTAAGGCGCGAGCGCCCGCCGGCGTGAGCGCCACGCGGTTTTCCTCGTCCTTGATCTCCTTCGGGACGCCGATCTTCACGCTGCCAGCACCAAAGCGAGCGATGGCGCCTGCCTACCTCGCCGCTTTATCGCTCGCGATAGCGAGTTGCTTGTTCCTGCCTCGCCTGGCCGTTGAGCCAGCGCTTCGCGCTTGGATACGCACGCAGGCCTTTGTAGGCTATCACATGTAGCCTATCGCTTGATTGCAATCGATGCAAACAACCATGAACGCCTCTAGAGATGTGACACAGCCGCCCTTATCGGTGACCTCCGGTGGTCTCCGTTATCGGCCTTAAAGCACGCGTTCGGGGCGAGAAGATTGTCGAGGAGGGCTCCCGGTCGAGACGGACAGGTCGAAGACGGTAGTGGTGGGAGCGCCCTCCTCTCGGTCATGTGCCCATGGGTCGTATGATTGATTGACCGTGGGAGTGGCGTCGAGTACCGTGAAGCGGGGACAGGAAGCGGACAATGCGCTACCGACGCTTGAGTTATCGCTATGCGATGGTGGTACGCTCCGGCCAGACATTGCCATTGGGCGACATCTGGCAGAGCGATCGCCTGCGCCTTCTCGTGCAGCCGCGCTGGCGGCCCGATGCGGACACCTACGAGACGGCGACGACGGTCGAGATCCTGGTAGACGTCGCCGGTGTCGAGGAGGACGACCTCGAGGTGCAGCTCTTCGAGGACGTGCTGGTCGTCGAAGGGCGCCGCCGGCTGCCCTCCTGCCAAGAGGGCGCCGTTTACAATGCGGCCGGCATCCGCCAGGGCCCGTTCCGGGTGGAGCTGCCGTTGCCGGCCCCTGTGGACGCCGAGCGAGTCGAGGCGCGTTACGACCGTGGCCTGCTCCGCATCACCCTGCCCAAACGAGTGGAGGCCGGCTGATGGCAGTAGAGTCTGGTGCTGGCCCCGGAGACTTCGCCATCCCCGATGCACTCCCGGTCCTGCCGCTCCGGGACATGGTCCCGTTCCCGCTCACGGCGTTCCCGCTAGCCGTGGGACAGCCGCGCTCCGTTCGACTCGTCGATGAGGTCATGCGCGGCAACCGGCTCCTGGCGCTGGTGGCGCAGCGCGATGCGAAGGTCGAGCCGGCCATGCCCGAGGACCTCCACCAGGTTGGAACCGTTGGGATGATCCACCAGCTAGGTCGGGTACCCGACGGGAAGGTGCGCCTACTGGTCCAGGGCATCGAGCGGATCCGACTGCTGGAATGGATCGGGACGGAGCCGTATCTGGTCGCGCGCATCGAGATCGCCGGGGACCAAACGGGCCAGGCCACGGAGGTGGACGCACTGCGGCGTGCTGTGGTGGATATCTTCCGTCGGCTCGTGGAGGCATCCGCTGAGCTGCCTGACGAGCTGGCGGTCGCAGTGGAGAACATCACCGATCCCCGCCACGTGGTCCACATGCTCTATGCCATCGAATTTCGCTGGATGCCGCCATGCTGAAAGCCCGACTATTGCTGGTGGACGACGATGCCGGCGTGCGCTTCGGCGTCGGCCAGTATTTGCGCACTTACGGCTACGAGCTTGTGGAGGCGGGGAGCGTCGCCGACGCACTCAGCGCCCTTCGCAACGAGCCCGCCGATCTCGCAATCCTCGACTATCGTCTGCCGGATGGTGATGCCCTGGAGTTGGTGCCGAAGCTGCGTGAGCTTGATGCAGAACTGCCGTGCGTGGTCTTGACCGGTCACGGCTCCATCGAGCTCGCGGTGCAAGCAATCAAGATTGGTGCCGAGCAATTCCTGACCAAGCCGGTGGAGCTGTCCGCGCT
>Ga0136620_10000814_pt1 | contig 14352 bp, 13 predicted proteins | sample AntDrymUQ4162106_2_FD_104806 | JGI IMG/M metagenome (GOLD analysis project Ga0136620, IMG submission 104806) | Polar desert sand microbial communities from Dry Valleys, Antarctica - metaG UQ416 (21.06) | ecosystem: Environmental > Terrestrial > Soil > Desert | place: Antarctica: Dry Valley... | reverse complement strand
GCCCCGGTTGCCGTCAAGGAAAAGCGCAAGCCCATCCGAGCGGTGAAACACAAGACCGCGCCGCGCCGATGCGCGCGCCGCTCGAAGGCGGGCCGGGCCGCCCGTGGCGCCAAGCGCGGCCACGTGAAGTGCAAGCGCCCGGCACCCGGCCGTAGGTCCCGCTCGCGCTGAGTGCTCGAAGCCGACCGCGCGCGCGCCGCCTGCCTATGCAATGCTTAGGCACGTGCCGAAGAGGCAGCCCAATCAAGACGGCCTCCAGCTTGGTGACGCCGCCCGCGCCATAGGCGTCAGCACCGACACGCTTCGGCGCTGGGAACGGGCCGGCAAGTTGCGAACCGTCCGGGACTCGGCCAACCGGCGCCGCGTGCCATCCGCCGAGGTGGAGCGCGTATCCGGGCGCCCGCACAGGCAGGAAGCAGGTGACGCGCTGTCCGCCCGCAACCGCTTCCCGGGCACGATCCGCTCCGTGGAGGTGGATGGCGTGATGGCGCTGGTTGAGATCGAAGCGGGGCCGCACCTCGTGATAGCCGCTGTGACCCGCGACGCTGTCGAGGAGCTCGGGCTGGCCCCCGGAGTGCGGGCCACCGCGGCGGTGAAGGCCACGTCGGTGATGGTGGACCGCAGCACCGGATGAGGCGTCTCGCGGCCACGACCGCTGCGCTCGCGGCGCTGGTGGCCGGCTGCGGAGGGGACGACGAACGCTTGGGCGACCGCCCTCGCCTCACGGTCTCGGCCGCGACATCGCTCACCACCGCCTTCGAGAGCTACGGACCCCGCTTCGCGCCCGCCACCGTGCGGTTCAACTTCGCCGGGTCCGACGAGCTGGCGGCGCAGATCCGCCAGGGGGTGAGGCCGGACGTCTATGCCGCGGCGAACACCAAGCTGCCCGGCCAGTTGTTCGAGGAGGGGCTCGTGGAGGAGCCGGTGCGCTTTGCCGGCAACCGCCTGGTGATTGCGGTGCCCGCCGACTCGCCGAGGATCGCCGGCGTCGCCGACCTCGCGCGCGGCGGCGTGCAGCTGGTGATCGGCGCAGAGGGTGTCCCGGTGGGCGACTACGCCCGCGAGGTGGTCGGTCGCCTGCCGCCCGCCCGGGCCCGCGCGGTGCTGGCCAACGTTCGCTCCGAGGAGCCCGACGTGGGCGGCGTGGTGGGCAAGCTCACCCAGGGTGCCGCGGACGCCGGCTTTCTCTACGTGACCGACGTCAAGGCGGCCGAGGGCCAGGTGAGGGCGATCGAGCTGCCAGGAGGGCTCCAGCCGCGCGTGCAGTACGGCGCGGCCGTGGTCAAGGGCGCGAAGCAGGCCCCCGCGGCTCGGAAGTTCGTCGAGGGTCTCCTCGAGGGCGTTGGCCGTGACGCAATGCGCGACGCCGGCTTCGAGCCGCCCCCCGGAGCGTGACCGCCCGTCGCCTGTTTCCGGTCGCGCTCGTGGCCTCGCTGGGTGTGGCCCTGGTCTTCCTCACCCTGCCGCTGCTGGCGATCTTCCTCGAGTCCTCGCCGGCCGACCTGCTGGCCAGCCTCGACGACCCCGGCGCATTCGACGCCCTCGGGCTGAGCCTCAAGACCACCGGCGTCGCGCTGGCGGTGATCGTGGTGCTGGGCACGCCGGCCGCGTGGCTGCTGGCCACGCGGCGCTTCCGCGGTCACGCGCTTGCCGTCACGCTGGTGGAGCTGCCGCTCGTGGTGCCGCCGGCCGTGGCGGGCATCGGACTGCTGGCGGCCGTGGGACCGCAGGGGCTGCTGGGGCCGGCGCTGGAGGAGGCGGGGCTCGAGCTGGTGTTCCAGACCGCGGGCGTGGTGGTGGCGCTCATCTTCGTGGCCAGTCCCTTCTATGTCCGCCAGGCCCAGGCCACCTTTGCCGCGCTGGATCCGGAGCTGCTTGCGGCCTCTCGGACGCTGGGGGCGAGCGAGGCGCGCACTTTCGCGCGAGTGGTCGTGCCCAACGCGCTGCCCGGTCTGGTGGCCGGTGGGGCGCTGGCCTGGGGGAGGGCCCTCGGTGAGTTCGGGGCCACGCTGGTGTTCGCGGGCAGTCTCAGCGGCGTGACGCAGACCGCCCCGCTTGCGATCTACGAGCGCTTCAGCAGCGACTTCACCGCCGCCCTGGCGCTGTCGGCCGTGCTGGTGGCCGCGAGCGGAGCGATCCTGCTCGGCGTGAAGCTCGCGATGGGCCCGGGGGCCCTCGGTGGTGCTGGCGCTAGAGGCTGACACCACGCTCGGCGATCTGCGCCTGCAGCTCGCGCTCGAGGTGGCGGACGGCGAATGCCTGGCCATCGCCGGGCCGTCCGGGGCTGGCAAGACCAGCGTGCTGCGCGTGGTGGCTGGGCTCCTCCGACCACGACAAGGACGGGTGTGCTGCGGCGAAGAGACCTGGCTCGACACCGAGCGGGGGCTTTCGCTTGCGCCCGATCGCCGCCGCCTGGGCTACCTCTTTCAGTCCTATGCGCTCTTCCCCCACCTGTGCGCGTGGCGCAACGTGGCCTACGGGATGCAGGACACCCCACGGGCACTAAGGCGCGCACGCGCAATCGAGATGCTCGAGCGCTTTGGCATGGCCGCGCACGCGGACTCGCGGCCGGCCACCCTCTCGGGGGGCGAGCGCCAGCGCGTGGCGCTGGCCCGCGCGCTGGCACGAAAGCCGCGCGCGCTCCTGCTCGACGAGCCCCTCTCCGCGCTCGATGCCCGGACGCGGGCCCATGCCGGTCGCCGCCTGGGAGAGGTCCTGCGCGACTCGGCGGTGCCCACGATCATGGTCACCCACGACTTCGAGGAGGCCGCCCTGCTGGCCGACCGCGTGGCTGTCATGGACGCGGGCCGCGTGGTGCAGACGGGCACGGCGGCCGCGCTCGCGGCAGGACCAGCCTCGTCCTTCGTGGCCGACCTCACGGGTGCGGTCGTGCTGCACGGCAACGCGCGCGAGGTGGGCGGCGGCCTCACGGAGGTGCAGCTCGACGGCGGCGGCACCCTGCGCAGCACTCACCCCGGCAGCGGCCGGGTGGCGGCCACCGCCCACCCGTGGGAGATCAGCCTGGAGCCGCCCGGCTACGGAGCAGGCGGCTCGGCCCGGAATCGCCTGCCCGCCACGGTGGTGTCCGTCACTCCGGTCGGAAACCGCGTACGGGTGGCGCTGCGGGTCCCCCAGCCGGTCGCCGCGGAGCTCACGGCGTCCGCGGTCGAGTCGCTTCAGCTGGAGCCCGGGACCGAAGTGGTCGCGGTGTTCAAGGCCACGGCCACGCGGGTCGTCGCCGTTTAGCGCGGGAGCGTCAGCGCTCCCAGGCCGGCACGTCGAGCTCGTCGAAGGGGTTGGCCCGCTGCCGGGCGGGCGTGACCGCCCCGGTTTCGCCGGAGCCGCGCGCGGCCGCCGGCGTGCGCCGCTCCTCGGGCCGGGTGGAGCGGGGCTCCTCCCGCGGCCCGATTCGCAGATCGGCCTGCATGCGCGTGTGGGCGGCCTGAACGTCGCGCAGGATGCGCTCAGCCTGGTCGCTGAGCGAGCGCGCCAGCTGGTTGAGGCCCGCCGACAGTGCCTTTGCCTCGTCGAGAACCTCCGCAGCGGCCGCCTCCGCCGCCGCCACCCGGCCCTTCACGGCTCGCTGGGTCTTTTCGCGCAGCTCATCGGACTGGGACTGGGCCTCGGTCAGGATCAGCTCGGCGTCGTTGCGGGCGTCTTCGCTCAGCAGGATCGCGTCCTTGCGGGCGCGGTTGAGCTCTGTCTCAGCCTCGCGGCGGGCCTCCGCCCGGATGTCGTCACCCTCCTCCCGCGCCCCGCGGCGCAGCGCCTCCAGCTCGGACTCCGCCTGCTTGCGGATCTGATCGGCCGCCTCCTGGGCGGCGAGCACGATCTGCTCGACCTGACGGGCCGCGACTTCGGAGGGGCGCGTGGAGGGCGGGGCGCTCATCCTTGGGCGATTCTTCCAGAACGCCCGAGTACGCTCTCCGACCGTGCCCTCCGACCGCTACGACCCCACCACGGTCGAGCCCCGCTGGCAGCGCCTGTGGGCCGAGGAGCACACGTGGGAGGTCTCCAACCAGCCCGATGACCGCCCCAAGGCCTACGTCCTGGAGATGCTGCCCTACCCCTCGGGCGAGCCGCATATCGGTCACCTGAAGACCTACTCGGTCGGCGACGCCGTGGCGCACTTCCGCCGCCGCAACGGCTACTGCGTGCTGCATCCGATGGGCTACGACGCGTTCGGCCTGCCTGCCGAGAACCACGCCATCAGGACGGGACAGCATCCGCGTGAGTCCACCCAGGCCTCGATCGAGGAGTTCCGGCGCCAGTTCCGCCAGTGGGGGATCTCGATCGACTGGTCGCGCGAGGTGGCCACCAACGAGCCGTCCTATTACCGCTGGACGCAGTGGCTGTTCCTGCGCATGTTCGAGCGCGACCTCGCCTACCGCAAGGAGGCCGCCGTGAACTGGTGTCCCAAGGACGCCACCGTGCTGGCCAACGAGCAGGTGATCGAAGGCCGCTGCGAGCGCTGCGGCACGGTGGTCGTGAAGCGCGACCTGGAGCAGTGGTTCTTCGCGATCACCAAGTACGCCGACCGGCTGCTGGACGACATGCGCGACATCGAGTGGCCCTCCAACGTGGTGGCGATGCAGGAGAACTGGATCGGGCGCTCCGAGGGAGCGCGGGTGACCTTCCACTGCGAGGCCAACGGCGCCGACTACGAAGTCTTCACCACCCGCCCCGACACCCTCTTCGGCGCCACCTTCTTCGTCATGGCCCCCGAGCACCCCGACGTGCTCCAGCTCAGCGACTCGCCGGAGGTGCGCGAGTACGTGAAGCGCACGCTCACCGAGTCCGCCGAGGAGCGCGGAGGGGAGGACCGCGAGAAGACCGGCGTGCCGCTCGGGACGACGATCACCAACCCCGTCAACGGCGAGCAGATCCCGATGTTCGTGGCCGACTACGTGCTGATGGAGTACGGCACCGGTGCGATCATGGCCGTGCCCGCACACGACGAGCGCGACTTCGCGTTCGCGCGGAAGTTCGATCTCCCGATCACGCGGGTGGTGGAGTGCGGCGACCTGCCGTGCGCCGACGACGGCCCGCTGGTCAATTCCGGCCGCTTCGACGGCATGGACAACCGCGGGGCCTTCGGGGCGATCGTGCAGTGGCTGGGCGAGGAGGGCCGGGGCGAGCCGGCGATCAACTACCGCCTGCGCGACTGGCTGCTCTCCCGCCAGCGCTACTGGGGCTGTCCGATCCCGATTGTGCACTGCGACTCCTGTGGGCTCGTCCCCGTGCCCGACGACCAGCTGCCGGTGGAGCTACCCGACGTCGAGGACTACGCGCCCAAGGGTCGCTCGCCGCTGGCAGCCGCCGAGGAGTGGGTGAACACGACCTGTCCGAAATGTGGCGAAGCGGCCCTCCGCGAGACCGACACGATGGACACCTTCGTCGACTCGTCCTGGTACTTCCTGCGCTACTGCGACGCCGGCAACGACCAGGCGCCGTGGGATCGCGAGGTGTTGCGCAACTGGATGCCGGTGGACCAGTACATAGGCGGGGTGGAGCACGCGATCCTGCACCTGATGTACGCGCGCTTCTTCGTCAAGGCGCTCGCGGACATGGACCTGCTCGACGTGCAGGAGCCATTCGCGCGGCTGTTCACCCAGGGGATGGTCACCCGCGATGGGGCGAAGATGTCGAAGTCGAAGGGCAACACGGTCTCCCCGAGCGCCCTCGTGGAGCGCTACGGCGCCGACACCGCGCGCTGCTACATCCTCTTCATCGGCCACCCGATCGACGGTGCCGACTGGTCCGATGACGGGGTGGAGGGCGTTCATCGCTTCCTCTCGCGACTCTGGCGAGCCACCCACGATGCGCCCGAGGGCGAGCACCAGCCGACGGGCGAAGCCGGGCCGCTCGTGCGCAAGGCGCATTGGGCGATCGACAAGGTCACGCGCGACCTGGGCGAGCGCTTCTCCACCCACACGTCCATCTCGGCGGTGATGGAGCTCGTGAACGAGGTCTACAAGGAGCGCGAGACGGCCGACCCCTCGCATGTGCGCTTCGCCCTGGCCACCGCGGGATCCCTGATCTTCCCGTTCGCCCCGCATCTGGGCAGCGAGGTGTACGAGCAGCTCACGGGTGGACGGGTGTGGGAGGAACCGTGGCCCGCGGCAAACCCCGCTCTGCTCGAGGCCGATACCTTCCAGCTCATCGTGCAGCTCAACGGCAAGCTGATCGACCGGCTGGAGGCACCGGCCGGAGTGGAGCGCTCCGAGCAGGAGCGGCTCGCCCGCGAGTCCGAGAGGCTCACGGCGCGGCTCGACGGCATGGAGATCGTCAAGTCCATCGTGGTGCCCGGCAAGCTCGTGAACTTCGTGGCCCGATGAACCCGCGCCGGATAGAGATCGGGCCGCTGGCGGTGCTCGCCGGGTCCCTCTTGCTGCTCGTGAGCCTGTTCCTGGACTGGTATGAGCTCCAGCCGGACGCCGGCTTCACGGCCTTTACCGTGTTCGAGTTCCTGGACCTCGTGCTGGCCACGCTCGCGATCGCTGCCGGCGCGGGTGCGCTGGGCCGCCTGCTGAGGGGGACGGGCGACGGCCCGGGGGAGCGCGCGCTGGATCAGGTGGCGCCGGGCGTTGCGATCGCCGCCTTGATCCTCGTCCTCTCCCAGGTCTTCAACCACCCACCTGCGGCGGTTGGCGACGATGCCCTGTCGGGCCAGTGGCTCGCCCTGGGCGGTGCGGCCCTGATGACGGCCGGAGCGGTGCTGGACGCCGCCCGGATCTCCTTCGCCGTCAACGTCTCGCCGCGCGAGCGCAGCACGCGGCGCGAGCGGCCGGGCGCGCCGGAAACGCCAGGGGCGACGCCCGTGACGGACCCGGAGGTGGCCGCGCGGGTCTCAGACGCGCCGCCGGCCGCCGAAGCGCGCGCCGTGGAGCCGGAGGTGAAGGAGGAGCTGTATCCCGACACCGACCGTCAGGGCCCGATCGGCGCCTGGGATCCCGAGACGGCCGGCCAGGAGACGCAGGCGATGGACGCGCCGCTTCCTGACGAGACCGGTGAGACAGAGCAGCAGAAGGAAGGTTCGTAGACTCGCCGTCGATGGCGCAGCCGGACCAGTCGCACGCTCCCTACCTCGACGCACTGAGCGCCTACGCCGCCCGCGAGCCGGGCCGGCTGCATGTGCCGGGCCACAAGGGGGGCCCGGGGGCCGACCCCGGGTTGCGCGAGGCGATCGGCGGCGGCGCCCTGGCCCTGGACATCCCCGCGCTCACCTACGGCATCGACAGCGGTGACGATCCCACGCCGTTCCAGGTAGCGCAGGATCTCGCCGCGGAGGCCTGGGGGGCCAGGCGAACGTGGTTCCTCATCAACGGGGCGTCACAGGGAAACCACGTGGCGCTGCTCGCGCTCGCTCACTCCGGCAAGGGGGTGATCGCCCAGCGCAACGCCCACTCGAGCACCATCGACGGCTGCATCCTTGCCGGGCTCTCGCCGGTGTTCGTGGCCCCCGAGGTCGACCCAGAGCTCGGGATCGCGCACTGCATCACGCCGCAGACGCTGGAGCGTGCGCTCGCCACCACGCCCGGTGTGGTTGGCGCCACGGTGGTCTCGCCCACCTACTTCGGCGCGGTGGCGGACGTGGCCGCCCTGGCAGAGGTGGCCCACACCCACGGCGTGCCGCTGGTGGTAGACGAGTCCTGGGGCGCGCACCTGGCCTTCCACCCCGACCTGCCCGCGCACGCGCTGTCGCTGGGCGCCGATCTCGTGGTGTCGAGCACGCACAAGATCGTGGGCAGCCTCACGCAGTCGGCGATGGTGCACCTGGGCCACGACGGGCAGGAACGGATCGACGAGCACGTGGTGGATCGCTGCGTGACCCTCGTGGAATCCACCAGCCCCAGCGCGCTGCTGGCCGGGTCGCTGGACGCCGCCCGCAGGCTGGCCGCCACCCGGGGGCGGGAGCTGCTGGACGAGACCCTCGGAGCGCTCGCCGAGATCCGCGAGGCGATCCGGGGCATAGAGGGGCTGGACGTGCTCGACGAGGGCTTGGCCGGGGCCCCCGGAGTGCACGCCTACGACCCCCTGCGCCTGGCCGTCGACGTTCGCGGCACCGGCGCCGACGGCTACGAGCTGGCCGCTCTTCTGCGCGACCGCTCCGACATCGGCCTGGAGCTGGCGGGGGAGAACGTGATCGTGGGGGTGTTCGGCATGGCCGAGCCCGCCGCCGAGCAGGGTCGCCGGCTGGTGGCTGCTCTGCGCGAGGCGATCGACTCCCTGGGCGACCGCGGCGACCGCATGCGCGAGGAGTTCGCTCCGCCGCCTCCGTGGGGCGAGCTCGTGATGTCGCCCCGCGACGCCTTCCTCGGTCGCCAGGAGGTGGTGGCCGCCGACGACGCCGTGGGCCGGATCGCGGCCGAGTCGCTGGCCGCATACCCACCCGGCATTCCCAACGTCCTGCCCGGCGAGCGCCTCAGCGCCGAGACGCTGGACTACGTGCGCGCCGCCCTGGATCACGGCGGCAGCCTGCGCGGCGCGAGCGATCGCATGCTGCGCACCGTGCGCGTTGTGGTGGAGGGCTGATGGTGATGGCTGACTGGGGCATAGAGGACGAGACATCGCCGCTGCAGGAGGTGCTGCTCGGCCCGCCCGACCGGTTCGAGTGGCTGCCCACGAGCGCGATCTCAAAGGCCGCACTGGCCGGCCCCCGCGACCTGCGCCGCGAGGACGCGCTCGCCGCCCACGGCGAGATGGCCTCGGCCTACGAGGACGCCGGCGTGCAGGTGCACCGCCTTCAGCCCGACCCCGCGCTGAAGTACCAGGTGTTCTCGCGCGACTCGAGCGTCTGGGGGTCCACCGGCCCGATCGTCACCCAGATGAACCAGTGGTGGCGTCGCGGTGAGTACGCGCCGGTGATCCAGTTCTATGAGAGCGCATCGATCCCGATCGCTCACATGGTCACGGCGGGCTCGTTCGAGGGCGGCGACCTCGTGCTGCCCGAGGCGTGCTGCGCGCTGATCGGCCACTGTGAGGAGCGCACACAGGAGGGCGCCGCCCGTCAGGTGGCCGGCTGGCTCGAGGCGATGGGATGGGAGGTGCGCCTGCAGCCCTTCGACCCTCATTTTGTGCACATCGACTTGCTGGTCTGCATGGTGGCCCCGGGCCTGGCCACCCTGTGCGAGGAGGCGGCGCCGCCCGGCCTGGCGCTCTGGCTGCGCTCCAAGGGAATTGAGCTGCTCGACGTGAGCTACCGCGAGTGCATGCAGCTCGGCGCCAACGTGATGGCGCTGGGCAACGACCGCGTGATCTCCACCGCCGAGGCGGCTCGGCTGAACGAGCGCCTGCGCGCCCACGGTCTCGAGGTCTATGACCCTGACCTGTGGCCGTTCACGATGGGCGGTGGCGGACCGCACTGCCTGGCCCAGCCGCTGCGCCGCGCGGGCTGACGTGGATCCCGCTCGCGCGATCGCCGACCTGCGCGAGCTGGCGGCGAGGACCGGCGGGCCCGACGGCGCGCGGCGCGTGTGCTGGACACCGGAGTGGGAGGCCGCACGGGCGTTTCTGCGCGAGCGCGTGGCCTCGTTGGGTGGCCCCGTCGAGGTGTCGGTGGATGCGGCCGGGAACCTGTGGGCGGTCGTGGCGGGGCGTTCGCCTGAGACGGTGGCCCTCGGCTCGCACGTGGACTCGGTGCCGGCCGGCGGCTGGCTCGACGGCGCTCTCGGGGTGGTGGCGGCGCTGGAGGTGCTGCGTGGCGTGGCGGAAGAGGGGTCGCCCCCGCCGCGGACGGTCGCGCTCGTGGACTGGGCCGACGAGGAGGGTGCGCGCTTCGGGCGCAGCCTTCTGGGCAGCTCGGCGTTCGCGGGCTCGCTCGACGTCGAGGCGGTGCGCGGGCTGTCCGACGCGGAAGGGGTGACCCTTCCCGACGCGCTGGCTTCGTATGAGGTGTCGGTGGAGGAGATGGCGCTCGCCGGTGTGGATCGGCTCGACTCGCTCTGCGCCTACCTGGAGCTGCACATCGAGCAGGGCCCGGTGCTGGAGGCCGAGGAGCAGCCGTGCGCCGCGGTGGTTGGGTGCGTGGGGGTGGAACGCCACCGGGTGGTCTTCACCGGCGCGGCCGCCCACGCCGGGACCACGCCGATGGATCGTCGCGCGGACGCGGGCGTGGCCGCCGCGCAGGTGATGGTGGGGCTGCCGGAGATCGCCTCGCGCCACGGCGGCGTGTCCACCGCCGGACAGCTCTCATTGGAGCCCGGCATCGCCACCGCGGTACCCGGGGAGGCGGAGCTGGTGGTCGATCAGCGGCATCTGGACGCGGGAGCTCTGAGCGCAATGCTCTCGGAGGCCGCTTTGCTCTGGGAGTCGGCGGCCGTTTCAGAGAACTGCTCGGTGAAGGTAGAACGGATCTGGTCTATTGAGCCGGTGCCGTTTCATCCGGGGTTGGTGCGTGCCGCTCGGGAGGCGTGCGTGGATGCGGGTGGCCGGGACGAGCCGCTGCCCAGCGGCGCGCTGCACGACGCGGCTGAGCTTGCACGCGTGGTGCCTGCGGCGATGGTGTTCAGCTCCTCGGTGGGCGGGGTGAGCCACTCGCCGTCCGAGGACACGGCCGAGGCGGATCTGCAGCGGGCGCTGGTGGCCTTCGGCACGCTGGCGACCAGGGTGATCTCGGACGGCGTGCCGTCGTGAAGCGCGCGCACGTGGTCGTTCACGGCGAGGTCCAGGGCGTGTTCTTCCGCGACACCGTTCGGGGCGCGGCCACCGACCACGGCGTAACGGGCTGGGTGCGTAACAACGCAGACGGCAGCGTGGAGGCCGTGTTCGAGGGCCCCGAGGATGCCGTGGACGCGTTGGTGGCGGTGTGCCGCGAGGGCCCACGCGGAGCGAGCGTGGGCGAGGTGGACGTCTCGAGCGAGGAGCCGGAGGGGCTGGAGGGGTTCGAGGTGCGCTGAGGCGCGCCCTTCCGGCCGACTACCCGTTCGCGGGTGATGGCGACTTTTGTTTCGGTATCCGAAACGTTCTTCGCCATCACTCCGCTTGGGCGGCCATGTGTAACGGCCTTGTCACAGGGGCGTCGCCCGACCGATGCGGTCGTGGCACACGCGTCGGTCGCGCGACCCTAGCGTCGGCGGTGTGCCCGAGGAGCGGTCGAAGTGGCAGATGGTCGCGTGGGCGGCCGCGGCCGCTCTTCTGGTCGTCGCGGGGCTGCGCATGCTCCAGCCGTCGCTGCAGGGGGCTCCGCAGCCGCCTCCGGTGAGGATCGACGGCGAGCGGCCCGGCGCCTCGGCCGGCGACAGCGGGGCCGGCGGGGAGGCCTCCAGCGAGGGCCTCTACGTGCACGTCGCCGGGGCCGTCCGGCGACCGGGCCTGTACCGCGTGCCCGAGAACTCCCGCGTGGCGGTGGCACTCGCCAGGGCCGGCGGGCCGCTGCGCCGCGCGGAGATGACGGCGGTGAACCTCGCGCAGAGGCTGGAGGACGGCCAGCAGGTGATCGTGCCGGTTGCGGGCGCCGCGCCCGCGGCGGGCGCCGCGCCTCCGGTCGGTGGAGCTCCCGTTGCCGGTGGTACGCCCGAGCCCGGCGCACCCGGCTCGGTCCCGATCAGCCTCGCCACGGCAACGGCCGAGCAGCTCGATCAACTCGACGGCATCGGCCCCACGCTCGCCGGGCGCATCATCGAGTTCCGTGACGAGAACGGCGGCTTTCGGTCCGTCGCCCAGCTGCAGGAAGTCGAGGGCATCGGCGAGAAGCGCTTCGCCGCGCTGAAGGAGGCGGTGCGCCCGTGACCGCTGCGCGGGAGCTCGCGCTCCAACTGCCCCGCGAGCGGCCGAGGCACTTATCCCTCGCTGCCCTTGCCGTTGGTCTGGCGCTCGCCGAAGCCCCACTGGAGGTCACCCTGCTGGCTGCCGCACTGCTCGCCGCCGCCCTGAACCTGGCCCGAGCACCACGGACCGCGCTGGCGGCCGGCGCCGCCATCCTGCTCGGCGCCCTGGCGGGCGACTCCCGGCTCGCCACCATCGATGGGGCAGGCGAAAGGCTGCGGCCCGGCGACCGGATCGAGGGCCGCGCCCACATGCTCGGCCCGCCGCGCCCCGGTCCCTTCGGGTCGAGCGCGGAGGTCCGGATGGTTTCGGGCCGGGCCGTGCGTGCGAAGTTCCTGGCCCGGCTGCCGCCGCGAGCGCGGTTGCCGCCGGGCGCCGGCGCCGGCACAGAGCTGCGCGTATCCGGCTCGCTACGTGAGCCCAAGCCGCCCGCGGAGCCGGACGGCTTCGACCTCGGCGCCTACCTGCGCCGCCGGGGCGTGGCCGGCGAGTTGCGGGCCGACACGGCCGTAGCCACCGGGCGGCGCCGTGGGGGACTGGCCGGGCTGGTGGACGGCGCACGAAGACGAGGTGAGCGGTCGATCGCGGCTGCCATGGAGCCCGGCCCGGCGGCGCTCGCGCGCGGGATGGTCCTCGGCCAGGACGAGCCGATCGATCCCGCGACCAAGGACGACTTCCGCGCGTCGGGCCTCGCCCACCTCCTGGCCGTGAGCGGGCAGAACGTGATGCTGCTCGCGGCCTTGGCGCTTCCGCTCCTGGCGGCGGCCGGTCTTCCGCCGTCGGCGCGCATCGCCGCCACGGTGGCGCTGATCGCCCTGTACGTGCCGCTCGCGGGCGCCGGGCCGTCGCTGCAGCGGGCCGGGGTGATGGGAGCCGCATCGCTGGTGGCGCTGGCGGCCGCCCGGCCGGCGTCGCGCTGGTACGCGCTGCTGCTGGCGGCGTGCACCACGCTGGCGTTCAACCCACGTGCGACCGCCGATCCCGGCTGGCAGCTGTCGTTCGCGGCCGTGGCGGGAATCCTCCTGCTCGCTCCGCCCGTGCGCGACGCGCTTGGAGGCCTGCCGCGCGCCCTCGCCGAGGGCGTGGCGATCACCATCGCGGCCACTATCGCCACCGCCCCGCTGCTGGCGCACCACTTCGGGACGCTCTCGCTTGCGGGTCTGCCCGCCAACGTGCTGGCGCTCCCCATCGTGGCTCCGATCATGTGGCTCGGGCTGCTGCGGGTGGCGGTTGGCCAGGTCCCCGGCCTGGAGGCGCCCAACCGGCTGCTCGGTCTGCTCCTCGAGCCATTGCTGGGCATCCTGGGGGCGCTCGCCACCGCGTTCGCCCAGATACCCGGTACGCAGGCCACGCTGCCGCTCAGCTCCCGGATGGGAGTCCCCGTGGCCTATGCGGCGCTCGGCGGGCTGGTCTTGCTCGCGCACAGGGCGCTTGTCCGCACCGACACCCGTCGCCACAGTGCGGCCGGCGCCTGGCGGCGCATGAACGTGCGCCGCCGCGCAGCAATCGTGGCGGCCCTCGCGGCTGTGGCCGCGCTCACGCTGGCCCGGCTCACGGCCGCTCCCTCCCCGCCCGACCGCCTCACCGTCACCTTCCTCGACGTAGGCCAGGGGGACGCCACGCTCATCCAGCATCCCGATGGCAGCGCCGTCCTCTTCGACGGTGGGCCGCCCGAGGGGCGCGTGGCCCGCCTCCTGCGCCAGGCCGGCGTGCGGCGGCTGTCGGCCCTGGTCATGACCCACGCCTCGCGCGACCACCATGGGGGCCTGGCCGAGGTGGTCCAGCGCTTCCCAGTCGACACCCTGCTCTACAACGCCGACGGCCCGGCCGACCGCGACTTCCGAGGCGTGGTGGCCGCGGCGCGCCGAAAGCGGACCCGCCTGGTGAAGGCGACCGCCCCGATGGAGATGCATGCGGGTGCGCTCACCATTCGCGTACTCTCCCCGCCGCCGCTGCCTCGCGGCCCGCCGCCGGAGGATCCGAACCCGCGGGCGGTCGTGGCGGTTGTGAGTGCGGGGGGGTTCGACCTCCTGCTGTCTGCTGATGCCGAGAGCGAAGCGCTCGCGCCGCTCACCCTGCCCGACGTGGATGCGATGAAGGTTCCCCACCACGGCAGCGGCGACCCCGGCCTGCCGCTCGTGCTGGAGCGGCTTCGCCCCGAGGTGGCCGCGATCGAGGTGGGGGAGAACAACACCTACGGCCACCCCCATCCCGCGACGCTGAACGCCCTGCGCCAGGCGCAGGTCTCGACCTACCGCACGGACCGCAACGGCAACGTGGAGCTCACCGTGGCCGGTGGGGAGATGAGCGTTGAGGTCGAGCGCCGCTGAGTCGGTGGTTTTCAGCACCCATAACGTGACGAGCGACGCCGTTTCTGAGAGGTGCTCCACAGAATGTGGCCATAGCACCCATAGCGTGGATCGCTTCCTGCGCGGCCCATCGGTTGCCACGTTATGGGGGTCGCCGTGTCAATAGCCGTCCCGATCTCCCTGGGTCCTTTTACCAGCGCAGTATGCGCTTCGCAGTCCACCCACGGCTTGCGGACGGACGCGTCCCGCGAGACTGAAGCAGCTAACCCGCAGCCGG
>Ga0136620_10000813_pt1 | contig 14357 bp, 18 predicted proteins | sample AntDrymUQ4162106_2_FD_104806 | JGI IMG/M metagenome (GOLD analysis project Ga0136620, IMG submission 104806) | Polar desert sand microbial communities from Dry Valleys, Antarctica - metaG UQ416 (21.06) | ecosystem: Environmental > Terrestrial > Soil > Desert | place: Antarctica: Dry Valley... | reverse complement strand
GCGGCTGATCGACTTCGCCAGCGGCCTGACCTACGCGCTCGACGGCGGCATGCAGCGGATCGCCGACAAGGTCTTCCTGCTGACGCCGGCGAACGTCGAGGTCTCCGCCGAGCAGCGGGCGCAGCTCCTGGAGCGCGGCGGCTTCTTCAACCAAGCCTAGGGCCGGTTTCGCTGAAAGTCTTGCGACTTTCGGCGACGGTCCGGAAGCCGAGCGCCGCTGTTCGGCGCGGCGCGAAGGCGGGGGCGGACGGGCTCTGATGGGTCGGAAGCGGTGGAGCGGAACGGGCAAAGCCCGTTCCGCGGCGGCTGGGGTCGGCGTGGTCGCTCTCGCTGTCGGTCTGCTAGTGGGCCTCTCCCTTGATCGAGCGGGCGACCCGAAGTCCGTGACCAAGGCGGTCTCGACGACCGTCGTTCGGACCGTGACCGCGACGGCGCCGCAAACGGCCCGGCGCCCGCTCAGCCGAGTCGTCTACCCGGAGGCCAGTGGGTTCAACCCGACGGCGCTTGCCCCCGCTGGGACCGAGATTCGGTTGTGGCGCGTCGGATCGTCGCCGGCGCGGATGTTCGTCGTCTACTCGCGTCCGGAGGATCCGCGAAACGCGAAGGGGAGCGACTCGTTGACCTCCGGCGTCCTCCTGTGGGAGCAAGAGCTCTTCGAGGACGGGCGGCGCTGGCGGCTCCTGTACGAACGGCCGTATCCCTGGTGGGCCGACGTCGATGTCGTCTTGGGCGACGTGACCGCTGACGGCTCGCCGGACGTCTTCCACAGCACATCCCAAGGATCGGCCGGATGCGGTCCGCGGTACGTCGTCGCCGTCGTGGGCGGAGCAGCGCGCGAGACCTTTCGTCGGCATACGTGCGAGAGCTACTTCCGGATCGAGCCGGGCCAGCTCCTCGTCGACGAGCCGGTCGGCCCGTGTCCGGTCCGATTGGCTGGGGCTCACTGCTTCGGCGGTCGTCGAGAGGTCGCGCTCGGCTGGACCGGGTGGCGACTCGCTCCCACGTCGACGATGGTTCGCTGCGAGTGGCCCGACCTCGAGCTCGAACCGGAGAACGAATGTAGACGGCGCAAGTGATGACAGGAACCGCTGGAGTCAGGCCGAACCTGAGAGCGTGGGTGCCGTGAGCGCTTCGATTCTCTTTGCCGACTGGGTCTCGTCGGTTCAGAACTTCGTGCAGGTCTTCACCCTCGTCTACTTCCTGCTCGTGTTCGCGTACATCCTGACGTCGTGGATGCGGATGCCGTATTCCATCTGGCTGAGCCGGATTCAGCGATTTCTCTACGACGTCTGCGAGCCGTATCTGCGCATCTTCCGGCGAGTGATCCCGCCGCTCGGGCCCCTCGACATCTCGCCGATCGTCGCGATCTTCACGCTCTGGATCGCGAGCCAGCTCGTGATCGGATTGCTGGAGCGCTTCGACTGAGAGGAGCTGACCATGGGACTGACACCGGTTGAGATCCGCCACCAGCCGATCGGACGCGGCTTCTGGGGATACCGGCGTGGCTCTGTCGAGCGGCTGCTCGACGAGATCGCCGAAAGCTACGAGGATGTCTGGCGGGAACGCGCCGACTTCGCCGACAAGATCGAGGACCTGGAGGAGGCGCTGTCGCTCCACCGTGACCTGGAGACGATGCTGCGGCAGACCCTCGTCTCGGCTGAGACTGCTGCGCAGGAGCAGCGAGAGCACGCCCGGCGCGACTCCGAGCTGATCGTGGGCGAGGCGCATGCCGAGGCCAGGCGGATCACGTTTGCCGCGACGGCGGAGCGGGAGCGCCTCCAGACCGAGGTGCGGCGTCTACGGGAGCTGCTTCGAACTGCACTCGCGACCGTGGACGAGCTCGACGGGGCGGACGAAACTCCGGGCGAAGCAGCCGCCGCCTAAGATCTGTCTGTGTCCGCGGCTTCCACCCGACTGCGCCTACGCGTGCTTCCCGGTTCGAGAAAGCCCGGCATCGTCGGGCGGCTCAACGCTCTGGAGGCAGAGCGGAGGCTCGAGGGATGAGCACCGTCGACGTTGCTCGTTTCCGCGATCTTCTTCTCGAGCGGCGGCAAGCGGTCGCGAACGCCCTCGAGAACCTGCACAAGGAGAACGCCGGCTCGCTGGAGGACGCGACGGGAGAGCTCGTCTCCGGAAGCGCCGACCAGCATCCCGCCGACACGGCGACCGAGACGGTCGACCGCGAGATCGACCACACCCTCGAGGAACACGACGAGCGGGTCCTCGAGGCGATCGACGCGGCGCTAGGTCGAACCGAGGACGGCACATACGGCAAATGCGTCAACTGCGGTGCCCAGATCCCCGAAGAGCGTCTCGAGGCGATGCCCTGGGCGACGCTCTGCATCGAGTGCAAGCGGAAGGAAGAGCGCGGGTAAGCGAGCCGAGCCGGACCAGTGAGGTCCGGGTTGGCTCGTCCACGAACGGCGTCGTCCCGGTTCTCGGCGCCCGGCGCTCGCTTGCGGCCGGCACCCGGCACTGGACCGAGCTGGGTGCGGTTGCGATAGCCGCCATCGCCGCTGATCAGGCCACGAAGGCCATCGTCTCGGCCGAATTGGGCCTCGGTGAAAAGGTCGACATCGCAGGACCCTTTTCGATCCACCACGTCCAGAACTCCGGCATCGCGTTCGGCCTCTTCCCGACTGCCACCGGAGCCGTGATCGGGCTGACTGCGCTCGCCGTGGGGTGGATGCTCCTCTTCTTCGCGCGGTCGGGCGCCCGGCATCCCATTCTTCCTGTCGCCCTCGGCTTTCTCCTCGGTGGCAGCGTCGCGAACCTCGTCGACCGGGTGCGGCTCGGCCATGTCACCGACTTTCTCGACCTTCGCTACTGGCCTGCGTTCAACCTGGCCGACAGCTTCATCGTCGCCGGGGTGACGATCCTGATCGGCACGCTGGTCTTCGCCGACCGCGAGCCGCGCCGGCACGCCCCTGGTTCGAGTCACCGTTCCTGACGAGGCGGCCGGGCTCCGGCTCGACCGCTTCCTCGGCGGACTACCCGAAGTCGGCTCCCGTGCCGCTGCAGAACGCCTGCTCGAGGCCGGATCGGTGCGCGTGGACGGCGAGCAGGGCCTGAAGAGTCGACGGTTAGCCGGGGGCGAGGAAGTCGAGTTCGAGCCGCTCCCCGAAGCGCAGCCGCTTGAACCGGAGGAGGTCGGGCTCCGCGTCGCCTACGAGGACGAGCACCTGCTCGTCGTCGACAAACCGGCAGGTGTCGTCGTGCATCCTTCGCCCGGGCATGCGAGCGGAACACTCGTCCACGGAGTCCTGGCCCACGGTGCCGCGGGCGGGGAAGAGGAGCGCCCGGGCATCGTCCACCGGCTCGACCGCGACACGTCGGGGCTCCTCGTCGTCGCGCGCTCCGAGGAGGCGCACGGCCGTCTGAAGCAGCTCGTTCGCGAGCATGCTCTTGCGCGTACCTACATCGCACTCGTCCGCGGGCGACCGCGTTCTCGCCGCGGCCGGATCGAGGCTCCGATCGGCCGCGATCGGCGCGACCCGACCAGGCAATCGCTCAACACGGAGAACCCTCGCGACGCCGTCACGCATTTCGAGCTCGTCGAGCTGATCGGCCAGCAGGCGCTGCTCCGCGTCGACCTCGAGACCGGCCGGACGCACCAGATCCGGGTGCACCTCGCCTCCATCGGCCTCCCTGTCGTGGGAGACACCGTCTACGGCGTGCCGGAGCCATCGCTGCGGCGCCAGTTCCTCCACGCCACCCGGCTCGGCTTCGAGCACCCGTTCACGGGCGTGCGGGTCGAGGTGGATTCGCCGCTACCAGATGATCTGGCTCGATATCTCGGCGCGCTTCGCTAGGATCGTGGCTCTGTAACCGATCCGGTGGATCGGCGACGTGGACGGTGCCGGTTGCCTAAATTCAGCTGCCGGTTCCACGGTCGTCCCGCCGGCGTCCGAACGCCAACCGATCAAGGGGGACCACATGCCCGTCGTCTCGATGCGCGAGCTGCTGGAGGCCGGCGTCCATTTCGGCCACCAGACTCGGCGCTGGAACCCAAAGATGCGCCGCTTCATCTTCACGGAGCGGGGCGGCATCTACATCATCGACCTGCAGAAGACGTCCGAGCTCCTCGAACGCGCCTGCGACTTCGCGCGCGAGCTCTCCGGCAAGAACGGGACGATGCTCTTCGTCGGGACGAAGAAGCAAGCCCAGGACGCCGTCGCGGAGCACGCGACGCGCGTGGGCATGCCCTACGTCAACCACCGGTGGCTCGGTGGGCTGATCACGAACTGGAAGACGATCTCCAGCCGGATCGAGCGCCTTCACGAGCTGCGGCGCCTCCGAGACGAGAATCAGCTCGAGCTGCTGCCCGCCAAGGAGCGCCTGTCGATGCTGGCCGAGCTCGAGAAGCTCGACGCGAATCTGGGCGGTGTCGCCGACCTCAAGCGCCAGCCCGATGCCGTCTTCATCGTGGATCTGCGCAAGGAGGCCATCGCCGTTCGCGAGGCCCGGCGGCTCGGCCTGCCGATCATCGGGCTCGTCGACACGAACTGCGATCCGGACGAGGCCGACTACGTGATCCCGGGCAACGACGACGCGATCCGTTCCTGCAGCCTGATCGTCCGGGCTGTCGCCGATTCGATCGACGCCGGGAAGAAGGGCGTCACCGTGGAGGAGTTCGAGGCGAACGGTCGACCCGAGTCCGAGACAGAGGCCGAAACCGCTGCCGCCCCCGCCGCGGACGAGACGCCGGTCGAGCACGAGCCGATGGGCCAGCCTGAGAGCGTCGTCGAAACCGCGCCCGCCGAGGACGCCCCGCCGGCCGTCCCGATCGAGGATGCTCCTGCAGAAGCGCCCTCGGAGAATGGTGAAGCTCGGTGAGCGCCACGGAGATTTCGGCAGCGCTCGTCAAGGAGCTCCGCGACGAGACCGGAGCCGGGATGATGGACTGCAAGCGGGCCCTGCAGGAGACCGCCGGAGACCTGGATGCTGCCAAGCGCCTCTTGCGGGAGCGCGGCATGGCAGAGGCAGGCAAGCGGGCCGGCCGCGAGACGACGGAAGGAATCGTCCTCGCGCGGCTCTACGGCCGGTACGGCACGATCGTCGCCGTGGGCTGCGAGACCGAGCCCGTCTCCAAGAACGAAGAGTTCCTCGCCTTCGCCCAGCAGGTGCTGGAAAGCGTCGAGCGGGACGGTCCGGAGGCCGCCGAGGAGCTGGAGGGTCAGCGCGTCGAGCTTGTCGGGAAGATCGGCGAGAACGTGGTTATTCGAGGCTCGACCCGGTACGACCAGGAGGGGGACGAAACGATCGCGGCCTACGTCCATCCGCCGGCCAACAAGATCGGCGTGCTCGTGAAGGTGCGCGGCTCGGCCGACGCCGCGCGCCAGCTCGCCATGCACATCTCGTTCGCCGCCCCCCGGTTCCTCACGCGGGACGAGGTGCCCGCCGAGGAGGTCGAGAACGAGCGCTCGATCTACGAAAAGCTTGGAGACGTGCAGTCCAAGCCCGAGGAAGTCAGATCGAAGATCGTCGAGGGCATGCTCTCGAAGCGCTTCTTCGGGCAGAGCGTCCTGACCGATCAGGAATGGATCCACGAGAGCGGAAAGACGGTGGGCAAGGCGCTCGGGGAGCAGGACGTCGAAGTCCTGGCGTTCCAGCGGTACGCCCTTGGCGGCTGAACCTTGGGGGCTGACCACAACGGCGCGCGTCCCGTCTTCCGGCGGGTGCTACTGAAGCTCTCCGGGGAGGCGCTGATGGGCGACCAGGAGTACGGTCTCGACCTCCACGAGGTCGAGCGCATCGCAGCCGAGATCGCGGAGCTGCACGGCCGCGAGATCGAGATCGCGATCGTGGTGGGCGCCGGGAACATCTATCGGGGCATGGAGGCTGCCGCGGAGGGGATGGACCGCGCGACAGCCGACTACGGGGGGATGCTCGCCACCGTCCTGAACGCGCTCGCCCTCCAGGACGTGCTCGAGCGAAACGGTCTCCACACGCGGATCTTGTCGGCCATCCACGTCTCCGAGGTCGCAGAGCCGTACATCCGTCGTCGCGCGATCCGACACCTCGAAAAGAAGCGGGTCGTGATCTTCGCGGCGGGCATGGGCAATCCGTTCTTCACGACCGACACTGCCGCCGCGCTCCGCGCGCTCGAGATCGGCGCCGACGCGATCCTGATGGCGAAGAACGCCGTCGAGGGTGTCCACGAGGACGACCCTCGCCACGCCCCGGACGCCGAGCTCCTCCCCGAGCTCACGCACCTCGAGGTGATCGAGCGCGGCCTCAAGGTGATGGACACGACGGCTCTGTCGCTCTGTATGGACAATGGCCTACCGATCTACGTCTTCGCGCTCGCCGAGGGCAACATTCGGCGGGTAGCGCTCGGAGAGCGCGTCGGCACGATCATCTCGACGCCCACAGGAGCGAGCACATGATCGACGAGCTGATCCGGGACGCATCCCGGCGAATGGACAAGTCCGTCGAGTCGACGCACGGCGAGCTGAACACCATTCGCACCGGCCGGGCCTCGTCCGCCCTCCTCGACCGGGTGCAGGTGGACTACTACGGCCAGAAGACGCCGCTCAACCAACTTGCGACGATCAACGTCCCGGAGCCACGGCTGCTCACCGTTCAACCCTTCGACCCGAGCTCTCTCGCAGGGATCGAGCGTGCCATCCAGGAGGCGGATCTGGGGCTCAACCCGGCCAACGACGGGAAGGTCATCCGGCTGCCGATCCCGCAGCTCACCGAGGAACGCCGCAAGGAGCTCGTCAAGGTTGCCCGCCAGATCGCGGAGGAGGGCCGGGTGGCTGTTCGAAACGTCCGCCGGGACGTCATTCACCACCTGAAGGAAGAGCAGAGCATCGGCGCCGACGAGGAGCGCCGGGCCGAGGAGCGCGTGCAGAAGCTCACAGACGACCATGTCCAGCGGATCGACGAGCTCCTGAAGCGCAAGGAAGCCGAGATCACCGAAGTGTGATCAGGCTCGGCGGGCTGCTGGCCCGTATCCGGAGTCTTCGCCAACCGCCGCTCGAGGCTGCGGACGTGCCCCGCTCGGTCGCGATCATCATGGATGGAAACAGCCGCTGGGCCGCGGCGGAGGGTCTCCCGGTCGAGGCCGGCCACCGCGAGGGTACGAGGGCCCTCCGGCGCACTGTCGAGGCGGCGCTGGATCTCGGGATCGAGACCCTGACCGTCTACGCCTTCTCGACTGAGAACTGGCTCAGGCCGCCGGCAGAGGTGGACGCGCTGATGGAGATCTTCGGCGAGACGATCGACCGGGAGCTCCCCGACCTCGCGAAACAGGGAGTCCGAACCCGCTTCCTCGGACGGAGGGACCGGGTGTCCGACGACCTGCAGCTCCGGATGGAGGAGCTCGAGCTGAAGACCGCGCATCGGGAGCGGCTGAGCCTCTGGATCGCCTTCGACTACGGCGGCCGCACAGAGCTCGCTGATGCCGCGCGACGCGCCGTGGAGGCGGGGCTGGGCGCCGACGAGATCGACGAGGACGTCCTCGCCACGTTCCTCTACGCGCCCGAGCTTCCCGACCCTGACCTCCTGATCCGGACCTCGGGCGAGCTCCGCATCTCGAACTTCCTCCTGTGGCAGCTGGCCTACGCCGAGCTTCTCTTCAGCGATCGCCTCTGGCCCGCGTTCGGCGAGGCGGATCTTCGGAGCGCGGTGCGGGAGTACGCTCGGCGGCGGCGAAGATTCGGAGCCCGGTGACCTCCCTCGTCTCTCGGATCGTGGTGGCTGCGGTGCTGTTGCCCGTCGTACTGATCGTGGTGTGGGCCGGCGGCTGGTGGGTTTTCGGGCTCGCCGCGATCTTCGCCATGGTCGCGCTCCACGAGCTCTCTCTGTTGACCCGGGGGCTACGACCGGTCCTTCTCGCCGGTTACGCCGGCGCGCTGGCCGCCTTGCTCGGCGCCTCTCTCGGTGGGCCCGAGTGGGCGCTGGCCGGGTTCCTCACGACGTTTCCGCTCGCCTTTCTCTTCAAGGGACTCGCGGGAGTCCGGCCGACCACGGTCTCCGTCGCCGCGACCCTGCTCGGGAGCGCGTGGATCGGGCTCGGCCTCGCGCACATGATCCTGATTCGCGAGCTTCCCGAGCACGGCGTCCTCGCGGCCTACGCCGTGCTCCTGACGGTCTTCGCCTCGGAGACGTCGTCGTACGTCGTCGGGCGGCTCTTCGGGCGTCACAAGTTGGCTCCACGCACCTCTCCGGGGAAGACGTGGGAGGGGTTGATCGGCGGCACGGCCGCGGCGTTCATCGTTCCGTTCTTCGCGTTCTACGGCGAGGAGGCGCTGCTCGACGTCCCGCGGTCACTGGCTCTCGGTGCTGCCATCGCCGTCGCCGCACCGATGGGTGACCTGTTCGAGTCGGCGATCAAGCGTGACGCGGACGTCAAGGACAGCGGCCAGGTGCTCGGAGGGCACGGTGGGATGCTCGATCGCCTCGACTCGATCCTTTTCTCGGCGATCGCCGCCTACTACGTCTTCGTCGCCTTCGGCGCCGCGTGAACCGATCCAAACGGCTTAGGCCCTCGTAGACTTCGGTGATGAAGCGAGTCGCGGTGCTCGGAGCCACGGGCTCGATCGGCAGCCAGGCCGTCGACGTCATCGCGGCGAGCCCCGAGCTCGAGCTCGCCGCGGCATCGTCGGGCTCACGACCGATCGACGGAATCGCGCCCGAGACGAAGGTCGGCGGCGATCCGGTCGACCTCCTCGAGCGAATCGAGGTCGACGTGGTGCTCAACGCCGTCGTGGGGTTTGCGGGTGTGCGCGCCACGCTGTGGGCGCTGGAGCGCGGAGTCGACCTGGCCTTGGCCAACAAGGAGAGTCTCGTCGCCGCCGGGGAGCTCGCGCTCGCCGCCTGGAAGCGGGGAGGCGGTCGGATTCTTCCCGTCGACAGCGAGCACTCCGCGGTCTTTCAGTGCCTCGAGGGCCGGGATGCCGAGGCCGTGGACTCCGTCGTGCTCACGGCCTCGGGCGGGCCGTTCCGGGGTCGATCTCGCGCCGAGCTCGATGACGCCACACAGGAGGAAGCCCTCGCTCACCCGACGTGGAACATGGGCCCGAAGATCACCATCGACTCTGCGACGCTGGCGAACAAGGGGCTCGAGGTGATCGAAGCCCACTTCCTCTTCGGCCTCCCGTACGACCGGATCGAGGTCGTGATCCAGCCGACGTCGGTGGTTCATGCCCTGGTGCGGTTCCGCGACGGTGCCGCGCTGGCGCACCTCGGCTACCCGGACATGCGCGTTCCGATCTCGTTCGCTCTCAACTACCCGGACCGCGCGCCAACCGGAGTGGCGCAACTGGACTTCGCGTCAGGGCTCGTGCTCGAGTTCGAGCCGGTCGACGGCCAGGCCTTTCCGATGCTTGGTCTCGCGCGCCGCGCCGGGGAGGCAGGGGGGAGCTGTGCCTGTGTGTTCAACGCCGCCAACGAAGTCGCCGTTGCGGCGTTCCTCGCCGGAAGGCTGTCGTTTCTCGGGATCCCCGAGGTCGTGGAGCACGCGCTCGACACCGCCGACGGCGCGCCCGCGGAGAACCTCGACGACCTCATCGCCATCGATGCGCGGGCCCGCAGGGCCGCCGAGCGGGGAATGGCGCTGGCGTGAACAGCCTGATCGCGATCCTCGGGCTCGCATTCCTGGTTCTCGTCCACGAGGCGGGTCACTTCTACACGGCCCGGGCGGTGGGCATGCGGCCGCGGAAGTTCTACATCGGGTTTCCTCCGGCGGTCGCAAAGTTTCGCCGCAAGGGCATCGAATACGGAATCGGTGCGATCCCGCTCGGCGGCTACGTGAAGATTCCCGGAATGCACCGGCCCGCGCCGTCCGAGGTGGACGCGCACTTCGGCCGCGCTCTTCAGGAGGCGCCACAGCTGGTCGGTCCGTGCGATCGGCTGAAGCGCCTGCTCAAGCACGGGGAATTCGACACCGCCGGAGACGCGCTTGAAGCGCTCGGCCACGCGACCGACGCGGCCGACCTGTCTGCCTCCGCGAAAAAGGGCGTCGCGCGCGGACTCACGGAGATCTCGGACGCGCTCGGCCGCGACGCCTACTGGCGGCAGCGCACGTGGAAGAAGGTCGCGGTCATCGGCGCAGGCCCGGGGACGAACCTCGTGTTCGCCATCGTCATGTTCGCGTTGCTCCTCGTCCTCGGGCCGGGCCGGGCTACGACGATCGTCGACTCGGTCAACGGCCGCACAGCCGCCGGCCAGCCCACACCGGCGGCCCAGGCGGGCCTTCGGCCAGGCGACAAGATCCTGACGATCGATGCGAGGCCCGTCGGTCCTTCGGAGATGTTCCAGACCATCAGCGAGTCGGAAGGCCGCCCGCTCCGCGTCGTGGTGAAGCGCGGCGGCCGGGATGTCGCTCTCGCCCCGGTCCGCCCCTTCAAGGACACGGACGGTGTCTACCGCCTCGGCTTCCGGCCTGCTTTCGAGGACGTCGCCTTCGGAACGGCCGTCTGGGAGTCCTTTCGGTTGACCGGCGTGATCACGAAGGAGATCGGCAGCGTGCTCGGACGGCTGGTCCGGGGCTCGGGGCGGGAAGAGATCTCGAGCCCGATCGGCATCGTCCGCGGGTCGTCGAGCGCACTCGACCGGGGGTTCGAGACCTACCTGTGGGTACTCGGCCTGATCAGCCTGTCCCTGGCGCTCCTCAATCTGCTCCCGCTGCTGCCGCTCGACGGCGGACACATCGCGTTCTCACTGATCGAGGGAATCCGCGGCCGCTCTGTCGGGCGAGAGGTCTACGAGCGAGTCTCGGTGGTGGGGATCGCGCTCGTGCTGATGCTCTTCTTCATCGGCCTCTCGAACGACATTGGGGGGAGCACCGGGGGCTAGACTCGACGGAGATGTCGAGCGAGCGCAGCGTCAAGGTAGGCAACGTCGAGATCGGCGGGACCGCACCCGCCGTCATCCAGTCGATGACGCTGACGCCTACCCGGGACGTCACGGCGACGACCGCGCAGATCGCTGCGCTGGCCTCGGCCGGCTGCGAGGTCGTCCGCTGTGCGGTGCCGAAGATCGAGGACGCTGAGGCCTTGCGCCGGATCATCCGGCTCTCGCCGCTCCCGATCATCGCGGACATCCACTTCAACGCGAGTCTCGCGCTGCGGGCGATCGATGCCGGCGTTCACGCCGTGCGGATCAACCCGGGCAACATCGGCGGGCCCGACCGGGTCGCCGAGGTCGTCCTGGCCGCCAAGCGCGCCGGGATCCCGATGCGCATCGGCGCCAACTCCGGATCGCTCCCGAAGCATCTTGCGGCTCTCGCGCAGCAGGACCAGGCGGAGGCGCTCGTGGCGGCTGCGCTCGAGGAGGTCGAGCTGCTCGAGAGCCTCGAGTACTACGACTTCAAGATCTCCGTCAAGGCGACACACGTTCCGACCATGATCCGTGCTTATCGGATCCTCGCCGCAAAGGTTCCGTACCCGCTTCACCTCGGGGTCACCGAGGCTGGGACGCCGTTCACAGGCTCGATCAAGAGCTCGGTCGGGATCGGTTCATTGCTCGCGGACGGGATCGGGGACACGATTCGCGTCTCGCTCACCGCCGACCCGGTGAAGGAGGTCGAGGTCGCCTGGGAGATTCTCAAGGCCCTCGGCTTGCGCGAGCGCGGCCCGGTGATGATCGCCTGCCCGTCGTGCGGCCGAGACAACGTCGGCGTGGAGAACCTGGCCGTCGCGGTAGAGGGCAGATTGCGCGAGTACCCGCAACCCTTCGAGGTCGCCGTCATGGGCTGTGCCGTCAACGGACCGGGGGAGGCAGGAGACGCGGACTTCGGCATCGCCGGAGGCCGCGATGTCGGGTTCATCTACGCCCACGGCCGGGTGTTGCGGAAGGTGCCCTCGCCGATTCTCGTCGACGAGCTCTTCACGGAGATCGACCGGTGGATCGCCGACGGGATGCCGCGGCCCAAGCGCCTGAAGATGGCCAAGCCGGCTGCGCTGGCCATGGCCGAAGCGTCCCTCGTGCCGCTGGACTGAGGCGCAATGGCGCGTGCTTCCGACCTGTTCCTCCCGACGTTGCGCGACGATCCGGCAGACGCCGAGGCGGCGAGTCACAAGCTGCTCGTCCGCGGTGGGTTCATCCGCCAGGTGGGCGCCGGTCTCTGGACGTTCCTACCGCTCGGCTGGCGGGTCCATCGCAAGGTCGAGCAGATCATTCGCGAGGAGATGGACGCGATCGGTTCCCAGGAGGTCTCGATGCCCGTGCTCACGCCGGCCGAGCTCTGGCAGACGACGGGCCGGTACGACATCCCCGAGCTGTTCAAGCTCCACGATCGCCACGACCGCCTCTTGGTCCTGCCGATGACGCACGAGGAGACCATCACCTTCCACGCGCGCGAGATCCAGTCGTACCGGGATCTCCCGCAGCTCCTCTACCATTTCCAGACGAAGGATCGGGACGAGCCGCGTCCGCGCGGAGGCCTGATCCGCGCTCGTGAGTTCGTCATGAAGGACTCGTACAGCTTCGATCGCGACGACGAAGGCCTGGAGCGGAGCTTCCAGCTGAACGCCGGCGCCTACGACCGGATCTTCGAGCGCTGCGGACTCGAGGTGCAGCCGGTGGAAGCCGAGTCCGGGATGATGGGCGGCAGCGAGAGCCGGGACTACCTCGCTCCCTCCGGCACGGGCGAGAACACCCTCGTTACCTGCGAGCGCGGAGATTATGCGGCGGATCTCGAGATTGCCCGTGGAATCCCGCGGACAGTCGCGTCACCGGAGCCGCTCGACGGGCCGGAGGAGGTGGAGACTCCCGGCCTCGGGACGATCGAGGAGGTGGCAGGCCTGCTCGGCGTGGATCCGGCGGCGACGGCGAAGGCGATGCCTCACGTCCGTGCCGACGGCACCTTCGTCCTCGCGATGATCCGGGGGGACGATCGTCTCGAAGAGGCGAAGGCGATGGGCGTGATCGGGGGTGGGGCCAGGCCGGCTACGGCGGACGAGATCCGCGACGCGCTCGGGGCCGACCCGGGCTCGATCGGGCCCGTGGGTGCCAGGGTCGAGATCGTCGCGGACGACGTGCTTCGCGAGGGGCAATACGTAGTTGGCGCGAACAGAAACGGGTGGCACCTTCGCGGGGTGCGGGCGGGCCGCGACTTCGAGGCCCGATTCGGCGACCTGCGACAGGCTCAGGAAACCGACTCCTGCACCCGCTGCGGGGGAACGCTCCGCTTCCAGACCGCGATCGAGGTCGGGCACATCTTCAAGCTGGGGACGTTCTACTCCGACCCGCTCGGGGCGAGGTTCCTCGACGAGGACGGCCAGGAGCGGCCGATCGTCATGGGGTGCTACGGCATCGGGCTCAGCCGGGTCATGGCGGCCGCGGTGGAGCAGCGGCACGATGACAACGGAATTCAGTGGCCGGATTCGCTTGCCCCGTACGACGTCCACGTCGTAGCGCTCCCCGGCCTCGAGGAGCAAGCCGAGGACCTCGCGGGCAGGCTCGAAGAGGCGGGGCGGTCGGTCCTCCTCGACGACCGCGACCAGCGCGCCGGCGAGAAATTCGCCGATGCCGATCTGATCGGCTGCCCCATCCGGGTCACGGTCGGCAAGAAGACGCTGGACGACGGGGCGGTCGATGTCCGCGACCGGCGCTCGGGGGAGGAGCGCCGAATGCCGCTCGCCGATGTTGTCGATCAGGTAAAACCCGCGTAGTGGCTCGCCGGCGGCGTTTCAGCACGGAGCCCTTTGGGCCCACGCTCGAACGGCTCATGCACGAGAAGAGCGTCACCTACCGGGCGCTCGCCGACCAGACCAGCCTGTCGGCCGGCTACCTCAACCACCTGGTGCACGGAAACCGGCCGGTGCCGTCCGACGAGATCGTCCGGAAGCTCTCGAAGGCCCTCGGCATCGAGCCGGAGCATTTCCGTGAATACCGTCTTCGCCTGATCACGCAGAAGCTCGAGCAGATGCCGGAGCTGATCGACCGGCTCTACCGGCGCCTCGAGCGCTGAGAGGGCGGGGGCGGCCCGAGCGATTCTTTCGCCTCCGCGTCCCGGCGGCGCTGAGCGAGCCCCTTTGCCTCCTCGATGAAACGCTTTGTGTGCTGCTCGAGCTCGTCGGTCACGAATTCACCAGGCAGTCTCTCCGCGTCGGGAGCCTCTTCGGAACGGGGTTTGGGGGTCTCTGCGAACTTTTCCACAGGGGTGTGGATATCGTCGAGGCTGGCAACTGCCGTGCCCTGGCCATCTCTGAGCGGGCCGCTGAGCGGGCTGTGGACAACGCGAAGCAGATCCGCGCCTCCGTATTCAAAGATGCCGGAGCCCGCGAAGGCTTGCGTCAAGCCCGGTGAAACACGCGCTCTTTGCACCAAAAACCCTCGGGCTGGATCGGCTAGGGTGTCGACACGGGGCGTGGCGCAGCCTGGTTAGCGCGCTAGTCTGGGGG
>Ga0136620_10000812_pt1 | contig 14368 bp, 15 predicted proteins | sample AntDrymUQ4162106_2_FD_104806 | JGI IMG/M metagenome (GOLD analysis project Ga0136620, IMG submission 104806) | Polar desert sand microbial communities from Dry Valleys, Antarctica - metaG UQ416 (21.06) | ecosystem: Environmental > Terrestrial > Soil > Desert | place: Antarctica: Dry Valley... | reverse complement strand
GGCCACCGCTCGCGTCGCTCGGGGCGCTCGGGGCGCTCGGGGCGCTCGGGTCGCTCGGGTCGCTCGGGTCGTCCGACCCTTGCTCGATCGTGGTGCTTGGGGGGCAGTACTGGTCTTGCGTCGGGCTCGGCACGGTGCAGTCCTGCGCACTCGCCGCGGACGGGGCGCCCGCGAAAAGAGCAACCGAGACTGTGAGGCGCTCAGGCGGATCGTTGTCGCCGTCGTTCTTATTTTGGTCGTCGTTCGGATCGGGGTTGACGACGATCGGGCCTCCGCTGCTACCGGGAGCTTCGATTCCTGAGAGGTCTCCGGGCGTATCCGGGCGCAGGAAGGTGAAAAAGATGATAGCCGCGATTGCGGCCACGCCTACCGCCTGCAGTGCGAGGGTTCGATATCTACCGGTCATCCGTGGGCCCGGTAGGCCGCTCTTGGAGCAGCCTGGTGAGGATTACGAACGTGCACGCCAGTGAGAGTGCCTGCGCATCATGAGAGGCTGATGAGATTCAGATGAGAGGGGAGCCCCCTTCATGAGACGAACTCTCACGCGCTCCTCACCTTGCTCTCACGGCCCGCTTCTACCTTGCCCTCCATGAGAACACCCAAGGGGGAAGGAATTCCCAAGATGAACACCCTAAAGAACAAGACACTCGGACTACTCGTCGCAGCCCTCCTGAGCTTCGGCGCCATGCCGGCTCTCGCGTCCGCACAGGACCCGACGGCTGACCAGTACGACCCGTCCACAATCACCTTCGAGAACAGCACTGGTGACGGCGGCGGCGGCGGCCTCAACGAATCCGTTGGCCCGCTTGACGGCGGCGGCGGCCTCAACGAATCCGTTGGCCCGCTCCCCTTTACCGGCTTCGACGTGATCGCGATGCTCGCGGTTGCGCTTGCGGTGACCGGTCTCGGACTCGCTCTCCAGCGGGCGGTCTCAAGGGAGCTGCGCGACCTGCGCTGATCTCCGGTCCCATCTAGGGCGTTCTTAAAAGACGCGTCGGCTCTAGGGTGCCGGCGCGTCTTTACGTTTCCGGTTTCGGCGTCCTTCCCTTCTCAGGCGCCTGGCCTTTCGGATCTCGGCTGCGTCCGGCCCCGAACGCTCGGGCCCCGGCGTCTCGAGTACGGCCGGCAGGCCGTCGAAGCGCGGCTCGGAGAGGAACACGCGAAGTCCCCGGTCGCCCAGCTCGCCGTCGCCCAGGCTCGCGTGGCGGTCGCGGTTGGATCCAAGTGGCATCTGCGAATCGTTGACGTGAAGGGCGCGCAGGCGCTTGAGGCCGATCTTGACCTCGACCTCGTCCACCAGCTCGGCCAGGGGGTCCCGCTCGCGGACCTCGAAACCCGAGGCCAGGAGGTGGCAGCAGTCGAGGCAGAGCCCGATTCGCTCATCCGCTCCACCCAGCTCTACCAGGAGCGCCAGCTCTGAGATGTCGCGTCCGAGCGTCCCTCCCGCCCCCGCGGTGTCCTCGAGCAGGAGCGGGCAGCTCTCCGTCTCTGCCAGACACTCGGCGATCGTCTCTCCCGCGGCCTCCATGCAGCGCTCGTAGTCCTCTTGCTTTTGCGACCCCGGGTGAAGCACGACGCCGGCGGCCCCGATCCGGTCGCCCAGCTCGAGCGAGGCCTTCAGCGCCTGGAGGGACTTCGAGCGGACCTCGCGCTCGAGCGAGGCAGCGTTGATGAGATAGACGGCGTGGATGAGGACGGATTCGATGCGCGACTCGGCGATGGCCTCGTTGAACTCGAAAACCGCCTCGTCCGAGTGGTTCTGAGGCTTCCAGGCGCGCGAGCTCTGATTGAAGATCTGGATCGCGTCGCACTCGAGCTCGACTCCACGCGCTACGGCGTTGGGCAGACCACCCGCTATGGATACGTGAGCGCCGATGAACATCGAGAACGAGACTAGAAAGGTTCGCTTCGCTCCCTCGCCCACGGGGGCGCTCCACATCGGCGGCGCGCGAACCGCTCTTTACAACTGGCTGGCTGCCGAGGGGTGGGGCGGCTCGATGGTCCTGCGGATCGAGGACACCGACCGCGAGCGCTCGACGCCTGAGAACGTCGCGCAGATCATCGACGCGCTCGAGTGGCTCGAGCTCGGCTGGGACGGCCAGCCGGTCTCGCAGTACGAGCGGCGAGACAGCCACGCCGCTGCGGTCGAGAAGCTCGTCGCCTTGGGCCGCGCCTACCGCGATCCCGCGGGTGCCGAGGATGTCAAGGAGTGGAAGGCCGCCAACGGCAACCGGGGTTACCGAGGCGAGGGGCGCGACGAGCCCGGGGCAGCGACCCGCCTTCGCGTGCCGGACGACGGCACGACCGTGGTCCTCGACCTGCTTCGCGGCGAGGTCGTGTTCCCGAACGCAGCGCAGGACGACTTCGTGATCGCGCGCGGCGACGGCACGCCGCTCTACAACCTCGCCGTCGCCGTTGACGACGCCGAGATGGGGATAACGGACGTCATTCGCGGCGACGATCACCTCTCGAACACGCCGAAGCAGGCAATGGTCCTGGAGGCGCTCGGCTTCGAGCCGCCCCGCTACGTGCACCTGCCGCTTCTCCACGGTCCCGATGGCAAGAAGCTCTCGAAGCGACACGGCGCCGCATCGGTGCAGGAGCTTCGCGACGCGGGGTACCTACCGGCCGCCGTTCGCAACTACCTGGCGCTTCTCGGCTGGGGAACCGATGACGAGACGACGATCATGTCCACCCCCGAGCTCGTCGAGCGCTTCGACGTCGCCCGGATCGGCCGTGCCTCGGCGGTCTTCGACGTCAAGAAGCTTCGCTGGCTAAATGGCCGCTTCATGCGCGAGCTCGATCCAGCGGATTACGCGGGCGCTGTTGCGGCTCACCTGGAGCGCAGCGGCGTCGAGCCGCCAGCGGAGCGCGAACGCTTCGAAGAGGCATGCCGGATCGCCCAGGACAAAGCGCAGACCCTCGACGAGGTCTGGCCGCTCATCCGCTTCGCATTCTCAGAGCCGGTCGACGACTTAAAGGCTCGGGATAAATGGCTCGGCGAGGATGGAAAGGCCGCGCTCAGAGCCGCAATGGAGGCGCTATCGGAGCTGCCGCAATGGACCGCGGAGGCAGTTGAAGAACGGCTCGAAGGCGTGGTCGAGCGGCTTGCGGTGAAGCCAGGCGCGGTCTACCAGCCCATCCGCGTAGCCATCACCGGAACCACCGTTTCGCCAGGGATCTTCGAGTCCGTGTCGCTCCTCGGCGAAGAGCGCACGCTCGAGCGCATAGAAGCTGCGCTCCACGGCTAACCCGAAACGCTTTTTCTGCCGATAACGGGCTTGAGCCCAGCGTTCAGACCTGGACACATTCCCGATGACCCACTCATGAGCGATACCGCGACCCTTGCGCCGTCCGCTGACGGAGCGGTAGTTGCCGCTCGCCCGATGGGCGCCGGCGGCCGCCGCCTGGCTGCCTCGTTCGATGCTATCTCGAGCCTCCCGGCCCTGGCCGAGGCGCGCGAGCGCTTGTTGGCGCTCGCCGAGGCGCCCTCGACCTCGCCCGGCCAGATCGCCGACGTGATCGAGTCGGATGCCGCCATCGCCATCGCCGTCATGCAAGCCGCGAACAACGGGAACGGACCGCGCGGGCGGATCGGGGGAGTCCCCGCCGCGATCGACTCGCTCTCCTCGACGCGGGTCGTCGCTATCGCCGCCCGGATGGGGACCTACGACCTCCTCGGGCCGCCCGGCTCCGGCTCGGAGCGCTTCGAGCGCTTCCGCCGCCACGCAGCCGCGACCCGGTCGGCGATCGATCGCATCGCTGACCTCGCCCGTCTCGACGAGTGCGACGAACTCGCCGTCGCCGCCCTCCTTCACGATGTAGGCCGGCTCGTCCTGGGCGATCTCTACGGACAGGAGTTCGGCATGGGCCCGGAGCCTGTCGACGGCCCGGAGGAGCGCCTGCGCCGCGAGCGACGCGAGCTGGGCGTTGACCACGCCTTGGTCGGGGCTGTCCTCGTCCGGCGCTGGGGGCTGCCTGCCCCGATCGCAGCGGCGGTCGAGCGCCATCACGCACCGGACGCCGAGGGGATTGCCGCCGCGGTCCAGCTCGCCGACCTCGTCGTCCATCATGCCGCCGGCGACAAGGTCTCGCCGACCACTCTTCGCAGCGCCGCGAGCCGTTTGGGCCTCGACGAGGACGGCCTTCGCGGGCTTCTCTTCGAGTACCCACACTCCGGTGAATCACCGCGCCGCGCCTCCGAGCCCTGCCCGCTCTCAGCGCGTGAGGTCGATGCCCTCCGTGGCCTCGCGGACGGGAAGGTCTACAAGCAGATCGCCCAAGAGCTCTCGCTCTCGGTCTCGACGATCCGCACCCACCTCCACAACGTCTACAAGAAGATCGGCGCGGTGGACCGCGCCCAGGCCGTCCTGATCGCGCGCGATCGCGGCTGGATCTAGCGGCGTCTACGCGTCTCCTCTCCGAGCGTCTACTCGATCAACCCGGTGCGAAGCGCTATCGCGACCGCGTGGGCCCGGTCGCGGGCTCCCAGGCGAGCGAGCGTGGCCTTCGTGTGGGTGCGGACGGTCTCGGCGCTCAGGTGAAGCCGATGGGCGACCTCGGTCGTGGAGTGCCCGTCGGCGAGAAGCTGGAGCGTCTGACGCTGGCGGCGGGTCAGGGCGCCGGTGCCGTTGTCGTCGGCGGCCGGGTCAACGAAGGTGTCAGAGTCGGCGGCGGCCTCGACGGCGGTGCGAAGGCACTCGGCAGACGACGTCATGGCCACATAGGCCGAGGCGCCAGCCTCGATCGCCTCGTTTGCCGAGTGGCGCTCGGCCCGGCGCGAAAGCGCCACGATCCCGGTGCCTGGCATCGCTTTGTGAAGCGCCTTGATCATCGCCGCGCCGGCCGGCTCGCCGTCTTCCGGGCGGCCGTCGAGCTCCACTACGGCTACGTCGAAGCTGCCCGTGCATGTGTGCGACTCGAGTGCCTCGCGCCAGTCTGAGGCCTCCTCGACCTGGAAGTCGGGATCGAGGACCTCGCGCACGCCGATACGCGTGACGGCATGGCCGTCCACGACCAGACATCGGCGCTCGTCCTTCAAAGTGTTTCGCCCCCTAACGGGTTCGGGAGAGGCTTGCCCCCCTTTAGACACGAGCCCGGCCGGCACGCCGGACCTGTCGAGACTATCCCGACTCGGCGAAGCCGAAACCCCTGCGGTCGCTAGGAGCGGCCTTTTGTTGCTGTACAAACTAGGTCACCGATGATCTCCGTCACCTCCAAGTCCCGCTACGCGGTCGTCGCCATGGCCGAGCTCGCACGCACCGGTGGTTCCGGTCCCGTGCCGATCGCCCAGATTGCCGAGCGGCGAGACATGCCGGTCCAGTTCTTGGAACAGCTCTTCTCGACGCTTCGGCGCGGCGGTCTTCTGACCAGCCAGCGCGGCGTCAAGGGCGGCTACTCGCTCGCCAAGCCCGCGTCCGAGATAACCGTGCTGGAGGTCGTGCAGGTCCTGGACGGCAAGGTGGGCGAGGAGGCTCGGGAGGCAGGCGGGATCTGGGCCGAGGGGGTCGGCGCGCTCCGCGAGGTGTTTCGCTCGACCACCATCGCGGATATCGCCAGCCGGGAGGCCTCTGAAGCGGGCGCCGGCATGTACTACATCTAGATGGGCCTGGGGCGCCAAGGTGCGTTCCGTAGTGGCGTCGGCGGGTAAATTTGCCGCTTATGTGGCTGACCATCGAAGTCCCGTCACAGGCTCCGCTAGTCGTCGAAGTCGTGGGGCCGAAGGCGACGATCGGGAGCGATCCCGCGTGCGACATCGTGATCGCCGACGACGAGATCTCGCCGAAGCACGCTGAGCTTCGTGAACTGGACGACGGCCGCGCTGAGATCGAAGACCTCGACTCGGGGGCCGGGACGTGGGTTGGGGGAGTCCGCCTGGGCGGCCCGGCCACGCTCGAGGGCGGCGAGCGTCTTCGCATCGGCCGCACCGAGCTGATCTCTTCGCTCGAGCGGCCGGACCCGACCGAGCGTGCTCTCACCAGGCGTGAGAACCTCCAGCGGCTCGTGACCCAGTCGCGCCGCGCCACCGTCCTCGCCTCCGCCGCGGTCGCGATCGCGGTGATCGCCGTTGTCAATGCGCACGTGGTCGACGCGGGAGAGACCTTCCAGGTCGGAGCGGAAGGCGATCTCCAAGAAGCAGACGTGGTCGGGGTCGCGCCGTGCGACGACCTTGCCGTCCTGGAGGCATCCGAAACCGAGGGGCTCGAAGCTCTCACTCTCGGCAGTCAGGCGACGCTGTCGGAGGGCGACCCCGTGGTGGCGGTCGGCTACCCCGCGAACGCCTCCCCCGATGACGAGCTGGCGGCGACCGAGGGCATCGTCTCGGTGGTTGAGCAGACCTTCGACATCCCCAACGACCCGTCCGTCCAGCTCTACCCGAACGTCATCTAAACCGATGCGGCGATCAATGCCGGGAACTCGGGTGGGCCGCTCTTAGACTTAAACGGCGCTCTCGTGGGCGTCAACACGCTCGTCTACAGAGGCCGCCGAGGCGAGGTCGAGGGCCAGAACTACGCGATCGGCGTCGACCGGGTGGCCGAGGTCCTCACCGACCTCCGCGAGGGCGACTCGCAGGCATGGCTCGGTTTCGCGTTCGCGCCGCTGCCGCAGGCCGTCGCAAGCCGGCAGGGACTGCCCGCCGGCCTCATCGTGACTTCCGTCGTGCCCGAGACGCCCGCCGCCGACGAGGGCATCCAGAGTGGCCTGAGCATCGTCGTCGGTGTGGACGGCGAGCCCGTGGCGAGCTTTCGCGAGTACTGCGACGCGGTAGAGGGCCTGAACGGGCAGACGGTCAAGTTCAACCTGCTAGAGCCGGATGGCCCCCGCGTGATCGACCTTGAGCTCTAATGCCTGACGCGGCGAGTGGGCGCACGCCGGCCGCCGAGGTGTCGGAGACGATCGGCGGCACGCCGATGGCCGTGCTCGGCCGGGTAGGGCCCTTAAAGCGGGCCGAGGTTCTCGCAAAGCTCGAGTACATGAACCCGGGCGGCTCGGTCAAGGACCGGATCGGCGTGGCCATGGTCGACGCCGCCGAGCGGGAGGGCCGGATCGAGCGCGGATCGGGCCTCATCGTCGAGCCAACGAGCGGCAACACCGGCATCGCGCTCGCGATGGTTTGCGCCGCGCGCGGGTACGAGCTGGTCCTGACCCTGCCGGAGGGAATGAGCCGCGAGCGCTCGAAGCTCCTTCGCGCCTACGGCGCAGAAGTCAACGAGACGCCGTCCATGGGCGGGATGGGCGAGGCAATCGAGCTTGCGCAAACGATCGTCGAAGAGCGCGGCGGATTCATGCCCCAGCAGTTCTCCAACCCCGCCAATCCCGAGGTTCACCGACGCACGACCGCGGAGGAGATCTGGCGGGACACGGGCGGCGAGGTCGACGCGCTCGTCTGCGGCGTCGGCACAGGCGGCACGATCACGGGCGTCGGCCAGGTCTTGAAGGACCGCCGGCCCGGCTTTCAATGCTTTGCGGTCGAACCCTCGGGCTCGCCGGTCCTGAGTGGGGGAGAGGCCGGGCCGCACAAGATCCAGGGCATCGGCGCCGGCTTTATCCCCGACGTGCTCGACCGCTCCGTGATCGACGAGACGATTTCCGTGAGCGACGAGGCAGCGCTCGAGACGGCTCGCGACGTGGCGTCGAGGGAAGGCCTTTTGGTCGGGATCTCGGCGGGCGCCGCGATCAACGCCGCCCTGGAGGTGGCGGCCCGCCCAGAGATGGAAGGCAAGCGCATCGTCACGATCGCCTGCGACGGCGGCGAGCGTTACATGTCGCTGCCGTTTTTCCTGGAGGCCTAGCTAAGAGCCCAGATCTTCGTCCGGGATCCGGCCCGCCTCCGTGAGGACCGCGTCGAGCCTCAAAAGGAGTTCCTGCATCGAGGTTGTCTTGCCGACCACGGCGGCAGCGCCCAGCTCGAGGCCCTTGCGCTCGATCGAAGGATGGTCGTGGCCGGTCAGCATCACGACCACCGGGCTCGCCCCTTCCTGCTCCTCAAGGGACTCCAGGATCTCGAAACCGTTCGGGCTCGGCATCGAGACGTCGAGCAGAAGGAGATCGGGATTGAGCGAATCGCACATCTCGAGGACCTTCGACGACTCGGTCGTGCATTCGATGGTGCCATATCCGCCCCGCTCGAGGATCCTGACCAAAAGACGGGCGTTTTGATCGTCGTCGTCAGCGATCAGGGCGGAGATCTGGTTGCGGTGAGAGGCGTCTGGCACACCGTCACGATAAAGCCCGGGAGTGGCGGAGCGCGCTTAAGATGCCGATAAAGGCAGACAGTGAGATGAAATGAGCAACGCATTCGGCATTGGGGGCGTTCAGGCCGGCCTGCGGCGCATGGCCGCTTTCCTGCCGCAGCTCTGCGGGGCATTCGCGGCCGGCGTAGTGGCCGGGGCGGTGGAGGTCGGAGACAACTCCACGGGGGCGGTGGTCCTGGGCGCCTACCTGATCGCCGGCTGGTACAGCGCAAGGGCGGCCAGGTGGCGCTGGCTTTTGCCGATGGCGGGCCTGCTCGCATACGGGATCATGGCGGCGCTGGGAACCGTCTTCTCGGTGATCACCCTGCTGGCGATCGGCGAGCCGCCCTCGTTCCTGCCGCTCGCGCTCGCCGCGCTCGCAGCCTGGGCCGCACAGGTCGGCACCGGCCAGGTGTCCAGCCCGGCGACGCGGATCAGGATCGGCGTCATCGGCTCGCCTCAAGCAGCGCTTCGCCTTCAGGCGGAGCTGAGCCGCGAGGCCTCGCGCGGCTTCGAGGTGGGCGCGACCATCGTGCCCGACGACTGGGACTTCGACCCTGCCGCCCTTGACGCGCCCTACCTGTGCTCGCTGTCTGAGATCGGAGACGCGATCGACAACCGAGACCTCGAGGCGCTCGTCGTGACGCGCGAGTTCCAGCGTGCCGAGGTTGACCGGCGCCTGTTTGCCGAGGTCGTCGCGAGGCCCGTGCAGGTGATGGAGCTCCACGAGTTCCACGAGCACCGCTTCGGCTCGGTCCCGCTCGCCGAGATCGACTATGCATGGTTCACGCGGCTCGCGGGTTCGCATTACAAGCCCTTGACCAGGGTGCTAAAGCGAACGCTCGACCTCGCGGTTGCGGTGCCCGCGGGGATCCTGCTCGCTCCGTTCGCAGGCATGCTCGCGATCGTGATCAAGCGCGACGGCGGCCCTGCGATGTTTCGCCAGGAGCGCATCGGCCAGGGCGGCAGGCCGTTCCTGATCAACAAGCTGCGCACGATGACTCACGAGCCCGAGCGCCAGGCCGTATGGGCCGAGGCCGATGACATCCGGGTAACCCGGATGGGCCGCCTCTTAAGGAAGAGCCACCTCGACGAGGGACCGCAGCTCTGGAACGTCATCGTCGGCGACATGAGCCTGGTGGGCCCGCGGCCCGAGCAGGGTGCGTACGTGGACGAGCTCTCGCGCCAGATCCCGTTCTACACCCAGCGCCATGTCGTCAAGCCCGGGATCACGGGCTGGGCACAGGTGCGGGTTGGGTACGCGGGAAGCCTCGAGGGCACCGCCTTCAAGCTCTGCAACGACCTCTACTACGTAAAGCACCACTCGCTGTCGCTGGACATCGCGATCCTCCTGGAGACGTTCCGGATGCTCGTCGCCGACAAGCAATACGTCGAGCCGCCGTCTACGAGCCTGACGATGCTGGGGGAAGGCGACGGCCGGATCGTGACCGAGCCGGGACAGGAACGGATCGTGACCGAGGTCGAGAAGGCCCCGTCCTCTACGGGTGCCGCTCCCGTGCGCTGACCAGGAGTTCCTGGAGCTTTAAGTCCAGGTCCTCGATCCGGAACGGCTTGACCACGTAGGCGTCGGCGCCGGCATTCATCGCCTCCCGCTCGTCCGCGTCGGCGGCCTTGGCCGTGAGCAGGATCACAGGGATATGGGCGGTTCGGTCGTCCGCGCGCATCAGCTCACACACTTCGTGTCCTTCGAGGCCCGGCATGATTCCGTCCAGGATCGCGGCGTCGGGGGCAAGCTCAAGCGCCATTTCAAGCGCGGTTTCGCCATCCGCCGCCGAGATCATCTGGTAGCCGCGGTGCGTAAGCCGCTGAAAGATAAGCCGAAGGATGTCCTCGTCGTCGTCAGCGACGAGCACGGTCGGCCCCGTGCCACCCTGGCGCGCTGTGGATAGATCCGGCAACCTTGCCCCTTCAGTTAATCCTTCGCGTGTGCGCTGGTCCGGCGCTTGCCGATCTTAGGCGAGCGTTCCGGCCGCGGTCCACCGGTGGGATGATGAGGCTTGAGGAAGAGCAGGGTGAGCATGGAATCCGGTCAGACGACAGCCCGCAAGGGATTCGCCCCGCTTCTGCGGGAGCTCGGAGGCATGCTCGTGGAGCCCCGGCCCGAGGATCGACTCGACACGCCTTCGCAGACCGGAGTCTCGATCGAGCGCACTGCCCAGGTCGCGGGCCTCCAGGCGATGCTCCTGCCGATCTTGACGGCGCCGATCCTGATCGCTGTCAACCCGACCGGGCCGATCGGGAACGCGGGCTGGTTCCTTGCGATCGCCAGCTTCGTGGCCGTGGTCGCCATCGGCCTCTCCTTCATCCGCTCGCCGTCGGTCTCGGTGGGCGCGCTCGCGATGTCGAACGCCTTTACCGCGGCCGTGCTCGGGGTGCTCGCCTGGCTCACCGGAGGCTTTGAGTCGCCCTATCCCTTGCTCTTGCCCCTGGTCGCCGCGAGCATCGCGCCGCACCGGCCTCGCCTTCGCCAGATCCTCATCGCGTGGATCATCGTCGTCGCGGCCGCACCGCTCCTCTACGACACGCCGGCCACCTCCTTAAACCTCGCCGAGGTGGTCATGATCGGCGCCGCTTCGGTCGCGACGCTCCTCACGATGGTCTGGCTGAGCTCCCGGGTGAGCCGCTCTGAGACGGGCCTCATGGACGCTGTTTTGACCGCGAGGGGCGTCCGGAAGGAGCTGGAGGCTGAGGCGGACCGCCTGGCCGAGGTCGCGGAGGTGCGCGACCGGCTGGTCAGCAGGGTCTCTCACGAGCTCCGGACGCCGCTCACTTCCGTCAAGGGATACGTGGAGGCCCTGATCGGGGGAGAGGGGGGCGAGCTCGACCCGGCTCAGCGTGAGCTTGCAGCGGTGGCGCTTCGGAACACCGTTCGTCTCGAGCTGCTCATCGCTGACCTTCTTCTGCTCTCCCGCGTGGAGGCAGGCCAGCTCGAGCTCCGGCCCGAGCGCGTAGATATCCGCGCATCGCTCGACCGAGTCGCGGAAGACCTCGAGCAGCTCGCACGTGAGGGAGGCGTGACTCTCATCGTCGAGGGGCCGCTCGGTTTTGAGTGGGTAGTGGACCGCGAGCGCTTCGAGCAGGCCGCGGCGAACCTGATCTCGAACGCGATCAAGTACTCGCCCGCGGGAGGGCCGGTACTCGTCCGCGCCCGGCAGGTGGACTCGGAGCTTTGGATCGAGGTCGTGGACAAGGGCGTCGGGATCGCGAAGAACGAGATCGGCCGCCTCGGAGAGCGCTTCTTTCGCGCGTCCACGGCAGGCTCCACGCCGGGAACTGGGCTGGGCATCGCGATCACGCTCGAGCTGGTCGACCTCCACGAGGGCGAGCTCGACATCGAGAGCGAGGTGGGCTCGGGCTCGATCTTCCGGATCAGGATCCCGGCCGGTCTCGAGGCCCGCGGGCTAGCCGCCTAGCCCCAGGGCCTGTCGCGTCCGCTCGAGCAGGTCGCGGCCTGAAAACGGCTTTCTCAGGAAGTTCATGTTCTCGGTGACGATGTCGTGCGAGGAGATGATGTCCTCCGTATAGCCGGACATAAAGAGGACCGGCATCCAGGCGTCGAGCTCATGCGCCTTGTCCGCGAGCTCTCGGCCTGAGGCATTCGGCATCACGACGTCGGTGACGAGCAGGTCGAAGCGCTCGCCGGCCTCGAGCCGCTCGATCGCTTCGAGGCCGTCTGCGCACGCGGTGACGTTAAAGCTCGCCCGCTCGAGCACCCGGGTCGCGACGCGGCGCACCGCCTCGTCATCTTCGGCCAGAAGGACTCGCATGCCCGGCGAGATCTGTAGCGCGTCGGCCGGAGCCGCGACGCCGGGCGCTGGCACCTTTTCGGACTGGTCTACCGCCGCCGGAAAGTGCAGGCGGAAAACGGCGCCGAGGCCCGGCTCCGAGTACACGGTGATGTGCCCCGAGGCGTTGGCCATGACGCCATGGACGGCTGCCAGGCCGAGGCCGGTCCCCTCGGTGCGTGACTTCGTGGTGAAGAACGGCTCGAAGATGCGCTCGATCAGCTCTGGGGAGATGCCATGGCCGGTGTCGGCGATCGTGATGCGGACGTGCCGCCCGGTTTGTGCCTGCGGGTTCATGTCCACGTAGTCGAGGTCGAGGTCAACGTCCTCGGTCTGGATCGTGAGCGAGCCGCCTTCGGGCATCGCGTCGCGTGCGTTGAGGGCCATCCCGACTAACGCCTGCTCGATCTGGGCCGGGTCTGCCTCGATCATCGGAAGCCCGTCCGCGAGGCCGATGGTCAACTCGATCTGCTCCCCGAGCGTTCGGGCGACGAGCTTCTCGAGGTTTGAGAGGATCTCGTTGAGGTTGATCGCCTCGGGTCGGGCTACCTCGCGGCGGCTGAAGATCAGGAGCTGGCGCGTCAGCGAAGCGCCGCGCTCGCCCGCCCTCCGGATCTCCGCCAGATCCTGCTGTAGCTCGGAGTCGCCCGGTAGCGCATCCGCGATGAAGTCCGAGTAGTTCAGGACGACGGCGAGGAGGTTGTTGAAATCGTGGGCGACGCCTCCGGCCATCTTGCCGACTGCTTCGAGGCGCCTCGCCCGCTCGAGCTGGGCGTCGATGCGAAGGCGCCGGAGCTCCTCGACGCGGCGATCGGTCACGTCGGTCGCGACGGAAAGCCCCGCGTACACCGTGCCGGAGCGGGTCTTCAGCGGCACCGTCCGGAGCCACCAGACGCCTTCCGCGCCGAGCATCGACTGTTCGTCAGTTCGTGACTCGCCCGCAAGCGTCGCCCGGTAGATGGGCTCGAGCCGGACGTAGTCCGCGGATGACATCAGCTCAGACAGCGGTCTCCCCGTGGCGAACGCGGGGTCGATACCCATGTCGAATGGCGCCGCGCCGCTCATCAGCAGCACATGGAGCCTGCGGTCGAACACCGTGATGGCCGTTCCGGGCATGCTGCCGAGCACATCGAGTAGGAGACGCTCCATCTCCCTGCTCGCGTCGCGGATTGGATCGAGGCCGTCCTTGGGCTCGTTCATTGCCTTCGAGGGTAAATCACCCGAGTCCTTACCCTTCTTTGAATGTTCGGCCTGGGAGCCTTCCGCCGCGTCGCGAGCGAGATCAGAAGCGACGTGGCCTCCGCGCGCGACCGAGATCCCGCCGCTCGAAGCGTCGGCAGCGTTGAGATCCTCACCACCTGGGCGGGAGTTCAGGCGCTCCTTACCCACCGCGTGGCGCACGCCCTGTTCGACGCCGAAGTACCGCTGGCACCCCGCGCGCTCGCCTTCGGAAGCCGGGCGATAACAGGCGTCGAGATCCATCCCGCGGCGCGGATCGGTAGCGACTTCTTCATCGATCACGGTGCAGGCGTGGTGATCGGCGAGACGGCCGAGATCGGGGATCGCGTCACGCTTTATCAGGGCGTCACGCTCGGAGGCACGGGCTTCGCGCGCGGAAAGCGCCATCCCACCGTGGGCGACGACGTCACGATCGGTTCCGGTGCGAAGCTTCTCGGCCCGGTCGAGATCGGCCACGGCGCCAAGGTCGGCGCCAACACCGTGGTGATCGCAGACGTGCCGCCGAAGTCGACCGTGGTCGGCAATCCCGGCCATCCCGTCAGGGTCGAGGGCAGGCGCCCCGAGGGCCCGGACGCCGACTGGATCCACCTGCCGGACCCGGTGGCCGACGCGATGCGAAGCCTTTCGGAACGCCTGGCCGCCGCCGAGCAAAGGCTCGCCGAGATCGACGGCCGCGCCGCCGAGGCCGAGATCCGCGAGCTCAAGCCCAAGCAGGGCCCCTCAACCGCCGGCGGATAACCAGAACGCGGGCGGGCGTCAACGCCGGGAGCGGGTCTATCCTCGAATGAGATGGAGAACCTCGCCCCGATCAGCCCCGGCGCCGACGCGATCGAGCGTCTCACAGCGGGCCTGAACCCGCCGCAGCGCCGCGCCGTCGAGCACGGCGAGGGTCCGCTGCTCGTGATCGCGGGTGCCGGCTCGGGCAAGACGCGGGTCCTCACGCGCCGCATCGCCTTCGTCGTCGCAACCGGCCAGGCACACCCGTCCGAGATCCTCGCGATCACGTTCACCAACAAGGCGGCGCAGGAGATGCGAAACCGCGTCTCAGAGCTTGTCGGCGGCGTCTCGCAGCTGATGTGGGTGATGACG
>Ga0136620_10000811_pt1 | contig 14382 bp, 15 predicted proteins | sample AntDrymUQ4162106_2_FD_104806 | JGI IMG/M metagenome (GOLD analysis project Ga0136620, IMG submission 104806) | Polar desert sand microbial communities from Dry Valleys, Antarctica - metaG UQ416 (21.06) | ecosystem: Environmental > Terrestrial > Soil > Desert | place: Antarctica: Dry Valley... | reverse complement strand
CGCTGGGTGTACGCCCGGACGGAGCCGATCGAGGCGCTGATGCCCGGAGCCCGAGCGACGGCCCGCCGCTTGCTCGGGGGGTAGCCGCCTAGGTGATGTACGGCTGCACGCGCCAGTACGCCACGGCGACACTGGCGAGGCCGACGGCGAGCAGACCGACCACGCCGACGACGCCCGGACGGCCGTAGGCGGCATGCGCGCGGCCGAAACGGGACAGCGCCAGCACGCCGAGCGCGCCTCCGGCGAGGCCGCCGAGGTGCCCGCCGATCGAGATCCCCGGGACGAAGAGCGTGAAGGCGAGGTTGAGCGCAATGATCCCGACCGCCCCGCCGCCGAGTACATAGGTCCGCTGACGCTCGAGAACGAACGCCGCGCCGAGAATTCCGAAGATCGCTCCGGACGCCCCGACCGTCAGCGCCTCCGGCGACAGGACCAGGGCACCGGCCGAGCCCGCGAGCCCGGAAACCAGGTAGAGCAGGAGGTATCGGCCCCGGCCGAGCACCTGCTCCACCGCCGCCCCGAACCACCAGAGGGCAAGCATGTTCATCCCGAGGTGGAGCGGCCCGTAGTGGAGGAACATCGCGGAGAAGAGTCGCCACCAGTCACCGACGGCGACGAGCGGGCCGTAGAGGACGCCGTCCCGGTAGATCTCGTTGCCCGTCCCGTTCAGCTCCCCTCCGAGGGCGAGCTGGAGCAGGAAGATCCCGACGTTGATCCCGACGAGCGCCTTGGTGACGAGGGCGCCGACCCCTTCGTAGCTCGCGCGCCGCATCCCCTGTGTGACGCGCGCCGCCCCCTGCGGCAGGCCCGAGTGGTCAGGGCATCGGATCCCGACGGGCGCGTGCACCATGCACTCCGTGCAAATCGGCCGGAGGCACTCCGAGCACGACACCATCGTCTCCCGGTCCGGGTGCCGGTAGCAGTACAGGGGCTCCGCTGACATGAGCCGAAGTAGCGTAGTCGGGTCATGCGCGTCCACGTCGCCTTCACACCGGACGAAGTACTCGAGGCGCCCGTCGCCGTCGTCGTCGACGTCCTGCGCGCGACGTCGACGATCGCGCAGGCGCTCGAGGCGGGCTACAAGCGGGTCTACTGCTGCCGTGAGGTCGAGGAAGCGCTAGCGCTGCGCGCGAGCCTGGGGGAGGGGCTCCTCGGCGGCGAGCGGAAGGCCGTCCAGGTGGAGGGCTTCGACATCGGCGCCTCGCCGAGGGAGGTGCTCGAGCCGCAGGGCGAGGTCCTCATCTACTCGACCACGAACGGGACCCGAGCGGTGCTGGCCGCCGCCGGTGCCTGTGACGAGGTCGTGCTCGGCTCGCTCCTGAACCTGTCGGCGGTGGCCGAGTCCGTGACGGACGACTGCGTGATCGTCTGCGCCGGGTTCCAGGGAGCGTTCGCGCTGGACGACGCCTACTGCGCCGGCCGGATCGTCCAGCTCCTCGGAGGTCAACGGACCGACGCCGCCATCGCCGCGGAGCTCGTGGCCCGCGCATTCCCCACGGCCCTGGAGGGTCTCCATGCGCGCACCTACGGCCCGCCGGGGCTGGATGAGGACATTCGGTACTGCGCCCAAGAGAGTCTCGTCCGGGCCGTCCCGCGCTTCGTACGGATGATCGACGGCGCTGCGGAGCTCGTCGCCTAGGGCCGGCTGACCTCCTCGGCTTTGTTGAGGGCCGCGCAGAGAGGACACAGCCGCTTGCCGCCTTCGCCGTCGCGCCGGCGCTCGACCGGCAGCTACTGCCCGAGGAGGCACTCCGTGTTGTCGTGGTAGGCCGAATCGTCCGGCGCATGCCAGGGCCGCGTCCGCACCATTCCGACGCCAGGATATTCAAAAGACAACACTTGATGACCTAGTCGCAGCTTGATCTTTCGCAAAGAGCGGCTAAAAAGAGGGGTACATGCGGCCGAACGCTCCTGGGGGAGGGTGGTTCGCGGCCGCTGCGGCGCTCAGCGCGGCAGCGGCCCTGGCCTTGGCGTGGGCACTCGTCGAGGGCGAGGGCCTCGCAAACGCGATCGACGACCTGCCGCTCCTCTTCCTCGCCGGCGCAGTCGGCGCGGCGCTCTACGGCTGGCGCGAGACGATCCGCGGAGCGGAAGGCGACCGGCGCGAAGCCGGCGAGGAGCGGGCGAAGACCGAAGCGATCGAGAAGCGCCTCGAGACCGAGCGCCGCTGGACTGCCGAGCTCCGCAAGCAGGTTGCAACTCTCGAGCACGAGCGCGGCCTCCTCGGCGCGACGAACGACGTCCCGAGCCTCGTCCTGAGGACGGCGAAGGAGCTCGTTGGCGCCGACAAGGGACTGCTCCTGTCGCGAAAGGATGCCGACTCCGACGGCGACCTCGACCTGATGGCTGCCCAAGGTTTCGAGGTCGACCCGGCGGAGAGCAACGTCGCGCAGCGCTTTGCCCGTGAGGTGATCGCAGGCGATCAGACCGTGCGCGAAGAGAGTCCGACGCTGCCCGTCGAGTCGACGCCGGCCGACCGTGAGATCGAGAACCTGCTCGCCATTCCGATCTATCTGCGGGACAAGTTCAGCGGCGTCGTCGTGCTCGCGAACAAGCCGGGGGGCTTCAGCGACTACGACGACGAGGTGTTGCTCGCGCTCGGCGATCATGCCGGAGCGGCGCTCCACAATGCGCGGCTGCACGGGGAGCTGCGGTCGGCCTACATCTCGACAGTCGCCATGCTGGCCGAGGCGGTGGAGGCGAAGGATCCGTTCCTGCGCTCCCACTCCTATGACGCGACGCGGCATGTGTCTGCGGTGGCGCGGCGGCTGGGCCTGTCACGGAAGGAGCGCGAGGATCTCGTCTTCGGGTCGCTGCTGCACGACGTCGGAAAGATCGGAATTTCCGAGCGAATCCTGCTCAAGCCGGGGCCGCTGACGACGCAGGAGCGGTCGTTGATCGAGCTGCACCCGCGGATCGGCTATCGGATCGTCCAGCAGGTGCCGGTGCTGCGAGGCGTCGCGCCCGCGATCCTCCACCATCACGAGCGGTTCGACGGCGACGGCTACCCGTCGAAGCTCAGCGGTGAGGAGATCCCGCTGCAGGCGCGGATCATCGCGGTCGCGGATGCGTTCTGCGCGATGACGACCCACCGGCCCTACCGGAAGGCGCGGGCTGTGGGAGAGGCGCTGGCGGAGCTCGAACAGTGCGCCGGGACGCAATTCGACCCGGAGATCGTGCGGCTCTTCGGCGAGGAGGTGCGGGCTGCCGAGAATGGGACGCCTCAGGCCGAGTCAGACACGGACACCGGAGAGTTCCTGGTCGAGGCGCTGTCGGATCCGGAGATCATGCACCGACGCCAGGCGAACGAGCCGGTGCTCGGCTTCGAGTCGTACTCGATCACCGACAACCTGACGATGCTCTCCGGCCACCGGCACTTCTGGGAGCTCGTGCAGTCGGAGACCAAGCGGGCGGAGCTCCAGGGCAAGCCCTTCGCGGTCGTGATGGTCGAGCTGGAAAACCTGGAGCGGATCAACCGCGAGGAGGGCTACGCGGCAGGCGACGAGGCGATCAAGAAGGTCGCCCGGGCAGTCCAGGCAGCGTCGCTGCAGTGCCAGGGCACGGCGGCGCGTTTCAGCGGGCGGCGGATCGGAGTGGTGATCCCGCGGGCGAACCGGGAGGAAGCCTCAGGCTGCACGGACGAGATCGCAGAAGAGCTCGCCGGTGAGCCGAAGGTCCGGGTCTCGTGCGCGGTGTGGGCTAAGGGCGACGAGAGCGATGCCGTGGTCGAGCGGTCGCTGGAGGAGCTGCGCGCTTCGCCGGTCGGCGGCGCGACCTAGCGGCTCAGGTCAGTTTGACACCGAACATGTGTTCGTGATAGAACATGTGTTCGGTTATGGTCGCATCCCTCGCCATCCCAGGGTTCGAGCTTCGCGCCGCGCTTCGCAAGCGGCCTAGCCTTGCGCTTCAGCCCGCCGCGCTCGCACCGAGTGACGGTGCAGAGCCGCTGATCGGGCCCGTCACTGCGGCGGCCCAGCAGGCGGGTCTGCGGCCGGGAATGCGCATGGGGGAGGCGCTTGCGACCTGCCCGAAGCTCGTCCTCGTCGAGCCCGACCCGGCCTCTGCGGAGCTGGAGTGGGAGGAGATCATCCGCCGGCTCGAGGATTCCGGCTTCGCCGTCGAGTCGACGGCTCTCGGGACTGCCTATTTCGACACGCGTGGGGTGGAGCGCCTCTACGGCGGCCTCGAGCAGGCGCTGAAGCGCGCCCTCGCCGCGGTCGGCTCACACTGGGATGCGCGCGTTGGCGCGGCAACACGCCGCTTTGCCGCTCTGGCGGCCGCCAACGTCGCGCGCCCAGGCCAGGCTCTCGTCGTCTCCGACGAGCGCACAGAGGAGTTCCTCGCCCCGCTTCCACTCCGCCTGCTCGGGCTAGACGAGCGACGCCGCGAGGAGCTGGAAGCGCTGGGAGTGAAGCGCGTTGGACAGCTTGCCGGGCTCCCGGGCGCTGCCGTTGCCGAACGTCTGGGACCGGACGGCCGCAGCGCCTGGAGCCAGGCGAGAGGAGGGAAGCGCGGTCGCATCCGCGGCCGCCGCCCACCCGCAGAGGTCACCGAGGAGCTCGAGTTCCCCGAGGCGGTCGGAAACGAGCTCACGCTCCGCCGCGCCCTCGCCACTCTGACCGAAAAGGCCTTGACCCGCCCCGAGCGCGCCGATCGCTTCATCCGAAAAGTCGCACTCTCGGCACGCCTCGTCGGCGGAGCCTCCTGGCGCCGAACGCTCACCTTCCGCGACCCGGCCGGCGATGCGGACCGGATCCGGCTCGCGCTCGGCCCGAAGATCAGTGAGGTGCCGGCGCCGGTAATGGCGCTCCGACTCGAGCTCGTGGAGATGACCGAGGAGACCGGCCGCCAGCTCGAGCTCGTCAAGCCGGAAGGCGCAGAGCTTCAGAGCCGCCTCCAGGAAGGCCTCCGCCAGGTCAAGGCCTCGACCGGCGGCGGAGCGGTCGCAACCGTCGTCGAAGTCGCACCGTGGTCTCGGATACCGGAAGCGCGAGCGCTGTTCGTTCCGCGGGACGGCTGAATGAGCCCCGCGCCGCCCTGGTCGAGCCGCAAGCCGACGGGACGCCGCGTCTCGTCAACCGCCTGACGGTCGAGGTGATCCGGGAAGAGTGGCGCGTGCTGGACCGCTGGTGGACCGAGGAGCCGGTTAACCGGCGGTACTTCGACGTGATCCTCGAAAGCGGCCAGCAAGTCGTCGTCTTCCACGACGACGAGGACGGCCGCTGGTTCAGCCAACGAGGCGCGTAGTGGTTAGATCCCACCGTGACCCTCCGTCTGGTTCATCGTCTGGCTGATCTGGAACAACCTCGGCGACAAAGAGCCGCTGACCTTCGATCCCGTCAACTGGTGGGCAGGTTGCTGCTCCTCGCTGTTGCGATCGACCTCGGTGGTGGGCACGCGCACGGCGCACGGCGCTAAGTCATGGGAGCTGAGCTCCGCGACGTCGTGGCGGGCCTATGGATCTGCGCCTGGAGCATCCCGCCTGGAACCCCCGCCGCGGCTGGCCACCGCTCGTGACCTCGACGTGTGTGGAGTCCGGCGGTGAGATCGCGCTGCTCGACCCGCTCGCGCCTCCCCAAGAAGCGACCGGCATCTGGGAACGATTCGACGCGCGCTCACCCACCGTCGTGGTCGTGCTCAAGCCCGACCACGTTCGCGACGTGGATCTCTTCGTCGAGCGCTACGGGGCGCGAGCCTACGGTCCCGACCTCTTCTTTGGCGGAGACGCTCCGAACACCGAGCTCGAATGGATCGGTGAAGGCAGCGAGATACCCGGGGGCCTGACGGCGCTCTATGACGGCCGCGGCCGAAACGAGACCCCGATGTGGCTTCCGGAGCAGCGCGCACTCGTCTTCGCCGACGCCCTCACAGCGCCGGAGGGCGAGCTCCAGGTGTGGTGGACACCCTGGCACGAGAAGCGGGTGCTCCCGGCGCTCAGGGAGCTGCTCGAGCTTCCCTTCGAGCACGTGATCGTCTCGCACGGCGAGCCGGTGCATGACCGCGCCGCGTTCGAGCATGCACTAGAGCGGACGCCCTACACCGCAGAGCTCGAGGCGATGTCCTAGGACGAGCTAAGCCGCGTCGTGGATCTGCGCGCGGATCTTCCCCGCCGTGGCGGCGTCGATCTCGTCCATGCCGTGCGCCTCGCGGGCATGCGTGGCGACCTGGGCCATGACCTCTTCCTCCGAGTCAGCGCGGACGACCGCGTCACAGTCGAAGCCGACGTCGCCGCATTTGAGCTCCTTCATACCGAGTTCTCCTTTCTCAGCCTGAGCGCCGTTTCAGCCAACTCAGGCCATCTGGCCTCGTGCAGGGCGGGCACTTCGACCCACCCGTTCATCACGCGACCGCTGTTTGCAGGGTCGTAGAGCCGTGCGCCATCGAGCGCGAGCGCCTTCTCTCGCTCCGCTTCGTCGTCGAGCTTGAAGGCCAGGGTACCCCGCGCCTCGTAGCAGGCGATCATCTTGCCGCCCGCGGTGATGCACGGTCGGCCCATCATCTGCGACTCCTCGACGTCGGGATCGCGGGCTGCCAGGTCGTCCGTGATCTCGTCGAAGCGCGCGCGAAGATCCATTGGCCCGAGCCTAGACGGACCGGATGAAGTCTGCGAACCTGTCGTCGGGGGCGTGGAAGTTCAGGAACCGCGCCGGAGCCTTGGCGCGGGCGAGGCCGTGAGTCGTTCCCGGCGGAACCGCGATGAAGGTGCCGGGAGCCGCACTCACTGCTTCCCCCTCAGCCGTGAGCTCGAGCCGGCCGTCCAGCACGAAGAACGAGTCGACCTGAGCTTCATGGACATGAGGTTCGACCCCGGGCCAGCCGGGCTCGACAGCGAGCTCCATGAGAGCCAGCTCGGGAGGCGCCGCGCGGATCGTGATGGCGCGCACGCGGTTCTCGAACCGCTCGCCGTCCCCCGGGCCGGCAAGCGTCGCCTCCGACCGCCCGCTCGGCTCGTCGACGTCCCAGATGTCGTGCTCGGTCTCGTCGAACTCTTCCCCGCGGATCCGCCGGCGCAGCAACTCGATGAAGCCCTGATCCGGCGCATGGATGTTGAGATAGCAGGCTCTTCCCGGGCCGGCGTTCGTGAAGGCATGGACGATCCTCGGCGGAACCGCGACCGACGTCCCGGGTCCGGCCAGCACGTTTTTCGTTCCGATGGTGAACGCGATCCGTCCCTCGAGGACGTAGAACGCGTCGACGTGCGCCTTGTGGAAGTGAGGGCCCGGGCCTTCGAAATCCGGTCCGACGTCGACCTCGTTGATGGACAGCTCCGGTCGCTCGACCTTGACCACGATCCGCTCGTTGAGACGCTCGCCCTGACCGGGCCCATGGACGATGACGGCCAAGGCGCGAGCCTAGTCGGTTGACACCCTGTGCGAGGACAGCGAACATATGTTCGCTCATCCATGGCATATGTAGAGCTTCACGCGCATTCCTCCTACTCGTTCCTCGACGGCGCCTCCCTGCCCGAGGAGCTCGCGGTTCGCGCGGGCGAGCTCGGCTACGAAGCGCTCGCGCTCACCGACCACGACGGTGTCTACGGCTCGCTCGAGTTCGCGCATGCCGCCAAGGCGTTCGGCGTTCAGCCGATCACCGGCGCGGAGGTCACGCTCGCCGATGGCTCCCACGCCACGCTTCTCGTCGAGAGCCAGCGCGGCTACGCAAACCTCTGCCGGCTGCTGACAGCGGCGCATGCGGGGACCCGGCCCGACTCCGGGACGCGGAGCGTTGCGTTGGAGCCTGCGCTCGACCAGGCGCTGCTCGAGCAACAGAACGAGGGCCTCGTCTGCCTCTCGGGCTGCTCGCGCTTCGGCCTCGCCGTGCAGAATCCGAACGCCGCCGCCGGCCTCGCGCAAGCCTTCGGCCGCGATCGTTTCTTCGTCGAGCTCCAGCGGCCGTTCGAGCGAGGAGACATCCGGCGGAACGCTCGGCTCCGCGACCTCGCAGAGGCGCTGCGCGTGCAGACCGTCGTCACCGGCGATGTCCACGCCCACCACTCCTGCCGCGCGCAGCTCCAGGACGCTCTCGTGGCCATCCGGCATCACACATCGCTCGAGGGCTCGGAGCCGGAACGGCGGGGGAACCACGAGGCCGTCCTCCGCGCGCCCGGCGACATTCTCGACCGCTTCCCGCACGACCGGGACGCCGTCGAGCGGACAGCGCAGATCGCGGAGCGTCTCCAGTTCGACCTGACCGAGGAGCTCGGCTACCGCTATCCGGACTTCTCAGACCGGGCCGAATCGGCCATCAGCCGGCTCGCAGAGGTCTGCAACCAAGCCTTCGGTGCGCGTTACGACTCAAGTAACACTGTGTTACTAAGTCAGGCGCAGGCCCGTCTCGACGAAGAGCTCGCCCTGATCGACGAGATCGGTCTCGCAGGGTTCTTCCTCCTCCACCACGAGGTGCTCGAACTGGCGCGCGACGTCGCGAATGAGGTGCGCGGCCGGGGATCGCCCCGGAGCTCGCTTCCGCCGGGCCGGGGCCGCGGGAGCTCCGTCGGCTCGATCGTCTGCTACCTGACCGGCCTCTCGCACGTCGATCCCGTCGAGGCCGGGCTCTCGCTCGGGCGCTTCATCAACCGTGAGCTCACCGGCGTCCCCGACATCGACCTCGACTTCCCGCGCGACATCCGCGAGAAGCTGATCGTCGCCGTCACCGAGCGCTACGGCCGCGAGCACGCCGCGCTCGTCGCGAGCTTTTCGACCTATCGCTCCCGGGGGGCGATCCGGGACATCGGCAAGGCGCTCGGCCTTCCGTACGGCGAGCTCGAGCGGCTCGCCCGGGTCTCCGACGGTTGGAACGCAAAGCGCGTCGCCGAGGAGCTCCGGCTCATGCCGGAATTCGAGGACAAGGCGCGGTCACCCCGCTGGAAGGCCTTCGCGGAGCTGACCCGCGAGATCGCCGGCCTCCCGCGGCACATCTCGCAACACCCGGGCGGAATGGTGATCTCGACCAGGCCGCTCATCGAGCTCGTACCCGTCCAGCCGGCGGCCATGGCCGGACGGCAGCTCGTGCAGTGGGACAAGGACTCCTGCGACGACGCCGGCTTCCTGAAGATCGACCTGCTCGGGCTCGGGATGCTCTCGGCGGTCGAGGAGTGCGTCGACGAGATTGCGCGGCTCCGCGGCGAGCCGATCGACCTCTCGCGCATCCCGCTCGACGACCCCGAGACCTTCGCGCAGATCCAGGAGGCGGACACCGTCGGCGCCTTTCAGATCGAGAGCCGCGCGCAGATGCAGATCATCCTCCGCACCCGGCCCGAGACCCTCGAAGACATCATGGTGCAGGTCGCCCTCGTTCGGCCCGGGCCGATCCAGGGTAAGGCTGTCCACCCGTACATCGAGCACCGGCAGAAGCTCCGCGAGGATCCGAGCTTCATCCCGCCCGTCGACCATCCGCTGCTCGCCGAGCCACTGAAGGACACCCTCGGCGTCATCGTCTTCCAGGATCAGGTGCTGGAGGTGGCGATGGCGCTCGCCGGTTTCAGCGTGGGGGAGGCGGAGGGCTTGCGGCGCGCGATGAGCCGCAAGCGGAGCCAGGCGGCACTCGAGGCCTACCGGAAGCGCTTCGTCGAGGGAGCGCTCGGCAAGGGCGTGGAGAAAACGCTTGCCAACTCGATCTACGACAAGCTCGTCGCCTTCTCCGGCTTCGGGTTCCCGAAGTCGCATGCGGCGGCGTTCGGCCTCCTGGCCTACCAGTCTTCCTGGTTGCGCTGCCACTACCCGGCGGAGTTCCTGGCGGCGCTCCTGAACGCGCAGCCGATGGGCTTCTACCCGCCGGCGACGCTCGTCCGGGACGCGCAGCGGCGAGGGGTGGAGGTACTTCCGCCCAACGTGAACCTCAGCGAGGCGAAGTGCACCGTTCGGGACGGAGTGGTGCGGATGGGGATCGAGTACGTGCGCTCGGTGGGGGAGGACGACGCGTCGGCGCTCGTCGGGGAGCGGGAGCGAGGCGGGCCGTATCTCGATGTCCGCGATCTCGCGCAGCGGGCGCCGCTGCCGCGCGAGGGGCTCCAGACCTTGATCGAGTCCGGTGCCTGTGCCTGTTTCGGCGAAGAGGCGCGGCCGCTGATCTGGGAAGCCGGGCTGGCGCCGCGGTCGGCGTCGGTGCCGGGCTCGGGCGGGGAGGCACGCCAGTTGGCGCTGCCGCTCGATCCCACCGTCGAGACGCCGGAGCTTCCCGCGCCGACCGACTGGGAGCGGATGCTCGCCGATTACCGGACGACGAGCGTCTCCGTCGGGATCCACCCAATGGAGCTCCTGCGTCCGCACCTGACAGGACCTGTCCTGTCGAGCCACGACCTGTCTCTGACACCGGACGGGGCCCCGGTGGTCGTGGCCGGGATGGTTGTCGCCCGGCAACGCCCTTCCACCGCAAAAGGAGTCGTGTTCATGCTCCTCGAGGACGAGCGGGGCGTGATGAATCTCATCGTTCCGCCGCGGGTGTACGAGCGCTATCGGTCGGTCGTGCGGGCCGAGAAGCTCGTCCTGGCCCGGGGCCGGTTCGAGCGCAAGGATCGGAACCAGAACGTTCTCGTCGGGGAGATCGAGACCCTTGCCCCACTTGCCCGTCAGCTAGCCGACGTCGAGCAGCTCGGGGACTCCCTTCCGCCGGCACACCACTTCGGTCACCGGTAACACTTGTCGGAGTCTCGCGTGCGGTGGACGCTCCGAGCGCCCACCGCACGCCGTAGAAAGAGCCGCTTAGAAGCCGGGAACCGCGTGGAACACGAACGTATGGAGCCTGAAGCCTCGCCCCAGGTCCTCGACGATGTGCGAGCTGCGCAACCCGTCGCGTCGATGCACGACGACACCGGACGTTGCCGTCGTCGAGGTCACCGTGCTCGTCGCATCGAGGTGGCTGTTGTAGATCGTCTCGAGCTGCTGGTAATCGTGAGCGTTCGGGCTGGGGTTGTCGAGCGCGTCCGCGTAGTCCATGCAGGTGTTCAGATCCGCACCGGACTCGTCCTGATGCCCGAGGCCGTAACCGTGGCCGACCTCCTGGCACAGCACGTGCTGCTTGTTCGTGTTGGTGTAGGTCACCGACGAAAGGTAGGAGTCGTTCATCTTTGCGGTCGCCTTGAGGATGTGACCGCCTGACGTCCAGATCTGGGCGAGCCCGAGCCAGCCGTTGAAGCCGTAGCTTCCGTTGCAGACCTCGATCCGGCCGTTATTCGCGGAACAGCGCTTCCTCGCGGCTCCGGCGACGACCGGTGAATCGAGGACGGACGACGCCGTCCAGTCTGTCGACGCAACGCCCAGGCGTGACTTCCAGTCGGACGAGAGATTGTCGCCGAGCGGAACGGTGAACGGGTTGGCCGTTCGCGCCCAGTGATAGTTGCCCCACGAATGCGAGGCCGATGCCTGTGCGGCGCCGAGCGCGGCCCAGACGAGACAGCCAACCGCGGCGACGGCGATACGCGTGCGCATAAAAACCCCCTTGAAATTGGACTCCTCGGTACTAGGGATAGTAATCGACTAGTCGGATCGTGACTAGACGTCCTCGATTTCGAGACCAAAGCGGGGCATGCGGTCGATCACGGCCTGGTTGAACTCCGCGATGTACGCGTCGGCGTCGTCGGACTCAAGTGTGCTCGCATACGAGTCGCGCATCTCGGCCAGCGCCTCGGTGCCGTGCTCGACCAGCTCCTGAAAGCGGCTGTAGACCTCCTCGGCATCCTCCCGGTCGGCCTCGTCATAGGCGCGCTCGGCCTCGTCCAATTGCCGGAGGAACGCGCGGTCCTGCTGCTCGAACAGGTCGAGCTGCCGGTCGATGACCTCGGCGAAGCGGTCTTCCATCCTCCGCTTAGGCTACTGCCGTGGTCGTTCGCACCTGGAATCTCTTTCACGGGAACACCCTCCCGCCCGGTCGGAGGCGCTACGTCGAGGAGATGATCCGCCTCGTGACCGGCGATGGGCCGGACGTCGTCTGTCTCCAGGAAGTGCCGCCGTGGGCGGTCGAGGCGATCGGTCAATGGAGCGGGATGCAGGTGTTCGCCCAGGTGGCGGCACGGCCGACTCTCGGGCCGCTGCCCTCGACGGTCGAGCTCGGGCGGCGGATCACCGACCTGAACCCGGGACTCCTGCGCTCGGGCTTCGAGGGGCAGGCGAACGCAATCCTCGTCACGCCGCAGCGCCGGATCACCGCGCGTCATGTCTTGACCTTGAATTCGCTGCGGTTTCGGCTCCGAGAGGGGCGTCGGATGGGGCTCTCCGTGACCGAGCAGCTCGCCTGGGCCAAGGAGCGGCGACAGTGCATCGCCGTGCGGCTCGACGGCGGACTCGTCGTGGCCAACCTCCATGCCAGCCATGCGCGCAACCCTCGAATTTCGGATGCAGAGGTCTCCCGGGCCGCAGGCTGGGCGGCGACGCTCGCCGGCGACGCGCCGTGCGTCCTGGCGGGGGACTTCAACGTGGACACTGCCCGGTCGGTTGCGATCGACCAGCTGGAAGGTTTCTCGAAGGCCGGCCCCGGGATCGACCACGTCGTGGTCCGCGGCGCCTCGGCCGGGCCGTACGACCGGTGGGCGCCGGCCCGCCGGCGGCTGGGGAGTCTGGCCCTGTCCGATCACGCACCCGTCGAGGTGAGGGTGCAGTGACAGCCGAGGAGGCTCGGTCGGCCTTTCCCGTGCTGGAACGATATGCCTATCTCAATGCAGGGTCGGTAGGGCCCATCTCGCATGCCACGCACGGAGCGCTGATCGACGCGGAGCGCGAAGAGCTCGAGCACGGCCGGGCGAGCTGGCCGTACCTCATGGGGATGATCGAGGCGCGCAGCCACCTCCGAGACGCTGTTGCGGCGGAGGTCGGCGTTGACGCCGATCGAATGTCGTTGACGACCTCGACGTCCGAGGGCTGCCGGATCGTCCTTGCCGGCCTCGAGCCTGGGCCCGAGGACGAGGTGGTCACCACCGACGGCGAGCACTTCGGCCTGCTAGGCCCTGTTCACGCCTCCGGAGCGCGCGTCCGCGTGGCGGAAGTGTTGGGGCGCCCGGCGGGGGAGGCTCTCGATGCGATCCTCGCCGAGGTGGGTCCGCAGACGAAGCTCGTGGCCGTGTCTCACGTGCTGTGGGTCAACGGGCATGTCCTCCCCGTGCACGACCTGAAGGATGCGATCGCGGTGCCGTTGCTGGTCGACGGGGCCCAGTCGGTAGGCGCGATTCCGGTCGACGCCTCGGAGCTCGACTTCTACACGGTTTCGGGCCAGAAGTGGCTGTGCGGCCCGGCACCGACCGGCGGGCTCTACGTGAAGGATCCGGAGCGCCTGCGCGTTGTCTTGCCAAGCTATTTCTCGCAGGAGCGATACGAACCGGACGGCTCATTCGAGCCGAGGGGCGGTGCGGCTCGGTTCGATCCGGGCTGGATCCCGGTTCCCTACCTTGCGGCACTGCTCGCCGCGCTGGGCGGAGCCCCGGAATGGCGGTTCGAGCGGTCGCGGGAGGTGGCCGAGCACTGTCGCGCCCGGCTCGTCGGCGCCGGCTACGACGTCGTCACCGAGGCTGGACACTCGAATCTCGTCTCGTGGCGCTGGGAGGGCGACACGATGGCTGCCGCGCGCGTGCTCGGCGAGCAGGGTATCCTGATCCGCGACCTGCCCGGCACGGGCCTCCTGCGCGCCTCCTGCGGGTACTGGACGAGCGACGAGGACATCGACCGGCTCCTCGAGTCTCTGGCGGGGGTCTCCTAGAGGTCCGCGAAGAGGTCGACGACGTTGCCGTCTGGATCCTTGACCTGTGCGTACCGCATGCCCCAAGGGGCGTCCCAGGGCTCCTTGTGCGCCTCACCCCCGTGCTGCAGGAGCCGCGCGTAGACCTCGTCGACGTCCGCCGGCGAGTCGCAGCGGAACGCGATTGCCACCCTGTGTCCCCCGGTCGGCGGTTGCCAGCCAGGGTCGAACGACCTGAGCGTCTCGACGGTGTCGAGCATGAACCGGAGGCCGCCGGGAAGCCCCGCCTCGAGGTGTCCGTGGCCTTCCGGATCGGGGTCGGGGAGCTCCAATCCAAGCTCGCGGTAGAACGCCACGGCCCGCTCGAGGTCCTCGACCACGACTCCGATCGCCTCGAAACGAGAGCTCATGCCGTCTTCGTGTCCGCCTCAGTCCGCAGGCCGAGCTCGCCGGCGATCGGCTTCATCGCGTCCGTGACGAACTGCACGTGATCGTCGAATTCGACGCCGAGCAGCTCGGCCCCCGCGTACACCTCGTCCCGGTGCACCCCTGCGGCGAACGAGGGCTGCTTGAGCTTCTTCTTTACCGACTTCGGGGCCAGTGTCTCGATTCCGTCCGGCCGCACGAGGCCGCAGGCGTGGATGAACCCCGCGAGCTCGTCGCAGGCGAACAGCGCCTTCTTCAGGTCGGTGTCTCGCGGCATCGCGAGATGTTCAGCAT
>Ga0136620_10000809_pt1 | contig 14386 bp, 14 predicted proteins | sample AntDrymUQ4162106_2_FD_104806 | JGI IMG/M metagenome (GOLD analysis project Ga0136620, IMG submission 104806) | Polar desert sand microbial communities from Dry Valleys, Antarctica - metaG UQ416 (21.06) | ecosystem: Environmental > Terrestrial > Soil > Desert | place: Antarctica: Dry Valley... | reverse complement strand
CGGCACCGCTCGTGTTGTGGTGTCGACCCGTCCAATCTGCACAGGAGGCGCCATCGTGGTTCGTTCCCTGTCCACTTCGTCCCTGGCCGCTGGGGCGGCACCTGTAGTGCTGCGCGTCGTGATCGGCCTCGTGATGGCTGCCCATGGCTGGCAGAAGCTGACGATGATGGGACCGGCGAACTTCGGCAGCGACATGCTCGCGGGCCTCGGGATCCCCGCCCCCGTAGCCTTTGGGTACCTCGTCACGGTCACCGAGCTGATCGGCGGGCTGCTGCTCATCGTCGGGCTGCTGACGCGTCTCGCGACGCTCCCGCTGATCGTGATCTTGGCCGTGGCTACGATCGCCGTGAAGCTCGACATCGGCCTGATCGCGGGCGCGGGCGCTCCGATGCCCGGTGCCGAGCTAGACCTCACGCTCATCGCAGGGCTGGTCGCGGTGCTGCTGCTCGGCCCCGGCCGCCCCTCGCTGGACCATCTCCTGGGCATCGAGCGCGACGTCCTGGCCGAGGAGCCCGCTCCCGCGTAGGTGCCACCCGGCCCACTGCTGCGGCCGCGCACGTTTCCGCCGCATGTGACGGTTTTATACTGCTGGCGCCCGACAGCGCACGCGGCGCCGTCGACCCAGCCGCATGGCTGCTTACCCCCGCAGCCGGGTCTGCACCGATGAGAATGCGGGATCTCCTCTGCCTGGGGCCGGCACGCGCTGGCAGTCAAGACGTGTCGCTAACGCCCGTGATGCCCACGCCGAAGCCGTCGCGTAGCGGGTGCTCATCGATCTCGCTCACGTCGGACGTCAGTGCTTCGTTCAGGACGGGCGTCAGAACCGAAAGACCCCGCTTCAGCCCCTCTGATGGTCGCCGGTCGCGCCGTCGATGAGTTCGCGGACGATGTCCATGTGCCCGGCATGCCGAGCGGTCTCCTCGATCATGTGGATGAGCACCCAGCGCAGAGACACCTGATCGCCGAACCAGGCGGTGCCGAGATCGTCGACGCCCAACTGGTCGATGACCTGGTCGGCAGCCGCCCGGGCTCGGCCGTAGAAGGCGATGACGTCGGGCGTGGTTTCGCTCGGGGCAACCCGAAGGTCGGCCTCTGGGTCATCTTCATCGAACGGTAGAGGCTCCGTGTCGCGGCCGAACGTCTCGCAGAACCAGCCGTACTCAACTGCAGCAAGATGCTTCACCAAACCCAGCAGGCTCGTGCCGGACGGTGTCATGGGCGAGCGCAGCTGTTCGTCATTAAGCCCCTCGAGCTTCCACAGAACGGCATCACGGTGCCGGTCAAGGCTCTTGCGGAGGCTGATCTTCTCTTCGCCGGTGAACGGAACCCGCTGTGCCATGAGATGAGACCCTCCAAGGAACCGAGGGCTCAAGCGCGCTACATGCGGCCTGTGACTTTCACGGTGGGGGACAGCGCCACGCGGGAGCGGCTCGAGATCCAGGGCTGAGATCCTAGTGCCGCGTTGCTAACCCGCGCGATGAGAAGGCCCAACTGTCGGATATCGGCTGAGGACCCGGCTGGAGGTCATTGGCTGTCGCCGGCCAAGACCTGTTCGATGAAGTTCGACTTCGCCGCCGTGTAGGCCTCGCGATCGCCGGCGTGTGCGATCGCTGCTGCTCGCTTCACTTCGGCATATGCCATGGCTAGACCGGGTTTTCCCCTGAGGGCATTGCGGAACCTGATGACCCGGTGCCAATGCTGACTCGACGGGTTCGACGAGATGCAGGTGCGCTGCGCGCTTCGTCCCGTGAGGCAGAGCGTAGAAGCGACGCCAGGGACGATTGTCAAGCTCCGGGGGGACGAGTTGCCACCCTGCGTCGGCCAGTACGGAGTCGGCTTCTGCGTGGCCTGACGACAGCGACGCGATCGGCGCCATCAAGTCCACGATTGGCTTCGCCGGCAGGCCTGGAACAGACGTACTGCCGATGTGCTCCGCAGGACCGTCGAGCAGAGAGGGGCGAGATGGCGGCCGGCCGTACGTCGACATCGGAGTCGACCCAGTTCCGCCGCCTCGCCGGAGATGACGAGCTCCGCCGCATCCGCCCCGGCGAGGGTCTACTGCTCTTCGGCCACCTGGCGCCAGCCAGGCTGCGACTCCGGCCGTGGTACGCACAAACAGTGCGGCCCTGAGAAGGAAGTGAAAATTCTCGGCTGACGTATGAATATCCGGCTGAAGTGCGAAAGACCGTGATCAGCATCCGGCGCCGCTTCGCCCTAGATTCAGCCTCAGGCTGTCGGACTACCCTGGGGGACCCGTGCGAGCCGAACGCGACGAGCTACCGGCGCTCACACTGGCAGACGTCCTGCAACGTCTGGGGCCGAACCTCATCACCGTCGCGGCGGTGACCGGTGCGGTGATGCAGCGGTCGGTCAGCGGCGTGGTCATCTACGACCGGCTTCGGAAGCTGGACCGTGGCGACGGTCATGTCCTGCTTGCGGTCGGCGTCGATCCTGCGGCGTCTGACGCCGTCGACGTGGTGGGAGTCGCAGCGCGTGTGGTTTCGCGGCGGTCGTGCTGCATGCGCCGCCGGGTCTCGGTCTGCAGTTGTCCGAGGCCGCGCGGGAGTTGGGCATCGCCCTGCTCGTCACCCCTTCGGATGTGCCGTGGGTTCACCTGGCGGCGATGCTGCGCGTCGGCATGGGAGCGGGGCACAGCCAGGAACTGGACGGCGTGGCCCTGGGAGACCTATTCGGCTTCGCCAGCGCTCTTGCAATCCACATCGGCGGTGCCGTCACCGTCGAGGACCCGCAATCGCGCGTCATGGCGTACTCCAGCGTCGACGATGACGTCGATGAACCCCGCAAGGAAGCGATCCTGGGGCGTCAGGTGCCGCGCAAGTACATGAGGCTGTTGCAGGAGAAGGGTGTCCTGCGTCAGCTCACCTCCGGCGACGACGTCGTCCACATGGCGGCGGTGCCCGAGGTCGGGTTGCGACGTCGGTTGGCCATCAGCGTCCGAGCCGCCGGCGAGATGCTGGGATCCATTTGGGTCGCCGAATCTGGCCGACTCCTGACAGAGTCTTGTGAAGAGGTGCTGCGCGAGGCGGCTAAGACCGCAGCCCTTCACATGGTTCGTCACCGCATCGACCTGCACCACGACGCCACGCTGCGCCACGACCTCGTCCGGGACCTCCTTGACGGCGGCGGGCCCGCGGACGTCGTCGCCATCCGTCTTGGCATCGAACCTGATCACCCGTACACCGTCCTGGCGTTCGAGACTGTCGCGGGAAACGGGTCGCGGGAGCGCCTGTTGCAAGTGATCGACCTGTACTGCTCAGCGTCTCGCAGGACGGCCCCCATCGTTGACGTCGGTCCTCGCGTCTACGTGGTGCTCCCAGATGCGGCCCACGGGGGCGAGGACGGCGTGCGGCGGTTCGCCACCGAGGGGGGGTCCGGAGAGCCGCGGACACGATCCGCGGCCGAGTGGTCGGCGCCATCGGAAAAAGGGCTCTCTCTGTCGACCTCGTGCCGACGTCACGCGCGGAAGCCGACCGCGCCATGCGTGTGCTGCTGGGCCAGGACACCGGCTACGACGTTGCGCAACTCGACGACATCCGTGCGCACGCGAATCTCCTCGAGCTGCTTGACGTGCTCCGCGAACGGCCCCACTTGCAGGAGGGCAGGCTGGAACCGCTGATCACAGGAGACAACCAGCGTGGTCGGGTCCTGCTGGAGACCTGCGCGCCTACTTGGACCACTTCGGCGACGTCACTCAGGCGTCGAGGGCCCTGCAGGTGCACCCCAACACGTTCCGGTACCGGCTGGGTAGGATCGCAAAGGTGACCGGGCTCCGGCTGGACGACCCCGCGGAGCGGATCATGACGACCCTCCAACCTCAGTTGATCACGTGAGGCCTGGTACCAGTGTCTCCATCTGCGTCGTCATCGCCTCGACGACGTCTACGCGCAACTCGACGCCAACCCCGGGGGCAGTTGGCACCGGCAGCATGCCATCCACGAGGACGAATGGCTCTGTGATGTCCTCAGCGTAATATCGGTCCGACGCCGACGTGTCACCAGGAAGCCGGAAGTTCGGGAGCGACGCTAGGGCGACGTTGGCCGCGCGACCGAGACCTGTCTCGAGCATGCCGCCGCACCACACAGAGACGCCGAGCGCGGCGCAGATGTCCGAGATCCGGGCGGCCTCCAGATACCCGCCCACGCGTCCCGCCTTGATGTTGACGATTCGGCAGGCTCCCATGCGGATAGCCTCCGCCGCAGCACGCGCCGAGGTGATCGACTCGTCGAGGCAGATCGGCGTGCGGAGCCTCTCTGCCAGGCTGGCGTGCTGCTGCAGATCCTCCTCCTCGAACGGCTGTTCGATGAGCAGCAGATTGAAGTCGTCGAGCCGCTCGAGCAAGGACGTCGTCCCTGCGTCGTAGGCGGCGTTGGCGTCGACTTGCAGCAGGAGGTCCTCGCCGAACGATTCCCGGACGGCGCGCACCGGCTCGACGTCCCAGCCTGGCTGGATCTTCAGCTTGATGCGCCGATAGCCGTGGTCGATGTATCCTCCGACCTCTTCTAGTAGCTCATCTATGGTTGGCGCGATACCCACCGAAACCCCGCACTCGACTCGTTCCCGGACACCGCCGAGGTACTGCGCGAGGGGCATGCCGTGCGCGCACAGCTCTGCGTCGAGGACGGCCATTTCGAGGGTCGCCTTCGCCATCCGGTGGCCCAGCACGGGCGCGAGAACTGGCCCAACAGCGCGGGCCGTCACATCGCCTGCCTTGAACAAGCGGGGCGCAAGATGGTCCCGGATGACTGCCTGGGCACCTTCGACGTATTCGCTGCTGTAGATCGGTGCGGACAGCGCGACGCACTCACCCCAGCCGTCCGCCTCGTCGCTGACGGCTCGCACGAGCAAGACGTCGCGGCTGGTCTGGACGCCGAACGACGTGCGGAAGGGCCGCACAAGGGGGACGTCGAGCCTACGCAACTCGAGTGCTTCAAGCTTCATTACGCGTTCCTCGTCGTCGTGTTGAGAGCGTTTCGGTCCGTAGCCCCTTTCGCGTCGGGATCGCCGCTGATCAGCCGCTGCAGGAGGCGGCACAGCAGCGCGGCACGTTGCGGCATGCACGCCGTGTCGATCCACTCACCCTCGGCGTGAGCGTTTCCGCCGACCGCTCCGAGGCCATCCAGAGTTGGGGTACCGAGCGCACCAGTGAAGTTGCCGTCCGATGCACCGCCCACGGCCGCCTGCTCCATCGCCGGTAGCCCGAGTTCGTCGGCACACTGCTGGGCCAGGGCTGCGAGCATGGCCGATGCGCCGACCTCCAAGGGTGGACGATTGACCCCGCCGCTGACCTCGATCCGCGTCCGGGGCACGCGAGGCGCCAGGCCGGAAAGCGAGAGGTGAACGCGCTGTTGCTCGGCGGCGGTCCAGGCGCGGACGTCGACCTGGACTTCCGCGTGGGCGGGCACGGTATTTGAGGAGGTGCCGGCCCGGGCAGTGGTCGGCGTGACCGTCGTACCCACTTCGGGGTCGGCAGAGCTGGCGATCGCCAGAATCTGGTGGGCCAACTCCAGTAGGGCGTTCACGCCATGCTCGGGCTCAAGGCCGGCGTGGGACGCGCGGCCGGAGACGCTGAGGCGGTACATCGACACCCCCTTTCGGGCGACCTTCAACGCACCGGCTGCGCTTGGCTCGGCGACGAGCACGGCGCGAGACTTCCGGCTCTCGTCCTCGATCAACGCCCGCGACGTCGGCGAGCCGATCTCTTCGTCGGTGGTGACGAGCAAGGTTATGTCCCGGTGGTCTGGTAGGAGGCTCAGCGCGTAGAGAGCCTGGACGAGGCCTCCCTTCATGTCGAACACACCGGGGCCCGTGGCCCGACCGCCCCTGGCGCTGAAGGGCCAGCGGTTGACGGTGCCGGCAGGCCAGACGGTGTCGAGGTGGCAGAGCACCAGCACCGGGTTCTTCCCGCCCCCGCACAGCCGCAGATGACGGCGGCCATCGACGTCGACGGCTTCGGGGACGTCGCCCAGCAGCCGGTGGATGAGTGTGGACGCGACAAGGCTGCCACGGGAGAGCAGCGTCGTGTCCGAGCTGGGCGTCTCGGTCATTACGAGGTCCTCCAGGACCGCGCACATGGCGTCCTCGAGCGGACGCAGCTCGTTCACCAGCTCATGTTCAGCCACGGGATCGCCTCCTCAGGGTCGCGGCGCGGCGAGGTCACGATCCGTCGCGCGGAACAGGTAGCCGCCACCCTGGGCCCACCTGGGTGTCATGCCCTCGCTCATCCAGCGTGTGAAGATGCCTCTGGTGCGCAGGCGGACGTCCCTGGCCGCCGCCGGGTCGGCGCGCCGCAGAGCGTCGTAGTCGAGAGGAATTTCCACTAGCTGACCCTCCGGACGCTGAGGCGCGCGCGCGCCGCTCGCCGCGAGTTGGACGCCCTCGCTGTCCAGCCTCCAGGACACCTCAAAGCGGTCGCTGTGGTCTCCGGCGTTCACGGCGTCGTCCATGTCCCCGTAGAAGTCGGGCTCGAAGGCGATCACCTCCGCGCCGAGCTTGACGAGGTTGAAGTAGGCGTTCCGGCTGATGAGCGGGTCGTAAGTCCAGCGGATCTCCCGGACGCCCCGGTCGAGGCACAAGGCCCGCTGCCAAAGCTTGAGCGCGAACCCCACGCCGACGGACTGCCGGCCGGGCACGACCGCGGTCATGTGGGAGTGCAAGTGGATGCCTCCGTGCCATCCCAGGAAACCCAGGGCGACGCCGACGCACCGCTCGTCCGCGAAGGCGCCGACGAGCGTGTTGCCGGCGTGTGCGAGTGCCCGCAATAGGTTGTGCTGCGGCACCTGCTGCTGCCCCCATAAGTCGCGGATGACCGCCTGGGCCACGGCGACCTCTGGTCCGGACAGTTCAGTCACCTTTACGCCGGCCCGCTGTGCCGCCCGACGGGCGTCGTGCCTTGCCCCCTCTGCAACGCTCCTGCTCACTCGGTGTCCCCTCTCAACCCGCCGGCAGCAGGCGCCGCCCGGCGCGGGGCCCTAGGTACCTCCCGTCGCGGGCCACGACCGTGCCGCCCTGCATGATCCAATGGATGCCGGTTGGCGACCGCGTCGACTCCCGGTAGTCGGCGCGGTCCTGGACGGTGGCAGCGTCGAGGGCAACGAGGTCGGCCGCGCTCCCAGGCGTGATGCTCCCGCGGTCGGCGAGCCCGAACGTGTCAGCAGGGAGCGATGTCATGCGCCGGACGGCCTCCTCCACCGGGAACATCCGCTGTTCGCGGCAGTAGCGGGCCAGGACGCGCGGGAACGTGCCGTACATGCGTGGATGCGGCTTGCCGCCGACGCCTGGCGGCAACCCGTCGGACCCGACCATCGTGAGCGGATGCCGGAGTGCCTCCCTGAGGTCGTCCTCCTGCATGGAGAACACGATCATGCTGACCTTCAGTTCCTCGACGAGCAGGACGTCCACGAGCGCGTCGAAGGGTTCCGCGCCCTTATCCGCTGCGATCTCGGCGATGGACATCCCGTCGAAGCGGTGAGTGACCGAGGAGGCCACGACGATGCCGTCCCAGCCCGCCCCGATCACCTGGTTCTCCCAGGAGCCGTCGTCGGCGGCGAGATCCTCACGGAGGCGGGCCACAGACTCAGGATCTTGCAGGCGTCTCAGCACATTGGGCTCGCCACCCTCTTGAAAGTACGGCGGCAGCGTCGCCGTCAGCATCGTGCTGCCCGCCGTGTACGGGTAGACGTCATGGCGAACGTCCACGCCGCGAGCCCTGGCCTCGTCGAGAAGGGCCAGGGCTTGCGGCATCGAGCCCCAGTTGGCCTTCCCCGCGGCCTTGAGATGAGACACCTGCACGCGTCGTCGCGAATGCTCGCCGACACGCACCGCCTCAGCGATGCTGGACTGCAGCTGACGGCCCTCTCCTCGCATGTGTGTCGCATACAGCCGGCCCTGCGGCAGGCGGCTGGCGAGGCACTCGATCTCATGGGTCTCAGCGAACAACCCCGGTGGGTAGATGAGGCCCGTAGAGAGGCCGAAGGCTCCCGCCTGGACGGCCTCATCGAGAAGCTCGCCCATCACGCGGAGTTCTCGGTCGTCGGGTGCGGCGTCCGACATCCCCATGGCGGCGATGCGCAGGGCGTGGTGGCCGACGAGCGGCGCGTAATTCGTTACGTAGCCGCGTTCGTCAGCTGCGGCCAGCAGCTCGCGAAATGTGTTCCAACGCCATGTGATCGGAGGGAAGATCCGGAGGCTGTAGCTCTCCAGGGCCGCCGCGTGCTCACCGACGCGCGGAGCAAGGCTGAAGCCGCAGTTGCCGACGATCTCCGTCGTGACGCCCTGCAAAATCTTCGAGGTGTCGTCATCGTGGAGGAACGGAGCATTGTCGGCGTGGGAATGCACGTCGATGAACCCGGGCGTCAGCGTCGCGCCCTCGCAATCAAGGACGGTCCTCCCGTTCACCGGTAGGCTCCCGGGAGGCTCCACTGCCTCGATGTAGTCGCTGGTGACGAGCACATCGGCGCGCCGGGCGGCGGCGCCGGTGCCGTCGATGACATCGGCGCCGCGGACGAGAACTTGCTTCTGCGGCATGGCAGCCCTCGGATGTCTTTGCTCAGCGAATGTCGTATGAGGTGTCGGCTATCGGCGGCTTGTCGGCCACGGGCCACCAGTGCTGGAGCAGGGCCTTGCCGACTAGGCCATTGACAACGGCACCCTCGGCCTCGGGCAGGAAGGTCTCGTCCTGACAGAGATGATTCGCGACCGCGTAGGCGAAGCCTCCGCCGCTGCGGAAGCGCACGATGCCGGCGTCGACGCGAGTGCCGGTGAAGAACCCGGTCTTGCAGGCGACCGTGACTCGGGGATCGTCGTCGAGTTCTCGCCAGTAGGGATTGAACTGCAGGTAGCGAGGGACCTGGTCGAGGTACTGCTGCTGGGCGAGCACATCCTCGACGGCCTGCGACACGTCGGGGCCGAAGACCTCCCGAGTCGCGATGCCGTGCATCAGCGCGCACATCTCTGCCGGCGCTGCCTCGCCGAGGCGACGAACATCCGATCCGATGAGGTCGAAGTCGATGCGGTTGTGAAGGCGAATTGTCGCGAACCCGAGCTTATCCATGGTCGCGTTGACCGGATCCACCCCGCCGAGCGCGTCGATCGCCATGTTCGTCGCGGTGTTGTCGCTGAGCACAATCATGAGCGTCGCGACGTCCCGCAATGTCGGTTCGACCCCCGGCTCGAACGCCTTCAGAACCCCCGAACCGCCGATGCGGTCGGCGTGACGAAGGCTCACCCGGCGGTCGAGTGACAGCTCGCCGGCCTGGGCTCGTCGCATCATCTCGACGAGAATGGGCACCTTGATCACGCTGGCTGTGGGGAAGACCGCCTCGGCGTTGAGGCGGACCTCCTCTCCGGTCTCCAGGTTGCGTGCCGCCGCGCCGAGTTCGCCTGTGCAGCGCGACTCGATCGCCTCCAGCGCGGTGCCCACGCCTTGCCGGCGCTCATCGCCCACGCTGGTCACAGCCCCTCGATGTTGTCGACAACCTGCAGGAAGCCGCCGTCGCGGAGGTACTCGTTGCTCTCCACGAGCGGCGGCAGTTGCTTGACGTCCACGCTGTCCGGTTCGTGGAACTGGTCGACCGTGTCCGAAGTGAGGACGATCTGCGGGAGGGCCGTCACTTCCGCGGGCGGGTCGCTGCCGTTCGCGAGCGCCTGAGCCATCGCGACGGCGTACTGCCCCCACCAGGCGACAAAGATGTCTCCCTCGGCCACCCAGCGCGGGTCCTCGCGCAGTGACCTGATACCGACCTCGTCGCCGCCCAGGCCGCCGATCAGGAGCGTGTCGTCACCGCCGCGGCCAGCGTCCTCCAACGCTCGTAGGGCGCCGGTTGTGGAGTCGTTGTTGACGGTGTAGAGGATGATGTTGTGGTCGGCAGGGACGCTTGGCAAGAGGCTGCGCACCGCTTCGAAGCTGGGCTGCAGCTGCGAGGCGCCCTCGAATTGGATGGCGTTCGCTCCGATGGTCGTGGGCTCGCCTTCTGCCTCGGTTATGGCGAGAAGGTAGTCGAGGGCTCCCGCGTCCGCCGTTTCAACACTAGCCTCTTGATCGGCCAAAGCGGCCAGATCGTTGGCAAGTACCGGAAGATCCACTTGCCGGGATACCGCGAGTATTACCCCGACCATCCGTTCCAGAATCTCGAGAAGCGCTACTTCGATGTGGGCGACCTAGGGTTCCCCACTTGGGACACGTTGGGCGGCCGCGTCGGCATGTGTATCTGCAACGACCGACGCTGGCCGGAGACGTTCCGAGTCATGGGTCTGCAAGGGGTCGAACTGGTTCTGCTCGGCTACAACACTCCCGTACACAACCCCGCCATGCCCCACACCGACGCGCTGGCGAACTTCCACAACCACCTGAGCATGCAGGCCGGGGCCTACCAAAACGGCACCTGGGTGGTCGGTGTCGCGAAGGCCGGCATGGAGGAAGGCGTGCACCAGATTGGCGGCAGCTGCATCATTGCTCCGTCTGGAGAGATCGTCGCGCAGGCGATCACAGAGGACGACGAAGTCGTCACGGCCGTGTGCGACCTCGACCACTGCAGGAGCTACACGGAAAACATCTTCAACTTCGTCGCTCACCGTCGCCCTGAGCACTACGGCTTGATTACCGCTCCGATTCCGGCCACCCGGGAGTCCCGACACCCAGCCGAAGCGGGAGACGCAACATTGGCCGGTAAACGGTGAGCGAGCGCCGTCGACGCGACCAGCAGGGCATAGCAGCTGAAAGGCGTCCTGCAGCAGGCCGCTCGGCGTCTCGACGCGCCCGGCCTGTCACCCAGGCTCACATTGGGGATGATGTCGGCGAGTTCGAGGGCGCTGGATCCGGACTCGTTCCCGTTCCGGTACGCGACCACGACGCGGGCATACCCTCGCCCGCCGTCTTCGCCAGATAACCCCTATACAGGGGCGGGGGCGTCGCGGTCGCCGCCCCAGTTGAGTCGGGTGGCGTCGCGAGCGCGACGCGCTCGAGGGGATCCCGGATAGTGGTCCGCTTGTAGTGGGAGTCCACGGCCCAGCATGCTGGGTGGGAGGACACCACGATGAAGAGACATCGACACGCCCGGGCGGATCGTCCGCAAGCTCCGTGCCGGGCTGCTGGGCCGGCGACGCACCGACGCCCTGCCCCCCGCCACGCTCGCCGCCCCCTGCAACTGAACCGACCCGTCGAGGAATGCCGCCGACACAAACCCACAGGCCAACGACTCCACAGACCCGCCGCTCCAGAATCCCTAGCAGCAGCTTCTTGTTCTTTACGTCCTGGTTCGCGGTGTCCGGTGTGGCCGTGTCCGGGTTTGGGACACGGTGGCGGGGAGGTCGTGAACCGCTCGATGCAAGCCGAGGGGTCGAGGACGTAGTGGCTTTGCTCGTAGCGGCCTGAGGCGCCGTCGCGGCGCTCCTCATGCAGCACGAACCCGTGGTCGCGGAGCCGTGGGAGAGCCGGGGAGGGGAGTCGAACCCCTGACCTTCGCTTTACAAGAGCGCTGCTCTGCCTGCTGAGCTACCCCGGCGGCGGCGGAACGCCTGTCTCAACTGCTGCGGCGGCACGGGCCGTCGGCCGCAGGTTAGCCCGTCACCGCGGCAAGAGAGAGCGGGCAGGGAGCACGTCTGCAGGTTGGATGAAGGATGAGGGGCCGGCTGTGTACCGCCGGCCCCTCATCGCGGCGCCTTCCCGCCTTGGGCCGCTGAGGCCGCGAGCGCACGCTGCGTTGCGCATCACCATAGTCGGACCGGACCCCGGGCGGTACCCCTAATCGACGGCGAAAGCTCGGTCGTCGCCTCCCGGGTTTCTACACTCGACGGGATGGCTCGCCACCGCGACCCGGATGACCGTTCCTTCCGGCGCAGCCTGGCTCGGGCGGCGCTGCGAGCCCTGGGGGCGCTGCTCCTCACCGCCGCGCTGGTCGCGGTCCTCAGCCAGATCGGCACGCGGTAGCAGCGACAGGGCCACCGCGAACCGATTTGCGTCCCACGGGCAGCCCTGTCACGTTGATCGCACAACTGCATCAGTACGCCATCACGAGAGGTCGAGGGACCCGGCCCGCCGACGCCTCCGCAACCACTTGATCTTGAGTCAAGCAGGTGCGACATCCGGCCCCGCACCGTCGGGGGAAGATGGAGGAGGCACGCGATGACCTACGTCCAAGCCCTGCAATGTCGAGAGTGCGGCCGTCGCGTCGATGTGGCCGCCACCCATGCCTGCGGGTTCTGCTTCGGCCCCCTGGAAGTCGTCTACGACTACGACGCGATGCGCGGCGTGGTCACTCGGGAGCGCATCGCCGCCGGCCCGCCGACGCTGTGGCGCTACGCCGATTTGCTGCCGGTCCTCGACGGGCCAAACAACCAGCAGGACGCACGGGGCGCCAGCAGGGTCGACCTCGGCGCCGGCTTCACGCCGCTGGTGCCCGCACCGCGCCTCGGCCAGGCCATCGGTCTTGATGACCTGTGGCTCAAGAACGACACGCTCAACCCCACCGGCGCGTTCAAGGACCGGGTGGTGTCCGTCGCGTTGACCGCCGCCCGCAGCCTCGGCTTCGACACGGCCGCCTGCGCCTCGACGGGCAACCTGGCGCAGTCCGTGGCCGCCCACGCGGCCGCCAGCGGCATGCGAGCCGTCGTGCTGGTGCCATCCGACTTGGAGCAGGCCAAGATCCTGGCCACCGCCGTGTACGGGCCGACCCTGGTCGCGGTCAAAGGCAACTACGACGACGTCAACCGGCTCTGCGGCGAGCTCGCTGACGCCTACGGCTGGGCCTTCGTTAACGTCAACGTCCGGCCGTTCTACGCCGAGGGCTCCAAGACCATCGGCTTCGAGATCGCCGAGCAGCTCGGCTGGCGGCTGCCCGATCACGTCGTCGCCCCCATGGCCTCCGGCGCGATGCTGGTCAAGATTGCCAAGGCCTTCCGCGAGCTGGTCGACCTGGAGCTCGTCGAGGACCGACCATGCCGCGTCTCGGGGGCACAGGCCAGCGGCTGCTCGCCGATCACCGCGGCCTACAAGGACGGCGGCGACACGATCCGCCCGGTGCGCCCCGACACCATCGCCAAGTCACTGGCCATCGGCGATCCCGCGGACGGCTACTACGCCCTGGAGGCGGTTGCCGCAAGCGGCGGGGCGATGGAGGACGTGTCGGATGCCGAGATCATCGACGGCATCAAGTTGCTGGCCAGCACCGAGGGCGTCTTCGGTGAGACCGCCGCCGGGGTGACCATCGCCGTCCTGCGCAAGCTCGTCGCGCAAGGGCGCATCGCACGCGGCGATCGCACCGTGGCCGTGATCTCCGGCAACGGGCTCAAGACCACTGACGCCATCGCGCCGACCGTCGGGCCGACCTTCGAGATCAGCCCGAACCTCGACGATTTCCGGACCGCACTGTCCCTCCAGGAGTCGGTATGACCGCCACCGTCCGCATCCCCACCCCGCTGCGCGGCGTCACCGGCGGCGCGGCGACGGTCGCCGTCGACGGCAGCACGGTGGGCGAGGTCGTCACGTCGCTGGAGGCCGCACACCCCGGTGTCGCAGAGCGGATCCTCGACGACAGCGGCGGGGTCCGGCGCTTCGTCAACGTGTTCGTCGACGACGAGGACATCCGCTTCGCCGGTGGGCTGAACACCGCCGTGCCCGACGGCGCCACCGTCTCGATCATCCCGGCGGTGGCCGGCGGCTGACCTCACCAAGCCACGATCGTTCGTGGCCGGCCGCGTAGATCGCCAACAGCCGTGCCCAGTACCGCTGCGCCAGCCCATGAGCGGTGCGCGCCTGCCCGCACGCCAGTTCGGCGAGCGCTGCCACGAACAGGTACTCCTCGGCTTCGGGTGGAACGCCCAGACGCCTTAGCTGCGCGCGGAAGGTGGCCCCCGTCAGGCTGGCCAGCCAGCCGTCGTCGAGCAACGCAGCGCGGAAGGCATCCTCGTGGTCGGGCAGCCGGTTGCGGTGGTCGGCTGTGCCGGCACGTAGTGGGTCAGAAAGATCACCAGGTCGGCGGTGGGCGTGCGGGTACCGACACCGCCTTCCCAGTCGATGACCCGGATCCGGCCGTCGCCGAGCAGGCAGTTACTGGCCGAGGTCACCGTGCCCGGTCAGCACCGGCAGCGTCAGCTCCAGCCAAGCGGCCGCCGCGGTCCGCAGGCGGGGACGGAAGGTCGACGAAGGGGCCGGAAGCGACGCGCTGCCGGCTTGGTTGCCAGCCTCCACGGCGACCATGGCCAGCGCCTCCTCCGCCCGCTCGACCACCTGTGCCCCATCGAGGGTGTGGCGAGGAGCCGCGGCGATGTCGCCGTGCAGGCGCGTTGGCCAGTCGGAGACCAGGCGGTGCTCGGCCGCGCAGGCCCGCGGTGACGGGCGTGCTCGCTGGCGGGCCAGCACGCTCAGCGGCGT
>Ga0136620_10000808_pt1 | contig 14388 bp, 15 predicted proteins | sample AntDrymUQ4162106_2_FD_104806 | JGI IMG/M metagenome (GOLD analysis project Ga0136620, IMG submission 104806) | Polar desert sand microbial communities from Dry Valleys, Antarctica - metaG UQ416 (21.06) | ecosystem: Environmental > Terrestrial > Soil > Desert | place: Antarctica: Dry Valley... | reverse complement strand
GAGTGCGTCTGCCAGCTCCGTCGCGGGATCTGCGACCAGAGCTGCGTGGAGGGCATGCTCGAGACCCCGTTCTACATCGCCTGCCTGAAGCTTGAGGGGCGCAGGTGCCTCGTGGTGGGCGGCGGCGACGTCGGCCTCGAGAAGGTGGAGGGGCTGCTGGCCTGCAACGGCGAGGTCACGCTGGTGGCGCCGGAGGCAATCGAGCCGCTCCGTTCACTGGCGCAGGAGGGCTCGATCCGGTGGGAGCGCCATTCCTACGAGCCGGCGGACCTCGAGGGCGCTTTCATGGCCATCGCGGCCACGGACGAGACGGAGGTGAACATTCGCGTCTACGAGGACGCCGAGAAGCGGGCGATGCTCGTGAACGTGGTGGACGTGCCCCCGCTGTGCAACTTCATCCTCCCGGCGATCATCCGCACCGGGCCGCTGGCGATCGCCATCTCGACAGCGGGAGCGAGCCCCGCGCTTGCCAAGCGGATCCGCAACCAGATCGCCGAGGAGTACGGCGAGCCCTACGCCAGGCTCGCGATCATCCTTAACGAGGCCCGCGGCTGGGCCAAGGGCACGCTCCCGACCTACCAGGACCGCAAGCGGTTCTTCGAGTCGATCGTGAACGGCGAGCCCGATCCGGTTGAGCTGCTGCGCCGGGGCGAGGAGGACGCCGTGCGCGACCTGATCGATGCGGCGCGCCAGAGCACGGTGGCGTAGCCCGCAGTCTGCCAAATCGCAGCGGTACGCTGGCGGGTGTGAGCGAGCTCTCCCACCTCGACGAATCCGGTCGGGCCAGGATGGTCGACGTGGGCGGCAAGGACGTCACGGATCGGCGCGCCACAGCCCGTGCGACGGTGCGGATGTCGCCGGATACCGCCGCCCTCGTGAAGCGCGGCGACGCCCCTAAGGGTGACGTGACCTCCGTGGCGCGGATTGCCGGCATCCAGGCAGCCAAGCGCACCGCCGAGCTCATCCCGCTCTGCCACCCGCTCCAGCTCTCGCTGCTAGACGTGCGGATCGGGGTGGACGCCGCTGCGGGTGAGGTCACACTCACGGCCGAGGCTCACACGAGCGGGCAGACGGGCGTCGAGATGGAGGCCATGACCGCGTGCGCGGTCGCGGCGCTCACCGTCTATGACATGGTCAAGGGCATCGAGCGCGGGGTCGAGGTCGGCCCGATCGTCTTGCTCGAGAAGGCCGGCGGGAGGACCGACTGGAAGCGCGAATGAGGGCGGCGGTGCTCACGATCTCGACCTCGCTGGCAAACGGTGAAGGCGAGGACCTCTCCGGGCCCGCACTCGTGGAGCTGTGCAAGGCAGCTGGGCTTCAAACAGTGCACGAACTGCTCCCCGACGACCGCGGCGCGATCGCGGCCACGCTTAGACGGCTGGCAGACGAGGACGACGTCCGGTTCGTCTTCACGACAGGAGGCACCGGCATGACGGCGGACGACGTGACGCCCGAGGCCACCCTCGACGCGATCGACCGTGAGGCACCGGGCTACGCGGAGACGATCCGCGCCGAGTCCCGCGGGCACACTCCGCTCGGCATCCTCACGCGCGGCGTGTCTGGCATCCGCGGCGGCACCCTGATCGTGAACCTCCCGGGCAACCCGAAGGCGATCGGGCAGTCCTGGCCCGTGCTCGAGCCCACGCTGCGCCACGCGGCGGAGACCCTGGAGCGGTAGTTCCTTTAATTGGGATAGCATTCCCATTTATGCGAACGAAGGCGCCGGACCTTCTCCCACTCTTCCGCTCCGATCTCCAAGCGCGCCTGCTCGCTGTGCTGGTCCTGGATGAGGGAGCGTCGATGACAACGCGGCAGCTTCGTGAGCGCACCGGGGCAGCTCCAGCGTCATTGCATCGCGAGCTCGGCCGACTCGAGGGCGCCGGACTGATCACCCACGATCTGGTCGGACGCACGAAGCGGTACTCCGCGGCCGTGGACTCCCCTCTTCACGATCCGCTCCGCGAACTGCTGCAGAAGACCCTCGGTGTGGAGGCCGAGCTTCGACGGCGACTCGCTGAGACGGAAGGGGTGAGGGCCGCGGCGATCTTCGGCTCGTGGGCAGAGGGCCACACGACCCCCGAAAGTGACATCGACCTGCTCGTCGTGGGTGACATCGACCGCAGCCAGCTGCTCGCCACGGCACGCGCAGTCGGGCGCGCAGCCGGCAGGGAGATCGACGTGACGGCGTACCGGCCGGCGGAGTTTGCCGGCAGGATCGCCGAGGGCTCGGGCTTCCTGGCCACGGTTCTGCGAGGGGCCCTGGTCCCGCTGATCGGCGACCTGGAGGCCGAGCGGTGACGGGAGCACGTGTCCAGTCCGTCGAGCCGGACCGAGATGCGGCCGCAAGCCTCCTCGCGCAGGGCCGCAGCACCATGCGCAGCGCGCAGATAGCCGGCGTCGATGCCGAAAGCGCGTACGCGTTGTGCTACCAAGCGATGTTGAAGGGCATGGGGGCCGCGTTGCTCGCCTCGGGCATCCGAATCACCTCTGGCGCCGGCGGCCACATCGTCACCATCCGGGAGGCGGTGACGCTGCTCGGGCTGGATCGGCCGCTGGCAGACCGGCTCGACGACATGCGCCGGACTCGCCATCGGGTCTTCTACGATGTCATCGAGGTCACCGAGCTCGAGCTGGAGGGCGCCATGGCCGACGCCGAGGTGCTGTTGAGAGCAGTCGAGCAGCGGCTCGAGAGTCTGTGACGGTCGCGATCGAGCTCGCTCGCCTGGAGCGCCGCTTCGGCGAGCGGATCGCGCTCACGGGCGTCAGCGTCAGCGTCGAGAAGGGCCGCACGCTCGTGGTGCTCGGCGCCAACGGCGCCGGCAAGACCACCCTGCTGCGCGTGCTCGCCACGCTGCTGCGACCGCACGGTGGCTCCTGCAGGGTGCTCGGCCACGAGCTTCCGCGCGCGGCCTGGGAGGTGCGAGGGCGCGTGGGCTACCTGGGCCACGACCCACTTCTCTATCGTGACCTGACCGGGCGGGAGAACCTGCGCTACCACGCGAGCCTGCACGGTGTGGCGCGCGAGCGGGTGACCGAGCAGCTGGCGGCGGTAGGGCTCGAGCGCCGCGGAGACGAGCCGGTGCGAGACCTCTCGAAGGGGATGGTCCAGCGCCTTGCCGTGGCCCGGGCCACCCTTCATCGCCCGGACGTCCTGCTGCTCGACGAGCCGCGGGCCAACCTCGATCCGGGGGCCGCCGAGCAGCTCGAGCCGCTGATCGGCCGTGCGAGCGGAAGCACCCGCGTGCTGGTCACCCACGACGTCGAGGGCGGGCTGGCCGAGGCCGATGTGGCGCTCGGCCTGCGCGGTGGATCGCAGGCGTTTGCCCTACCAAGCGGCCAGGTGGACGCGGCCGCCGCCCGAGCGCTTTACGCGTGATCGGCGTGGCACTGACAATCCTCCGCAAGGACCTCTTGCTCGAGCTGCGCACGAAGGAGTCGGTCCCGGCGATGGCTTTGTTCACAGTCACCGTGTATGTGCTGTTTCACTTCGGGCTCGACCGCGACTCGCTCGATGGTGAGCTCGCCTCCGGGGTTCTGTGGGTCACGTTGCTGCTGGCGGCCGTGATCGGGGTCTCCCGCCTGTTCGCCGCCGAGCGCGAGCAGGGTGGCATCGATGCGCTGCTGCTGGCCCCCGTGGACAGGACGGCGCTGTTCCTGGCGAAGGCCACGGCGCTGTTCATCTACCTGATGGCGCTCGAGCTGGTGGCGGTCCCCGCATTCGCCCTGCTGCTGCTCGGCCCGGACCTCTCCGGCGCGTTCCCGGAACTGCCGGTCATCCTGCTCCTCGCCAACGTCGGCCTGGCTTCAGTCGGAGCGCTCGTGTCGGCGCTGGCCGTCGAGGCCCGCGCACGCGAGCTGGTCGTCCCGCTCCTGCTGCTCCCGCTCCTCGTGCCGCTACTTATCGGAGCGGCCTCGGCCACCGAGCCGCTGCTGCGCGGCGACCAGTCGGCGGAGGACCTCGGGCGGTTCCTGGGCCTGCTCGGCGCCTATGACGCGGTGTTCGTGCTGATCGCCCTCGCGGTCTTCGACTTCCTGCTCGACGACTGAGCTCCCGCGGACTACCGAACCGGCCGTCCGCTGCCGCCGATCCAGAGCTGCGAGCGGGCGCTCAGCCCGTCTCGAACAACTCGGTGAGCGCCAGCGAGAAGTCGGGCAGCAGCGGCGACGCGAGCGCGTCGCCGCGAGCGAGCTCGAGCGCCAGATCGAACTCGTGCGCGCCCGGCTCCGAGCGGCGGAAGACGAGCACCCCCTGGGCGGGCGTGTCCACGAGCCACAGCTCGGGCAGGCCGTGGCGCTCGTAGGCTCCCTTCTTCGCGCCGACGTCGTAGCGCCAGGTGGAGGGAGAGCGGACCTCGATCGCGAGGTCGGGTCGCGGGTAAGGGGGCTGGGCGTCCGATTCGACCGGGTTCGAGGCCGAGTACCACGAGATGTCGGGCGCGAAGACGTTCAGATCGTCGAGCCTCACGTCGAGCGGGATGAAGACCTGCCCGCGTCCGGCACGAATCCTCGTCCACGTGTGAAGCGCAGCGAACAGATTGCCCTGCGCGAGGTTGTGCCGCGCGGTCGGCTCGTTCACCACGACCTCACCTTCGACGAGCTCCTGCCAGCGGGGACCCTCGCCCAGGGGCTGGGCCAGAAACTCGTCCGCGGTCATGTGCTGCTGCGCAACGGGCACAGCCGTCATGGTAGACCTCCTGTCCCTCGGGACTCACGCACGGTAAAGGCGTGAGGGGTGGCACCTCGCCCCCCTAGGCATGCGTCTGAAGGCCAGCCTCTAGCATGTGAGAGCTGTGTACTCCAAGGGAATCAGGCCACTTTCGATCGCCGCGGTCGCCACCACCGTGGTGGCGCTGGCCCTCGTGTTCTTCTACGCGCCTGAGGACGCGGACCAGGGCTTCATCCAGAAGATCTTCTACGTGCACGTGCCGATGGCGATCGTGGCGCTCGGCGGGTTCGTGGCCGGGGGGATCATGGCGATCAAGCACCTCCGCACCGGGGAACGCTCGTGGGACATGCGCTCCTACGTGGCGATCCACATGTCGATCATCCTCGGAGCCGGCGTGCTGGCCACGGGCGCGATCTGGGCGAAGGCCTCGTGGGGGCACTGGTGGGTGTGGGACGAACCGGTGCTCGTGTCGTTCCTGGTGGTGTGGCTGCTCTACTGCGTCTACTACCCGCTGCGCTACTCGATCGAGGACCCCGACCGCCAGGCGCGCTACTCGTCGGTGTTCGCCATCGCGGCCGGCGCCTTCGTTCCGATCAACTTCCTCGCGGTGCGCCTCGCCGAGGCCTACACGCACCCGCGCGTGCTCTCGCAGACCGGCGGCAACCTGCCTGGCGAGATGCGGCTCACCTTCCTCGTGTCGATCCTGGCCGTGACGCTCCTGTTCGTGACGCTGTGGAAGCTCGAGCTGGCCTCCAAGCACGCCTCGATGCAGCTCAAGCGGCTGCGGCGGCGCCTCGAAGCTGCCGCCACCTGAGTCGATGCCGCCCCTGGCGCTCGATACGGCCGGCAAGTACGTGGCCGGCGCTTACCTCGTCTTCTTCACGCTGGTCCTGATCTACGTGGCGATCATGGGGTCGAAGATCGCACGCATCGAGCGCGAGGTGGCGGAGCTGCTCGAGCTGGTGGAGGAGAAGGGCCTGTGAGCGGCGAGCTGCTCGCCCTCGGGATCTCCCACAAGACCGCTCCGCTCGCGGTGCGCGAGCGCCTCGCGCTGCCGGATCGGCGGGCCGCGGCCGTGCTCGCCGAGCTGACGGCGCGCGACGCCATCCACGAGGCCGTCGCGATCTCCACCTGCAACCGCGCGGAGCTGTACCTGATGGCCTCCGACACCGTGGAGGCCGAGAGCGCGGCACTCGGCATCCTGGCCAAGCAGGCTGCGATCCCGCCGATGGAGCTCACCGCTTCGCTCTACGACAAGCGCGGCATCGAGGCCGTCCGCCACCTGTTCGGTGTTGCCGCCGGGCTCGACTCGATGATCGTCGGGGAGGCGGAGATCCAGGGACAGGTCAAGCGCGCGTATGAGCTGGCACTGGGCGAGGGGGCCACCGGACCGATAACCAACCGGCTCTTCCGGGAGGCGCTCGCGGCAGGCAAGCGCGTGCGCACGGAGACCAGTGTCGGCCGCTCACGGGTCAGCGTCTCCTCCGTCGCCGTAGACCTGGCCGCCGAGATGCTCGGGGACCTGAGCACCCGGCGCGTGCTCGTGATCGGGGCGGGGGAGAACGGCGAGCTCACCGCGAAGGCGCTACGCGAACGCGGCGTGCACACCGTGTTCGTGGCCAACCGCCACTACGACCGGGCGATCGGCCTCGCCCAGCGCTTCGAGGGCGCAGCCGTGCGGATCGACGACCTCCCCGTCCAGCTCGCGGCCGCCGACATCGTGGTCAGCTGCACCTCCTCTCCCCACCAGATCCTCGGACGCGAGGAGCTCGAGGTTGTGAGCCGCGAGCGCGAAGGGCGCCCGCTCGTGCTGATCGACATCGCGGTGCCGCGTGACGTGGACGCCCACGTGCGCGACCTCCCGGGAGTGACCCTGTTCGACATGGACGACCTCCAGCGGGCCGTGGCCCGCACCCTGGACGTACGCCAGGCCGAGGCCTCGCGCGCGCAGACGCTCGTCGAGCAGGACACCGAGCGCTTCGAGCGCTGGCTCTCGAGCCTCGACGTGGTTCCCACGATCGCGTCCCTGCGGGCTCGCGGGAACGCCGTCGTGGAACAGGTTCTGCTAGAGAACGACTCGCGCTGGGAGTCGCTGTCCGAGGCCGACCGCGAGCAGCTCGGGGTGATGGCGCGTGCCGTGGTGAGCCGCATGCTGCACGAGCCGACGATGCGCCTGAAGGGCTCGGTCGGCGAGGACACCGCGTACGTGTACGTGCACGCGCTGCGGGAGCTGTTCGGACTGGACGACGGGGCGCCCGGCCTCGAGAGCCGGCGCCCCGCAGCGGCGAAGGTCACCGAGCTCAAGACGCGCCGCCGGCGACGGCCGTAGTGGGTGCCAGATCCTTCCCGCTGCCACCGTCAGGCTCGGCACGCGCGGGAGCGCGCTCGCCGTGGCGCAGGCGGGCGCGGTGTGGCAGGCCTTGACGGATCTGGGCCAGCAGGTCGAGCTGGTCACCATCACGACCTCCGGGGACCAACGCCCCAGCGGGGGCCCGGCGGCGGGCGGCGATAAATCACGCTTCGTGAAGGAGATCGAAGAGGCACTGCTCGCGGGAGCGGTCGACCTGGCAGTTCACTCCGCCAAGGACGTGCCATCCGAACTGCCGGCGGGCCTCACGATCGTGGGCGTTCCCGAACGGGCCGACGCACGCGATGCCCTCTGCGTCAAGGGGGGAGGCAGAAGCACGCTCGGGGACCTGGCCGCGGGTGCGATCGTCGGCACCGCTAGCTTGCGCCGCCGTGCTCAGCTGCTCGCCACCCGGCCTGACCTCGATGTGCAACCGCTGCACGGCAACGTGGACACGCGCCTGCGCCGCCTTGCAGAGGGAGAGTTCGAGGCGATCGTGCTGGCAGGCGCCGGACTTGAACGGCTCGGGCTCGATGACGGATGCGCGATCCCGGAGGAGCGGATGACCCCCGCAGCCGGACAGGGCTGCCTGGCGCTCGAGGCGCGCGCCGAGGACGTGCGCGTGTGCGACTTGGCGGCACGCCTCAACCACGAAGACTCGCTGACGGCGCTCACCGCCGAGCGGGTACTCGTGGGCGGCCTCGGCGCCACCTGTCGCACACCGGTCGGCGCTCACGCCCGTCTGGAGGGCGCCACGCTGCGACTCGACGCGTTCGCGGGGATGCCCGACGGCAGCACGTGGATCCGGGATTCGATGGAGGGAGATGCCACCGAGCCGGCCGCGCTGGGCGAGGCGGTGGCCGGACGCCTGCTGGCCGCCGGCGCCGGCGAGCTGCTCGAGGCCGCCGAGCGGTGGCCAGGCTCCTGAGGCCGCGCGGGTAGCGTTCGATCGATGGCGGATCACGGCACCGTCTACCTCGTAGGCGCCGGCCCGGGCGATCCCGGGCTGATGACCGCGCGCGGACTCGAGTTGATCGCCGCCGCCGATGCGATCCTCTATGACCGCCTCATCCCCCCTACAGCGCTCGAGGGCGCCAGGGCCGGCTGCGAGCTGCGCTACGTGGGGAAGCGCCCGGGCAAGTCGGCCATGCGCCAGGAGCAGATCAACGACCTGCTGGTGGAGCTGGCGCGTGCCGGTCGCCAGGTGGTGCGCCTGAAGGGGGGCGACCCGTTCGTGTTCGGCCGCGGCGGCGAGGAGGCGGAGGCGCTCGCCGCCGCCGGGCTCAGGTTCGAGGTGGTGCCGGGGGTGACTTCGGGCGTGGCCGCACCCGCCTACGCCGGGATTCCCGTCACCCACCGGGATGCCGCCTCGGCGGTGGCGTTCGTCACCGGGCACGAGGACCCGGAGAAGAGTTCGAAGGATTCGGCGTCCATGCCAAATCCTTCCCAGAGTTCGAAGGATTCGGCGTCCATGCCAAATCCTTCCCAGAGTTCGAAGGATTCGGCGTCCATGCCAAATCCTTCCCTGCACGAGAGCACCCTGGACTGGGAGGCCCTCGCGCGCTTTCCCGGCACCCTCGTGCTCTACATGGGGATCGCCAACCTCGCGTCGATCACGCGACGGCTCGTGGCGGCCGGCATGGAGGAGCAGGAACCGGTGGCCGTGGTCGAGCGCGGCACCCTGCCAGGACAGCAGACGGTGACCGGCACACTCGCGGACATCGCGACGAAGGTGGCAGAGGCGGGAGTGCAGGCGCCCGCGATCACGGTTGTCGGAGCCGTGACGGGCATGCGCGACGCGCTCGCCTGGCGCGAGCGGCAACCGCTCCACGGCCGATGCGTGGCCGTCACGCGCGCGCGGGCGCAGGCCAGCGGCCTGGCGGCGCGGCTGCGCTCCCTGGGCGCCGAGGTCGTCGAGGCCCCCGCGATTCGAATAGTGCCCAGGCCGATCGAAGGAGAGCTGGCAAGCCACCTCGAGTCGATCGGCGACAACTCGCTCCTCTGCCTCACCAGCCCAAACGGGGCCGAGCTCCTTTTCGCGGCTCTCGCAGCCACGGGCCGCGACGCTCGGGCGCTTGGCGGCCTGACGGTTGCGGCGATCGGCCCGGGCACGGCGGCCGCACTCGCCGCCCACGGCATAACGGCGGATGTAGTGCCCGAGCGCTCGGTGGCCGAGGCTCTCGTAGAGGCCCTCGGCGACGTGCCGGTGGAAGGCCGAAAGGTGCTCGTGGCGCGCGCGGCGGAGGCCCGCGACGTCCTCCCCGAGGCACTGCGCGAGCGCGGCGCGGAGGTTCGGGTGGTGGCGCTCTACGACACGGTCTCCGAGCCCCTTTCAGAGGAGGCCCGGGCGGGGCTGCGTCGGTCCGACTACGTCACGTTCACCTCGAGCTCCACGGTCACGATGCTGCTCGAAGCACTCGGCCCCGCGGAGGGACTGCCGGAACGGCCAAGGGTGGTCTCGATCGGGCCGATTACCAGCGCCACCGCACGCGAGTGCGGCCTCCGCGTCCACGTGGAGGCCGAGCGCCACGACGTGGAGGGCCTGGTCAGCGCCCTGCTGGAGGACTCGGCCTGATCATCGCGCTACTCATGCCGCTGTCGCCCGACGCAGAGACACCACTACCCCCGCGATGAGCGGGCTTGGCCTCCCGTGGGTGCACCACCGCGAGGCGGACTCGACCAACGAGCGCGCCAAGGCGCTTGCCAACTCGGGTGCCCCGCATGGCACGCTCGTGACTGCGGACGAGCAGACGGCCGGCCACGGCCGACAGGGCCGCGCCTGGGTCGGCGTTCCCGGGACCGCGGTTCTCATGTCCGTGGTCGTCCGTGACCTTGGGGAACACCACGCCCTGCTGCCCTTGACCGCCGCCGTCGCCGTGTGCGAGGCGGCCGAGGCCTGCTCGGGGGCGCGGTGCGCCATCAAATGGCCGAACGACGTCTGGATCGGGGGGAGCAAGCTCGCGGGAATACTGGTCGAGGCGCGCCCCCAGGCGGGCTGGGCGGTGGTTGGGGTGGGGATCAACGTGACCACCACGATCGACGACTTTCCGAAGGGGCTGCACGAAATCGCCACCTCGCTGGCGATCGAGGGATCCAGGATCGGGCAGGGCTCGCGCGATGCCGTGCTGTCGGCGTTCCTCGAGGCGTTCGCCGCACTTCTCCGGCGGGACCGGGACGGGATCCTCGACGAATGGCGCAGCCGCGACGCGCTGCGTGGCCGCCAGATCGCCTGGGACGGTGGGGAGGGCACAGCCGGCGGCATCGATCACAGCGGCGCTCTGCTCGTCGAGACGGGCCGCGGGAAGGTGGCCCTCGAGGCCGGCGAGGTGCACCTGCGGGTCGACGTCTGAATCCGGGTTAGGCCCCTCGAGCACCGGCCTCCGTCGTCTACGTCGCGTCGCCGGCGGGCTCAGGGGCCCCGGACGCCTCGCTGCCGTTCCGGGCCTCACGGCCGTTCTGGACCTCGGCACCGCTCTGCGCCTCGGCACCGTTGCCGCCCTCACCCTTGCCGCCCGCGCGCCCACGGCGCCTGCGGCCTCCGCGGCGCCTGCGGCCCTTCGGAAAGTTCCTCAGCAGCTCGCGGGCCAGCGCCGAGGGCTTGCGCGCCATCCGCATCCGAGCCCCGTCGAGCACCTGTTGTGCCTCCGGGGTGTGCGCAAGCGAAGCGGCCAGTAGCGCCGCCTGCAGCCGGCGGTCCTGCTTCTTGCAGGCCTGGACGAGCCGGCGGGCGTTGCGGGCGTGGGCCCCACCGGATGAGTTCACGAGCAGGCCGAGCAGGCGCTTTGTCTCAGGCCAGCGCGACACGGCGTACTCCTCGTGCACCTCACGGCTGTACTCGGCCAGATGCCACAGCCAGCGGCTGGCCTGGTCGCGGCGGCCGATGGGCCGTTCGGCGAGGGACTGGAGCAGGACCTTGACCCCTTCACGGCGCTCCTCGCGAGTCCAGCCACCCACGATCTCGACGGCCTCGTCGAATGCCTCGGGGTCGCGCAGCGCACCGACCTCCTGCAGCGCGCGGACGCGCAGCTGCGAATTGCGGTTGCGCTGCAGGCAGGTGATGAGGTAACGGCGACGCAGCTCGCCGGTGCTGTCGAAGTGCAGCATCGCCTTGGCGCGGCGCCAGTTTCCCGACGCCACGCGGGCTCCGGCAAGCGCAGCCCACGCATGCTGCTCTCCCCACGACAGGTGCTCGACGGCGATCCTCCAGAGCTCGCGCTCGAAGACCTGCGCGCGCCGCTCCTCGTCGGCGGTCACGGGCACCACGCGGCGCTCGACGCGCAGCCGCCGGCCGCGACCACGGCGTACGGGGCCAACCACGATCGCGCCTCCCCGGTACACGTCGCGGTCGAGCAGGCTGTGAAGCGTGACCACGGGGTCGTCGTTAGGGGTGGCCGGGTGCACGAAGTCCACGACGATGCCGGCCTCCTTGCCCTGCTGCCGGCGGGTCACGCGGCCCACGCGCTGCTGGTAGATCCGCCGCGAGGCGGTCGGGGCCAGGTGCATGCACACGGTGGCCCGGGGCGAGTTCCAGCCCTCGGCGAGCAGCTGGGCGTTCACGAGCACGTCGATCTCTCCGCGCTCGTAGGCGGCCAGCACGCGCGTGAGCTCGCGCTTGGGGGTCTCGCCCGACACGGCCTGCGCCTTGATGTCCGCCGCGCGGAACGCCGCAGCCACGTTGTGCGCATGGCGCACACCGGCGGAATAGACGACACCGGGGACGTCTCGGAAGCGCGTCTTGTACAGGTCGGCTACGGCGACGTTGAACGGGGTCTGATCCAGCAGAGCGGCCAGCTCCTCCTGGTCGAAGTCCTGGTCGACCTCCCCGCGGCGCAGGGGCACATTCGAGATCGAGCGCACGCCCACCCCGGGCGGGATGCGCACGCACCGCAGCGGGGCGATCACCCCCCGGCGCGCCGCCTGGGCCAGGTCGAACCGGGAGGTCTGGGTCGGGAAGAGATCGGTCACGTGGCGGGCGATGAGCGCCCCGGTTGCGGTCATGCCCACGAAGACAGGCCCGTGCCAGTTGCGAATCGCGGCACTCGTCTTCTCGCCGAGCGCGGTGTGGGCCTCGTCGCAGATGACGATCGAGTAGGCGTCGGAGATCTTGCCGGCGTTGCGCACGAACCACTGGTAGGTCTCGACCGTGACCGGACCGGTGGCGGGCGGCTCGGTGTCGCTGCCCAGCAGCGCCGCCCGCACGCGCTTCTTGTAGCCGCGGTCGGACAGCTCGCCGTTGAACTGGTCTACGAGGTTGCGGCGGTGCGTGAGGATCAACACCCCCCCGGTACGGGACGCCTCCACGAAGCCGAGCGCCGCGACGGTCTTGCCGGCGCCGGTGGCGTGCTCGAACCAGAACCTCCGCGCGGCGTTGGAGTCCTCGGGCGCCGCGCCGGTGACGGCCTCCTCCGCGGCCTCCTCCGCCGCGTCCCAGTCGAGCGGCTCGTCCTCGTCGGCGAGCTCCTCATCGCCCTCGATCTCGACCTCACCGGACGGCAGCTCTTCGATGGCCGCCGCCGGGCGCGCCCCGTTGCCGCTCCCATTGCGGGCCGCCGCCACCTGTGACTCGGCGGTGAGGGCTATGAGAGTGCCCGAGAGCGCGTCCACCTGGTGGGCGGAGAGCACGGTGCCGTCCTTGAGCCTCGGCTCCTCCTGGGCGAGCACGCGCTCGAGCCCGAGGATGAGCGAGAACTCCCGGCGCCACGCCACCGATGGCTCGTCCCGGCCGGCGGCCATCTCCTTCATGGCCGCATCGAGGGCGCGGCGGCGCGGCGTTCCGGGCATGAGCGCCGTGGCAGAGTCCTCGCCCTCCAGCACGAACGGCTCACGGCAGAACTCTTCGGCGCGCTGGAAATCCGCGCCCGATACGGGCGCCGCCTCAACCAGGGAAGTGCTCTCAGCCAATCGTGGCCTCTGTTCTGTAAGGAGGACGCAGGGCTGCTGCTCCGCGGTGGAAAAAGGGGCCGTCGCGGCACAGCGGTCCAGACGTCGTGTCGCCGCCCGTTGGTCTTTTCCGAGGGCGGCGCGGGGGCGCAAGGCATCCAATGCCCTGCGTCTACGCGTATTACAGCACAAAGCCGTCCACCTGCAACCCTTTCACTCCGAAATGCGAACCATTCTGTGCATTCTGATTTCCGCCGCGGCAATCGCGGGATGCGGTGCCGGGGGCGATCCCAAGAGCGCGGCGCCGCCCCAGCGGGAAGCCGATTCGGCCTTCGCAGGGGCCCCGGCGCCTCTGGCCAAGCTGCACTCCGAGGCAAACGAATTGATCGGCGGCGGGCGGGCGGCGTTCGAGGCCCGGTTGAAGGAGCTGAAGGGCTACCCGGTGGTCGTGAACAAGTGGGCCTCCTGGTGCGGTCCGTGTCGCGCGGAGTTCCCTTTCTTTCAGAAGCAGTCCGTCGATCGTGCGAAACGGGTGGCCTTCGTCGGCGTGAACGGCAACGACAACGACGCCAACGCCAGGGACTTTCTCGCCCAGTTCCCGGTGAGCTTCCCCAGCTACAAGGATCCCGACCTGAAGGTCTCTGCCTCCTTCAACGGCGTCGCGGCCTTTCCGAGCACGGCCTTCTATGACTCCAAGGGAGAGCTGGCCTATCTGAAGCAGGGCGGCTACGCCACCGAGCAGAAGCTCGTCGAGGACATCGAGCGTTACGCTCGCTGAATCGGGTCGAAGGGCGACACGCAGGTGGGGCGCGTCTGCACCAGACGGCTCCTTGAGCACGCGATCGGCGGGGGGCGACATGCCTGAGCTGCGCATCGACCCCCTGTCGGGGCTGCGGGTGATAGTCGCCGCCGAGCGCGGCGACCGTCCCGGGGCGTGGCTCACGCCGGGCCCGCGCCCTCCGATCGACCCGGAGACCGATCCGTTCCGCGAGGGCCATGAGGACCGCACGCCCCCGGAGGTCTACGCGCTGCGTCCCGGCGGGGGCGGCGCCGACACGCCGGGGTGGCGCGTGCGCGTGATCCCCAATCTCTATCCCGCGCTGGTCGCCGGACGTGCGGATACCTCGGACCCGCTCGCGTCCGGCCGCGGCGATCCGGACCTGTTCGCCGTGCGCCCGGCCGGGGGAGCGCACGAGGTGATCGTGAATGCTCCTGAGAGCGTTTCATCGCTGCACGACATCGGTCCCGCCGGGCTCGGCGAGGCGATGGGCGTGTGGCGCGAGCGCATCCGGGCCAACGCCGGCTCCGCGTACGTCCACGTGATCGTCAACGAGGGCAGGGAGGCTGGGGCCTCCCTGCCCCATACCCACGCGCAGGTCTATGCCCTCCCGTTCGTCCCGGCGGCCGTGGCCCGCGAGCGCGAACGGTTCACCGCCTACTCCGACCGCACCAATGGGCGCAACCTGCTGGCGGACCTGCTCCAGGAGGAGGTCCG
>Ga0136620_10000806_pt1 | contig 14401 bp, 18 predicted proteins | sample AntDrymUQ4162106_2_FD_104806 | JGI IMG/M metagenome (GOLD analysis project Ga0136620, IMG submission 104806) | Polar desert sand microbial communities from Dry Valleys, Antarctica - metaG UQ416 (21.06) | ecosystem: Environmental > Terrestrial > Soil > Desert | place: Antarctica: Dry Valley... | reverse complement strand
TCCCTGTCTATCTAACGGATCGGTTCATGGCTGATACAGCTCGTCCGTTTTCGCCGCCATGATGAAATCGTTGCGATGCAGGCCCTTGATCTTGTGGGTCCACCATGTGACCGTCGTCCTACCCCATTCGGTCAGCAACGCAGGGTGATGCCCCTCTTCCTCGGCAAGCTCGCCAACCTTCTTCGTGAATTCCAGCGCCTGCGCAAAGTCGTCGACTGAAAAGACGCGTCTCAGGCGCTTGATTCCATCGCGCTCCACGATCTCCCAGTCAGAGACTTGGCGATGAAATTCGGCGCTCTCGGCATCCGTCACGGTCGGTGCGTCCTTGCGGCACGCGACGCACTTCATCTGCGTCAGTGTCTCCATCTCCTGTCTCCCCTTGAATCAGCTACTCGTGAGGGGCGGGCGCCGAACGGCGCAGCTCACGTCCCTGCTGGCGAGCCCGAGCCTCCGCAGCTCGTCATCTGGCACGAGTTCCTCGATCAGCGGAAAGAGCTGTCGCTCCTCAAGCCGGATGTGTGCGTCAAGCAGTTCCCCCGCCGCATCCAACGTCTCTCGATCGACGATGTCGACCGCCACGGCGATTTCGAGTTTGCGAGCGAACCCCTCGAGCTGCACATGTTGGACGCGTGCCTCGCGGAGGGGAGCAGGCTGCGACTGGACGTGCCTGAGGAAAAGCGGGAAGAGCTCTTCTTCCTCATCCCGAAGGTGGACACGCTCTTCCTTCCTGAAGAACTCCACGAATTCCCTGGCCGCCGCGAGCCGAGCCGAAGCATCTCCGTCGGCGGCAGCACGGCGCAGCCGCAATGCCTGCACGAGTCCATCGTGATGGTCGCGCGAGAGCGGGATCAGGGCGGGGTGGCGCTTCATTCCACGACTCGAGGGTACAGCGTCGTCCCGGCCGTGCTCGGGGAGCTCACTCGTCGTCGCACACGGCACTGATGCGTCACGCCCGACGAGGGCTACGTGGGTGCGCACGTGCACCGGTCGGCGCGGATCGCGGTCGCGACAGAAGGATCGCGCTGTGCTCGCTGATCGCGGCCGACATCGAGTTCTTCGCCGACCGGCCTCAAGAGACGAGCGCGGTCTGCGGTGGGCGTACACGGAGCTCGCCGCCATGGGAGCTCACGACAAGAACATCATCAAGGGCCCGTGCGTGAAAGCCAAAGGGGCCGAGAAGCGAGAAGCCGCCGATACGGCCACGTCGACCGCGTGGACACGATGGTCGGGCTCTACGCCGAGCGCAAGCCGACGGGGTTCGGCTTCAGCGACACGGCCTTCCGCATCTTCATCCTGATGGCGTCGCGCCGGCTGAAGAGCGACCGTTTCTTCACGCGCGACTTCACGCCGCAGGTCTACACGCAGGCCGGCCTCGACTGGATCGACCAGAACAGTTTCAAGAGCCTGCTGCTGCGCCATTACCCGCAGCTCGCACCGGCTCTCGAGGGCGTCGAGAACGGCTTCGCGCCGTGGAAACGGGTGAGCGCCTCGACGTAGCGGGGCCCATGCACAAAAACGTGGACGGATTCGCGCAGATGCGGTCGAGTCGGGTTTGCGGGGACGCGCCCAGGCACTGAAGGATGAGGAGCCTGTCGGGTCCGAAGGGCGAATTGGCGACTTGCGGCGGCCTCGTTGAGGACCTTCGAGACGCAGCCACGCGAGGGCGCCTCACCCGCCGCCCTCGCCTTTCCGCGAGTGCCATCCGCGCTACCGCGCTTCACATTCCCGCCGCTTGAAAATCCCCGCCCGGCAACCTACTCTCCGACGGGGTCACTCTTGCTGCGGCTACAGGTCAGATGAGCAGGTTTCTAGTCGCCTTCGCGGCCCTCGCTGGTCTGGTGGTGGCCTCTCCAACCTTGGCCGCAGATGGTGTGGCGATCCTTGGTCCGCCCGACGGCGCGTTCGTGCGCGGACACGTGGTCATCACTGCTGCCGCGCCGGCGGAGACGGCCTCGGTCGAGTTTTCCTGGTCAGTCGATGGCGCGGTGTGGAGCCGGATCGCGATCGATGGCGAGGGTGCCGACGGCTGGCAGGCCGTGTGGGACAGCCGTCCTCACCAGGGAGTAGTCATGCTGAGAGCGACCGCGTCCGGAGGCGCGAGCGCGACCATCACCGTGACCGTCGACAACACGGCTCCCGTCGCTAGCGCCTCGCTTGCCCCGACCTATTTCAGCCCCAATGGCGACGGACGCAAAGACGCCACCGCCCTGACCGTGGCGGTTCGCGAGACGGCGCTGGTCGATATCCGAGTTCTGGATCGAACCGGAAACCTTGTCGGCGTTCTCGCCGACGATCTGGCCATCGAGCGCAAGATTCGTGTGCCTTGGAACGGCCGAACCGCCGACGGCGCGCGCGCGCCGGACGGCGCGTACCGGCTCGTTGTCGACGTCCGCGACCTCGCGGGCAACGCGGCGTCGACGGCCGCGACGGTTCGCCTGGACACGACGGCCCCGCGCCTTACGTGGGGTTCGAGAGCCGGCATCGTGGGTGCGGCGTCACTGAAGGTCTCCTTCCGCATGCACGACGCCTCCGCTCCCCTTAGGGGCCGTTTTCGACTCGTCAACGCCTACGAGCGAGTGGTTCGGAGCTGGGAGCGCCGGCGACTCTCGCTTAGGGCCGGATCCAGCACGCTCGTCCGCGCCATCGAGCCCGGGGTCTACCGCGTTGGGGCGGTGATCCACGACGCGGCCGGCAACCGATCCTCGGCACGTCTCTCCCCCGCCTACCGGCTCGATCACTCCGTCCGGACGCGCGTGGTAGCCCGGGTGGACAACGCCGGCCGCTACGTCGCCCTCACGTTCGACGATTGCTTCTTTCCCTCAAGCTGGGACTCGATCCTCCGCACGCTCGCCCGGAACCGAGTCAAGGCAGCATTCTTCTGTCCCGGATACCGAGTCCGGGCGTCTCCCGGTCTTGCCGCTCGGACCCTGCGAGCCGGCCACACGATCGGCTCGCACGGTTGGGATCACGCTCAACTCTCCGCCTCGGCCTATGGGAACATCCTCTGGCGCCTGAAGTGGGACCGCGATGTCTGGTGGCGTTGGCGCGAAGCCGCGGTGCCGTACTTCCGGCCTCCGTACGGCGCATACAACTCCACCGTTCTTTCGGCAGCGGGTGCTGCCGGCTATCGCTATACCGTCCTCTGGGATGTCGACACACGCGACTGGACTAACCCCGGCCCCGGCACGATCGTTTCGCGGGCGGTTCGGCCGGCTACAGCAGGCTCGATCATCCTCCTCCATGTCAAGCCGCAGACTGCGCGCGCCCTCCCGCTCATCATTCGCGGCCTTCGAAATCGCCGCCTGACGCCCATCGGCCTCGACGAGCTTATTCACCGTCCCGGCGCGATTTGGTCGCGCAGTGGGTGGAGCGCGCCTTCCGCGTGAACGTCTGGGTTCGCTCCGACCGATCAACGGGTCGGGATTTGCGAATCGGTTGCTGCTAGTTCGTGGGCGCATACGCGAGTGTGATTTCCTACGCTCACAGTCGGGTCGAGGTGGTTCGGCAGGAACCACTCGGTCCACGCGTCGCAGCCGGCGTTCGACGGGCGGCGTGTGAGCGCCGAGTTGGAATGAGAATGGAGCGGAAGATGCGACGATCCGTCACGGCTTTCATTGTTGGCACCGCCCTCGCCGCGACAACGGTGCCTTCGGCAGTCGCCAATCCGCCTGCACACCCCCGATGGCTTTCGGGCGTCACCATCACCGAGTACTTTCCCGTCCCCGAACGGTGGTTCGTAGGAAAGCGTGTTCGCGCCCCGGGATTGCCGGGATTGCACCGAATCGATTGGCTGTACTCCGCGCGCGGTCTCTCGATGGAGGGCGACGGACTCGGCCTGGACGGACGCCGCTATTCCATCGACGGCCTGGGTAAGCCGGGCTGGGTGAACGGACGCGGCCGCCCAACCAGGCCGACACGCCGCGCCGGTCGCTGGACGAACGGGCGGCCGTTCTGGAAAGCCGGTGGCTTTTGGCGCAACGCGCGCGAGCGTCCGACGTTTCCGCTTGCCGATGGCACTTGGTTCGACGGGAAGGGCACACGCTTCGTTCGTCCGCCGAAGGGGATCTCGTTCGCCTCCGGACCGTCGCGGCCGCTTCGCTTCTGGAAGAGCGTCGCTGTCGATCCTGAGGTGATCCCGCTCGGAAGCCGCATCTACATCCCTGCCTACCGCCACCTGCGCGGCGGCGGCTGGTTCCGCGCCGACGACGTCGGTGGCGCGATTATCGGTCGCCACCTCGACGTATTTCGCCCGCCTCCCCTCACCGCCGGCGACGGGCAGTTCCTGCCGGACCAACGGGTCTACGTCATCCCGCCGCGCAAAACGGCGCCGCGAAGCCAGCTCTCCGTGCAGTGGGAGTCGCGTGCGGGGTCCCATCGGGCGCCGGCCGCGAATCGACCCGCGCGAGACCGTGAAGAAAGACGAGCAGGGTGATTACCAGGAGGGCCGAAGTGCCGGCCTGTGATCCCCGAGTCGGGGTCGGAGGCGCTGCAAGCCCTGCGGCGTGACATCTACGACATCGTCGAGGCCGAGGGGTCGCTGTGGATGTCAGCCACGAGCCTGCACCGGATCTAGAGGATCGATCCGGCAGCGATCGGTTGACCGGCAAGCATCGGTTGCGGGCCTTGGCGACCCTACTAGGTGATTTACGATGGGCCGGGCAGGGATCGAACCTGCGACCTTGGGATTAAAAGTCCCCTGCTCTACCAACTGAGCTACCGGCCCGCAGGGTCAATCTAGCGCCGGCCGGGTAGAAAGAGGACATGGAGAGCCTCGTCTCCGACTACGGGCTGTACATCCTCTTCGCCGTCATCGCGATCCAGGCGGCGGGTGGCGGCGGGTTTCCCGGGAAGACGACCCTTGTCGTCGCCGGGGTCCTCGCCGCGCGAGGGAGGTTCGAGATCTGGCAGGTGATCGTGGTCGCCGCGCTGGCCGGGATCGTCGGCGGCTACGTCGGCTATGCGATCGGGTGGTTCGGCGGCCGCCGACTCGTCGAGCTGAGGTTCGTGCAGGCGCGACTGGGCAGGCAGCTCGAGCGCGTCGAGGCGTTCTTCGAGGCGCACGGCACGAAAGCCGTCTTCCTGGCTCGCTTCCTGCCCGGCCTGAAGGTCGCTGCCTGTCCGGCCGCCGGAACGTTCCGGATGCGGCTCGCGCCCTTTCTCGTCTGGCACGCCCTCGGCGCGATCGCGTTCGCGGTCGTGTTCGGGCTGCTTGCGTTCTGGGCCGGCGAGGCGGTGATCGAGCTGGTCGAGCGCTGGGGCCTCTACGCGCTCCTGCCGCTCGGGCTCGCGTTCCTCGTCGGGTACGCGCTCCTCGAGCGCCGAGGCGGTGGCCCAAGGCGCCGACTCGGCGGCGCCGACCAGAAAGGCCGTGCCGGCTTGGCCGGTCCGGCCGATTAGAACTCGATTCGAAATGACGCTTCGTCGGCGGGGTGCGATGGGTGGTGTGAGCGCAAGGACGCAGGGAGCCTCGATAGCAGCGCTATCGGGGCGACGGAGGACGCGGCGATCGCGCCGCACAGCGTGCCCCGACGGCTCAAGGCTTCGTTTTGAATCGAGTTCTTTAGAGGATCCGGGCGCCGAGGGCGCTCGCAGCTAGCTCGACGGCCAGTTCCGCTGTCGCGTTCTCGTGGTCGAGGATCGGGTTGACCTCGACGAGCTCGAGCGAGCCGGGTAGCCCGCTCTCCGCGATCAACTCCATGGCGAGGTGCGCCTCCCGGTAGGAGAACCCGCCGCGAACCGGCGATCCCACCCCGGGAGCGACATCCGGGTCGACGACGTCGAGATCGAGCGAGACGTGGATGAAGCGAGCTCCGCCGACGCGCTCCAAGGCCTCCCTGACCACTGGCTCGAGCCCACGCCGGTCGATGTCGGTGATCGTGTAGACGGCGATCCCGGTCTCCTGGACGACCGTTCGCTCGCCGGAGTCGAGACTGCGTACCCCGATGAGGGCGACGTGCTCGGGATCGAGGGCGGGAAGCGGCCAGGAGTTGCTCTCGAACCCCGCACCTGCTTTCCCGAGGAGGGCCGCGAGCGGCATGCCGTGGACGTTGCCGCTCGGCGTCGTCTCGGGGGTGTTCAGATCGCCGTGGGCGTCGATCCAGAGAACGCCGCCCGACCCGTGCACGGAGGCGAGACCGCCGATCGTCCCGAGCGCGGCCGAGTGATCTCCGCCTAGAACGAGCGGGAAGAGCCCACCTTCGGCAGCCGAGCGAACACGCTCGGCGATCTGTTCGCAGGCCTGCCGGATCTGGTTCAGGAACCTGGCGCTCTCGTCGCCGGTCGCCGTCGTCTCGGGCAGCTCGACGTCGATGTTCCCCCAGTCCGCGCAGTCGACCCGCATCGAGGCGAGGCGCTCGCCCAGACCGGCGTAACGAATGGCCGAGGGGCCCATGTCGACACCGCGCCTCCCGGCGCCGAGGTCGAGCTCCGCGCCGATGATCGCGACCCGCCGTCCGTCCGTCACGGGGCTATCCTGCCGGTTAGCTCAGCACCCTGCCCCCATCGACTAGCGGTCCAGGTCGCGGCCCTTTCAAGGCCGTCGCGCGGGTTCGAATCCCGCTGGGGGCACCTCTATCGCCTGAAGCCCGCAGCGAACACCGCGCCGAAGAGCGCTCCCGCCAGGAAGAGCTGAGTTTCCGCCGAGATCCCACCCGGACGGTGCCAGCCGGGGATCCGGTGGCTAGGAAAAAGCTTCCGGCCGCCCGGCCGCGGGAGCCGGACGACGTGCTCGAGGTCGGGCGCCGCGGAGGCGACCGCGCCGACCGTCGCCGGGTCGAAAGGTCCCCTCGTCGCAGCCAGGGCGAACACCCCGGCAACGCCGCACCAGATCTCGAACCGCTTGGAGGCCACGTCCTCGTGCGGAACCCGGTCTCCGAAGAAATGGAGCGTCGCACCCACCAACGCGGCGGCCGTGGGGGAACGGACGAGAGCGCCGGCCGCAGCGCCCGAGGCAATGTGCATGGCGACGATCACGGCGGTATCGAACGGACCTAGACCGACCCCAGGCCGGGCCGGAGCTGGCTGAGCCGGGTCGCGATCACGGAGTCCGCGGTCTCGGCGCTCGCCGCGTGGCCCGTTACCGCCGCGATGAAAATGTCGCGGTCCAGGGCTCGGAGCTCGACATCGCCCTTTGCGCGCACCGTCGCAGTGCGCGCCACGTCGCGAAGGAGGGCGATCTCCCCGAAGTAGCCGCCGGGCCCGGTCACTGCGACGACCCGGCCGTCCACCTCCACCTCGAGCTCGCCCTCGGCGACGATGTAGAAGCGGTCGCCCGGATCTCCCTGACGCACGATCTCGGCACCCGCCTCGAACCGAAGTGGGGTCAGGGCGCCCGCCAGGCTCTCGAGGGTCGGCTGCGGGAGCGGCGCGAACAGATCGATCGCCCGGAGGAGGGCGAGCTCGCGTTCCGGAGCCGGCCTGGCGTCGAGGGCGGAGAGGCGCCGGCGAAGCACGATCGCGAGAATCGGAAGGAGCGTGCCAGTAGCGATCAGCGCCCCTCGAATGCCGAGTGCGGCGATCAGGAGCGGCGCGACGATGGCGCCGATCCCGATCATTCCCACCCAAAGCGCCTGAACCGCCCCGAAGGCACGGGCCAGGACTTCCTCCGGTACCGCGCGCTGGAGCAGCGTGAACGCCGACACGTCGACGAGCGTGTTGCCGAGACCGACGAGCGCCAGGAAGAGCAGGACGGGAGCCGTGTCGGGGAACACTCCCATCAACCCGATCGGTATTCCCCAGAGAAGAATTCCCAGCAGGAAGTTCGAGGTCAGGCGGCGACCGATGAGCGCGGCGGAGACGATCGCACCGACGAGCCCGCCGATTCCCACCGCGGAGTTGAGGAACCCGACGCCTTCCTCCCCGAGGTCGAGCAGCTGGAGCGCGGTGACGACGATCAGGACGTTGAGCGCGCCCGCGACGAACGTCTGCGAGACGAACAGGAGCACGAGGATCCGGAGTCCCTTCTCGCGTGCGAGGGTGACGAATCCGGCGCCGAACTCGGCGAGCGCGCCTCCGCGCGCCTCGCGCGCCTCCGGCTGCCGCTCGACGCGAACCCTGCTGACGAGGAAGGCGGAGAGCAGGAACGACACGCAGGCCGCGGCGAACACGACCTCAGGGCTCGTCGCTGCGAGCAGGATGCCCCCGATCGCCGGGCCGCCGAAGATCCCGAGGCTCTCGATCGTGCTGGAGGCGACGTTGGCGGCGGTCAGCTCCTGCGGCGTCCTCGCCACCGACGGAAGCAGCGCCGCCTGCGCCGGGCGAACGGCCGAATATGCGATTGCGACCAGTCCTGCGAGCACGTAGACGAAGGGAACCGGCGCGTCGATCGCGATCACGGCGACCGTCGTCCCGAGAAGGAGAGCGCGGGTGAGATCTGCTGCGACGATCACGCGCTCGCGCCGGTAGCGGTCGCCGAGGAGCGCGGCGAACGGCGACGCGACGGCCGAGGGAAGAAACCGAACGAGCCCGACGAGCCCGACGGCCGCGGCGCCGCCCTCGCGGTACGCGAACACCGCAAGTGCGATCCCGTACGCCCAGTGGGCGATGATCGAGGCGGCCCACGCGCCCTCGATCCGGCGGATGTTCGGGTTCTGGAAGACCGTCCCGAAAGAGCGCCCGGAGTCCCTGAGCCGTTCCCGCAGCGCTCTCACGGGTGGAGCATCCCACGCCGGATTGTTTTTTTGCACGCCCAGTGGGAAGATTTCTGCAACGCCGGCCGTCTAGTGGGTCGGAACGGTCGACGAACCGAAAGGAGCACGGGGAATGACGGACGAGAAAGTGGATCGCGCGGACGAGAAGGCCGACGACGTCGAGGCGCACGGTTTCCAGAGCGCTGACGGACACGAGGGTCACGACGCGAAGGACGAAGGGCCCGACGTCGAGGGTCACAACTTCGACACCGTCGAGAACATCGACTAGGCATCTCGAGCGTCTGAAGAAGGGCGGCCTCGGCCGCCCTTCTTCGTTCTAGGAGAAGAGCGCCTCGAGCGAGCGGAGCAGATCGACGCCGGCGGCTCGCCGTTCGCCGTCCAACCCCTCGAGATTCTCGGCCACTCTGGCCAGGAGCGCCGCGTCCGTCCCGGCGTCGTCGAGCACGGCCCTCGCCCGTCGAGCTTTCCGCAGCAGGTCGAGCGCGATCGCGGCCTGGTTCCCGAACAGGCCGAGCAGCTCCATCTCCTCGAGCGAGAAGCGAATCTCCTGCGGTCGGTCGAGGACGTAGAGGACGCCAAGTGGCTCCTCCTCGTGGATGAGGGGCACGCACATCAGCCCCTTTGGAAGGTATCCCGTCTTCTTCGCCGCATCCTCGGCGAACCGGGCATCCTTCGAGACGTCGTCGAGGACGATCGGCTGGCGTGTCACGAGCACCCAGCCCCCGATCCCGGTGCTCGACGGCAGCCTCTCGCCCACGAGCGTCTCCGACCCTTCCCCGGCAACGGCCTCGAAGACGAGCTCGTCGGTCACCTCGTCGTAGAGCAGCACCGAGGAGGCCTTCGCGCGGAAGATCGCGCGCGCAACCTCGACGGTCGCCTGCAGCAGCGCCCGGTGCGCGTCTTCGGACGCCAGGACTCCCGTCGCCACCGCCGCTCTCAGCCTGTCGTCAGTCACCGAGGCCCTCCACGTTCGTTGCCGTCAGATAGAGCGCGCTCTTGAGCTGGAACGGTGTCAGCTCGGGATGCTTTCCGAGGATCAGCGCGCAGATCCCGCTCATGTGCGGCGTCGCGAAGCTGTTCCCGGTGGAGCGCGCCCTGGCTCCGCCCAACCAGGCGACCTCGACGTCGACTCCGCGCGCGAAGAACTCCACCGGCGGGCTCGGGTTGTAGAAGAACGTCTCGGCCTCCCTCTCCTCGTGGCTGCCCACGGAGATCACGGAGGAGAAGCGCCACGGATAGCTCTCGACAGGCATGTTGTGGGCGGAAGCAACCAGAACGGAACGTCGGAAATACGCGCGGTCGGCGGCCTCGTGGAGCAGGCCGGCGAACTTGCTCTTGGTCGTCGACAGGCTCATGTTGATGACGTGGAAACCCTGGTCGACGGCCCAGCGGAGACCTTCGAGGAGTGCCGTCCCGCTGCCGGTGAAGCCGGCCCCGAGCACGCGGACGCTGAAGAGCTCGCAGTCAGGAGCCAGCGACCGGACGATCCCGGCACAGGCCGTTCCGTGCCCACAGAGGTCTCCCTCGGCATCCTCGACGACCGAGACCTCGTCGTCGTCGCCCACCTCGACTGCAACCGCTCCGGCCAACTCTCCGACTAGTGGGTGGGCCGCCTCGATCCCGCTGTCGAGAATGCAGACTCGAACTCCTTTGCCGGTGGAGCCGCCCCACGCCCACTCGCGAGTGACGCGTCCGGGCCACTCCGTCGGCAGAGCGAGGGACTCCGTGGAGCCGGCCGGACGGCTCCACGCCGGAAGGGGGCGCTCCGTTGCCGGCTCGGCCATGACCCGATGTTACGACTCGATCGAGACGAGGGCATCGCGGGCCGCCTGGCGCGCGGTCTCGGCCAGCGCCTTCGCCTGCTCCACCCGCTCATCGCCCGGCCTCACCGTGAGGTTGATCGCCACGAGCGCTGCCGCGGCCCGCGCACCCGACTCGGCGAGAAGCGCGGCGGCAACCGCGTCTCCCCGTCGCTCCTGCGTTCCGCGCTCAGCGATGAGGGCAGCGAGGGAGGCAGCGTCGGCCCCCGCCGCGGCGAGCTCGAGAGGGACTTCCGCCGCCCGGCCGAGGACGTCACCGATCGCACGGTCGCGCACCTCGCGCTCGAGCCCCTGGGGCAGCCGGAGCGCCACGAGCGCCTCCTCGTAGGCTTCCGCGTCTCGCTGGACAAGGGGAGCCGTGCGCTTCCGGAGCCGCTCAGCCTGGGCGGCCATTGCCGCGGCCTCGGGCCAATCGGTCGAAGCCCTGGCGACCATTGCGGAGAGACCGGCGGACATCGCCACCGCGAAGGCGGCGGCGGACCCACCGGCCGGCGCCGGGTGCTCGGACGCGACCTGCTCGAGAAACTCGCGCAGGCTCAGGTCGAGCAGGTCGCCCGTGGCGTCCACGAGGTGATTCTGGGCTACTTCTCGAGGCGGCGTCGAAGGATCTCGACGGCGTCGGCATGCGCGACGACGTCGGCTTCCTCGAGAGCGGCCCGGGGATCGGTGACGACCCGGCGGCGGTAGTCATCGTCCGCCTCGGCCCGCTCGACGATCTCGGCCAGGCCCTGCTCCAGCAGCGGAAGCTCCTGCGCGGCCTTGACCCAGGCCTCCGGCGCGGGTGGGAGTGCGCTCAAGATCTCTCCAAGGCGTTCTTCGTCGTATCCGGTCACATCGGTCACCATTCTCAGGACGCCGGGGCGCCCTCGTTTCTTCCCTCCATCTCGATCCGAAGTTTCGTCAGGCAGCGGGAGATCCGGCTCGCGATCGTGCCCGAAGGAATTTCGAGCGCCTCGCTGATCGTCCGGTAGCTCTCGTCCCGTGCGAAGAAGCGGTCGAGAATCTCCTTGCAGCTCTCCGGGAGCGTCGCCAGAGCCTCGTGGACGGCCAGAGACTCGTCCAGACGCTCGATCGCATCCTCCCGCTCGGGTGCCTCCAGGCTGTCGTCGGCGAGCTCGTCCGTCGAGCCCGCGCGCAGCCGGTCGATGCAGAGGCGCCGCGTCAGCTGCGCGAGCCACGGACGGACGGCCTCGTCGTCCCGAAGCTTGTGGAGATGCTCGTACGCCCGGGTGAAGACCTCCTGGAACACGTCCTCCGCATCGTGCTCGGGCAGCCTGAACGCCTGAATCGTGATCGCATAGACGTAGCGCGAGAACCGCTCGACGAGCTCGTTCCACGCCTCGTGGTCACCCTGCCGGCAGCGGCCGACGAGCTCGGCGTCGCTCAGCTCGACCCGCATGCTCATCGCCTCGACCGCATCTATTCCCATAGCTTGAAGCATTCAGGGGGCTTAGGGCAATGACGGCTCCAGGAACAGGTTACGCCAGGCAGTCCACCAGTCGTCCGCCCGGGCGCAAATCGACCTCGGGCCTGTGACCTCGACGCCGTTCCGCCCGCGGTAACTGTCGACGAAACCCGTGTGCATGAAGTCGACCTCGATCTCGGCCGGACGCCCGGGGTCATAGGGCCATACGGCGGTGCGATCCTTCAACGCCTCTCGCGCGCCCTCCTCGATCAGCTCGCGGGCGACCGTCGGCGTCAGGTTCCGCGCCGCGCCGGCTCCGATCCCCTTCTTGACGGAAACCGTGGTCAGGCCGTCTCCGAGCAGCGCCTTCGCCTCCCTGCAGGCCGCTTCGTCACCGGTCACGAGGACGATTGGGCAGTTCCAGTTGCCACACAGCGCGGCGTTGATCGCGGTCTCGCCGACAAGGACGCCGTTGAAGCGGAGGTTGAACCATTCGCGGCCCGAGACCGTGTGGTTGAGGACGCCGTCCGGCGTGCCCGCCATGGCGTGCATCCCGACCAGGAGGCAGGCGTCGCAGCCCTCCTCCAGGAACTCGGTGTACTGCGTCCAGGTCGACTGGACGACGAACTCGCAGGCCGGGTCGAGGGCTTCCGGCAGGAGCGAGTTGAAGCTCCAGCCCTTCCCGGCACCGTGGTGGTCCATGACCACGATCTCCTTGGCGCCGGCGGCCTTCGCGCCACGAACGGCGGCATTGATCTCCTCGGTGTAGAGCTTGCGACCCTCGTCATAGAGTGGCTCGCCTCCGGACGTCTGCTCGGCCCGAACGATGCCGGCGACGCCCTCCATGTCACTGATGATGTGAACCCGCATGACGGTAGTTTCCCCATGTGGAGACGGGCCTGCGGGGGAAGCGCGTCCTGGTGACCGGTGCTTCGGGCGGAATCGGCTCCGCCTGCGCCCGAGCGTTTGCGGCCGAGGGAGCCGAGGTCGTCGCTCACTACAACCGAGGGCGGGACCGAGCCCAGGAGCTGGAGGAGATGCAGCTCGTGCAGGCCGACCTCACCGACGAGGCTCAGGTGGAGCGGTTGTTCGAAGAGGCCGGCGACCTGGACGCCTGCGCCACGGTGGCGGGCGTTTGGCCCAGGGAGGACGTTCCCGTGTGGGAGCTGCCGCTCGAGCGGTGGGAGCAGACGCTCCGCGCCAACTTGACCGCAACCTTCCTGACGGCGCGCGGCTTTCTCCGCGGCGTCGAGCGGCAGGGCCACGGGAGCCTCGTCATGGTCGCCTCGACTGCGGGTGTCTTCGGCGAGGCCGGCCACGCGGATTACGCCGCCGCGAAGTCGGCGATCGCGTACGGGCTGCTCCTGAGCCTGAAGAACGAGATCGTGCGGGTGGCGCCGAGGGCCCGCGTGAACTGCGTCTCGCCCGGCTGGACTCGCACGCCGATGGCCCGCCGCGAGATCGACGATCCGGAGGTCGTCGATCGAGTCACGAGCACGATGGCGCTTCGAAAAGTCGCAACGCCCGACGACGTCGCCCGGCAGGTCGTCGTGCTCTCGTCGGACGAGCTCTCGGGCCATGTGACCGGCCAGATGGTCGTCGTCGCGGGAGGGATGGAAGGGCGGCTGGTGCACCCGTGAGCTGGTGGAGCCTCCTCTGGATCGCCCTTCTCCTGATCGCGATCCAGCCGCTGTTGCAGCGGCGACTGATCGCGGGCGCCCGCCGACGCGCGCTCGAGCGCCTCTCGCGCGAGCGAGACGCGACGGTGATCACCCTCATCCACCGGCAGGAGACGATCTCGCTGCTCGGGGTGCCGCTCATGCGGCACATCGACATCGACGACTCGGAGAGCGTCCTGCGCGCGATCCGCGAGACGCCTCCGGGGCGGGCGATCGAGATCGTCCTCCACACGCCCGGCGGCCTCGTGCTCGCGGCGCGGCAGATCGCGGCGGCGATCGCAGACCACGACGGAAAGGTCACGGCCGTCGTGCCCCACTACGCGATGAGCGGGGGAACGCTGATCGCGCTCGCCTGCGACGAGATCCTCGTCGACGCCCACGCCGCCCTGGGGCCGATCGACCCGCAGATCGGCCCGTACCCCGCCGCCTCGCTCGTGTCCGTCGCCGATCGCCCCGGCCCGCACAGCGATGAGACGCTGATCCTCGCGGACATCTCCCGGAAGGCCCTCCACCAGGTCGAGTCGTTCGCCGCCCAGATCCTCGAGCAGCACATGGAGCCCGTAAAGGCCAGGGACGTAGCGCGAATCCTGGCGAGCGGCCTCTGGACGCACGACCATCCCCTCCTCCCGGACGAGCTGATCCCCCTCGCGCTCCCGATCGAGGTCGGCGTGCCGACCGAGGAGCGCGAGCTGCTCGCCCTCTACCCACAGCCGAGGGGACGCCCGTCGGGTGTCGACTATTTCCCCGGACGGCCGCCGCCACCCGGCCTCCCACCCGGCCGCGAGGCCCCGCGGCCGCGCCCGTCACGTACCAAGTAGACCGCCAAAAGAAACGGCGCGCCGAAGCGCG
>Ga0136620_10000804_pt1 | contig 14412 bp, 11 predicted proteins | sample AntDrymUQ4162106_2_FD_104806 | JGI IMG/M metagenome (GOLD analysis project Ga0136620, IMG submission 104806) | Polar desert sand microbial communities from Dry Valleys, Antarctica - metaG UQ416 (21.06) | ecosystem: Environmental > Terrestrial > Soil > Desert | place: Antarctica: Dry Valley... | reverse complement strand
GCCGCGTGGTTCATCGGGGATCGGATCGCCGTGGGGCATGTGGGCGACTCGAGGCTGTACCGTGTCCGGGGCGCATCCATCGAGCAGATCACCACTGACCACTCGCTGGTCCAGGAACTGATCGAACGAGGGGTCTGCACGCCGGAGGAGGCGCAGAAGAGCGCGCCCAAAAACCTGGTGACCCGCGCCATCGGCATCCATGCGAGCGTGGACGTGGACGTGTACGAGGAAGCTGTGCTGCCCGAGGACGTGTTTCTGCTCTGCACCGACGGGCTGCATGATCTGGTAAGTAATCAAGAAATGTACTTAACCCTGCGTGAATATAGTGCTAATCTTGTAGAAGCGGCCGGGCGCTTGGTGGCCAGGGCCAAGGAGCGCGGAGGTCACGACAACATCTCGGTAATGCTGGCACGGCGGCGCGCGCGGCGCCGGCCGCGGTGGGGCGGCCGGCTGCGCCGGTGGCTCGGTTAGAACAGCCTCAATCGATAAGAGTAGACAGGGGGCGCTACTATGGCAAAACTCGTTCTCAGCCTCGGCGGGGCCTTCCAGGCGGAATTTCCCTTGAACAAAGAGCGCATGACCATCGGCCGCAAACCGGACAACGATGTCCAGGTCGACAACCTAGCGATCAGCGGCAAGCACGCGCTCATCATCACCATCCTCGACGACTCGTTCGTCGAGGATCTGGGGAGCACCAACGGCACCTACGTCAACGGCAAGCTGATCAAGAAGCACGCGTTGCGGCACGGCGACGTGATCGGGATGGGCAAGCACGAGGTCAGATATGTCAACGAGCATGCGACGGCCGATGACGAGGAGCTGGAAAAAACTATCGTCATGAAGCCGGGCTCGGCGAGCGCCGCGGCCTCGATCGCCAAGGCCCTCGGACGCGCGGCGCCCCCGCCGGCACCCACGTCCCCCGCCGCCACGCCGCAGACGCCCCGCCTGCCGCTCGGGAAGCTGCACATCCTCAGCGGCCCCATCGCCGGAAAGCAACTGGAGCTGGCCAAGGCCTCCCTCACGCTCGGGCGACCCGGCATGCAGGTGGCGGTGATCTCCAGGCGCGCCGAAGGCTATTTCTTGACGCACATCGAGGGAGAAGCCGGTGGCGCGCCCAAGTTCCCCATCGTCAACGGCGACCCGATCGGGCCGCGCAGCTACCAGCTCAGGAACCACGACGTCATCGAGCTAGCCGGGATCAAGATGGAGTTCGTCTCGGTATCCTGAGCGCCCGGCGCCTTCACATCCGGCCCAGGCAATCGAGGTAGGCCGGCTCGTCGGGTAATCGCCGGTCGCGCTCCGCCCTCCACAGGGTCTCCCTGACGGTATTTCTCCCAGCTCACGCAGAAAAACCGCCGGCTGGAGGCCCGGTCTTGCACCAGCATGGCCTAAGCCGTCCGCGAGCGGCGCGGGCGCGCCGGGTTCATGGGCCACTCGCACAGATCGGCGATGACGCACTCCCCGCAACGCGGCTTGCGGGCCGTGCAGGTATAGCGCCCGTGCAGGATCAACCAGTGATGCGCGTCCTTTTGGAACGCCTTCGGCACCGCCCGCAAGAGGCGCATCTCGACGGCGAGCGGCGTCGGGCCGGGTGCCAGGCCGGTACGGTTGGCGACCCGGAAGATATGGGTATCTACTGCGATGGCGGGTTCACCGAAGGCGGTATTGAGGACCACGTTGGCGGTCTTGCGCCCGACCCCGGGCAGGGCCTCTAGCGCACCGCGTTGCGCCGGCACTTGGCCGCCATGGCGTTCCACGAGGAGGGCGGACGTCTTGATGATGTTGCCCGCCTTGGCGTTGTAGAGCCCGATGGTCCTGATATGCTCGCGGAGCCCGTTGATCCCGAGCCGGAGCATCGCAGCCGGGGTGCCGGCCGCGGCGAAGAGGCGCTCGGTGACCTTGTTGACCGCGACATCGGTGGCTTGCGCCGAGAGGATCACCGCGACCAGGAGCTGGAACGGACTCGAATAACGGAGCTCGGTCGTGGGACGGGGATTGTGCGCCTTCAGGCGTTCGAAGACCTCGAGGCGTGTGCGCGCGTTCACCAGGCCGACGCGACGCCATCATTCCAAGAAGGCACCCCTTTGCGCGGACCCCTGTTCAATGCGGTTTTTGGTACACCAAGGGCGGTTTTTGGTACACCAAGGGCGGCTTTTGGTGCACCAAGGTCAGAATGGTGCAAGCCAGGTCTTCCTGCCGATAGTGCCTGAACCCCGGCGCGATCGGCAAACCGCCCACGTCTGCGGTCTCCGCGATCCGCTCCAGAAACATGAAACCCGCGGAGCCGATCCGGTCGATCCAGTCGCAGGCCTGGAGCCGATTGAAATATTGTACGTCGTTCTCGAACAGGAGCTTCCAGGCCCGATCGGAGAAACGCAGATAGTTCTTGGGCGACTCGGCCGGGTCGTAATGCTGGAGGTGATCGTCGATCCCGATCTGATGGATCATATAACCGCCCGGTTTGAGGGTGTGGTGAAAATCGGCCAAAAGGCCCGAGAGGTTACCGATGGGGACGTGCTCCAGGCAATGGAAGCTGAAGATCAGGTCGAAGGCGCCGTCCGCGAACTGTCGAGGGCTGCCGTCAGGTTCGATGACATAACAGAGCCCGAGGGCCTCGTACAGGGCCTCGAAGCTCGGTGCCGCGATGATCGTATCCAATCGGGCGACGTCTCCCTCGAACCCGGCAGGGACACGGGCTTTGAGCTTTCCGAACAACGTCTGGAGGGCCGCCAGTTGTCGGTTGTCCCAGACGTCGAGCATGGTGACGTGAACATCGAAGTAGAGGCGCAGGTACAGCGAATACCAGTGCATCCATCCGGTGCCCAGCTCGAAGGCCTGGGCGTGCGCCGGGAAGGCGCCATACTTCTTGCACAGAGCCACGAATAGATCCCCGCGCTCGACATAGACATCGATGTCGGTATTTTGTCGAGCACGCTGGCCTACGAGATTGCCGATCGAGCGATAGGCCTTCTTGGTGGCATCGTTGAGCGAGAATGCCTTCAAGGCCAGCGCGGCCAGGACGTATTTGACCATGGACAAAGTATACTACCCAACCCCGCGAAAGCACGATGGCGAACCACGATGGACCTGCCGTTACTGGTGCTGAAAAAGGGCGAGGAGCGCCGACTGCGCGCTGGCCATCTCTGGGTCTACGGCAACGAGGTCGATGCCGACGAGACCCCCTTGCACAGCTTCGCGCCCGGACAGCCGGTCCTGGTTCGGGCCAAGGCCGGTACGCCGCTCGGCACGGCCTATGTCAACCCGCACACGCTGATCTGCGCGCGCCTTGTGAGCGGGGACGCGGAAGAGCCTTTCGGAAGGCCTCTCATCGTCCGGCGTCTGCAACAGGCGCTCGCTCTCCGGGAGCGGCTGTTCCGGGACCCCTATTACCGCTTGGTTTACGGCGAGGGTGATTTCCTGCCGGGGCTCATCGTCGATCGCTACGGCGGGGTGCTGGTGGTGCAGTTGAACACGGCCGGAATGGAGCGCGCAGAGGCCGAGGTCATCGATGCGCTCATGGAGGTCGTGGCGCCCGAGGTCATCCTGCTGCGCAATGATTCGCCAGCCCGCCGGATCGAGGGTCTGGATACCCACGTGCGCACGGTTTCCGGGGTCGTCCCGGAGGAGGTGGCCTTGACAGAGCATAGTGCGCGCTTCGAGGTGCCGTTAGCCCGCGGTCAGAAGACCGGCTGGTACTATGACCACCGCGAGAACCGCGAACGCATGCTGCGTTATGCGGGGGGCGCTCGAGTGCTCGATGCCTTCAGTTATCTGGGCGCATGGGGCATCGAGGCGGCCGTCGCGGGGGCCGAGCGCGTCGTCTGCATCGAATCTTCGCCGATCGCAGCCGCAAGCATCGCCCGCCATGCCGGCATCAACCAGGTCGCCGACCGGGTGGAGGTCGTGCAGGCGGATGTCTTCGATACCTTGAAGTCGTTCGATCGATCCGGCGCACGCTTCGACCTCGTGGTCCTGGACCCCCCGGCCTTCATCAAGCGCCGCAAGGACCTGGAGGAGGGGTCCCTCGCCTATCGCCGGCTGAATCTATTGGCGATGACGCTCCTGAGCGCCGGCGGCACCCTGATATCGTCGTCCTGCTCCTCCCACCTCGCGCCCGAGCAGTTCCTCGATGCGCTGCGGCGCGCGGCACGGCGGCTCGACCGCGACCTCCAGGTCGTCGCGCAGGGCCATCAGTCCCCCGACCATCCCGTACACCCGGCGATCCCGGAGACGAACTACCTCAAGACGCTGTTCTGCCGCTTGCTGTGATGAGCGCAAGACCGACGGTATCGCTCGTCCTAGGCAGCGGCGGGGCGCGCGGTCTCGCCCACATCGGGATCATCGAGGCCATCGAGCAGGCGGGCTACGAGGTGCGCTCGATCGCCGGCACCTCCATGGGCGCCTTGGTCGGCGGCATCTACGCCGCCGGCCGCCTCGATGTCTATACCCGCTGGGTCACGGCCCTGTCCCGCATCGACGTCATCCGGCTCTTGGATTTCGCCTACGATCGCAAGGGGTTGTTCAAGGGCGAGAAGATCATCAACCTCCTGAAGGACCTGATAGGCGATCATGAGATCACGCGCCTGCCGATCTCCTTCACCGCGGTCGCGACCGACCTCAAGACCCAGAAGGAGGTGTGGTTCAATCGCGGGCCGCTCTTCGACGCCATCCGAGCCTCGATCTCGGTGCCGACGATCTTTACTCCCTACGAGTACCAAGGCATGCAGCTCGTGGATGGGGCCTTGGTCAACCCCATCCCCATCGCGCCGACCTTGCACGACAAGACCGATGTCACGGTGGCGGTCAACCTCAACGGCCCGCCCGACCCGAGGCTCGAGGGCCCCGCGCCGGAGCCCGAGGCCGAGCCGCCGTTCCGGTTCTATCACCGGCGCATCACGGAGTTCATCGAGACGCTCTATCAAAGGCGCGAGCAACGCGACCCCGGCGACATCGGGCTCATCGACGTCGCCGCCCGTAGCATGGATGCGATGCAGACCGTCATCGCGCGCTTTCGGCTCGCGGCCTACGTGCCGGATGTCTACATCGAGATCCCCGGCAATGTCTGCGCCTTCCACGAGTTCCACCGCGCCCGCGAGTTGATCGAAATTGGCCGCACCAGGGCCGCCGAGGCCCTCGAGCGGTTGCTGAAACGCGCGCCCCGGCATGACGTGACCCCGCTGTAGTGTCGCCGCTGTAGTGATGGTCGATGCGCGCACCACGCGGAGGACCGAGCAACCGGACGGCAGGCCCGATGATGAGATGCGCTTCCTTCGAACCTGTGGCGGGGCCCGTATCGCCTACTGGGTTTCGACACCGACGTCGCTGCAGGGGGCGCTCGTGCTGCTGCACGGCGCCGCGAGCAACCACACGCGCTGGTCCGAGCTCTGCCGCACTACGGCGCTGCGCGAGCATTGGGCGCTGTTGCGGCCCGATCTGCGCGGCCAGGGCGCGTCGCTGTATCGCGGCCGGATCGGCATGGGCGAATGGTGCGCCGATCTCGCCGCGCTGCTGGATGCCGAGAGTCTTTCCAGGGCCGTCATCGCCGGCCATTGCCTGGGGGCCAATCTGGCGCTGCGGTTTGCCGCACGCTTTCCGGCCAGGACAGCCGGGCTCGTGTTGATCGAGCCGATGCTGCCCCGGGCGCTCGCCGGAACGATGCGCTCGATCCGTCGATTGCGGCCGGTGCTGCTCGGGTTAGTCGCGTTAACCCGAAGCTTCAATGCATTGGGATTACGACGCCGACGCCTCGAGCTGCTCGATCTCGAGCGGCTCGACCGCGAAACGCGGGCGGCCATCGCCAGGGGTCCGGAAGGCGAAGGACGGCTCGCGAAATACGCCTCGCCGCTCCTCGATCTGCGCACCACCGCGACCGGCGCCTACCTGCAGGCGTTGCTCGCGGTGACCGAGGAGCTGCCCGCACCAGATATGCTCGCGACGCACGTCCTCGCGCTCCTCTCCGAGCGCAGCACGTTCACCGACCCGGCGGCGACCAGGGCCTTCCTGGAGAGACTGCCCGATTGCGAGATCGTCGCTGTGCCGGCGCGCCACTGGATCCCGACCGAGCAGCCGGAGGCGATGCGCGCCGCGATCGAGGACTGGCTGCGGCGCCGCTTCCCGGGCGGCGCCTAGTAAATAGTTGACTTCCTGTCGCCCGCATTCATCGTCCAATACTCGTCGCCCGTTCCCGAATGAACGTCATGGTATGCACTACCTAGTCCCGGACGCAGATCTTCGGAAGTCGTCTACGGTCTCCCCCGTGCCCACGAAACGCCTCCAGCTCTTTCTATTCGACGGCCTTGGCACGTTGAAAACTCGCGTTGTAATTCCTATCCTTGCCAGCATTCGACAATATTGATTTCTAAACTCGATGCTGTGGTGAGCGGATCCGCTAAGATTCATGGCGGATAGTTGAACCACTAGCGCGCATTACGTTTGTGAATCGGCCTCAAAATCCGGAATTGTTAGCAGCGGACCGTCCGGCAAATCTCACAGAATCCCAATATACCCGTTGACTCCGTGACACATCCGTTCTGACGCTTGCCTCATGACGATTTCGAATCAAGCCGCCGATAGCCATTTCGGGATTCTATAAGGCGTATGGCCGGGGTGCTGCTGCTTGCAATCACGGGCCGGTTGTGCCGTCTGATGCACGGCCGGGGGTAGCCGTCTGGGTAATATTTCACAGAGATCCTGTGAAATATTACCGTGCATCGCGGCCGGCACAGGCCGTATTCTGAGCGCACATCGACGCCTTGCCCGGCTGGTGTTTTCTTCCGACTAAATGTTTTGAATCAATCATCTCCGCGTCGTCCCCTTGCGACCCGGCAGCAACTTCCGGAGGAGTCATGACCGTCGTTTCCACGCCGTCAGGTGGCCACACGCCGCCATCCCCTCCGGGACCCGCGCCGCCGGAGGCTCCTGCGAATGCGGCGGCGCCGCCAGGGTTGATCGGCGAGTCGGGCCAGCCGGTGCGCGCACTCGCCTTCGCCGGCGGTGCGTTCGACACTGCGCTGCAGCTCGGCGCGATCCACGCGCTGCTCGTCAGCCAGGCCAAGGCGCCGGACGTGGTGGTCGGCGTGTCGGCCGGCGCGGTCAACGCCGTGGCCCTCGCGGAGGTCATGCAGGCGGGCCAGGAGTTCACTCGCGCCAAGGAGCTCTCGGAGCAGGAACGGCGGCGCAGGCGCACGCAGGCGCGGGTGACGCGGTTCCGCGAGATCCTCGACGCGTTCCGTCGCGCGCCGGGCGAGATCCTCGACTCGCTCAAGCCGGACACGTTTCAGATCGACGCCCAGCGCCCGCTCAAGCCGCTGGAGCTGCCGACGCATGCGGAGGAGGAGCGCCGGGGACGGCAGGCCGCGCTGCGATCCCGCTCCGGCCTCATCAACCTGTACAACGAGATCCTCCGGTTGCGCCTGTCGATCGGTACCCTGACGCGTGCCGTGCGCCGGGTGCTCGGCGTCAGCGCTGCGGTGGAGATCCGTTCGCCGCTTCGCCGGGCGTTGGTCGTCACGTCGGAGCTATCGCGCACCTGGTCGCTCGCCGGCCTGAACCTCCACCACCTGGCGCCGCTCGTCTGGCCGCTGCTTCGGCCGGTCGTCCGCGCCCCCGCGCCGGAGTCCGAGGGCGGCTCGGCGGGCGATCTCATCTTCCATTCCCGCTTCTGGGAGCGCGTGATGTGGCGAGCTCGGTACGGCGGGTCGCTGGTCGCGCTCGTGCTCCTGTGGCTCGGCGTCACCGTTACGATCGGGCTGCTCCCGGTCGCGCTGCTGTGGCTCGGCTGGCTCGTTCTGGAGCTCGCGTGGCCCGGGCTGGAGGCCGGCGCCGGATTCTCATGGCTGTGGGCGTCGGTCACGCTCTACGGCGCGCTGCTGCTCGGCGGCCTGGCGATCGTCCGGCCGGGATGGCGCGTCGCGCGAATGGCGGTGTTGCAGTTCCTCAACCTGGCGCTGCTGACCGCGTGCGGGTTGGTCGCAGTCTGGCTTGTCCTCGGCGCGGGCTACCTCGGCTCAGGCAGCCTGACGTGGCCGCCGAACGCCACGTGGTGGACGGACGCCGTTGCGCGCACCGGCCCGTGGCTGCTGGGGGCCTGCTCGCGGTCGGCGGACTCGGGATACTGGCCACGGTCGCCGCGCGGTGGTTCGTCAGCGGCGGACAGTACGTGCGCCGCCTGCTGCAGAGCTACGACCTCGCCGAAGGCCTGTTCGCCTCGCACCCGCTCCGGCAGCTCTTCGTGACCATCTTCGACCCGGGGTACTACGGCGACGTGAAGATGGATGACGCGGTGGACCGCGCGTTCCAAGACGTCACGCGTCCTGCCGACGTGAAGCTCAAGGGGAAGCTGCTTCGAGAGTACTGCGCCGACGATCGCTCGCCGAAAATCCATGTCGGCCTCGCCGTCGCCGATGTCTCGATCGGCAAACTGTTCACGGTGCCGCAAGACGAAAAGGTCGTCGATGGCCTCCTCGCCGCCTTTGCGCTCGTGCCGTTCTTCCCGCCGCGGCGCATCGGCCAGACGGCCGTCGTGGATGGCAGCAACATCGCGAATGAGCCCACACGCCCGCTCATCGACATGCTACGCCATCACGTGAACCCAGACTCCACCGTCGTCCAGCTCTACAGCGTCGTGCCCCTGCCGCTCTCGCGGCGCGAGCTGGGCGGCAGCGAGGGATGGTACGGATCGCTGGTGGGCGTCGCCAAGCGGGCGCTCCAGCTCCAGCGCTTTCGCGACGCGACGCTGGAGCGCCGCCTCACCGAGCTGTACACGTTGACCCTCCCGGTGGACGAGAAGGTTCTGTTCATCACGAAGAAGTCCGGCAAGAGGTTCCTGCGCGTGTCGGTGACGCCGATCGAGCCGCAGGAGCCGGGGCACCTGAACGAACAGCTCCTGAAGGCCGCGAACGTTGAGGCGCGTCGGGAGCTCATCGCCCGCACGGTGGCGGACGGGTGCCGCGCGGCGCTCGAGGTGATGATCCGGCCGTCGCTCGGCGAGGCCGAGCAGCGCGGGAGCATGTCGTGTCGCGAGGCGATCGGCAAGCACATCGCGGCGCGTCTCGCAGAGGATCGGCCGCGCCCGGCCGGCGCCGTCGGCCTGCCCGGGAGCGCCGACAAGAGCGGGCCCGGGCTGGTGGAGGTGTGCAGCCGCTGCGTGTGCCGCGTGCCCGGCGGGGGCGGTTTCGGCTGGGCTGCTCCCGAGAAGCGGGTCAAGTTCACGATTGCCGTGCGGCCGTGGAAGAACCTCGGGCCGGCGTGGCCGCTGGAGCACGAGGACAGCGTGCCATGCCACGGCGAGCTCAACGATGTCGCGAGCAAGAGTGACCACGCGCGTAAGGCGCTCCATTCCGCGCGCGGGGGCGGACCGGCGAGCGAAGGAGCTGAAGGAGCTTGGCCGCGCGACGGCGGGCGCACGCGGCCGCTCGTCAGCCTGCTCTTCAGCGGCGGCGTGTTCCGCGGCGTCTATCAGATGGGGGTGTTGAACGCTCTTAGCGAGTCCGGTCTGCGGCCTGACATCATCGCCGGAGCCTCCGTCGGCTCAATCACCGCGGCGCTCGTCGCCCAGGCGTTGTCGCCCAAGGACCCGGACGCTCGCGCGTCGCGGATCGGCCGGCTCGCCGCCACCTTCCTCGCGCTCGACCGCCTCATCCTCACCGACCGCTTCGTCGACTTCGTCCGCAATTTCACGCTGCGGGCGGCGGCGACGCGATTCTCGCTTCGCGACGCCGATCGGTTCTTCCGCCGGTACGACAGCGCGGACCCGCGGCGGTTCAACCGCGAGGCGCGCCTCGTCGTCGCCGGCCTCGAACGGCTCTTCTACTTGAGTCCGTTCGAGCTGCGTGATCTGGTGAAAGCGCTGCGGGACCGACGCATCGACACGGTCGTCAAACTGCTCGACCGCCACGTCACCGAGTGGCTGGAGCGGCTGGGCGTCGGCGACCAGGTCCTCGGCGCCGAGCCGCTGGCGCGGCTCATCAACGAGCACGTGCTCAAGCAGCTAAACCCGGACGCCGGCAGTGTCACGCCATTTCAAGCCTTTCTGAAGGACTCGGGCGTCCACTTCCTCGCGACCGCCACCAATCTGACGAAGGGGCGACTGGAGATCCTCGGCGCCCGGCAGGAGGGGAGCGAGCACGACACCGTGTACGACACCGTGCTCCTGGACGGTCTCCTGGCCAGCAGCGCGTTCCCGGCCGTGTTCCGGCCGCGCTCCTCCTGGGAAGTCATGCCGGGCAGCCGCAGCGAGCAGCAGTACATCGACGGCGGCGTGATGGACAATCTGCCGCTCGATGCTGTCGCCCAGTTCCTCTACAAGGCCTCGCTCGACGACCGCATCACCGCGCGGCCCATAATTGACGGGAAGTCCGTACCGCACTTGCTCTTCGCGGCATCGTTGGAACCCGTGATCCCAAAGCTGGACCAAGGGCAGGTCGACCCGCTGTGCGCCGACTGGCCGACGCTGCTCGGCCGAACCAGAAAGCTCGGCTACAACAAGAAGCTCGACGATTTCCAGGAGACGCAGTGGGCGCTCCGGGAGATCTACGAGACGCCGGAGTATCAGCAGCGCCCCGGTTGGACGCCTCTCGACCTGGAGGTCGTCGCCGCCCGTCCCAACTGGCTCTGCGGTACGTTCGCGTTCCATCCGATGCTCGGCTTCCGGCGCGCGAAGCAGGCGGCGAGCATCGCCCACGGCTGCGCGTCGACTCTGATGGAGCTGGCCAAGCTCAAGCCCGCGTGGGCTCTCGCGTGGGGAATGAAAAGCGACAGACTCCCCAAGCCGCCGCGCACCGACGACCCGCCGTCGGTGCGGTTTCAGCGCGACCCGAACGCGGGCGCGAGCCTCGGGCACTGCTGGTTCCGCCCGGGCGTGCCTTGCACCTTCGCCGCCTCGCATCTGCGCCGGGTGAGCGCGAACGTCGGCGATGAGCTATCCAAGCACACGATCCGCGAAGTCGACCGGATATACCGCGCTTGCGGCAAGCTCGAAACCCACCTTCCGAGGTGAACGTCGGCATGCAGTCGCTGAGCGAACTGAAACGCAAGACCGGCTCCGGCGCCGCGAGGAAGGGGCGGGCGCGGGCAAGCGCTGGATATAGTCGCGCCTCGCCGAGATCGATCGCGTACGCGGCATGTCGGTGACGCCGATCCTAAACCCGGGCGTGGCGAATCGCTAGCGTCACTGGCAAGCGGCTACAGCCTGTGACGGGTTGTTTCCGGCAAGCGTTAGGTCTAAAGAACGGGGTTACGCCATGTTCATCGAGGGGGCAGATTGCCGAATTCCATCCCGGCGATGGGCGCGCTGGGCGGCGCCGGCCAGGTCTCGTCGAGCGGCAGGTCGATGACGCTCTCCATGCCTTCCGGCGCGGTGTCGGGGGGCTCGGCGGCGTGCAGGAACCAGCATTCCACGTGGTCGTCCAGGGTGCCGATGGCGCCGGGTATATACGCAGTCATCAGCGGTTTGTCGGCGATCTCCAAGGATTTCAGGGGCTCCGCCCGTGGATGGTCGCCGAGTACCAGCCTGGCCTTGGCACCGCCCAATAGACCCAAACCAGCCTTTCCCTGGAAATAGATGTAAGACTTCATCAGCATCCCGCGGAACGAACAGTAGTTGGCGGTACCCAGGCTGAGGGGCAGGGGCGTGGAAGCGGGCCGGCCGATCTCGATGTAGGTCACGAGGCGACCGTCGAGGTCATACTGGCTGCTGATGGTGCGATCGGTGATCATGAAATTCAGGTGGCCCTGGTGCTTGGGCATGCCCCAGATACCCTTGCCGCCTTTCACCGAGATCTTGGTGGAGACCGGCAGCTCGATCACGTATTGGCCGGTACCGTAGTACCCCTGGAACAGCAAGGGCAGCAGGGGTGGTGCGGGTTTCAACCCGTGCGTGCAGGCAATGCCGATGCTGTACTCGACGTAGGTACCGATGTTGGTGCCCAGATAGTTGATGACCGTGATGGCCAGGAGACCGTGGTCCCCGAGGCGGAAAGGATGCACCTCGGCGGGCAGCAGGGCCTTGGCCTTGCCCGGGTGGATCGGGAAGACCGCCATCAGCACCGGCGACGGAATGCAGCGCACCGGTATCTGGAACCGAATGCCGTCGACCAGGGAATGCCGGCCGCTGATGGCCTTGATGCGTTTCGGAATGCCCATGCGTGACCTCCTGATTATTTGTCCAATTCCCGGATCATCAGCGGGAAGACGTCGGTCGCGGCGTTCTTGCCCATGAACATATCCAGGTGGCTGTATTCGGGCAGGACGTGCAGGCTATGGAACCCGGGCCTCAAGGCGTCGAAGAACTGCCACGATCGTTGTTGGCTCTCCGGCAGGAAACAGCGGTTCTTGGCGCCGGCAAAAAACGCGAAGCGGGCCCCGATCTGGGGCGCGGCGGCGAAATCCGCGGGGAGCCCCGGCAAACCCTCCACCGCGACCAGATGACCTTGGCGCACGCAGCGGCCGATCTGCTTGAAGAACCGCAAGGGTACGTCGCCGAATTCCTCCTTGAGCCATTCGTGGGTGGATTCGCTCAGGTTCTCGTGCCGCCATAGGGCGGGAAAGCCGCTGCCGTAGGTGAAGCTCACCATCTTGCAGACCGTGTTGCGGCATTCGTGATGGAACAGCTTGACCAGGGCGGTGATCCCCTTGGCCACCAGGGTCGGGGCCTCGACCCCCCAATGGGGGTTGAGATAGGTGGTCAGGGCATTCACCACCGGCACCGCATAATCGAGCTTGATACGCGCCCAGCCGGACACGACCGGGTGCAGAGACACGGCGTTGCTGACGATGGTGGTGACCTCCGGCACCAGCCCGGCAAGGGCGGACATGCTGAAGCTGGTCGAGCCCTGACAATGGATGATCGCCTTGATCTTGTCGTATCCGGTTTCCGCGACGATCTTGCGCACTGCCTGTGGGTGGTCGTATAGCGCGGCCTGATCCAGGGTCCACTCCCGAGGCGGAAAGTCGATGCTGGCTCGCCAGTTTTCCAGCCATACGTCATAGCCGGCCATCGCCAGGGCATCCACGATCGTAGCCTGGCCAGGGGCGCGGAAGATATTCGCCCGGACCCCGGCGCCATGCACGACGATTACGGGCCCGCGATGCGGCGCCCGGGTGGACGAGCGTACGTTGATGAGGTTCAGCGCCACCCCATCGCCGGCCGTGAACGGTACGATGCGTTCGGTTAAAGACATGGCATGCTCCTCCAGTGGACTGAGGGGATAAGGATGAATTCAAGCCGCCGATGTGTGGCATGAATGTTCCCTGCCGCCCATCGGGACGCTGCCGTCATTCGCCGGTTCGCCGGGCATAGAGAAAAGCTCTATTTGCGGAATTTCGGCACGACGTAGCTGGTCCACAAGCGGCCCGCGAAAAAACAGCCGAACTTCGCAATGGCCGCGAGTTTCGCGGCGATAGTGGCGTTGGGCACGGCGACCGTCGATAGCAGCGTGGCGAGCTGCCTGATGCCCAGCGTAAGCACGCCGGCGCCGACGATCCTGCCCTGCTTGTCCTGGCCCTCGTGCAAGGTGGTGTACAGCGTGGTCGTGTCGGACCACAGATCGAACCCCGGATCATCCTTCACTTCCTTGTGTCCCGCGAGATAATAATCCTGCCCCTGATGCCGAAACGCCAATTCATACACCATGTAGGTCAGATCAGGGTCGTTGGTGGGTTTGAACAGATTGAATACGCCGGTGGGTGCCTGGATAGCGATGCCAAACGGCGCGAAATCGATGCTGCCCCGCAACGACCCGAGGTGTTGGGGATCACGGATGAACCGGTCCAGATCATCGATACCCACCTGGGCATGCATGGCGAGCGACGTATTGTTGTGCTGGCCTAGCCGGACGCCTTCCGCGGTATCCATCACGCCCAGCGCGAAAGGACCGGACATCGTTTCACTGAATGTTAACGTCTGCTTTGTCATGAGTTTCCCCCTCTCTTGCGGAATGGCCGCGCTCCCGAGTCAACATCATAAAGAAGGCCTAATGGGATAACAACAAGCCATGCCCATGGGCGGGCGCATGCCGATCGTCCGACCATTATCCCGGCAGACGGTTACGCGAGGCCGCCAAGGCTCAATCGGCGCCTAGGCAGGCGGCCTGCGCAAGCCGGCGGGCTTGTAGCGTTGTGACGCCGGCCTCGCGGTAGGCGCGCAGCCGGTCGAATGTGACCGAGCCGGGGTTGGATTCCAGTGTGATCTACAAGTCCGAAACCGCGGGCAGTCTGGCGCGCACGCCGTCCAACAGCTCGGCAATGGCCGAAGGATAGGAAGTTCAACGCTGTTTTGCAACAGTACGGTAACGTCGTGTAAGAGCAAATTAGTAATGTCCGGTTCTGGCAAGTTAGAAATGTCCGCTTTGATTGGAAGCGGAGGTTTAGCATGTGGACCGGATCGAGATGAGCGGGAAAGAGATCAAGCGGTTG
>Ga0136620_10000802_pt1 | contig 14424 bp, 11 predicted proteins | sample AntDrymUQ4162106_2_FD_104806 | JGI IMG/M metagenome (GOLD analysis project Ga0136620, IMG submission 104806) | Polar desert sand microbial communities from Dry Valleys, Antarctica - metaG UQ416 (21.06) | ecosystem: Environmental > Terrestrial > Soil > Desert | place: Antarctica: Dry Valley... | reverse complement strand
TCGAGGCAGCTGCGGGCTGTCGCTACGCTGCGCCGACATGGGGATCGGCATGCAGGACGAACTGTGGACGGAGGTCGAGCCGTCGCAGTTCGCCCATGAGCGCGAGGCGCTGGACTTCGTGCGGCGGCGCCTGCCCAACCGCGAGCCGTGGCGCGCCTGGTCTTCGCGCCCGGCTTCGGCCAGCCACGAGGCGGTGCGCAACGCGCCGGTCCAGGTGGTGCAGCCGTCCAGCGGTGACCAGCCGGCGCGGGAGGCGTTGACGGCCTTGCCGGTGGGGTCATAGACCCACGTGCGGCCGCGGGCACGGCGGTCGACGATGGTGTCGGCGACCAGGTCGTTGCGGACGCTGGTGGCGATCACGGGACCGTCCCATCCCAGGATGGCGGGGATCGCCAGCCCGGTGGTCTTGCCGGAGCGGGCGGGCCTCGGGACGATGACGGCCTGCTTGGATTCGGCGGCCAGCAGGCGCCGGCCGGTGCTGCCGAGGGTGATCCGCCCGGGCGTGGGTCGCTTGACCAGCAGCGGCTTGAGGTCGCGTTCGGTGGCCCAGGCGGCGGTGGTGTCGCGCTGGCGCAGAGCGCGATGGCGAGCCCAGACGCCTGCGGTCCACCAGGCGACGCCGAAGCCGGTGGCCAGCAGCCCCGCCAGGGTGGCGTAGAAGGCCAGCGGGCCCGGCAGCAGGCTGCGGCTGCGGCGCGGCCAGGCGAGCGCGGGGTCGTCGAGGTTGCCGCGTAGGTCGATGAGGATGCCGAGCATGCGGCTGGGTGGGGTGGCGGGCCAGCCGCCGCCGAACAGCAGCGCGGCGATCTGCCCGGTGAGCCACACCACGGCGGCGACGGCCAGGACGCAGCCGCCGAGCCACACCACGGTGCGGGTGGTCGGGTCCACCCCGGCGGTGGCCGGCTTGTGCGGCGGCGGCGGGTTCACTTGGTCACCGGCGGTTCACGTGACCGCGAGGGTGTCGTTCATGGCGGCGTCGGTGTCGATGAGCGCCCGATCGGTGGGGCCGAGCAGGTGGTCGACGCGCCGAGTGGGTCTTGACCTTCCACAACGCCCGCCCCGGCGGCATGGTCGGGATGATCGCGGCCTCGGTGTCGGACAGGTTCAGCCGCACGCGGGTGGTGGCGGCCTCGTGGTCGGACTGGTTGTAGATGACGCGGGTTTCAGTGTCGCGGATCGGCCCCGGCGCGAGGCGTTCGTGTTCGGATCCACGTAGCGGAAGATCCAACCAAACCGGCGTCAGAGTTGGAAGTTCGAGCGGGCCTACCAAGATGACTTGGAGGTTGGCGACGAACTTCCGCGCTAACGCATCGGACGCTAGGAGCGTGCCGTCGGTTTCCCAACCGTCGTGGGAGTGTCAGCACAGCGCTCCAACGGACGGCCACCGTGGCTTGGAGACGGGCAAACCGGACAGCGACATCCGCGAGTCGCCTGCGGCCTGGCCGACGATGAGGCGCACCCTGGCTCGGGCGTGGCCGTCACAGGCTGGTTCGAGAACCGCGCCGGGTTAGAAGCGTTCCAGAATTACCACTGTTCCGGAGTCACCGGAACAGGTAGAATCACGGAACATGCTCACGTGCCTGGAAGGAGGTCTGTCCGTGGCGGGTAGCAAGCCCAGCGAAGCACAGATGCTGCGCGCCGTCGAACGCCTTCTGATGGACCAGATGCCTCCCGGGTGGTCCCTCCGCGCCCAGCACGGGCCACGCCGGCGCTCCAGGCAGGCCGACGCGGAGTGGACGATCCGCAGCCCCGATGGCGGCGAGGCCACCTTCGTCGTCGAGGCCAAGCGTGACCTCCTCGGCCGCCAGGTCGACGACGTGCTGGCGCGGCTCGCGTCCTTCGACGGGCTGCTTCTCGTCGCTGCGCCGTACCTCGGCCCGACGGCCCGACGGTCGCTCACTCAACGCGGCGCCAGCTACGTCGACAGCACGGGCAACCTCCGCATCGTCTCCGACCAGCCTGGCCTGTTCGTCGAGCGCCAAGGCGCGACGAAGGACCCGTGGCCCTCCGACGAGACCCTCCAGTCGCTGCGCGGCCGTGGAGCCGGCCGTGCGATCCGGGCTCTGCTCGACTTCCGCCCGCCCTACGGCGTCCGTGATCTGGCTCACCGAGCTGGCATACCGCTCGGCTCCCTCTCCCGCACGTTGGACCTCCTCGACCGCGAGGGCCTCGTGACCCGCAACGAGCGCGGCGCCGTGGTCGACCTCGACTGGGAAGGCACGATCCGCCGCTGGAGCCAGGACTACGACTTCGCTCGCTCCAACCAGCTCACGTACTTCCTCGAACCCCGTGGTCTCGGCTCTCTCGCACCAAAGCTCTCCGACGCCAAGTGGACGCACGCGGTAACGGGCGCTCTCGCCGCGCAGCGCTTCGCGCCGATCGCACCCGCTCGACGGGTCGCGGTCTACGTCGAGGACATCACCCGCACCGCCGAGTGGCTCCGGCTCCGCCCGGCTGATGCAGGCGCCAACGTCGTTCTCGTCGAGCCATACGACCCGGTCGTATTCGAGCGAACCACCATCCGCGACGATCTCAACATCGTCGCACCCACCCAGCTGGCAGTAGACCTGCTCACAGGGCCCGGGCGGGAGCCGTCCGAGGGTAACGAGCTCCTTTCCTGGATGCAGAGCAACGAGGATGCCTGGCGTGCCTGATCGGCTCTACGTCCGGGCCCGCGCCGCGCTGCTTGATGCGGTCGAAGCCCTGGAGACGCACCTCGATGCCGTCGTACTCGTCGGCGCCCAGGCGATCTACCAACACACCGGCGACGCCGATCTCGCTGTCGCCGAGTACACGACCGACGCTGACTTCTCCGTCTCCCCGGCCGAGCTGGCCGACGCTCCGCTGCTCGGCGACCTGCTCGCTGGCCACGGATTCACGCCGCGCGAGCACCCCGGGCAGCTGGCTCAGCCCCGACGGCATCCACATCGACATCATGGTCCCCGAGGCCCTCGCCGGTCCCGGCACGCGTGGCGCCCGACTCGGGCCACACGGCAAGCGGGCGGCGCGCCGGGCCAAGGGCTCGAAGGGGCGCTAGTCGACCGCGATCGGCACTCGATCGCCGCGTTGGATCCCTCGGACAATCGGCAGATCTCGATGTGGGTCGCTGGGCCCGGCGCGCTGCTTGTCGCCAAGGTCCACAAGATCGCCGAGCGCGTCGACGCCAGCGACCGTGTGCGCGACAAGGACGCCCTCGACGTTCTCCGGTTGCTGCGCGCGATCGACACAGACGGTCTGGCGGCCCGCCTTCGCTCCCTCGTCGCTCACGATGTGGCTGGTCCGGTGACCACTGAGGCCGTCGGCCTCGTTCGGCAGCTGTTCGGCACAGAGCAGAGCGACGGCGTGGTGATGGCGGTGCGTGCCGCTGGCACGTCCGAGGACGCGGCGATGATCACAGGATCGATGGTGGCACTCGCAACCGACGTCACGTCGGCCCTCGGGTAGCGCGCCATGCATCGATCAGCCCCAGAGTGCAGGTCGATCCGCGTCGATCGCGGCGAGGAGGCGCTCCGCATCAGATGAACTCGCACAACTGCCCGGTCACGCTTGGTCTCGTGAGCATCTCGTGAGCACGGAAGGAACGACAATGGCCCACCACCACCCGCCCGCAAGAAAGTCGCAGGTCAGGAGCCTTTTCAAGAAGTGCGCCGGGAGGGATTCGAACCCCCGACCTTCTGATCCGTAGTCAGATGCTCTATCCCCTGAGCTACCGGCGCGGGCGCACGCCGCCGAGGGGCGTGCGAGCGACTGACTGTAGCGCGAGGGTGCCTCACCGCGCGACTTCGGGCAAGCTCCGACGACCGTCGGACCTCGCGTCGTCGCGTCGGCGCCGGCCACGCCGAGGAATCTCCTTGGACATGCCCGGTGCGGCCCGCTACGTTCACCCCGGCCTCGGTCCCGGTACCGGGCGGTTCAAAGCATGCGTGCCTCACAGCGGCAGTGGTCGCTGAACACGTCGGACTTGCCGGGCCGAGCACGGGGGGGCGTGTGCCGTTGCAGACGACGGCGTCGACAGGGAGACATGCATGCATCCATCGCCAAGGCTGACCCCCCGCAGGGCCCGCCGTGCACTGTTCATCTGCGCCGCGATGACACTCGCGGCCTCGCTCATGAGTGCTCCAGTGTCCGGAAGCACCACCGGCGCGGAGGGTTCCCAGGGTGCCGCGGTGCGTGCTGTGGCAGCCGACAAGGCCACCAACTCCGTCTACATCGTGCGCTTCAAGGACCGTCCCGCAGTCGCCTACAGGGGCAAGCTTGACGGGTTTCCCCGGACGCAACCGCTTGCGGGCGAGCGGATTGACCGGACCAGCACGGCCGTGAGGCGCTACGTCGGCCTGCTCGACGGCCAGCACGACGCGGCGCTGGAAGCCGTCGGCGTACCGCAGTCACAGAAGCTGTACGACTACCGCTACAGCTTCAACGGCGTGGCCGCGACGATGTCGGCGAGCCAGGCCGCCGAGTTGGCTGCCCGCCCCGAGGTCTTCTCGGTTGCCCCTCAGTTCTTCGCCAAGCCCCAGACCGACAACAGTCCCGAGTTCGTGGGACTGGAGGGCAAGAACAAGCTGTGGGATCGGCTTGGTGGTCGACGCAACGCCGGCAAGGGCGTCGTCGTCGGGGTCCTCGACACCGGCGTCTGGCCGGAGCACGCCAGTTTCTCCGACCGCAAGAACCCTCACCGCGGCCGCTTCTACCGCAACCAGCGGGGGCGGCGGGTCTTCAACCCCGTCATCTTCCCGGATCCCCCGACGTCGTGGAACGGCACGTGCCAGTCGGGCGAACGTTGGAGCACCTCGGACTGCAACAACAAGCTGATCGGCGCTCGCTGGTTCGTCGAAGGCTTCGAGGCCAATCAAATCATCGAGGAGGACTACCTGTCGCCGCGCGACGCTGACGGGCACGGCAGCCACACGGCCAGTACCGCCGCGGGCCGCGGTGGCGTGTCGGCTTCCATCCTGGGCAACGACCTCGGCAAGATCTCCGGCATGGCACCGCGAGCCCATGTTGCGGTCTACAAGGTGTGCTGGAACGGCGGGCAGGGTGGTTGCGCGGGGGCTGACCTCGTCGCGGCAATCGACCAGGCCGTCGCCGACGGCGTGGACGTCATCAACTACTCGATCGGGTCCAGCAGCCCGGTGCTGCTGTCGGGTGCCTCCGTGTCGTTCCTGTTCGCCAACGAGGCCGGCGTGTTCACCGCCGCCTCAGCGGGCAACTCCGGGCCCGGCGCGGGCACGGTCGGTTCACCGGCGGTAGCGCCATGGGTCACCAGCGTGGGCGCCAGCACCCAGGACCGGGCGTTCGTCGGCACGATCGTGCTCGGCAACGGCGAGCGCTACCGCGGCGCCTCGGTGACGCGCGGCATCGAAGAGCAGCGCATCGTCTACGCGGCGGACGCCGGCAACGAGTTGTGCCTGCCCGGGGAGTTCACGGACGACAGCCTCATCGAAGGCAACATCGTGCTGTGCGACCGAGGCGTCAACGCCCGGGTCGAGAAGAGCTTCGCGGTGCAGCAGGCAGGCGGCGTCGGCATGGTGTTGGCCAACGTGGTGCCCAACGACACCATCTTCACTGACACGCACTATGTGCCCAGCGTGCACCTGATCCGCAAGCGCGGCAACGCTGTGCGGTCCTACATCGCCGAAGCCGGTGAGGACGCGACCGCCCGGCTGATCGGTGGGCGTCGGCACGACGTCGCCGGCAACCGGATGGCGTCGTTCTCGTCGCGCGGCCCCAACGGCGGCGCTCCCGACATCATCACCCCTGACGTGACGGCTCCCGGGGTGCAGGTGCTGGCCGCCGACACCCCGACGCCATTCACGGGCGCCGGTCAGCCGGGCCAGATGTTCCAGGCCATCGCCGGCACGTCGATGTCCAGCCCCCACGTCGCCGGTATCGCCGCGCTGCTGACGCAGCGGCACGGCCTGTGGTCGCCGGCAATGATGGAGTCGGCGCTGATTACGACAGCCCGCCGGAACGTGACCAAGGAGAACGGCGCCAAGGCGGACCCCTTCGACTACGGCGGCGGCCATGTCCGTGCGACCCGCTCGGATAACCCCGGGTTGGTCTACGACGCCGACTTCGACGACTACCTCGACTTCCTGCGAGGCACCGGTGACGTCGCCAGTGACGAGGGGGCGGAGATCCCCGACCCCAGCAACCTCAACCTGGCCACCATCGGCGTTGCCGACCTTGCCGGCATCCAGACCGTGACCCGCACGGTGACCAACGTCGGTCCTTCGGCGTTGTACACCGCGAACACGACGAACGCGCCGCGTGGAGTGACCATGTCGGTCAACCCGCCGTTGCTCCGGCTGAACACCGGGGAGTCGGCGACCTACGAGGTGACCTTCACGGTCACCGACGACGCACAAGTCAACGAGTGGGCGTTTGGCTCGCTGAACTGGACCGACGGTGATCACAGCGTCCGCAGCCCCGTCGCGGTGCGGCCAGTGCCGTTCGCCGCGCCTGACGAGGTGCTCGGAGACGGCAACAGCGGCGACATCTCCTACGACGTGACGTTCGGTTACTCCGGCGAGTTCGCCGCGGAGCCACGCGGTCTGGAGCCGGCCACCGAGTACGAAGACACCGTGCAGGACGACCCGAACAACTCCTTCGATCCGGGGGGGGCTGGCATCACCACGCACGAGGTGACCGTCGCCGAAGGCACCGAGTACGCGCGGTTCTCCCTGTTCGACGAGGAGACCGACGGTGAGGACGACCTCGACCTGTACGTCTTCAACGCCGACGGGGAGTTCGTCGGCGGCAGCGGTTCCGGCACCTCCGAGGAGCAGGTCGACCTGGTGGCTCCGCCAGCCGGCGTATACACGGTGTACGTCCACGGGTGGGAGACCGACGGCCCCAGCGCCGACTACACCCTGTTCGAGTGGCAGGTCAGCTCAGCCGACCGCGGCAACATGACGGTCGACGCGCCGGAGGACGCCACGCTCGGCGAAACCGCCGAGGTCACCGTCGCATGGGACGGGCTGGCTGACGACACCCGCTACATGGGAGCGGTCACCTACCACGACACGGATGCCCCGGCCGACTACCGAGACGGCCTCATCGGGCAGACCATCGTCCGAGTCGACGTTGGAGAGCCCAGCGGGCCCTGAGATCCACGGGGCCTGAGGAGCAACGGCTGGGGGGCGCCCTGCGGGGCGCCCCCCAGCGTTGTACGCGCAACGGAAGTATCAGTAGGTGTCGCGGTCGCGAACAACCTCGCGGTCGCGCGGGCGGTCGTCGGTGACGGTGGTGCGACGTCGGGGACCGAAGATGGTCAGCGTGAGGATCAGGCCGACTACCCCGGCCACCATCAGAATGATCCCGACGACGGGAAGATCGACGCCGAAGAGATCCTCGGTCGCGACCGCGAAAGTGAGGATCGCGCCGAGCACGATCAGGACGATGCTCGTGCCGATACCCATGGAATGGCCTCCTGAGCACCTCGGGCCGCCGGCACACTACCGACAGCAGGATTCTGGTGACTATAGGGTTTCCGTGCCGGGCGCTGCGGAAACGACGGGTCCGCCTGGCCAGTCGGGCGGTCAGCGAGGAACGCTAGCGTTGGTACCCAGAACCGATGGCCGCCTCCACCCGAACACCCTCCGCCACCGCCGACCGGCTGCAACGCGCCGGCCGGCGGCAGCCGCTTGTGCCCATCTGGCTCGGGGTGGCGCTGTACTCGACCGGACCGGTGCTCGTACAGGCCTCGTCGCTGTCGGGCCCGGTGTTCAGCTTCTGGCGGCTGTGGCTCGGCGTGCCGGTGCTCGGCGTGGCCACCCTCCTGCTGCTGCGCAACGGCGGCCGGCGTCCGAACCGCCGAGCGCTGCGCTGGCCGCTGTACTCAGGCCTGGCCTTCGGCCTTCATCAGCTGATGTTCATGACGGCGCTCAAGGCCACGTCGGTCACCGACGTGTCGTTGATGAACACGCTGGCGCCGATCGTCGTCGCGATCGTGGCCGTACCGCTGTTCGGTGAACGGCCGAGCCGCAGCTTCCGCCTGTGGACGCTGCTGGCGATGGCCGGCGCCGCCGTCGTGGTGCTCGGCGCCTCCAGCGGTCCCCAAGGACAACCGCTGGGGATGGTGCTCGCGCTGGGCAACGTCTTTGCCTTCGCCGCGTTCTTCCTGGTGAGCAAGCTCAGCCGTGTCGACATCGACGTGCTGCCGTTCCTGCTCGGCACGATGTTCGTGGCGGCCCTGACGGTCAGCGCCTTCGTGTGGATCACCCACCAACCGCTGGGGGCCATCGGCGGCCGCGATCTGCTGTTCACGCTCGCCGTCGCGGCCGGACCGGGTGCCATCGGGCACTTCGCCACCACCTGGCCGCTGCGCTGGGTCGCCGCCAACGTCCCGCCCGTGATCCGGCTGGCGCAGCCGGTGCTGTCCGGGGTGCTGGCGTTCCTGATCCTCGGCGAGGCGATCACCAGCGCGCATCTCCTCGGCGGATCGCTGACCCTCGCGGGCGTCTGCGGCGCGCTGCTGAGCACGGTGGCTCGTGACTCCGCCGACGCCGAAGCCGAGACGGACGAGGGCGTTGGCACCGGGCCCGCCGCCGAAACCGTCTGAACGCGCTGCGAAACGTCGGTGCCGCGACTCTGTCGCGCCTACATTGACAAAGTCGCGGGACCCCGGTTGGGATCCCGCGTTGGGACCCCGGGCTGGTGCACATCGGGGTAGACCACAGCGAGTGACAAAAGGAGCCGTCGATGTGCCGCAGCATCAAGACCCTGCGCGAGCCATACACCCCAGAAGCCTCCGAGGCCGAGATGCGCGCAGCAGCCTTGCAGTACGTGCGCAAGGTGTCCGGCTACCGGGAGCCGTCCCGCGCGAACGCACAGGCCTTCGACCGGGCGGTGGAAGAGATCACAGCCGCCACCGATCAGCTCCTCGCCGAGCTGACCGTCGGCGGTCGACGCCCAGCCTGACCTCGCCCTCACGGGCGCGACGCGGCCCGTATGCTGACGCTGCCGCGGCGCCGGGTCGCGGAGACCTCCGCAGGCGATCAGGAGGCCCAGCATTTCCAGGCCGGCGAGCTCGGAGCGGACCGCCGCCGTCGCGCTGGCGGTGGCGATCCTCGGGCTCCTCGCCGTCGCGGGCCTGGCCAGCCGGGCCTTGCCGAGGGGTCGGCAGACCAGCCTGAGCAGCTCCGGCGTCGACCTGTCCCGAGGGATCGAAATGGCCGTGGGCGTGCTGTTCGTCGTCGCGATCGTGGTGCTGGTGTGGGCGATGTGGCCCAGCGGCGACGAGCGGCCGCGGCTCCCGCGACGCCGGCCAGCCTGGCAGACCTACCTGCTGCTCGCCGCCGTCATCGTCGGACTGACGCTGCTGCAACCGACCGGCCTGCTCGACCCGGGGCCACCCGCAGGTGAGGCGGGCGACGCTGCCGAGGAGTCGTCGAATCCCGGGGCCGCCTCGGCGGCCTCACGGTGGGGGCCGCTGCTGCTGACCGTGGCGCTGGGCTTCGCGCTGCTGGCGCTCGCCGCCCAGCGTCAGCACACAACCGCCGTGCCGGATGAGCACCACATCGTTGATGACGCCGGACGCGCAACGCGGGGCGCAGCCCAGCTCCGGCCACCGCCTGCCGCAGCGTTGGGGGACGACCCCCGCAGCAGGGTGCTGCGCGCCTACGCGCGGATGGAAAGCGAGCTGGACGCTGCGGGATGGCCGCGTCGCCCCACCGAAGCGCCTGGCCAGTACCGCACGCGCGTCAGTCGCGCCGCGCCCTCCACCGCACCCGCCGTTGGACGGCTGACCGCGGCCTACGAGGTCGCCCGGTTCGCCGATCGCCCGGTCGACGAGGCTCGCGCATCCTCGGCCGAAGCCGCCCTGGACCAGCTACTGGCAGCAGTGCGGCAGGTGGCGCGATGAACCGTGTTGCGGGCGCCGCTGCTCCGCTGCCACAGGCCGCCCCGTGACCCGCGTCGTGGCCGCCGCCGTCCTCAGCGCCGCCGTCGCGGCGACCGCGTTGTTGCTGCTGCAAGGCTCAGCGGCGCTGGCGGCGTTCGAGGCGCTGCTACTGGCCGTGGTGGTGTCGGGCCTGCGGCTGTCGGCGCCGCGGCATGAGGAGAACGACTTCTCCATCCCGGTCTTGTGGCGGCGCGGGAGACCTCCCGCTGCGCCGACCGGGGTCCCTCCGTCACTGCAGCGGTTGCAACGACTCGTCAGCTTCTCGCTGTCGACCGCGTTCGACGCCGAATACCGGCTGCGCCCACGGCTGCGCGCCCTCGCCGAAGAACGCCTTGCAGGCGCCGCCGGCATCAGCCTTGCCCAGCCTGAGGCGGCCCGCTCGGCGGTTGGCGAGGTCGCCTGGGACGTGCTGCGCCGCGACCGGATGATGCCGACCGAGGACAAAGCCCCTGGGATGGATCCGGCGGTGTTACGGGACACGCTCGGCGCGTTGGAGCGACTGGATCCCGGACGATCGGCCGGCTCGGAATGAGCGCACCCGACAGCCGGCACGAGCTGACCCCGGCGGCCGCCACCGACCTCGGGCACCGCATCCTCGACGAGGTCGAGCGGGCGGTGGTCGGCAAGCGCGCGGTGCTGGAGCTGGTGCTGGCCGCGTTGCTGGCCGACGGCCACGTGCTCGTCGAGGACAAACCCGGACTGGCCAAGACCCTGATCGGCCGTGCCTTCGCGCAGGTGACCAGCATGCGGTTCTCGCGCATCCAGTTCACCCCGGATCTCACCCCGATGGATGTCACCGGCTCCTCGGTGTATGACCAGCGCAGCGCCCGGCTGGAGTTCCACCCCGGGCCGGTCTTCACCAACGTCCTGCTCGCCGACGAGGTCAACCGCGCGCCGGCCAAGACCCAGGCCGCGCTGCTGGAGGCCATGCAGGAACGGCAGGTGACCAGCGACGGGGTGACGCGGCCGCTCGAAGGCCCGTTCTTCGTGCTGGCCACGCAGAACCCCATCGAGTTCGAGGGCACCTATCCCCTTCCCGAGGCGCAGCTCGACCGCTTCCTGGTGCGCATGAGCGTGGGTTATCCCGGCCGCGACGACGAGTGGGAGGTGCTGTCGCGGCGGCTGGACCGGGGCGCCGACGAGGTGGATCTGAACGTCATCGCCGAAGGCACGGCGGTGCTGGCCATGCAGCGGGCCGTCGAGGCGGTGCACGTCGAGGCCGACGTCGGCTACTACATCGTCGACCTCGCGGCGGCGACTCGGGCGAGGCCGTCGGTGCTGGTGGGTGCCAGTCCCCGCGGGTCGCTGGCGCTGGTGAAGCTGTCCCGAGCGCGGGCATTGCTCGACGGCCGCGACTTCGTGACGCCCGACGACGTCAAGGCGGTCGCCGTGCCGGCGCTGGCTCACCGCCTGGTCCTGCATCCCGAGCTGTGGGTCAGCGGCGTCAGCGCCGAGGATGTCGTCAGCCAGTGCCTCGACCTGGTACCCACGCCACAGTCAATTCCAACAGGTAGGTCGGCGTCATGACCCCAAGCAGCGCGACGGTAGGTCACGATCCGTGACGAGGCGCCCCACCTACCGGCTCGCGGCCTATGTGGCCCTCGCCGTCGTTGCCGTGGTGGGCGGGCTCGCGCTCGCGCGTCCCGAGCTGGTGGTCTTGGCGGCGCCGCCCGCGCTCCTGGTGGGACTGGGGCTGCTCAGCGGTCGACGGCTGGACGTCGCCGTCAGCGTGGCCGTCGACCGCCAGCGCGGCATCGAAGGGCAGGACGTCGAGCTGCTGGTGACCTTGACCGCGATCGAGCGTGGCGCTCACCTGGAGGTGGCTGTCGTGCTGCCCGACGGGCTGGTGGCGGTCGACGATGCGGCGATCGTGCGCCTGGAGGCCGGCGTGTCCCGCTCGCTGCGGATCGCGGTGCGCTGCCAACGGTGGGGGGCGTACCGCCTCGGCGGGGTGCGACTACGGGTGGTCGACCCGTACGGGATGTTCAGCGCGACGGCCGCGACCCGCCCGACAACGACGCTGAAGGTCTATCCGCGGGCCCCGGTCCTGCGGCGCCTGCTCGCACCGCTGGAAACCCAGCTGCAGCTGGGCACCGTCCGCTCGCGGCACAGGGCAACGGGGGTGGAGCTGGCGGAGCTGCGCCCGTACACCCCCGGCGACGACGCACGGGCGATCAGTTGGCGGGCAACGGCCCGGCGCCAGGAGCTGTGGGTCGCCGAGCGCCATCCCGAGCGCAGCGGCGATGTGGTGCTAGTCCTCGACACGCTCACCGAGGCGCGTACGGGCGCGGCGGGCACGCTGGACCTGGCGGTGCGCGCCGCCACGGTCCTGCTGTCCGGGCATCTGGCGCGACGTGACCGCGTTGGCGTCGTCGGTCTGGGCGGCACGGTCACCTGGCTGCGTCCGGGAATGGGTGCGGTGCAGCGGTATCGCCTTATCGACGCGCTGCTGACCAGCCGCATCCTGCCCACGGCGGTGTGGGCCGGTGCGGCCGGGATTCCGGTGCGGGCGCTGCCCCCGCAAGCGCTGGTGATCGGGCTCAGCCCGCTGCTGGATGAGCGGGTCGTCCGCGCCTTCGCCGACCTCGCCGGGCGTTCCGTGGACATGGCGCTGGTCGAGCTCGACCCGGACGCATTCCTGCCCCCGGTCGCCGACGAGCCCGACCGGCTGGCCCGTCGGCTGTGGGCGCTGGAACGAGACAACGTGCGCCGACGCTTCCTACGCCGTGGGATCGCGGTCGCCGCCTGGCATCCCGACGAACCGTTCGAGACCTCGCTGGTGAGGCTGGAGGCGTTCCGACGAACGACGCGACGCGCATCCGCTTGACCGCGGCCGCGGCACTGCTGGTCGCCGGCGGACTCGTGGCCCATCCGCTGCCCGGCGCCGGCCGCCTGGGCGGCCTGTTGGCGGTCCTCGGTGGCTTCGGCCTGATCTCGGCGGCGCTCGGGATCATGGTCGGCTGGCCACAGGCGATCACCGTGGCGCTGCTGCTCTTCGCAGGACAGTACGGGGTGTCGCTACTGGGCCGCGACGGCATCGACCCCGCAGCGCCGCTGGTGGCCGCGGGCCTGCTGCTGTTCGCCGAGTTGGCGTTCGCGAGTCTGGCACCGCCTGGCCAGGCGGCGTTGAGCCGGGCGGGGCAGCGCTACGAGGCAATACGAGTGCTGGTCATCGTGATCGGGGCGGGGCTGATCTCCGCGGTGTTGCTGCTGGTCGTGGGCGCACCCGTTGGCGGCGGCGCGTGGATGTCCGCGTCGGGCGTGGGCGCCGCGGCCGGGCTGATCGCCCTGCTGGCGTTGCTGGTGCGGCGGAGCGCCTGACCCGGGCACCCGCGGCCGGCTACGGCGCGGCGGCCGCCTCCGCCGGTTGGCACGGACAGCGGGGTTGTAGCCTTTGTGCCCCGACGCGAGGAGAGGGTCATGGACTGGCTGCGCTGGATCGCCGTGTTGAGCGTGGGGGCGCTGCTGCTCGCCGCCTGTGGTGGAAACGGCGGCGGTTCCCCGGGCGCCGAGGGCAGCGACACAGCCGCCACCGGCGGGGCGACCGACACCGCCAGCCAAGCCGCCGGCGACTGCACCCTCGACGAGCCGGTGAAGGTCGGTGTGGTGTTCAGCCAGACCGGGCCCGCGGCCGTTTACGGCGAGAGCCAGCTGGCCGGTGTCGAGCTGGCCGTCGAGGAGCAGAACGCCGGCGTCACCTACGAGCTGGTCGTCGAGGACGACGCCTCCGACCCGGCGCAGGGCATCCCCGCCTTCGAGAAGCTGATCAACCAGGACGAGGTCTCGGTGATCATCGGCCCGACCTTGTCCAACACCGCGTTCTCGACCGACCCGGTCGCCCAGGACGCCGGTGTTCCGGTGCTCGGCGTGTCGAACACCGCCGAGGGCATCACCGAGATCGGCGACTACATCTGGCGCAACTCGCTGACCGAGCAGCAGGTCATCCCCCAGACCATCGAAGCCGCCGTCGGCGCCTTCGACCTGCAGAACGTGGCGACGCTGTACGGCGACGACGACTCGTTCACCGTCTCCGGCCACGAGACGTTCGTCGCCACCCTCGAGGAGCAGGGCGTCGATGTCGCCGAGACCCAGACCTTCGCCAAGGGCAACACCGACTTCGCACCGCAGCTCACGGCGGCCCGCAACGCCGAGCCCGACGCCCTGGTCGTTTCGGCCCTGGCCGAGGAGGCCGCGCTGATCATCCAGCAGGCGGCCGAGCTCGGCATCGACGTCCCGATCATCGGCGGCAACGGGTTCAACTCGCCGGCGATCATCGAGCAGGCCGGCGAGGCCGCCGAGGGCGTGGTCGTCGGGGCGGCGTGGAACTCGGCGTCCGACGACCCCGCCACCGCCGACTTCATCGCCGCCTACGAGGAAGCCGCCGGTGGCGCGCCGGACCAGTTCGCGGCGCAGGCCTACGCCGGGATGAACCTGGTGGCCATGGCGGTGCAATCGTCCTGCAGCGGCGAGCGCGACGCGATCCGGGACGGCTTCGGCCAGATCGACGGCGTCGAGACGGT
>Ga0136620_10000801_pt1 | contig 14426 bp, 12 predicted proteins | sample AntDrymUQ4162106_2_FD_104806 | JGI IMG/M metagenome (GOLD analysis project Ga0136620, IMG submission 104806) | Polar desert sand microbial communities from Dry Valleys, Antarctica - metaG UQ416 (21.06) | ecosystem: Environmental > Terrestrial > Soil > Desert | place: Antarctica: Dry Valley... | reverse complement strand
GCCCGGCGATCTGAAATCTTTGGGCGGTGGCAGAATTGGGACCTGATGCAGCGAACCGATAAAGACGACGGCTACAAGGTGATGACCGGGTGGCGTGTCGGCCATGCCCCCGAGGAAGCCACCACCAGGTCAGGGTTGCTGGTCCCCGCCGGCACCAAGGAAGGCAACGACGCGCTTCCCTTGGTGGATGTCAACACCGGGCAACGATTTTGGGCCGTGCCGGCTGGGGCATGGCGTTTCATTTGGCCGCCGACCGGACGGCCGGTTGTGGCTGTACGCGAGTCGCAGATCATTGCCGAGGAACAGCTCAGTCACGTCGACGGAGATGGGCAATATTTGTGAGATGCCCAGATTCCAGATATCAGATGTCAGATCTGGAATCTGGAAGCCGGGCAAGGCCCGGCGATCTGATCTCTGTATCAAATTCGACCAGCTTGAGCCGACGGATGATCTACGGTTTCGGGGAATGACTGATTCCAGAGGCAGGCAGCGAAGGCGGCTGACGGCCACCGTCACCGACCTCGAGCGACCTCGTCAGAAAGCGCTTCTGGTCGGGGTGGCGAGTGGGGGTGAAAGCTTGACCGAGACCGAACGGTCTTTGTCCGAGTTGGCTTTGCTCGTCGACACCGCAGGTGCCGACCCGGTCGATTCCGAGCTCGTTCGCCGAGACGTCATCGACCCGGCGTTGTTCATCGGTTCGGGCAAAGCCCGGGAACTGGCCGATCTCGCCCGCGCCAGCGATATCGATGCAGTCGTCTTCGACAATGAGCTGACCCCTGCCCAGCAGCGCAACTTGCAACAGATCTTTGAGTGCGACGTCGTCGACCGCGAAGCGTTGATCCTCGACATCTTTGCTCAGCACGCCACGAGCCGCACCGGTGCGATTCAGGTGGAGTTGGCGCTGCTCCGCTACAACCTTCCCCGCCTGCGCGGAAAAGGGGTCTCGCTTTCCCAACAGACCGGCGGCATCGGAGCCCGTCGAGGGCCGGGCGAGACCAAGCTCGAAACCGATCGGCGACGAATCGAGCAACGCATCACCAGACTCGAGCGAGACCTGAAGGATCTCAACCGCACCCGCGCCACCCAGGCCAAGGAGCGAACTCGAGCGGGGCTGCCGGTCGTGTCATTGGTTGGCTACGCCAATGCCGGCAAGTCAACGCTGCTCAACCACCTCACCGGCGCCGGCGTCCTGACCGAAGACCGTCTCTTCTCGACCCTCGACTCCACGGTCCGCAAGTATCGACTTCCCAGCGGGCAGACCATCCTCCTGTCAGACACGGTCGGGTTTGTGCGCAAGCTCCCCCACCGGCTGGTCGAGGCTTTCCGGTCAACTCTCGATCAGGTCAAAGAGGCAACGCTGTTGCTGCATCTAGTCGACGCTTCCGACCCCGATCCGGAGCGTCAGCTCGAAGCGGTCCGCTCGGTGCTGGCCGAGATCGAGGCCGCGGACGTGCCCGAGTTGATCATTTTCAACAAGATCGACCGGGCCGAGTCGACGGTGCTGCAGCGGCTGGCGAACCTACATCCTGAAGGCATTGCCATCTCCGCTTTGACGGGCGAAGGGATCAGCGAACTTGCCGGAGCCCTGTCCGATCAACTGGAAAGGGACTATTCCTCAGTCACGCTCGTAATCCCGTATGAACGCGGTGATCTAGTGGCGGCCGCTCATCAGGCAGGGGAAGTGGCGGTCGAGAAACATGATGACTTCGGCACCACGCTCGAGGTGCGGCTGCCTCGCCGCTCGTTGGCCGCCTTTGCCGAGTTCCAAGTTCGGTAGTCGTCAAAAATAGGCCCTTGCGCAGAACCTGATCTGGGATAGGTTGAGATTTCTCAAGTCAGGGGTGGGCACATCAAGGGGTTTCTACGGGCCATCGGCCTTAGCATCGTTTTGGTATTTGGGCTGGCGACCGTGCCGGCGGGGGCGGCCAATCCGACCCAGAACGGGTTCACGCTCGAAAACATCACCAACACGCTGGTCCAACCCGTGGCTTTCGGGTTCACCGAAACGGGCCAGCTCTACGTAGCCGAAAAGAGGGGCACGGTCCAGGTTTTCGACTCGGTCGCTGATCCCACCCCGACCCAGGTCATCGATATTCGCAACCAGGTCCATGACTATTGGGATCGCGGCCTCCTGGGACTCGCGGTCGACCCTCAGTTCGGCAACGGCAGTGACTACGTGTATCTCCTCTACACGTTCCCCGACACCTCCCCTCCCGACGCCTGTGCCGATCCGACGGGTGCCGGATGCGTTGTCAACGGCCAGCTCGGCCGCTTTCCGATCGCAGCCAACGGCACCGCCGGTGCCGAACAGATCCTCCTCACCGGCAACTGGTGCGCCCAATATCCCTCTCACACCATCGGTGATCTGTCCTTCACGGCGGATGGTTTGCTTCTGGTCTCGGCCGGCGACGGGGCGAGCTTCAACTTTGCCGATCACGGCGAGGACCAGAACCCCACCAACGGTTGCCAGGACCCCCTCGGCGGGGCCGGCTTTGCCGACAACGAAGGCGGCGCTCTCCGGAGCCAGGACATCCTGACGTCCGGTGATCCCCAGAGCTACGACGGCACGATCCTTCGGGTCAACAAGACACCTGGTGCACCTGCCCCCGAGATCGTTGCCCACGGCCTCAGAAATCCCTTCCGGATCACCGAGCGGCCCGGCACGGCGGAGATTTGGATTGGCGACGTCGGGTGGGGCAGGTGGGAGGAAGTCAATCGCATCGTCGACGCCGGCGGGGCCGTCGAGAATTTCGGCTGGCCGTGCTACGAGGGTGGTGATGGCTCCTCGGCCAAAGAACCCACCTACGACGGCCTCAATCTCAACATGTGCGAAACCCTCTATGGCACCGCCGGAGCCGTCCAGGCTCCGTTTTACGCCCGCCAGCACGGCGAAGACCTGAGCAGCCAGTGCCCCGGGGCGGGCGGCGCGGTCAGCGGCCTGGCCTTCTACGAGGGAGGGCGCTACCCGGCTGCCTACGACGGGGCGCTCTTCATCGCCGACTATTCGCACCAGTGCATTCGGGTGATGTACCCCGACACTCCCTTCGGCCTCCCCAACAAGAACTCGATCGAGACGTTTGTGGGCAACGCCTTTCCGGTCGACCTTCAGATCGGCCCCGAGGGTGACCTGTTCTACGCCGACATCGTGAGCGGTCGGATCGTCCGGGTGAACTACAACACCGGCCCGACCGCGGCAATCGCAGCCAATCCGATGACGGGCAGCGTCCCCCTGCTAGTGACCTTCGACGGAACCGGCAGCACCGACGCCGAGGGCGACCCGCTCAACTTTGCCTGGGACCTCGACGGGGACAGCCAGTACGACGACTCGACGGCCAGCGAGCCAACGTACACCTATTCCAGCCCCGGGTCGGTCACAGTTGGCTTGCGCGTGCAGGACCCCTCCGGAGCCACCGACACCGATTCGGTGGTTATCAACCCCGTCGCCAACCAGGCCCCGGTGGCGACCATCTCCTCTCCGAGCAGTGCCCTCACCTGGAAGGTCGGCGACCTGATCTCCTTCAGCGGCAGCGCGACCGACCCGGTTGACGGACCGCTGCCCGCGTCGGCGTTGACATGGGAAGTGATCATGAATCACTGCGAAACCGGTGGCGGATGTCACACGCACACGATCCAGACTTTCACCGGGACCAGCGGAGGCAGCTTTAGCGCCCCCGATCATCCCTACCCGAGTCATCTGACCATCCGGCTCACCGCTACCGACAGCGGCGGCCTCACCGACGTCGAGGAACGGGACCTTCAACCGCTCACCAGCGTCATAACCGTCGCCTCGTCCCCGGCGGGATTGTCGGTGTCGGCCGGCGTCGAAGGGCTTGACACCTTCACCAGCCCGGCCGAGATCACCGCCATCGTCGATGGAAGCCTGACTGTCGATGTCGTCTCGCCCCAGTCCTTGAGCGGAACGTCGTACACGTTCTCGAGTTGGAGCGATGGTGGAGCGCAAACCCACACGATCACGGTTACCGCGACCGACACCACGCTCACCGCCAGTTTCAGCTCGAGCGGTGGCGGGGGTGGCGGTGGCGGGGGTGGCGGTGGCGGTGGTGGCGGCGAAGGGTCCTCGAGCCCACAGTTCGAAGACGTCCCCAGCGAGCATCCTTTCTATACCTACATCGCCTGGATGGCCGAGAAGCGGATCACTTTGGGCTGCGCCGCGAATCTCTATTGCCCGAACGACCCGGTGACTCGTGCCCAGATGGCGTCGTTTCTGGTCCGGGCCTTTTCCCTGCCACCTGCATCATCGGACCAGTTCGTTGACATCGCGGGTTCACCGCACGAGGCGGATATCGACGCGTTGGTTGCTTTTGGCATCACCAAGGGGTGCGACGTCGATCGCTATTGCCCGGAAATGGGCGTGACGAGGGGCCAGATGGCTTCCTTCTTGGTGAGGACGTTCCTCTTGCCGGCAGGCCCGGATCTGTTCACGGACGATGAAGATTCCGTCCATGAGGCCGACATCAACGCCCTCGCTCAGGCTGGGATCACCTTCGGCTGCGAGCCGACCAAGTTCTGCCCCGATGACGTCGTCACCCGAGCCGAGATGGCGGCGTTCATCTTTAGGAGCTACAACCGCTAGGCAAACCTAAGGTTTGCATGGTGGTCTAGCCACCAAAATCGCCTTAGGTTTGGGGAGCCTTGGCGCTGGCGGTCAAGGCGGCGCCGACGATCCCGGCCTCGTTGCGCAATGCCGCCGGGACGGTGGCAACAGTGGTGCTGAGGTACTTTCCCCATTGGTCCCATTTGCGGGAGACCCCGCCGCCGATGATGAACAGGTCCGGAGGCACGATCCGTTCGAGATGGTCAAGCAGACGGTCTACGCGCTTGGCCCAGGTCTCCCAAGAGAGATCCTTCTCCTCTTTGAACCTCGCCGCGGCCCACGATTCCACTGGCGCATGGCCCTTCAACTCGAGGTGCCCAAACTCGGTGTTGGGGATTAGAAGACCTTGATAAAACACCGCTGAACCAATCCCGGTGCCGAAAGTCAGCAACATCACCAGACCGTCGTTGCCCTTCCCGGCCCCGAAGGCCATCTCCGCCACCCCGGCGGCATCGGCATCGTTGATCATCGTCACCGGAAGGCCGCAAGCCTCGGTAAAGATCTTGTCGGCGTCGGCGCCGATCCAACTCGGATCGACGTTGGCCGCGCTCAGGGTGATGCCGTTGCGAACGATGGCCGGGAAGGTGCACCCGACTGGCCCCTCCGACCCGAAGTGCTCGACTATCTCCTTGACGACCTCGGCCACCAACGCCGGAGTCGACGGGTTGGGAGTTGGGATTCGAAATCGTTCCCCGTTCACCACCCCGGTTTCGAGGTTGACCATGTTTCCCTTGATGCCGGAGCCGCCGATATCGATTCCCAACACAGTTTCAGCCACGAGGCGCGAGCCTATCCCGTCGATAATGTCGAGGCATGGCGGACGAGCGAATCGGACTGATTGGTCTGGCGGTCATGGGTCAGAGTCTCTCGCTCAACTTGGCCGATCACGGCTACGAGGTGGTCATTTTCAACCGCACTGCCGAGACCACTCGCAGCTTTATCGACGGGAACCCCGAACAGTCCCGTTTGATTGGCACCGCCGAGATTGAAAGATTCGTCGGAGAGCTCGACCGGCCACGCCGAATTGTTCTCATGGTCAAGGCGGGAGAGGCAGTCGAGGCGGTGCTCGCGCACCTGGTGCCCCGCCTCGATGCCGGCGACGTCATCGTCGACGGTGGCAACAGCTTCTGGGCCGATTCCGAGCGGAGATCGGAGCAGCTCGCGACTTTGGGCATCCGTTTTCTCGGAACCGGCATCTCGGGAGGCGAGCAGGGAGCTCGCTTCGGGCCCTCGATCATGCCGGGAGGTAACGGCTGGGAGGAGATGCGAGAGCCTCTGACCGCGATCGCCGCCAAGGTCGACGGCGAGGCCTGCTGTGACTGGATCGGCCCGGGTGGCAGCGGTCATTACGTGAAGATGATCCACAACGGCATCGAGTACGCCGACATGCAGGTCATCGCCGAGGCTTACCACCTGTTGCGTGCTTCAGGAAGATCGGCGGCGGAGACAGCCGCGGTCTTTCGCCGCTTCGGCGAGGGGCCACTTAGCTCCTACCTGATGGACATCACGGCTCAGATCCTCGAAGTTGCCGACGACGACGGCGAGCCTCTGGTCGAGAAGATCCTCGACGCCGCCGCCCAGAAGGGAACCGGCCGATGGACGGTCGAGGACGCGCTGAGCCGCGGGCAACCGACCACGGTGATCGCGGAGGCGGTGCTGGCTCGATCGCTTTCCGCTCTAAAGGACGAACGGGTGCACGCGGCGAGTCGATTGCGCGGCCCGTCCGCACCGCTCGTGGTCGAGGAAAGGGAGATCGAGCAAGCTCTGCTCGCTTCGAAGATCGTGTGTTATGCGCAGGGTTTCATGTTGATCCGCGCGTGCTCTGGCGATCTAAGTTGGGCCCTGCAACCGGCCCGGATCGCACCGCTTTGGCGGGGCGGTTGCATTATCCGGGCGAGGATGCTCAATGACATCACGAGCGCGTATCGAAACGATCCGGAGCTATCCAATTTGCTCCTCGACCCGCACTTCGCCGACGTCATCGATAACGCCCAAGCGGCATGGCGAAACGTGATTGCGGCGGCGGCAAAAGCAGGCATCCCGGTTCCGGCCTACTCGGCGGCGCTCTCTTTCTACGACGGATTCCGCACGGCGCGGCTGCCGGCCAATCTCATTCAGGCCCAGAGGGACTTCTTTGGCGCCCACACCTATGAACGGGTCGACCGAGACCGGGGCGAGCACTTTCACACTCAATGGGCGCCAGGAGCTGCCACCACCCCCTCGTCCTAAGATCGGCGGATGGTTGAAAATCCTCATCGTCTGCCGCGCTCGGTCGTACCGGTCCGTTACGACCTCGCCCTGACCCCCGATCTAGAGAACGCGGTCTTTTCCGGCCAGGAGACGATCCTCGTTGACATCGTCGAAGCCACCGACGAATTCGTCCTCAATGCGCACGAAATCGAGATTCAGGACGCCACCCTCTCTCGCGGCGGCGAGGAGATCTCGGCCGAGGTCGAGATCGATGCTGAAAAGCAGCGCGCCCGTCTTCGTTTTTCGCGGTCGCTCGAGCCGGGTCAAGCCGAGCTCAAGCTCACGTTCACCGGAGTCCTCAACGACCAGTTGGTTGGTTTCTACAAGTCGACGTTTACCGACACCGAGGGACACGAACAGGCGATCGCCACGACTCAGTTCGAAGCCACGGACGCTCGTCGCGCCTTCCCCTGTTGGGACGAACCCGATCTCAAGGCCGTATTTGGCATCACGCTGATCGTGCCCGGCGACCTGTTGGCGGTCTCCAACGGGCCCGAGGTCGCCCGAGAAACTCGGACTGACGGCGAGGTCGCGGTCCGCTTTGCCGACACGATGAAAATGTCGACCTATCTCGTGGCTTTCTCCGTCGGTCCGTTCGAGGCCACAAAAGCCGAGGATGTCGACGGGGTGCCGGTCCGCATCATCGCCCCGAGGGGGAAACTCGACCTGGCGCCCTTCGCGATGGAGTGCGCTCAGTTCTGCCTTCGTTTTCTGCGCGACTACTACGAGATTCCCTACCCCGGGTTGAAGGTCGATCACATCGCCATCCCCGACTTTGCTTTTGGGGCGATGGAGAACCTCGGCCTCATCACGTATCGCGAGACAGCGCTGCTAGTCGACACCACGACCGCCAGCCAATCGGAGCTGCTACGAATCCTCGACGTGGTCGGCCACGAATTGGCCCATATGTGGTTCGGGGATCTGGTGACGATGAAATGGTGGGATGGCATCTGGCTCAACGAAGCTTTCGCCTCATTCATGGAGTTCAAAGCCACCGATGCCATGCGGCCGCAATGGAAACGCTGGCTGGCGTTTGCTGCCGAAGATCGACCCTGGGCATTCGGGGTCGATGCGCTCGCCGCGTCGCGGCCGGTGGAGTTCGAGGTTGGCTCTCCGGACGAGGCCAATGAGATGTTCGATGCCCTCACCTACGGCAAGGGCTCTTCGCTCCTGCGAATGATCGAGCAATACATCGGGGAGGAAGCCTTCCGCCAGGGCGTGGGCAACTACCTGAGGCGTCACGCCTACAGCAACACGGTAACGGCGGACCTCTGGGCAGGTCTCAACGAGGCTTCTGGAGAACCGGTGGGCGAGATCATGAACACCTGGCTTTACCAGCGCGGCTACCCACAGCTAGAGGTTGCGAGGACCGGAAATGGAGTGAAGATTTCCCAGCGTCGCTTCCTCACGATCCCCGATGAGTCCGATTCAACGCTTTGGAAGATCCCCCTGCAGATCCGCGGAGTCGCGGGCGGCCGCGCCTTCGAGCAGAAGACCCTGATGACGGAGGAGGATCTCCAGATTCCTTTGGACGACGTAGAGCTCGTCGTGGCCAACGCCGGAGGGCACGGCTTTTTCCGAGTTCTCTACTCACCGGAGCTCTTGGATGCCTTGATAGCCGCGCTCCCCGAGCTCGAGGACTTGGAACGCTTCACCATCATCAACGACGCCTGGGCCTTCGTCGAGTCGGGTCAGCTTTCGGCAGCGGACTACTTGCGGTTGGCTGAGACGTATCGCCACGAAGGCGAGCAGGCAATCTGGGGGGCGGTGCTCGGCGGGGTGGCCGCCATTGGACATCATCTTGTCGACGACGAGGACCGTCCGGCTTTTGCGAAGTGGGTCGCCAGTCTCGTCGGTCCCACCTTTCAGCAGCTTGGTTGGGAAGCGCAGGAAGGCGAGAGCGACCTCACTCGTCGCCTCCGCGGGCAGATCATCGGAGCGATGGGACGACTCGCCGACGACCCCGCCGTCATCGCCCGGTGCCGCCAGTTGGCTGATGACGCCCTAGATGACCCGCATGCGGTTGATCCCGAGATCGCTCGCGCGAGCCTGTTCGTCACCGCTGCGCATGGGGGAGAAAGCGAATACCGCCGGTTCTTCGAGCTGTACAAGAAGATCACCGCGCCCCACGAGCAACAGCGATTGCTCCTGGCCTTGGCGACCTTTGACGATCCTGACCTCGTGTCCGAAACGATCACGGCCAGCCTCGACGGCCGCATCCGGACCCAGGACTCCGCCTGGGTGATCGGCGCAACCCTCGGGAACCGGGTCAATGGCGGCGTGGCATGGAAGCAACTCAGAAAGAGCTGGGACACGTTTGTCAAACTCCCGACTATGACCCATCGCCGGGTGATCGAGGGTCTGCCGTCCTTGTCCCGGCCGGAGGTGGCGGCCGAGATCGAGGCGTTCTTCGCCGAGACTCCGCTCCCCCACGCCACCAAGTCGATTGCCCAAAACCTCGAACGCCTCCGCGCCAACGTCGAAATGCGCACCCGCGAAGCGAAAGCGGTCCACGAATTCCTGGCGTAGACATCAGACATCAGATCCGAATCTGACAGCCGGGCGCCAGCCCGGCGATCTGATGTCTTACAGCCGGGCGCCAGCCCGGCGATCTGACGCCTACTGCAGTTCCACCGTACCGCCGGCGGCTTCGAGTTGGGCCTTGGCCTTGTCGGCGGTGGCCTTGTCGACGTTCTCGAGCACTGCCTTCGGAGCGCTATCGACCAATTCTTTCGCCTCGCGCAAGCCGAGACTGGTAAGCGTCCGCACTTCTTTGATGACCTGGATCTTTTGGGCGCCAGCGCCCGTGAGCATGACGGTGAATTCGTCTTTCTCTTCCTCGACCGGGGCTGCTGCTGCCGCTCCTCCGCCGGCGGCGGCTGCCGCCATGGGCGCCGCCGCGGTCACCTCGAACTTCTCTTCGAAAGCGTCGAGAAATTCCTTCAGCTCAAGCACGGTCATCTTCTCGAAAACCTCGAGCAGCTCGGGAGTTCCCATCTTTGTTGCCATGATCTCTTCCTTCTCCGGCTAAGCAGCCGACTTCTTATCCAGTAGTTGCGAAAACATCGACGCAGCGTTGCGATTGAACGAGGTGAACAAACCGGCGGCCTTGGCCATCGGTGCTTGCATCGCCCCTGCGATCTTGGCAAGAAGCACGTCGCGCGGTTCGATCGAGGCGAGTCGCGAGACCTGTTCGGGGCCCAACACGACCGGTCCGAGAAGGCCGCCTTTCAAGACCAAGCGATCCGATTCGGACGTGAAGTCCTTCAGGGCCTTGGCTGTGGCGGCGGCGTCTTGGTTGGCAAAGGTCAGCGCGGTCGGCCCGACCAATTGGTCCTCGACGCCGCTCAAACCCAACTCGTTCAGGGCGCGGAGCGCCAACGTCATCTTCACGACCTTGTACTCGGCTCCGGTCTTGCGCAGGTTGCGACGCAACGTCGCCAGCTGCTTGACCGTGAGACCCCGGTATTCGGTGATGAAGACCGCCTCGGCGTTCTCCCACCAATTCTTGATATCGGCTACTGCCTGGACCTTTTCCGGTCGCGGCATTCCGCTCCTCCTTGCATTACTAAGCCCCCTCGACCACAGCCAGGGGGCTCACAAGAAGCCGACCTGCGTTGGATTTATAGGCACCAACGGTCTTTGGCCGAGATAGGAATTGAGTCACATGCTATCGGGCGATGGTTGGAAACAGCAAAGCGCGATAAAACTTGGTAACAATTACCTGGATTGTTGCGCTGATCTTTGGCACACTGCAACTACGCACCTCGATGAGGAGCATTTGAAAACCTGACCCCGGACTTCGGCCCAGATTTTGCTTGGGCCGATCAAGTCAGGGGGGTAGTCGATTGTGACGGCGGGATACCTGACCGCTCCCGCCCAGCTCGTTCCGCGACATCGGCAGCGAGTGGCGAAGAACCGCATTACGCGGGAGTAAGACAGCCGCTCGTGATGGTGGACCTGGCAACCCGAGGCCGTCGTCGCCCAGCCGGGCTCTCGACCACCCCCCTACTTTTCCCGAACCCTGGGCGTCAGCCCAGGGTTCGCTGGTTCTCCGTCCAGCGAGCGTTGGGGGGAGAGCCCGGAGGGCGAGGGGGTGCTAATGAGCTAGCGCGGTCAGGTCTTCGATTTTGCCGACGTCGACTTTGACCCCGGGGCCCATCGTCGAGGAAATGACCAGGTGCTTCACATACCGGCCCTTGGCCGACGCAGGCTTCACCCGCATTATCTCGGCCGCGAGCGCGGCGAGGTTGGCCACGAGCGCGGCTTGGTCGAAAGAGGCCTTTCCTACGGGGACGTGGACGTTGCCGAAGCGATCGTTGCGATACTCGATTCGGCCGGCTTTGAACTCTTTCACTGCCTTGCCGACATCGGCGGTGACAGTCCCGGCTTTGGGGTTAGGCATGAGCCCGCGCGGACCGAGGACGCGGCCCAGCTTGCCGACTTCGGCCATCATGTCGGGCGTGGCGATGGCGAGATCGAAATCGAGGTCGCGTCCCGCCTGAATCTCGGCGACCAGTTCTTTGCCGCCCACGAGATCGGCTCCGGCCTCTTCGGCTTCGCGTGCCTTATCGGCGGGGGCGAACACTGCCACCCGCACCGTTTTTCCGGTCCCGTTCGGCAGAGACACGGTGCCCCGAACGAGCTGGTCGGCCTTGCGGGGATCGATCCCCAGTTGGAAGGCGGCCTCGACGGTTTCATCAAACTTGGCCGTGGCCATGTTCTTCACGAGTTCGACCGCTTCCTGGGCCGCGTAGGGACGGTGCTTGTCGAAGCTGTTTTGGGCTTCGAGGTATTTCTTGCCTTTGGGCATTGTTTCTCCTTGTGGTCCGGACGGCCAGGTCATGGCCTCCCACGCTTCCGACTTCAGATTTCAGACATCAGACTTCAGATTCGGATCTGAAATCTGACGTCTGATGTCTAGTTTTCTACTTTGATTCCCATCGAACGGGCGGTGCCCTCGACGATCTTCATCGCCGCCTCGATGTCGTTGGCATTGAGATCGACCATCTTGATCTCGGCGATCTCACGCACCTGATTTCGGTTCACAGATCCGACCTTGACCTTGTGCGGTTCGGCCGAACCTTTCTCAACCCGCGCCGCCTGCCGCAGCAACGACGCCGCCGGCGGGGTCTTGGTGATGAAGGTGAAGCTTCGGTCTTCATAGACCGAGACTTCGGCGGGGATGATCATTCCCCGCTGCGAATTGGTGGCGTCGTTGTATGCCTTGACGAACTCCATCAAGTTGATCCCATGCGGACCAAGCACAGTCCCCACCGGCGGGGCGGGAGTGGCCTGACCAGCCGGAAGCTGGATCTTGACGGTGGTGACGAGTCTTTTCCTACCCATGAATTTTCCTACCTGGCGCCGGTTTCTCTAGTTCTTGCGGATGTCGTCGAAACCCAGCTCAACCGGGGTATCGCGACCAAAGATGTTGACGAGCACAACCACTTTCGACTGGTCGAGGTTGATCGTCTCGATCACGCCGTTGAAGTCGGCAAACGGACCGGCGACCACCTGCACCGTCTCGCCCACCTCCCAAGCGGGCTTGAAACGAGGCTTGGCCCTCTCCTCCTCTTTTCGCACGCCGAGGAACCGCTCGACTTCCCGGCGAGAAAGGGACGTGGGTTTGTTGTTGCCGCCGACGAACCCGGTGACGCCGGGGGTGTTGCGGACTGCGTACCAAGAGTCGTCATCGAGTTCCATCCGCACGAGGATGTAACCCGGAAAGACCTTGCGAGAAACAGTGACTTTTTTTCCGCTCTTGATCTCGACCACGTCTTCCATCGGTATATGGACATCGAAAATCCGGTACTCCATATGCATCGACTTGATGCGGGTTTCCAGGTTGGCCTTGACCTTGTTCTCATAGCCTGAATAGGAATGGATGACGAACCACTCCCCCGGCAGGTCGTAGGGACTGATCTCCTCCGGAGTCTCGTTCGCGGTTTCGTACGCCTCGGTGGTCATTCGGCGCGTTCAAGGAGTTGGAAAACAGCTTCCTTCATCGTCACGTCGAGAGCAAAGATGACAAGGGTGAGGACCACGGTGACGATGAGGACCACAGTGACGAAAACGACCATCTGTTCGCGGTTGGGCCAGTTGACCTTGCGGAGCTCTTGGCGAACCTCGTGAAGGAAGGTGGTGACACGGATCAACAACGGCTTCCTTTCAGGAGCGCCCGGGCCCTTGGTTCCGCCGCCCGCGGCAGGACGTCGGCGCTGACCGTCTTCGCCCTTCTGGATACGCTCCTCGCGTTCCATCAGCCGGCGCATCTCTCGGTTCATAGTCTGTTGGTAGTCCTGTTTCCTTGGCCTTTGGCAAGCCTACGGCAGGGGTGGAGGGATTCGAACCCCCATCCTCCGGTTTTGGAGACCGGCGCTCTAGCCAATTAGAGCTACACCCCTTCGGGGTAGGGCGGGCTCGTAAGTATACGGTCCCTGCCCGGCTCGTGGGAATCGCTCTAACGGAGCTCAAAGGCGGCAGAGACCAGCTCAATGCCCTCCGAGTTGAGGGTCGCCTTCACCTCGTTGCCGCTTCTATCCATGGTGGCGGAGGCCGCGCGCCCAACCAGTAACGGCGCCCGATACCGAAATCGAGCGGCGGCAACCGGTGCCGGCCCTTCGCTGTCTGCCAGGACGGATCGGAGCAGCCAGGCGGATTGGAGCAGTCCGTGAACGACGATGCCCGGCAGTCCCGCGACGACCGCAGAGCGGTGGTCCCAATGGATCGGGTTCCAGTCGCGAGTGGCGGCGGCGTAACGGATAAGGTCGGTGCGCGAGGCGACGAGTTCTCCACTCTCCGCTTCCTGCGGTCCAATCTCGGGAGACTCGGAGGGGGCGGTGGCGGGTGAGGCTGTGCCTGAGGCGAGAAAACTCGACGACCCGGTCAGCAAGTCTCCCCCGGAGTCGGTCACCGTGAGGTCGAAAGTCAGAAACCAGATTCCACCTCGCTCCCGAACGCGACTAACGGTCCCGAGCACCTCGAGGTCGGATTCGACCGTGATCGGCCGGAGCCAAGTGAAGCGCTGCTCGCCGTGAATGACCGAACTAGCTCTCACCGACTCATCGGTGAGAAGCAGAGGCGCCACAGCAAACAGTGCCGCCGCAGCCCAGCCGGGCGGTGCAGTCTCAATCCAGCGATCAGAGTCATCGCCGGTGATATCGACGAACTCGGCAACCTTGTCGCGACACCCTCGCAAGCGCACCGGGCCGAAGGAATGACCCTCGAGCTGGTCGATGTCTACCTGGTCTCGCGGTGCTTGGTGTGTTGGCGACACCACCGGCAGTACTTGGAAAGTTCCAAACGCTCCCGGGTGTTCGCCTTGCTCTTGGTCGTGACGTAGTTGCGCCGCTTGCACACCTCGCAAGCCAATGTGATCGGCGGTCTTTTATCTGACGGCATCAGCTCTCACTTCGGGTCTTCGGGTCTTCGGGTCTCATTTGACGATTTTGACGACGCGGCCGGCGCCGACGGTGCGGCCCCCTTCGCGGATAGCGAAACGGAGACCCTCATCCATCGCGATCGGGTTGATCAACTCCACCGTCATCTGGGTGTTATC
>Ga0136620_10000800_pt1 | contig 14428 bp, 11 predicted proteins | sample AntDrymUQ4162106_2_FD_104806 | JGI IMG/M metagenome (GOLD analysis project Ga0136620, IMG submission 104806) | Polar desert sand microbial communities from Dry Valleys, Antarctica - metaG UQ416 (21.06) | ecosystem: Environmental > Terrestrial > Soil > Desert | place: Antarctica: Dry Valley... | reverse complement strand
GTCTACGAGGTCAACGCCGAAGCTCTCCCGGACGGCCCGGACAACCCGTATCACAACGCGTGGATCGCGAAGCAGACGCTCCTCGCGCGGGAGAGCGAGGCCCAGCGGCTGATCGACCCGTTCGTCGGGAGGACGTGGTCGATCGTCAACCCGTCGTCGGTCAACGAACTGGGCGAGCCGGTCGGCTACAAGCTGATGCCGGGTGACACCGTGCTGCCGTTGCAGGGGAAGGGTTCCCAGGCCTGGGACCGTGGCCAGTTCGCTTACAAGCACCTCTGGGTCACGCCGTACGAGCCCGCCGAGATGTACGCCGCCGGCGACTACCCCAACCAGAACGGCGCGGGCGGCGGGCTACCGGAGTTCGTCAAGGCCGACCGCTCGGTCGAGGACCAGGACATCGTGGTCTGGTACTCCTTCGGAGCGCACCACGTCGTCCGGCCCGAGGACTGGCCGGTGATGCCGGTGAGCACCGTCGGGTTCCACCTCAAGCCGGTCGGCTTCTTCGACGGCAACCCGTCTCTGGATATGCCCCCGTCCGCCGCAGCCTGCCACGGCGGCGCAGCGGCAACCGGTGACGGGGCACGAGAGCAGGTGCGCGAGTGAGCTCGGAGTTCGCTCCCACCCGGCACGACCAGGGGCTCGCAAACCGGTCCATGGGGCAGGTGACGGTCCTCGCGCAGTCGGTGGCCGGAATCGCACCGAGCGCGGTCATGGCCTCGCTCCCCGCGATCATCGTGCTGTACGCCGGCGAGGGGGCGTGGGTCTCCTACCTGGCCGCTGTGATCGTCGTGGTCCTGATCGGCTGCTGCGTCGCCGTGTTCGGGCGCCGCGTCGCCTCGTCGGGTTCGCTCTATACCTACGTCGCCCGCGGCCTGGGATCGGCGGGCGGCTTCGCGGCGGGCTGGGGACTCGTGATCGGGTACACGTGCATCGCGATGCTGGGTGTCATCGGCGGCGGGATCTACCTGGGCAGCTTCCTCGACGACATCGGCATCCCGGCCACGTCGACCATGGCCCAGGTGATCCTGTACGTCGTCCTTGCCGCGCTCGCCGCTGCCCTTGCTGTCGCCGGGATCAAGCTGTCCACGCGGTTGGGTCTGGTGCTCGAGGTCACCTCGGTCACGGCGGTCCTGATCGTGTTCATCGTGGTTGTGGTGCAGAACGGGCTGTCCTTCGACACGACCCAGCTGCGGCTCGAGGGCGCCACCTTCGACGGGGTGACGTTCGGGATCGTGCTGGCCGTCCTCGGTTTCGTCGGCTTCGAGAGCGCCGCATCCCTGGGCGCAGAGGCCCAGAACCCGCACCGGGCCATCCCCCGGGCGGTCGTCGGCAGCGCCCTGCTCGTCGGCATCATGTACATCTTCGCCACCTACGCCTCCATCCTCGGCTTCGGCAGCGCGGAGGCGCTCGGGCTGAGCGGGGCACCGGTCAGCGAACTGGCGACGGACGTCGGGATGGATGCCTTCAACCCCGTCGTCGACCTCGGGGTCACCGCCTCGTTCTTCGCCGTCATCATCGCGAGCATCAACGCCGCGTCCCGGGTGATCTACACGATGGGGGAGGAGGGGGTGCTTCCTGCCGCGGTGGGCCGGGCCCACGCGACGTACCGGACACCGCACGTCGCGATCCTGCTGATCGCCCCGATCGTGGCGCTGGTGCCGATCGTCATGGTGGTCCGCGGCTCGGCGCCGTTGGTGGCCTTCGCCTACATCGGCACGGTCGGGACGTTCGGCTACATGCTCGCCTACTTCCTGATGGCGGTCTCGCTGCCGATCTTCCTGCGGCGCCGCGGGGAATCCAGCACGGGCGTCATTGTGCTGTCCGTCGTGGTGGTGCTCTCGCTCCTGTACGTCTTCTACAAGAACGTCTACCCCGTGCCCCCGTCTCCGTTCAACCGGCTGCCGTACATCTTCGCCGCCGCGCTGCTCCTCGGCCTCGGCTGGTATCTGTTCGTCTGGCTCACCGCCCGCGAGCGGACCCGCCAGGTCGGGACCTATGAGGAGGAGCCGGTATCCGCTTCGAAGCCGTCGAGTTCATCCACGACCTGACCATCGGCGACCTGCCGCCCGCGGTGCTCGAGGCCGCGCAGCGCAGCCTGCTGGACCTGCTCGGCGTCGCGGCGGCAGGCAGCACCACGCCGCTGGCCCGGATCGTTCGAGAGCACGCGGTTCGCTGGTGTGCGGCCGGTCCGGGCGGGGGAGCGCGGCTGATCTTCGACGGCCGCCGGGTCGGCCCGGTCGGAGCTGCCCTCGCCGGCGCAGCCACGATCGACAGTCTGGACGGCCACGATGGGCACGCACTGACCAAAGGTCACGCAGGCGTCGCCGTACTGCCCGTACTGCTGGCCTGCGCCGAACTCGGATCCGACGTCTCAGGCGCCGAGTTCGTGACCGCCCTCGTCGTAGGCTACGAGGTCGCGATCAGGGTCGGCATCGCGCTGCACGCCTCGACGCCGGACTATCACTGCTCCGGGGCCTGGAACGCCCTGGGTGCCGCGGCCGTTGCCGCGCGGATGCTCGGCCTGAGCGGCGGGCAGACCGAGCACGCTCTGGGCATCGCGGAGTATCACGGACCGCGAGGTCAGATGATGCGCTGCATCGAACATCCGACGATGGTCAAGGACGGCTCCGACCGCGGCGCGGCGGCCGGCGTCAGCGCAGCGTTGCTGGCCGCCGATGGCTTCACCGGCGCACCGGCGCTCACCGCGCAGGCCGCGCCCGGCTGGGCAGACCTCGGCCACCGGTGGCGGATCCTCGACCTGTACTACAAGCCCTACCCGGTCTGCCGCTGGGCGCATCCGGCGATCGATGCAGCTCTCGACATGCGCCGCCAGGGCCCGCTGGACATCGAAGCTGTCGAGGTCGTGACGTTCCACGAGGCGGCTCGGCTCACCTGCCGGCGGCCTCTGACGACCGAGCAGGCGCAGTACAGCCTGCCGTTCCCGCTGGCAGCAGCCCTGGTTCGCGGCAGCGTGGGTGCGGCTGAGATCACCGGCGATGCCCTCAGCGACCGTGCAGTCCTGAGGCTTGCCGAGTCGATGACGGTAAACGAGTCGCCCGCCTACAGCGCCGCCTTTCCGGCAGCACGCCGCGCCCGAGTGACCGTCACGCTGGCCGACGGCCACGTGCTGACGGCAGAGGCGACCGAGAGTAGAGGTGACCCTGCCTGCCCGCTGACCGACCGGGAGCTGGCCGAGAAGTTCCGGCAGTTCGCTCGTCCAGTGCTCGGTACGGCGCGCAGTGACCGGATCGAGGGCGCCGTCGGCGGGCTCATAGACAACGGCCCTGCACATGCCCTGCTCGAGGAGGTGCTCACCCCGCCGGGGTGACGAGTCGGTCTAGAAGGTGGGGGCGCCCTTGGACTGGAACCACTGCTTGGACTGCGGCTGCATCAGCAGCGCGATGATGACGGCCGGCAGAACCAGGCTCAGCACCGATGTGCCGTCGAATCGGACGACGATCCAATACAACAGCTGGAGGACGATCGCCGCGGCCGCCGTGGCAACCAGAATCCGCTGGTCCTTGCCGCCCATCGCCTGGAGGCCGCCATAGATCAGCGCGGCGCCGAACACCAGGCTGATCAGGCCGAAGACCACGATGAGGCCGGATGAGATGCCGAGATCGTCCGCGAGGCTGCTCCCGACGAGCAGCACCAGCGCTCCGAGCAGGTTGAGTCCACCGGAGATGAAGGCAAGCACGGCGGCGGCGGTGACCACACCGGGACGTTTGGTCGCCGCGGGACTGCCGTAGCCGGGCTGTGGGGCGGGAGCGGAACCGTATGGCTGCTGCGAGCCAGGCTGCTGGTACGCGGGCTGCTCGTACCCCGGCTGTTGATAACCGGGTTGCTGGTTGGGGTCCGGTCCGACGGGTGGCTGACTCATGACCTGCTCCTGTCCGCACTTCGAGGGCGGGCAACGGGTGGCCCGGTTGACGGCCCAGTGTAGGAGCCGTCAGCGCGTCGAAGGAGCCTTTCCGACACGCCGCTGCTGCGTGTCGAAGCTCTCTGCGGAACCGGGCACGAGCGACCGTAAACTCAGCGACAATCGAAACGAGACGGCGGCGCCCGGAGCCGACGCCCCCGAGAAGGAATTCGACACGTGACTGTCAGCGCCCGGCCGGTCGTACTCGTCGCCGAGGAACTGGCGCCTGCCGCCCTCGAACTGCTGGCCCGAGACGTCGATCTCCGCTACGTCGACGGAGCCGACCGCGGGAAGCTGCTGCCCGCGCTGGCCGACGTCGACGCCGTGCTCATCCGCAGCGCGACCCGGATGGATGCCGAGGCGTTCGGTGCCGGGCCGCGGCTGCGGGTCGTCGCCCGTGCCGGTGTCGGGCTGGACAACGTCGACGTCGCGGCGGCCACCGCGCGCGGTGTCATGGTTCTCAACGCGCCCCAGTCCAACATCGTCAGCGCCGCCGAGCACGCCATCGCGCTGCTGCTGGCCGCCGCACGGCACATCCCCAGCGCGCACGCGACCCTCCAGCAGGGCCGTTGGTCCCGCGCGGCGTTCACCGGTACCGAGATCGCCGGCAAGACCCTCGGCATCGTCGGGCTCGGCCGCATCGGCATCCTGTTCGCGCAACGGATGGCCGCCTTCAACACCCACCTGATCGCCTACGACCCGTACGTGCAGCCGGGTCGGGCCGCGCAGGTAGGCGTGCACCTGGTGCCGCTGGAGCAGTTGCTGCGCGAATCCGACATCATCTCGATCCATCTGCCGAAGACGCCCGAGACGGCCGGGCTGATCGGGGCCAAGGAGCTGGAGACGACCAAACGGGGCGTGATCGTCGTCAACGCGGCCCGCGGTGGCCTGGTCGACGAGTCCGCGCTGGCCGACGCCGTGCGTTCCGGCCAGGTCGGCGCCGCCGGGGTGGACGTCTTCGAGAGTGAGCCGTGCACGGACAGCCCACTGTTCGGCCTGCCAGGCGTCGTCGTGACGCCTCACCTCGGTGCGTCTACCGTCGAGGCGCAGGACAAAGCGGGGCTGGCAGTCGCGCGTTCGGTGATGCTCGCTCTGCAGGGCGATTTCGTTCCCGACGCCGTCAACGTCCAGGCCGGCGGCATCGTCGCCGAGGACGTGCGCCCGCTGTTGCCGCTGGCGGAGAAGCTCGGCCGGGTCTTCACCGCACTTGCCGCCGGGTTGCCGCAGAGCGCCACGGTGCACGTGCGCGGGGAGATCGTGGAGTACGACGTCAGCGTGCTGCAGCTCGCCGTACTCAAGGGTCTGTTCGCCGACATCATCGAGGAGCCGGTGACGTTCGTGAATGCGCCGCTGCTCGCCGCCGAGCGCGGTGTGCAGGTGGACCTCGCGACCGATCGGGACAGCCCGGACTACCGCACCCTGGTAACCGTGCGTGGCACCCTCGGGGACGGCTCGGAGGTCACGGTGAGCGGAACCCTGAGCAGCCAGCGGCAGATCGCGAAGCTCACCGACGTCAACGGCTTCGACATGGACCTGCGGCCCGAGGAGCACCTGCTCTTCATCCGTTACCGCGACCGCCCGGGCGTGGTCGGCACGATCGGCGCCGAACTCGGGCGGGCCGGCATCAACATCGCCGGCGCTCAGGTCAGCCGGGCCACGGTCGGCGGTGAAGCACTGATGGCGATAGCGGTGGACTCCGCCGTACCGGCCGAGCTGCTGGCCGTGATCGCGGACTCGATCGGGGCGACGCTGCTTCGCGCCGTCGACTTGAGCCCACGCTGAGGGAACGCGTGAGTAGCCTCCCGACCATGCAGAAAGCGCACGTCGCATGAAGATCGCCGTCATTCCCGGTGACGGCATCGGACCGGAGGTCGTCGCCGAGGGACTGAAGGTGCTGCGGGAGGTCATTCCGGACGTCCAGACGACGATGTACGACCTCGGTGCGAGCCGCTGGCACCGGACCGGTGAGATGCTCCCGGACTCGGTCCTCGACGAACTCCGTCAGCACGACGCGATCCTGCTGGGTGCGGTGGGCGATCCCAGCGTGCCCAGCGGAATCCTCGAACGCGGACTGCTCCTGCGGTTGCGGTTCGAACTTGACCACCATGTCAACCTGCGTCCGATCCGGCTGTTCGCCGGCGTCCAGAGCGCGTTGGCGGGCAGCCACGACATCGACATGGTCGTCGTCCGAGAAGGAACTGAGGGCCCGTACGCCGGAAACGGCGGGGTGCTGCGACGTGACAGCGAGCACGAGGTGGCCACCGAAGTCAGCATCAACACCGCGCACGGCATTTCGCGGGTGGTACGCGATGCGTTCAGGCGAGCCGCTGCGCGGCCACGTCAGCGCCTCACCCTTGTGCACAAGACGAACGTCCTGACCCACGCCGGATCGCTGTGGTCGAGGACGGTCGAGGAGATCGGCCGAGACTTTCCGGACGTCGGTGTCGGGTACCTGCATGCGGACGCGGCGGCGATGTTCTTCGTCACCGATCCCGGCCGTTTCGACGTCGTGGTCACCGACAACCTGTTCGGCGACATCCTCACCGACCTCGGCGCGGCGATCACCGGCGGCATCGGCCTCGCCGCCAGCGGCAACCTGGACGTCAGCCGGACGCACCCCGCGATGTTCGAGCCGGTGCACGGCAGCGCTCCTGATCTGGTCGGGCAGCGCCGGGCCGATCCCACCGCGACCGTGCTGTCGGTGTCCATGCTGCTCAACTACCTCGGACACGACGACCAGGCGAGGCGGGTCGAGGCGGCAGTGGCTTTCGACCTGGCCACCCGCAACCCGGCCCGGCCCAGTCAGACCACCGAAGTCGGCGACCGGCTGGCGGCGCTTGCCAGCCAGCGGGTGGTTCCGCCTACCGACGGCCGGACGCACTCGCCGCTGCGGGCCTGAGGTCGGGACCCGATGTCACTCGGCGATGCGTTCCACGTATTCGACACGACCCTGCGAGACGGCGCGCAGCGCGAGGGGGTCAGCTACTCGGTCAACGACAAGCTCGCCGTCGCCCGGCTGCTCGACGAGATCGGGGTGGGTTTCATCGAGGGCGGCTGGCCCGGTGCCATGCCCAAGGACACCGAGTTCTTCGCCCGTGCCCGCTCCGAGCTGACGCTGCGGAATGCCGAGCTGGTTGCCTTCGGCTCCACCCGGCGGGCCGGCGAACGAGCGGCTGAGGATCGGCAGGTGCTGGCCCTGCGCGACGCGGAAACCCCCGTCGTCTGCCTCGTCGCCAAGTCCGACATACGCCACGTCGAACGTGCGCTGCGGACGACGCTCGAGGAGAACCTCGCGATGGTGTCGGACACCGTCGCGTTCCTCGTCGCCGAGGGACGGCGGGTCTTTCTGGACTGCGAGCACTTCTTCGACGGGTACGCCGCCGATCGCGACTACGGCCTGCGGGTGCTGTCGGCGGCGTTCGAAGCCGGCGCGGACGTCGGCGTGCTTTGCGACACGAACGGCGGCATGCTGCCGATGGGACTCGGCCGGGTGGTCGCCGAGGTGGCTTCCCGGACCGGTTTCCGGCTGGGCATCCACTGCCAGGACGACACCGGCTGCGCGGTCGCGAACACCCTCGCCGCCGTCGAGGCGGGCGTGACCCACGTGCAGGGAACCGCCAACGGGTACGGCGAACGGGCGGGCAATGCCGACACGTTCTCGGTGATCGCCGGACTGGTGACCAAGATGGGGCGCTCCGTCGTACCGGATCGGTGTCTGCCTGAGCTGGTGCGGGTCTCGCACGCGATCGCGGAACTGGCCAACATCGCACCGGACACCCACCAGCCGTACGTCGGGTCGTCGGCGTTCGCGCACAAGGCCGGCCTGCACGCGAGCGCGATCAAGGTCTCCGCGGAGCTCTACAACCATCTCGACCCGGCGGTCGTGGGCAACGACATGCGGATCCTGGTCACCGAGATGGCCGGTCGGGCCAGCGTCGAACTCAAGGGCCGCGAGCTGGGGATCGACCTGTCCGCGCAACCCGATGCGGTCGGCCGGGTGGTCTCGCGGGTCAAGGAGCTGGAGGCCGACGGGTGGTCCTTCGAGGCCGCGGACGCGTCGTTCGAGCTGCTGCTGCGGGCCGAGCTGGACGGGGCTCGCACGGCGGCGTTCACGCTGGAGTCCTACCGGGTGCTGGTCGAGCACTGGGGGAACGGTTCGGTACTCAGCGAAGCGACGGTCAAGCTGTACGTCGATGGTGAGCGGATCATCGCGACGGGGGAGGGCAACGGTCCGGTCAACGCGCTGGACCAGGCCTTGCGGACCGCACTGACGCGCAGGTATCCGGCGTTGGCGGCCATGGAGCTGACCGACTACAAGGTGCGGATCCTGGCCGGCCGTGCCGGTACCGGCGCGGTGACGCGGGTACTGATCGAGACGACGGACGGCGCCTCGGCGTGGACCACCGTCGGCGTGCACGAGAACGTCATCGAGGCCTCGTGGCATGCGCTGGTCGACGCGCTGACCTACGGCCTTCGTCGGCACTCTCAACTCTGAGGTGCGGTGCTGCCGTACCGTCGACAGGCCAGCTACCCCAAGGAGTCTCGTGCGCATAGTGCGGTTCGCCCATCCGCAGGGCATGTCCTTTGGTGTCGCGGAGGGGACCGACGCGGCGGCGACGGTCGCCCAGATCGACGGGCACCCGTTCGGGGAACTCGCCTATACCGGTCAGCGGTGGGCGCTGGCCGACGTACGCCTGCTGTCCCCGATCCTGCCGAGCAAGGTGGTCTGTGTCGGGAAGAACTACGCCGAGCACGTCGCGGAGATGGGCGGCGGCGCCCCGCCCGAGCAGCCGCTGCTGTTCCTGAAGCCGTCGACGGCGGTGATCGGCCCGGGTGATCCGATCCGGCTGCCGGCGGTCAGCCGGCAGATCGACCACGAGGCCGAACTTGCGGTGGTGATCGGCATCCGCGGCGCCCGAGAGGTTCCCGCCGAGCAGGCGATGGCATCGGTCTTCGGCTACACCTGCGCGAACGACGTCACCGCCCGCGACCTGCAAAAGGCGGACGGGCAGTGGACCCGGGCGAAGGGCTTCGACTCGTTCTGCCCGATCGGCCCGTGGATCGAGACCGACCTCGACATCGCCGACCTCGGGGTGCGCTGCGAGGTCGACGGCCAGCTGCGGCAGAACGGCCGCACCAGCCAGCTCGTCCACAGTGTCGCCACGCTGATCTCCTACGCCTCGCATGTCATGACGCTGCTGCCGGGCGACCTCCTGCTCACCGGTACGCCGGCGGGTGTCGGGCCGATCACCGCCGGCCAGACCGTGTCGGTCTCCATCGACGGACTGGGGACGCTGGCCAACCCGGTCGTCGCCGCGTGAGCGCCGACGCACTTCCCGCCGCGGAGGCGCTGGGAACGGTCCGGGTCCGATTCTGCCCCTCGCCAACGGGCAATCCGCACGTCGGGCTGGTTCGGGCGGCGCTGTTCAACTGGGCTTTCGCCCGGCACCACGGCGGTGCGTTCGTGTTCCGGATCGAGGACACCGACGCCGCACGGGATACCGAGGAGTCCTACGAGCAGCTGCTGGACTCGTTGCGGTGGCTCGGTCTGGACTGGGACGAGGGCCCTGACATCGGGGGGCCAGTGGGGCCGTACCGCCAGTCCCAGCGCCGGGACATCTACGACGATGTCGTACGCCGGTTGCTCGAGGCCGGTGAGGCATACGAGTCGTTTTCCTCCGCCGAGGAGATCGAGGCCCGGCACCGGGCCGCCGGCCATGACCCGAAGCTGGGCTACGACAACGCTGACCGCGAGCTGACCGCCGCCCAGGCCGAGGCGTTCCGCGCCCGAGGCCGTGGGGCGGTGGTGCGGCTGCGGATGCCCGCCGAGGAGGTGTCCTGGACTGACCTCGTGCGGGGACCGGTGAGCTTCGCCGCCGGGTCGGTGCCCGATTTCGTCCTGGCGCGCGCCAACGGCGATCCGCTGTATCCGCTGGTGAACCCCCTTGACGACGCGCTGATGGGGATCACGCACGTGTTGCGCGGCGAGGACCTGCTGCCCTCGACGCCACGGCAGATCGCCCTGTACGCCGCCCTGCGCCGGATCGGCATCGATGCGTCGACGCCGTTGTTCGGGCACCTGCCATTGGTGCGCGGTGAGGGCAACCGGAAGTTGTCGAAGCGCGCGCCGGAGGCCTCGCTGCAGCTGTACCGGGAGCGCGGCTTCCTGCCGGAGGGTTTGCTCAACTACCTGGCGCTGCTCGGCTGGGCGATCGCCGATGACCGGGACGTGTTCTCGATGTCGGAGATGGCCGCGGCGTTCGACATCGATCGGGTCAGTTCCAACCCGGCCCGCTTCGATCTGCAAAAGGCCGAGGCGATCAACGGCAGCCACATTCGGCTGCTGTCGGTCGAGGAGTTCGCGGCCCGAGTGACGCCGTACCTGCAGTCCGCGGGTCTGGTCGCGACGCCGCCGTCGGATACGGAGGCGGCCCTGATCGACGGCGCCGCGCCGCTCGTCGCCGAGCGGGTCACCGTGCTGTCCGAGGCAGTGGACATGATGCGATTTCTGTTCACCACCGATCTCGTCGTCGACTCTGACGCGGCAGCGAAGTTTCTGGGCACCGAGGCTGGGCCGGTACTCCGGGCGGCGGTGGACGCGCTCGAGCGTCTGTCCACATGGGACAGTGCTTCGATCGAGGCGGCGTTGAAGGCGGCACTGGTCGACGGGCTCGGTCTGAAGCCGCGCCAGGCGTTCGCTCCGATCCGGGTGGCGGTCAGCGGTCGGACGGTTTCCCCGCCGTTGTACGAGTCGATGGACTTGCTCGGACGCGAGCGTTCCCTCGACCGGCTGTGCGCCGCACTGGGATGATCCGCGCTGTCCTGTTCGACCTCGACGACACGCTGATCGACACCACCAGCGCAATCCGCACAGCGGCGCGCTCGGCGACTGCTGAGATGGCGCCGTCGCTGGACGATGAGGCGTGTGCCACCTGGTGGGTCGACCCGGGTGGCTACTTCGCGGCGTACGACCGGGGCGAGCTGAGCTTCGCCGAGCAGCGTGAGGCGCGGCTCGTACGGCTCTGCTCCGAGCACGGCCTGCCCGATCTGGACGAGGCCGGACGACGTCGGTGGCTGGACCACTACGAGCGGGCGCTGGTCGCCGCCAGCCGTGCGTTCGACGACGTCCCGACCTGTCTGCGGGCGCTCGAGGCGCAGCCGCTCGGCATAGTGACGAACATTGCGGCCGCCCCCCAGTTGGCGAAGTTGCGCACCGCGGGATTGGACGGCGTCTTCGAGGTGGTGCTCGGAGTCGACTCTTTCGGTGTGCGAAAGCCGTCGCCCGAGGGCTTTCTCGCCGGTTGCGCCGCGTTGGGCGTCCAGGTCACCGAAGCCGCGTACATCGGTGACCTGCTCGACACCGACGCACGTGGGGCGGCTGCGGCGGGGCTGTGCGGCATCTGGCTGGATCGGACCGGAAGCGCTCCAACGCCCCCGGACGTCGAGCGGATCAGGTCCCTCGCCGAGCTGCCGGCCCTGCTCGGAGTCGGCTGAGTCCTTCGGCCGGTTGCGGGATCCATTGTGCCGCAACGGTTTCAGCGGTCAGGAATCGGAGGTCCGGGTTAGCGTGTGGGTGTGAGCGCATTGCTGGACGATCCGTCGCCTGCTTGGTCCGGGCACCCGATCGCCGGAGCGGTCGCGCGGATCGGCGGCTGCCTGGCCGAGGCTGCCGAGGCCTGCCTGTGGTCGCTGTCGGACCGGGAAGCCCGGATGTGCTCGAGGCGGCCGGTACGGCGCTGGCTCAGTTGCAGGGCCTGCTGGTCAGCTTGGTCGGTGAGGTGGACGCCCGGGAGCTGGCCGCCAAGGTGGGCGCGTCGGGGACGGCGGCGCTGGCCCGACAGCGACTCGCGCTGACCCCGGCAGACGCCGCCGAGCTGACCGCGGTGGCCCGCGCGACCCGCCGGGAGCTGTCGGCGGCGGGACAGGCGCTGGCGGCCGGGCAGGTCAGCTACCGGCAGGCCGCCGCGATCGTCCGCGCGGTTGGCAATCTCCCGGACGAAGTCGGTCCAGAAGTACGCCGGCGCGCCGAGGCGCACCTGATCGGTGAGGCGGCCCGGTTCGACCCGGCCGAGCTGGCCCGGCTCGGCCGGCACATCCTGGAGGTTGTCGCCGCGGACGCCTGGGAACGGATCGAGGCCGAGCGGCTGGCCCGAGACGAGGAGCGGGCCGCCCGCCGCCGCGAGTTCACGATGATCGACGACGGACACGGTCTGCACTGGCTGCGCGGACGGCTGGACACCGAGGCCGCCGCGGTGCTGCGAGCCGCCCTGGACCCGCTGTCCGCGCCCGCCCCTGCTGGCGAGCACGGCCCGGACCTGCGCACCGGCCCACAGCGTCGTGCGGACGCCCTGGTCGAGCTGGCCCGCCGCGCCCTGATCGGTGACCAGCTCCCCGACAACGGCGGACAACGGCCGCAGGTTGTGGTCACGGTGCCGCTTCGCACCCTGACCGAACGACTCGGGCACGCCACTGTCGACGACGGAGGCATCCTGTCTCCGACCGCCGCCCGCATCCTGGCCTGCGACTGCCAGCTCATCCCGGCCGTCCTCGGCTCCACCGGACAGGTCCTCGACCTCGGCCAGTCGCAGCGGCTGTTCACCGGGTCGCTGCGCCGGGCCTTGGCGCTGCGCGACGGCGGCTGCTCGTTCCCCGGCTGCGACCGGCCGGCGGCCTGGTGCGACGGGCACCACATCGTGTCCTGGGCCGACGGCGGAACGACCAGCCTGGACAACGGAGTGCTGCTCTGCGGGCACCACCACGCGGTCGTCCACCGCGACGGCTGGACCATCCAGATCGCCGCCGACGGCATCCCCGAATTCACCCCGCCGGCCTGGATCGACCCCACCGCGACCCCCCGGCGCAACCACCGACACCGATCCCGCGCCCCGTAAGCGCAAGGCAGCCGCGGACAGGCAGGTCGGACGAGTCCGGCGGCGGCGTCGCGCAGAGTGCGCTGGTTAGGGTGATCGGGTGGGACCATGCGCCGCGCCGTCGACGAGCGCCGGATGACCGGCCTCGCGGCGCACACCCCCACACCGTCCTTCACCGCACCACCGCCACCGGTCTACGGCTGGGTGCCGCATTACTACTGGGATCCACAGTGGGGCTGGGTGCCGCACTACGTCTGGCATGCCCAGGACGGGTGGGTGCACGGCTTCATCTGGGCACCACTCCCGCCTGGTTGGGGTCAGCCGACCCTCGCCCCGGCTCAGCAGCGGTACGGCAAGGCGCCGCACCCCGAGCCGACGACGTACCTGCAGCTGTTGCGGACTCCGACGTACGGCTGGTGGAAGTCGCTGCTCGGCCTGCTCCTCGCCGGTACGGCGTGGCTCGTCGGGTCGACGGTGCTGGTCGTGGTTGCGCTGCTCGTGGGCGATGGCGGGTCGGAGGCGTTCCTCAACGACCTGGCGTTCGATCCGTTGGGGTCACCCACGACGCTGCTCATCGTCAACCTCAACCTGGCGCTGCTGATCCCGTCGGTCTGGGTGGCGCTGATCGCCGTACACCAGGAACGGCTCGGCTGGGTGTCCTCCGTCGTACGCCAACTGCGATGGCGGCTGCTGCTGACGTTCGGCTTGGTCGCAACAGGGCTGTTGGCGATCGGTCTGCTGTTGGGATTTCTGCTCGTCGATCCGGTTGCCGGCAGCGGCGAGGAGTCCTATGACACCGGGTTCATTGTGGCGATGCTGGCAGTCGTTCTGCTGACGACGCCGCTGCAAGCGGCCGGCGAGGAGTACCTCTTCCGCGGGTATCTCAGCCAGGTGATTGCCGGCTGGATCCCGCCGCGGGCGGCGGGTGCGATCGTCGCGGGGCTGCTCACCGGCTTCCTGTTCGCGCTGGCGCACGGCTCGCAGGATGTGCCGACGTTCCTGAGCCGGTTGGCGTTCGGGCTGTCAGCGTCGCTCCTGGTCTGGCTGACCGGCGGGTTGGAGGCGGCGATCGCCTACCACGCGATGAACAACGTGCTGCTGTTCCTGCTCGCGCTGGTGGTCGGGCCGAGCCTCGAGGTGGAGATCAGCAGTGCGCTGGTGCTGATCGTCGATCTGCTCGTGATGGCCGCCTTCGTGGCGTTCGTCTGGTGGTGGTCACGGCGGCGGGCGGCGCAACAGGCGACCAGTGTCCCGGCGCCCGCACCGCTGGCCCACGCGCAGTGAGTTGGGCGCGCCGATGCCGCTCCGGTAGTGTTGGCCGTCGGTGCGCAAGCGCCAGTGGGGTATGGGGTAATTGGCAGCCCAGCTGATTCTGGTTCAGCTAGTCTAGGTTCGAGTCCTGGTACCCCAGCGATGTGCACCATCCCCTGGCCCCGTCGTCTAGCGGCCCAGGACGCCGCCCTCTCAAGGCGGTGGCGGGGGTTCGAATCCCCTCGGGGCTACACCATGAAAGCCTGGTCAGCAACCCAGCGCCGTCGGCGACGGCGCACCGTGGTGCGCGAAGATTCGCGGTCGGCTCCGCTGGGGTCTGGTCGCCTAGTGCAGGCGGGCAGTTCCGGGTGAGAATGTGGGTGTTCGT
>Ga0136620_10000799_pt1 | contig 14431 bp, 12 predicted proteins | sample AntDrymUQ4162106_2_FD_104806 | JGI IMG/M metagenome (GOLD analysis project Ga0136620, IMG submission 104806) | Polar desert sand microbial communities from Dry Valleys, Antarctica - metaG UQ416 (21.06) | ecosystem: Environmental > Terrestrial > Soil > Desert | place: Antarctica: Dry Valley... | reverse complement strand
GTGAACAACCGGACGTCGGCCTCGGTGATCGAGTCACCGACCAGGTAGCGCTGGCCCGACAACCGGTCCTCCAGCGCGTCCAGCCGATCCCACAACGTGGTGTACGCCCGCTCGTACGCCTGCTGGCTGGCAGCGAAGCCGGCCCGGTAGACGCCGTTGTTCACGTCTCGGTAGACGTCGGCGTTGAGCGAGTCGATCTCGTGTCGCAACGCTTCGGGGTAGAGGTCAGGCGCCCCTGGGCGGTGGTGGTCGCGCCACTGGGTGGACAGGTCGAGGGTGATCTGACCGAAGTCGTTGGTGACTACCCGGCCGCTCGGCACATCGACGATGCACGGCACCGTCACCCGCCCCTCGTACGACGGGTCAGTGGCGAGGTAGGCCGCGGACAGGTACGCGATGTCGAGCACCGGGTCCCGACCGCCGGGGTCGAGGGTGAATCGCCACCCGCGGTCATCGCGGATCGGGTCGACGGTGGCCAGCGAGATGACGTCATCGAGCCCGAGCAGTCCGAGCACGATCCGGGCCCGGTGCGCCCACGGGCAGGCCCGCGACCACACCAGCCGGTAGCGCCCGGCCTGCACCGGCCAGCCGTCGGCCGCGCCGGTCGTGATCCGGTCGGTGAACCGGTTGCCCTGCCGGCGGAACTCCCCGTCGCTGCTCGCCTCGGGCCCGGACTGCGCCGGCGCGGTCGTCGTCATTCGAACACGCTAGCCCGGCGCGGGTCGGACCGATGACGAGATCAACCCGCCGTCGAGGCAAACGGAATGTCTCCTCGTTGTCCCCGGCCGGCTCAGCGCGACTGCGCCGCGCGCTGGCCGCTCACCGCCACCGCGCCGGACCGGCGGGGGTCGCCGGCGGCGATGAGTCCGGCGCCCGGTGAGCCACTGGACGACTCCGCGGGTGACCACAGAGCAGCGCCGACACCACCGAAGTACATCGACTGCGCGGGCATGGCGCGGGTGGGCAGCCCAAGATTGTCCGGCACCGGCAGGTCGTCCTCGTGATCGACCAGCACCGGTGGGTCCTCGTCGTCTCGCACCCGCACATGCAGCCGCGGGTGCGCGACCGCCTCGACGAGACTGAGCCCACCATTGACGTGCAGTGCCAGCACCTGCGCCAGGGCGGTGACGATCCGGTCCGATCCAGGGGTCCCGATCGCCAGCACTGCGCCGTCGTCGTCACGCCGGCCGACCGTGGGAGACATGTTGGAGTTGAGCCGGGTGCCGGGCCGCAGGCCGTGCACCCCACCGAGCACCAGTTCGTGCTCTCCTAGACAGTTGTTCATCCAGATGCCGGTGCCGGGCGACAGCACCCCTGAGGAGTACCCGGACGACACCGTGACCGCACAGGCTCCACCGTCGTCGCCGACCACCGACACATGCGCGGTGCTCGCGGACCCGAGTGCCCGGGCGAGCAGTCTCCGGCCCTCGGCGGCTCGGGCGTCCTCGTCCTCATGCCGCCCGACACCGGCGCCGAGGGCCTCGTACTGGCTTCGTACCAGGTGCCGCAGCTCGTCGTCGTCCCAGCTGCCGTCGGCAGGACGGCCGTCGAGCATCGCCAGCAGCGACGCCATCGCGACTCCACCGGCCGCCGGCGGCGGGTTGGTGGCCAGCCGCCACCCACCCTGGGCCACGCGCAGCGCCTCGCGCTCGACCGCGACGTACGCCTCCAAGTCGGCGCGGGTGAGCAACCCGTCGTTGTCGCTCATGTCGTCGGCGATCGCGCGGCCGACGTCCCCGAGGTAGAACGCGTCAACGCCGTGGGTGACGAGCTGCTCCAGCGAGTCGGCCAGGTGCGGCACCACCACGGTGGCGCCGCGGGGGAACAGCTGGTCGTCGGCGTCGTGCAGCACGGCGAAGCTGTCCGGGTGCCAGCCGAAGATGTCCAGATGGACATGCTCGAGGTAATGGTGCGTCGCGTGGCCGAGCGGGAAACCGGCGCGGGCCGATTCGACCGCCGGTGCGAGCACGTCCGCCCACGGCGCCTGCCCAAACCGGCGGTGGACGAGATCGACGGCCCGCAGCGTCCCCGGGGTGGCCACCGAGCCGTGGCCGACGGTCATCACCGTCCCGCCGCCGTACGCGGTGCGAACCTCGTGCACCCCCCGGCCGAACCGCTCGGGGCCGAGTCCGCGGCCGGGCATCTCCACCCACCCGTCCACCGTGACCGGGATCGAGCCGTCGGCGGGTTGAATGGTGAGGAATCCCCCGGAGCTGAGGGAGACCAGGCCCGGCTCGGTGACCATGGTGACCAGCACCGCCGCGAGCGCAGCGTCGACGGCGTTGCCGCCCTCCGCCGCGAGCCTGGTCCCGGCAGCAGCCGCCAGGTCGTTGGGCGCGGCGACAGCGACTCGTGCCCGGCCCGCCGACATGGGGTCACCGTAGTGGCAGCACGAGCCACTTGTGCTGATCAGCGACGATGCCGAAAGCCCAGCACGGCTAAGGGACCGCAGCCTGAGTAGGGTCGTTGGCCTATGGGGATCCCTGTGCAGTACGTCTCGATCGGGTCGTAGACGCCTTGTTCACCTTGGCCGTCAGCTAGCCCGTCGTGGTGGCTCGCGGAACGCGACCGGCAGTGCATCCTCCTCGACAACCCGCGGCCGGTGCAGGTGCGCCACGACGCTGACTGGCTCGACGGGCACGTGACCGCTCAGCCGTGTGACCCGGCGGCTGGTGCGCTACTGCGCCGGCCTGGGGATGCTGACCGGCTGGCGGCCAGCTAGCGACTGCGCATGCCGCGTGCAAAGGCTGATGGTGTAGGCGAGAGAGTGGCCGTGCTGGCGGGGTTGGCCCGATGCGCTTTTGGTTGGTCCAAGCCCCTTGCACCTTGGCTATTCATTCAATGACTGCTGACGCGCATCAGCGTTGAGTACGTCTCAGGGCCAACGATTCCGTCCACAAAGAGCCCGTACAGTCGTTGAAATTGCGTCACTGATGCCGCGGTCTGCGGACCGTAACTGCCGTCCACGATCACGCTGAAACCTGCGGAGTTGAGCGCCAGCTGAGCTGCACGCACCTCAGGAACGTCTAGCCCTTCGAGTTCGGTCGTCAGCCAGATGTGACCGTCGCGGTACGCGGACGGGGATGCGGCGATGGTCGGGCTGGGCTGCGGAGCGGTGGTTGGTCTTGTTGCCTCCGGCTGGGCAGTGCTCCCCTGGGGATTGGGCCTATCGCTGTCGTCTCCGAGGCATTGCTCGTACGCCAAGGTGTAGAGCTTGTCGGCCGGCATCCCGCCATGTAGCGCCGCAATCCGGCGCCCAACGATGGCGTAGTAGCGGTCATCATAGGACGTGAACGTGGTCCCGTCCTTGCATGCCAGCAAAGCCGGTGTGATCGTCGACCCGCCCTTGCGGCATCCCTGGTAGGCCCGAGAGAGCCGCTCCCCGCTCTGCCACACCGCGCCGCACGCCGGCGATTCTGGTGATTTCGCTGTGTCCCTCGCGCCCGCCTGCTGTTGTCGCTGCGCACCGACGTCTCCTGTGCAACCCGACAACAGCAGGAATGCAACCGTAGTCGCACCCGACATCACGAGTCTGTTCACCGTTTCCCCCCCGTACCACAGCGTGCTTACCGTGCGACAGTACGTCAGCTTTCAGCGGGTGGAGGGAGAATGAGGAAACGGACAGAACGGACACCATCCCTTCCGTCACACACCAAGCTCGGATGCCCACCCTGGCCGCACAGTCCGAGCCTCGGTTGGCGTCTGCGCCTGGCAGGTCGCCGCCAGCCGGAACCGGTGAGTGGTCAGCCTGTAGTCCAGGCCCACCGGTCCTGGCCCGGCTGGGTCGTAGGGTGGTGACCAGCCTGTCGCCTGACACGCGGATCCACAGGTCTTGACTATGCCTCGGCGGCAGCGCATGTCCGGCTGTTCGACCTAGCGGGCCCCTGTCCGCGAGGAGCTGGCGGGGAGTTCCACGACGATGCCGTGAGGTCCCTCCCGGAGGAGCGCGCGGTCGAGCTCGCGGTCCGAACGCTTGCCCTTCCTGACGCTCAGAGCGTCGAGGATCTCACCGCGCTGCTGACCTCGGCGGGAGAGCGCTGAGGTCGAGACAGTTACCGCTCCCGGACTACGTAGGTCAGGTGGGTCACCCGCGGCGTCGGCTCCGCGCGGACCGGCTCCAGGGCCACGCGGCCCGCGTCCACGGCCTCGAACAGGCGGACTCCGGAGCCGAACAGCACGGGTGAGAGCGCGATCGTGAACTCGTCGATCAGGCGGGCGTTCACATACTCCAGGATCGTTGCGCCACCACCCGAGATGCGGACGTCCCGGTCGCCGGCGGCCTCGCGGGCCTGGTCGAGCGCGGGCTCGATGCCGTCGTTGACGAAGTGGAAGGTGGTCCCGCCCGGCCGCTCCCAGGGGTCACGCTTCTCGTGCGTCACGACGAAGACCGGCGTGCGGAACGGCGCCTCCTCCGGCCACGCCTGTTCGCCGAGGTCGAACATGCGCTTGCCCATCACGCTCGCGCCGGTGCGCTCGAACGTCTCCCGCACGATGTCGTTGTCGCGCCCTTCCTCACCGCCCTCGCCGAGCTTCAGGCGCTCCCGGAAGAACCGCTGCGGGAATATCCACTGCTGCAGTTCCATCCACTGCGCCATCCAGCGCTGCATATCCGGGTCGTCCATGCGCTCCTCGGGCGCGATGAACCCGTCCAGCGACATCGTCACGCTGAAGAACACCTTCCCGGCCATCAGTCCTCAACTCCCTTCCGAACGATCTCGGTGACGTAGGCAGCCAGGTTGCTCAGGGTCTGCTGGCCGCCCTCGATCGCGTGGTACTTCTCGACCGCCTCGTCGCGCAACTCCTTGGTGGGGAACACCGTGCGCATCTCGATCCGGGTCGCCGCGCCGTCGGGCGCGAACGTCAAGACCGACTCGAAGGCGTTCGGGTCGCCGCGGGACTCACCGTGCAGCAGCGCGATCCGCTCCGGCGGGGCGATCTCGGTCCAGGAGATCCACTCCTGGTAGTCCGTACCGTCCGGACCGTGCATCACGAAGTCCCACTCCCCTCCGACGCGGAACTCGAACGCCCGCGTGGTGGTGGTGAACCCCTCCGGTCCCCACCACCGCGACAGGTGCCGCACCTCGGTGAATGCCTCGAACACCAGCTCCCGTGGGGCACTGATGGCCCGGGAGATCACGATCTCGCGGTCGGCCGTCGCGGACTGCGCCGGCGCTCCTCGTCCCGTCGCGCTCATCAGCTACTCCTCCTGCCTTGCCTGCTTGAGGTCCTGCAGATACTCGTCCAGCCGGTCGAAGCTCTCGTTCCAGAACCGCTCGAACCCACCGGTCCACTCGTGAACCGGTCGCAGTCCGCGGGCGTCAAGGCCGTACAGGCGTTGCTTGCCTGCCTTGCGGTCCCGGACCAGTCCGACCTCCCGGAGCACCCGCAGGTGTTTGGACGCCCCCGGCTGGGTCATCCCCAGCTCCTGGGCCAACTCGGTCACCGGCCCCTCACCCGCCCGCAGCAGAACCAGGATCTCCCGGCGCTGCTGCTCGGCGATCGCGTTGAAGACGTCCGACGTCGTCGCTGCTCGTGCCATGGCGCGATCATATTCTGATAACGGCATACGTCAAGCCGAGAGGACCCGGCGGGTCGCAGGTGGATCCTGTGCTCGGCGGGGTAGTCGTGGAAGGCCAGCAGCACGCTGAGGTCGTCGGTGATCTTGCGGCCGCCTTGGGCCATTTGGTGCCGTAGCCGGCGGCGAACAACGTTGGCCGCGGCTTGGGCGTGGTCCTTGTCCTCGGCGTTCCAGATCTCGGCGAGCGCTTCTTCGCGCCCGGCTGGGCGGACTTGGGCAGCGCGTTGAGCACGCTGCCGATCTTGTGCCACCAGCACCGCTGCTCGCGGGTCTCCGGGAAACACCTCGCGGACCACGGACCAGAACCCCAGGGCACCGTCGCCGACCGCGAGCACCGGCGCGGCCATGCCACGGCGCTTACCCTGAGCATGGGCGTATCTTCCCGACCGGCGCGCCAACGCCGGCATGACCAGACTTGCTATGGGTTATCGCTCTTCCTCGGGAAGGTGCGCCCCTTCAGGTCACCCCGTCGAGGACCATCCACGGGTTCTGGTCATTGCTTGGTGCCGCCGGACGGGAGCTGTGTGACGCACAGTGCATTGCCCCACCTGACGATGAGCTCGCGTCAGCGCCGGTGCTACTACTCCCACTCGATGGTGCCGGGGGGCTTGCTGGTGACGTCCAGCACCACCCGGTTGACCGCTCGCACCTCGTTGGTGATCCGAGTCGAGATCTTCTCCAGCACGTCGTAGGGCAGCCGGGCCCAGTCGGCCGTCATCGCGTCCTCGCTGGTCACCGGGCGCAGCACGATCGGGTGCCCGTACGTACGTCCGTCGCCTTGCACCCCCACCGAGTGCACGTCGGCCAGCAGCACCACCGGGCACTGCCACACCTCGCGGTCGAGGCCGGCCAGGCTCAGCTCGGACCGCGCGATGGCGTCGGCCTCCCGCAAGACGTCGAGCCGCTCGCGCGTCACCTCCCCGACGATCCTGATGGCCAGCCCCGGGCCGGGGAACGGCTGGCGCCAGACGATGTCAGCCGGCAGACCGAGCTGCTCGCCAACCCGGCGCACCTCGTCCTTGAACAACGTCCGTAGCGGCTCAACCAGGCCGAACTGCAGGTCGTCGGGCAGGCCACCCACGTTGTGGTGGCTCTTGATGCTGGCGGCGCCGCCGCCCGTGCCGATGCCGTCTCGGCCGAGGTCGCCCGACTCGACCACGTCCGGGTAGAGGGTGCCCTGCACCAGGTGGCCGACCTTCTCGCCATGCGCGCCGGCTTCGGCGACGATGTCGAGCTCGGCGGCCTCGAAGACCCGGATGAACTCGCGGCCGATGGCCTTGCGCTTGTCCTCGGGGTCGCGGACGCCCGCCAACGCGTCGAGGAACCGGCCGCTCGCCTCGACCACCCGCAGCGACACCCCGGTGGCGGCAACGAAGTCGCGCTCGACCTGCTCTGCCTCGCCCTTGCGCAGCAGTCCGTGGTCGATGAAGACACAGGTGAGGCGGTCCCCGATCGCGCGCTGCACCAGGGCCGCCGCGACCGCCGAGTCGACCCCGCCGGACAGGCCGCAGATGGCCCGGCCGTCACCGATGTGCGTACGGATCTTGTCGACCTGCTCCTCGACGATGTTGACCATCGTCCAGGTCTGGCGGCACCTCGCGATCTCGACCAGGAAATGCGCCAGCACCTGCTGGCCGTGCTCGGTATGCAGCACCTCGGGGTGCCACTGCACACCGGCGAAGCCGCGCCCGACGTCCTCGAACGCCGCGACCGGCGCCCCCGCCGTGGCCGCCAGCGCGGTGAAGCCCGGCGGGGCCGAGTGCACCGCGTCGCCGTGGCTCATCCACACCCGGTGCTCGTCGGGGATCCCGGCAAGCAGCCGGCCGCCATGGTCCACCCGCACCGAGGTGCGGCCGAACTCACTGAGGCCGGTACGCCGCACGTCCCCGCCGAGCGTCATCGCCATCGCCTGGAAGCCGTAGCAGATGCCGAAGATCGGGACGCCGAGCTCGAACAGCGCGGGGTCGACCTGCGGGGCGCCGGGTGCGTAGACCGACTGCGGACCGCCGGAGCAGATGACCGCCTTCGGCCGGCGGGCGCGGATCTGCTCGGTGGCGCGCGAGTGCGGAACGACCTCTGAGTAGCACCGCGCCTCGCGCACCCGGCGGGCGATGAGCTGGGCGTACTGCGCCCCGAAGTCCACGACGAGCACCAGATCGTGCTCGGGCTCCGTGATGGTCATGGGCCCTCCGCCGAACGGAACGCTGGTGCATTGCCGCTGCTGGGGCAACGGGTTTGCACCATCGTGGGTCGTCCGACCGCCACGGTCACTGGACGACGACCTCGACCCGCTGAAACTCCTTTAGCTCGGTGTAGCCGGTGGTCGCCATCGAGCGGCGCAGCGCGCCGACGAGGTTCATCGTGCCGTCGGCGGTGCCGGACGGTCCGAAGAGGATCTCCTCGAGGGTCCCGACGGTAGGGAACTCGACCCGCTCCCCGCGGGGCAGGTCTGCGTGCCACGCCTCGGCGCCCCAGTGGAAGCCGCGCCCGGGCGCCTCCTGCGCCCGGGCGAACGGCGAGCCGACCATCAGCGCGTCGGCGCCGCAGGCGATCGCCTTGGCCACGTCTCCACTGCGTCCGACCGACCCGTCTGCGATGACGTGTACGTAGCGGCCGCCGGACTCGTCGAGGTAGTCGCGCCGGGCCGCCGCAACGTCCGCGACAGCAGTCGCCATCGGCACCGCCACACCCAGGACCGACCTGGTGGTGTGGGCCGCACCGCCGCCGAACCCGACGAGCACACCGGCGGCGCCGGTGCGCATCAGGTGCAACGCCGCCTGGTGCGTGGCGCAGCCACCGACGATCACCGGCACGTCCAGCTCGTAGATGAACTCCTTGAGGTTGAGCGGCTCGAGGTTGCTCGAGACGTGCTCGGCCGAAACCGTCGTACCGCGGATGACGAACAGGTCCACACCGGCCTTGACCACGGTGTCGGCAAGCTGGCGGGTGCGCTGTGGCGACAGCGCACCGGCCACCGTGACTCCGGCGTCACGCATCTGCGCGAGCCGGTCGCGCACCAGCTCGGGTCGCACCGGCTCGGCGTACATCTGCTGCAGCTTCCGGGTCGCACCCGGGCCTCGGAGCCCGGCCACCTCGTCGAGCATGGGCACGGGGTCGTCGTAGCGGGTCCACAGGCCCTCCAGGTCGAGGACGCCGAGCCCGCCCAGCTTGCCCAGCGCGATGGCGGTGGCGGGCGACATCACCGAGTCCATCGGCGCGGCCACCACCGGGATCTCGAAGCGGTAGGCGTCGATCTGCCACGCAACCGACACCTCCTCGGGGTCGCGGGTGCGCCGGCTCGGGACGATCGCTATGTCGTCGAAGGAGTACGCCCGGCGACCATGCTTGGCGCGCCCGATCTCGGTGTCGGCCACGGCAGCCAGCCTATCGGCGGGTCAGTCAGGCGGGAGCGACTAGTAAAGCCTGCTTGACTAGTAAAGCCTGCTTGACACGGTGCTCGGTGTTCCTTAATCTGTGCGTGACAAGTTCGCTTTACACCACCCCGTGCCCGACAGGAGCCCCATGAACACGTCCCTGCGCCCGAGTGCAACGACCCTGCTGGTCGTCGGGATAGCCGCTGCCCTCGCCCTGTTCCTGACCAGCGACCTCGAGCCGACCCAGCGCGCGGCCACCCTGGGCGGGCTGATCGCCGTGCTCGCCGCCGTCTGGTCACCCACCCGATACCGCCGCTGCCGCGGCGACGGCTGAGATCAGCCGCCAGTGCGCAACGACCTGCGGACCCTGCGTACGGGGCTGGGGTTGTCGCAGGCCGACGTCAGCGCGGCAATGGGGGTCTCGCGACAGACGATCAACGCGCTCGAGACTGGGCGGTACCAGCCGTCGCTGCCGTTGGCGATGAAGCTCGCCAATTACTTCGCCAGCACCGTCGAGGGCGTCTTCCACCTGGAGGAGGAGGAGGAGGAGGAGGATTGATGACCGGCAATCGCAGCCGGCGGGCGGCGTCCGCCGCGGCGCTCGGCGCCGTCGGCCTCGCGGCGGCAGCGGCCCTCGCGGCCTCCGGCGCGCTTGTGATCGCTGTTGCCGTCGCGGTGGTCGCGGGGGTCACCGGCATCGCCACGTACTACTGGTCGGCGACGGGGGGTGACACCGCGGCTGTGCTCGGCGGGGTCGGCGACGAGCGGCAACGGGCGATGGATTTGCACGCGACCGCGGTGGCCGGCCTCGCGATGGCCGCTTACTGCGTGGTCCGGGCGCTGGTAGCCATCGCACATGGGGGCGACAACCCCTGGGCGGTCGTCTGTCTCGTCGGTGCTCTCGCGTACGCCGCCTCGTTCGCCACCGCTCGCTTCCGCAGCTGATTTTCTCCGCACCCCCATCGGGCCTCGCGGTTTGACTCGAGCACACCGCTTGGGAGTGCGTCAGTGCGCGCTCCACTGTCAGCGGGCAGAGTAGTTCGGCGCCTCGGAGGTCATCTGGACGTCGTGGGGGTGCGACTCCTTCAAACTGGCCTGGGTGATCCGCACGAACCGGCCGCGCTCGCGCAGCTCGGGGACGGTGCGCGCGCCGACGTAAAACATCGACTGGCGCAGCCCGCCGGCCAGCTGGTGCGCGACCGCCGCGAGTGACCCTCGGTAGGCTACGCGGCCCTCGATGCCCTCCGGCACCAGCTGGTTGTCCGCCTCGACCTCGGCCTGGAAGTAGCGGTCCCTGGAGTACGACTTAGCGCCCCGCGAAGACATCGCGCCCAGCGACCCCATGCCGCGGTAGGACTTGTACTGCTTGCCGTTGATGAACACCAGGTCACCCGGGCTCTCGTCGCAACCGGCGAGCAACGACCCGAGCATGACCGTGTCGGCACCAGCGACCAGCGCCTTCGCGATGTCACCGGAGTGCAGCAGCCCACCATCGGCGATCAACGGCACACCGGCCGGTCGGCACGCCCGAGCCGCCGCCTGGATGGCCGTCACCTGCGGCACGCCCACGCCCGTGACCACCCTGGTGGTGCAGATCGAGCCCGGGCCGAACCCGACCTTGACCGCGTCCGCGCCGGCGTCGACGAGGGCCTGCGCGCCCTCGCGGGTCGCGACGTTGCCGCCGACGACCTGCACGTGCCGGGTGGCGGGGTCGGCCTTGAGCCGGCGCACCATGTCGAGCAGCAGCCGGACGTGGCCGTGCGCGGTGTCGGCGACGAGCACGTCGACACCTGCGTCGACCAAGGTCGTCGCCCGCACCCATGCGTCACCGAAGTAGCCCACAGCGGCGCCGACCATCAACCGGCCGTGGCCATCGTTGGACGTCTGCGGGTACTGCTCGGACTTCACGAAGTCCTTGACCGTGATCAGGCCGGCCAGCCGACCCTGGCCGTCGACCAACGGCAGCCGCTCGCGCTTGTGCCGGCGGAGCAGCACGGTGGCGTCCTCGCGGCTGATGCCGACAGGTGCGGTGATCAGCGGCATCGCAGTCATCACGTCACCTACCAGGCGCGCCCCCCATTCGGCCACCGGGACGAAGCGCAGGTCGCGGTTGGTGATGATGCCCAGCAGCGTCTGGTCGTCGTCGATGACTGGCAGCCCAGACACCCGGTACTGGCCGCAGACCTCGTCCAGCTCCTCCAGCGTCGCCTTCGGGTGAATCGTCACCGGGTTGCTGATCCGCCCGGTCTGCGTCCGCTTCACCAGGTCGACCTGGTACGCCTGGTCCTCGACCGACAGATTGCGATGCAGCACCCCCAGACCGCCCTGGCGGGCCATGGCGATCGCCATCCGAGCCTCGGTCACGGTGTCCATCGCCGCCGAGACCAGTGGGACCTGTACGTCGATCTCGCGGGTCAGGCGCGTGCCGGTGTCCACCTCGCCCGGCACCAGGTCGCTCTCACCGGGCAGCAGCAGCACGTCGTCGAACGTGAGAGCGAGGGGAGGGAAGTCGTCACCGGCCGGCGAGTCGGGCATGGGTGCATCGTATCGAGGCGTGCGGGCAGGATGACGGCATGAACCCGGCTGCCGACCTCGACATCGCCCGCGTACGCGCCGCCTTCCCGGCATTGGCCGACGGCGTGGCGTACTTCGACGGGCCAGGCGGTTCTCAGGTGCCGGCCGTGGTCGGCCGGGCGATCGCGGACACGATCAGCGCGGGCATCGCCAACCGTGGCTCGGTCACCGCCGCGGAGCGTCGCGCGGACGTGGCGGTGGTCGACGCCCGGCGCGCGATGGCCGACCTGCTCGGTTGCGACGCCGGCGGCGTCGTCTTCGGCCGGTCGATGACCCAGCTGACCTACGACCTGGCCCGCACGCTGGCCCTGCAGTGGGGTCCGGGCGACGAAGTCGTCGTGACCCGACTCGACCACGACGCCGACATCCGCCCGTGGGTGCAGGCCGCGGACCGGGCCGGCGCGACCGTCCGGTGGGCAGATTTCGACAAGGACACCGGCGAGCTGCCGGCCGACGCCGTGACCTCCTTGCTCTCGCAACGCACCCGGCTCGTCGCGGTCACGGCGGCGTCCAACCTCTTGGGCACCCGGCCCGACGTCCGCGTCATAGCCGACGCGGCGCACGCGGCCGGGGCCCTCATGCACGTCGACGGTGTGCACCTCACGCCGCACGCGCCGGTCGATGTGCCCGCTCTCGGCGCCGACTTCTACACCTGCTCTCCGTACAAGTTCCTCGGCCCGCACCACGGAGTGCTGGTCGCCGATCCGCGGCTGCTGGAGACCTTGCACCCGGACAAGCTGCTCCCGCAGACTGACAACGTCCCCGAGCGCTTCGAGCTGGGCACCCTGCCGTATGAGCTGCTCGCCGGCACCACCGCCACCGTCGAGTTCATCGCCGACCTGGCGCCGTCCGGGGACTCCGGCGTGGACCGGCGATCACGGGTGCTTGCGGCCATGGTCGCGATCGAGCGGCACGAGGAGCGGCTGTTCGCCCGGCTGCTCGGTGGGCTGAGCGGGCTCGACGGGGTGACCCTGCACGGTCGGCCGGCGCACGGCACACCGACCGCCCTGTTCTCGGTGCGCGGGCGTTCGCCCGACGATGTGTTCGAGCGGCTCGCCGAGCGGGGGGTCAACGCCCCGTCCGGCAGCTTCTACGCGATCGAGGCCGCGCGGTGGATGGGCCTCGGTGACGAGGGGGCGGTCCGCGCCGGGCTGGCGCCCTACACCAACGACGATGACGTCGACCGGCTCCTCGACGGGGTCGCGGGCATCACCGGGTGACGCCACCCTCGGCGTGAGCTGTCCTCCGGCACGCGGGGTGGTGGATTCACGGGTCGTGGCCTAGGTTCGCTGAGCAATCAGCCCGACTCGATGGCGAGGCTCGCGTGGACGTACCTGCAGGTGCGCCCGACGGTGTGCCCGACGGTGTGACGGTCACCGTCGACCGCGAGCAGCTCGACGACCCCGACCTGCTCGACCGGGTGCTGAGCCGCCCGGCGCTGGAGCTGGTCGCCGACCTGCACCGCACCTTCCAGCCCCGCCGCCAGCAACTGCTGGCCGAGCGGGTCGAGCGGGCCGCCGAGCTGGAGGCGGGCAAGAGCCTGTGCTTCCTCGACGAGACCCGCGAGATTCGCGAGGACGACAGCTGGCGGGTAGCCGAGCCGGCCCCGGGCCTCGAGGACCGTCGGGTCGAGATCACCGGCCCCACCGACGCCAGGATGGCGATCAACGCGCTCAACTCCGGCGCGAAGGGGTGGTTGGCCGACTTCGAGGACGCCAACTCGCCCGTCTTCACCAACATGCTCGCCGGGCAGGCCAACCTGCGGGACTCCATCGACAGATCACTGACGTTCGCCGTCCCGGACGGCAAGCAGTACGCGCTGGGCGACGGCGACCTAGCGGTCCCGCTGGTCCGCCCGCGGGGCTGGCACCTACCGGAGAAGCACGTGCTCGTCGACGGGGAGCCGGTCAGCGGCGGGCTGTTCGACTTCGCGCTGTACCTGTTCCACTCCGGGCAGGCCCAGATCGACGCCGGCCTCGGCCCGTACTACTACCTGCCCAAGATGCAGAGCCACCTCGAGGCTCGACTCTGGAACGACGTGTTCGTGCACGCCCAGGAGGCGGTCGGCATCCCCCGCGGCACCGTGCGAGCAACGGTCCTGATCGAGACCTTTCCCGCAGCGTTCTGCATGGACGAGATCCTGTACGAGCTGCGCGAGCACTCGTCCGGGCTCAACGCCGGCCGGTGGGACTACCTGTTCAGCGTGATCAAGACGTTCCGCAGCCGCGGTCGCGACTTCCTGCTCCCGGACCGCAACCAGGTCACGATGACCGCACCGTTCATGCGGGCATACACCGAGCTGCTGGTGCGCACCTGCCACAAGCGGGGTGCGCACGCGATCGGCGGGATGGCGGCGTTCATCCCGAGCCGCAAGGACGCCGAGGCCAATGAGAAGGCGGTCGCCAAGGTGCGCGAGGACAAGTCGCGGGAGGCCGCGGACGGATTCGACGGGTCCTGGGTCGCGCATCCCGACCTGGTGTCGGTGTGCCGCGAGGTGTTCGACGAGGTTCTCGGGGACAGGCCGAACCAGCGGGAGCGGCTGCGCGAGGACGTGTCGGTGAGTGCCGACGACCTGCTCGACGTCGCCTCGACGCCGGGAACGATGACCGAGGAGGGCCTGCGCAACAACGTGAGCGTTGGGTTGCAGTACCTGTCGGCCTGGCTGCGTGGCAACGGCGCGGTCGGGATCTTCGGCCTGATGGAGGACGCGGCGACCGCCGAGATCTCCCGCTCCCAGGTGTGGCAGTGGATCAAGCTCGGTGTCGAGCTCGAGGACGGCCCGACCGTCACCCGCGAGCTCGTCGACAAGGTCATCGACGAGGAGCTGGCCAAGATCCGCGAGGCCGTCGGCGACGAGGTGTACGAGGCGGGGCGGATGGACGACGCCACCGAGATCTACCGGCAG
>Ga0136620_10000797_pt1 | contig 14437 bp, 14 predicted proteins | sample AntDrymUQ4162106_2_FD_104806 | JGI IMG/M metagenome (GOLD analysis project Ga0136620, IMG submission 104806) | Polar desert sand microbial communities from Dry Valleys, Antarctica - metaG UQ416 (21.06) | ecosystem: Environmental > Terrestrial > Soil > Desert | place: Antarctica: Dry Valley... | reverse complement strand
GTGATCGCCGTGTCGTTGCCGATCACCTGCGCCGCGACCTGGAGCACGACCTCGGGGAGCACCGGGTTGACCTTGCCCGGCATGATCGAGGAGCCCTTCTGCAGCTCGGGGAGCAGCAGCTCCCCGATGCCCGCGCGCGGGCCGGAGCCCATCAGCGCGATGTCGCTGGCGATCTTGGTCAGCGAGACGGCGACCACCTTCAACGCGCCCGAGAGCTCGACGAGCGCGTCGCGGTTGCCCTGCGCCTCGAACGGGTCCTCGGGCGCGCGCGCCTCGAGCCCCAGCTCGGCGGCGAGCCGCTCGCGCACCTTGGCCGCGAACTCGGGGTGCGTGTTCAGGCCCGTGCCCGTCGCGGTTCCACCGAGCGGGATCTGCGCGACCTGGGGCAGTGCGCCGGCGACGCGCCGGCCGCCCAGCCGGACCTGCGCCGCGTAGCCGGCGAACTCCTGGCCGAGCGTTACCGGAACGGCGTCCATCAGGTGGGTGCGGCCGGCCTTGACGATGTCTTCGAACGCGTCCGCCTTGATGGCCAGCGAGCGCTCGAGGCGCTCGAGTGCCGGCAGCAGTCGGTGCGTCGCCTCGTCGAGCGCGGCCAGGTGGACCGCGGACGGGAAGACGTCGTTGGAGGACTGGCCCATGTTGACGTGGTCGTTGGGGTGCGCGCCCTCGCCGGCGAGCGTCGCGATCACCTCGTTGGCGTTCATGTTCGTCGAGGTGCCCGAGCCGGTCTGGAAGACGTCGATCGGGAACTGGTCGTCGTGCTCGCCGCGGGCGATCTCCTCGGCGGCCGCGGCGATCCGCTCGGCCAGCGCCGCGTCCAGCAGCCCGAGGTCCGCGTTGGCGCGGGCGGCCGCCGCCTTGATGGCGCCCAGGCAGCGCACGACGGCCACGGGCACGCGCTCTCCCGACACCGGGAAGTTCGCGACGGCCTTGGCGGTCTCCCCGCCCCACAACTGCTCGCTGGGATCCTGCACGCTCATCGTCATCCGCCTCCGGGTGGCTCGGCTCGGTGTCCCACGCTAGCGGGCCGCCGGCGCTCAGAGGCAGAAGGCAGCCAGCTCGCGCGCCAGGCCGACCGGGTCGTCGTACGCCATCAGAAACCCGGTTCCGGGGAGCACGCGCAAGATCGCGTCGGGCAGCAGGTCGAGCGCCTCCTCGGCGATCGCCAGCGGATGCGAGAGGTCCTCGTCGGCCCACAGCAGCAACGCCGGCATCTCCACCAGCCGATAGGCGTCCAGCAGCTCCGGCTGCTCGCGCGGCCAGCGCCGCACCGCCTTGCTCCATGCCCGCGCGCGGTTCGGGTTGCCGCCGAGGTAGCGCGTCGAGTGGCGCACGAGATCGCGCGCGGCCGGATTGCCGCGGGCCGACAGCGCCGCGCCCTTGTCGGGGCGGAAGGCGAGCCGCGCGGCATGCGAGGCGGCGCGGTCCAGGCCGGGGAGCGCCGCGGCGCGCGCCGCGGCCCTCACGGTGCGCTCGGAGCGCAGCGGCGGGCGGTGCAGCGACGACGACATCAGCACCATGCGCGCGGGCGTGAGCCGGCGTGACAGCACGGCGCGCAGCAGCAGCTGCGCGCCGGTCTCGTGGCCGCCCACCAGGGGGCGCGGACCGCACGTGTCGCGCACGAACCCGACCATCACCTCGGCCAGCCAGTCGGGCGTGTAGGGGTGTCGCGGGCGGTCCTCGGAGTCCCCGTGCAGCGGCAGGTCCGGCAGCACGAGGCGGAAGCGGTCGGCCAGCTCCTCGACCAGCGGCTCCCACTCGCGATGTGACAGGCCCGCGGAGTGCAGCAGCGCGAGCGGCGGGCCCGCGCCGGCTTCGCGATAGGCGATCCGCGCGCCGTCGTGGTGGTGATACAGGCGTAGCTTCATGGGCGGCCGATCGCGCGCCGATCGAGCGGCTTCACGGCCTGCCGATCGCGCGGTGGTGTCGGTGATGGCGGCAGGTGCGGCTTCACGGCCGGCCGATCGTAGAGTCAGACGGCGTGTTCCGGCGCTCGCCCCACGACCGCGAGATCCTGCGGCTCGCGTTCCCCGCGCTCGGGGCGCTGGCGGCCGAGCCGCTCTACCTGCTCGTGGACACCGCGATCGTCGGGCACCTCGGCACGCCGCAGCTCGCCTCGCTCGCGATCGCGGCGACGCTGCTCGCGACCGCCTTCACGATCTTCAACTTCCTCACCTACGGGACGACGGCGCAGGTCGCGCGCCTTCACGGAGCCGGCCGGGCGGAGGAGGCGGCGCGGCTCGGCGCGCAGGCGCAGTGGCTCGCGCTGCTGATCGGCGCGGCGCTGCTCGTGGCGGTGGCCGCGCTCGCGCGCCCGCTCGTGGTGCTCATGGGCGGCGAGGGCGAGGTCGCCGACGGCGCGACGACCTACCTGCGCATCGCCGCGCTCGGCGCACCCGCGTTCATGCTCGCCAGTGCCGGCCAGGGATACCTGCGCGGGATCGGCGACCTCAGGACGCCGCTGGTGATCCTCGTCGTCGCCCACCTGGTGAACGTGGTGCTCGAGCTGCTCTTCGTCTACGGGTTCGGCTGGGGCCTGGCCGGGTCCGCGTGGGGGACCGTGATCGCCCAGCTCGGCATGGGCGGCGCCTTCCTGGCGGTGCAGCTGCGGGCGGGCTGGCAGCGGCCCGTGCCCGGGCGCATGCGCGCGCTGATGCGCGTCGGGTCGGAGATCGCCGTGCGCACCACGGCGCTGCTGGCGGCGTTCCTCGTCGCCTCAGCAGTGCTCGCGCGCGTAGGCCCCGCGACTCTCGGCGCGCACCAGATCGCATTCCAGCTGTTCATCTTCCTGGCGCTCGTGCTCGATGCGCTGGCGATCGCGGCCCAGGTGATGGTGGGCCGCATGCTCGGCGCGGGCGACGCCGTCGCCGCGCGTACGGCGGCGGGCCGGATGATCGCGTGGTCGAGTGTCCTCGGCGCCGCGTTCGGGATCCTGCTGCTCGCGCTCGGCGATGCCATCCCGCGGCTGTTCACCGGCGACGGCGCGGTCGTCGGGCAGGCGCGCGAGATCTGGTGGCTGTTCGCGGCGATGATGCCGCTCAACGGAGCGGTCTTCGCGCTGGACGGGATCCTGATCGGCGCCGGTGACACGCGCTTCCTGATGTGGGGCACGCTCGCGGCGTCGGCCGTCTACGTGCCCGTCGCGGTGCTCGCGCTGGTCAACGACTGGGGCATCTTCGGCATCTGGTGCGGACTTGCGGGCCTGATCGTCGTGCGGCTGGTGACCTGCGGCGCCCGCTTCGCCGGCGACCGCTGGGCGCGCACGGGCCTCTCGGCAACCTGAACCGGCGACCAGAGGGGCGAACCGCGGATGCCGTCCGGATGACCGGCGGGGCTACCTTGTGTGCGCATGCGCCGCCTCGTTCCCTTGTGCCTGACGTTCCTCGTGCTTCTGGCGGCCCCGGCCGCGCTCGCGCAGGAGGGGACGAACCCGTTCGGCCCGCTGCCGCAGGCTGCGCCGGCCGAGACGCCGCCGCCTGAGCTGCCACCTTCGGTCGAGGCCCAGCAGGAGACGGATCGGACGCTGCTGTTCGTCATCGGCGGAGCGCTGCTCGTGCTCTTCGTGATCATCGCGCGCGTGATCACGCGCGATGCGCGCCACACGCTGCACGAGGCGGGCCGCGACGTGACGCCGAAACTGCGTGAGCAGGGACCGCACCGCCACGCGCGCGAGTCCAAGGAGAAGGCGCGCGCGCGGACCAAGGCACAGCGCCGCGCCCGGCGCTCGAACCGCTAGGGCGCTCCATCGGCCCGGTCCCGACCGGGCTCAGCTCTGCGGGGAAACCACCCCCGCGCGCACCCGCAGCACCGCACGCTCACGTGGCAGCGAGTCGAGCGGGCGCTCGAAGCCGTTGAAGGTCGCGCGCCCTCGGTAGTCGGCGAAGCGGGCGAGCGCGGCACCGTCGGCGAAGACGAACACCTGTCCGGTGCTGCCATACGGCAGATCGCCCATGTAGGGGCTGCCGAGCTCCTCCGAGACCGCCTCGCGCGCGGTCCCCGGGGCGACCACGAGCACACGGTCCCAGCGAAAGTCGGCCAGCCGGCGCAGGTCGACCGCGCCGCCTTCGCCCTCCCCGATCGCGCGGGTCAGCTCCAGTGCGAGCAGGTTGTCGACAGCGACGCGATCCTCGTCGCGCGTCGCGAACACGACCAGCGCGAGCACCGCGAACGCGACCACCAGCGACACGCCGACCGCGATCAGGGCGCGTGCCATCGGCCCAAGGCTAGTCCCCGCCTAGAATCCCGACGCTCCATGAGCCCTGTGCACGAGCCCCTGCCTCCGAACGTCTCCTTCCCGGCCCTGGAGGAGCAGGTGCTCGCCCGCTGGCGCGAGCGCGACATCTTCAAGGCGTCGCTGCGCAACCGCGAAGGGGCGCCGCCGTTCGTGTTCTACGAGGGCCCGCCGACCGCCAACGGATACCCGGGCTCGCACCACGTGCTCGCACGCGTCTTCAAAGACGTCTTCCCGCGCTACAAGACGATGACCGGGCACTACGTCGAGCGCAAGGCCGGCTGGGACACGCACGGGTTGCCGGTCGAGATCGCCGTGGAGCAGAAGCTCGGTTTTAGATCCAAGGACGACATCGAGCGCTACGGCATCGCGGAGTTCAACCGCCAATGCCGCGAGGCCGTGCTCGAGCACCTCGCCGACTGGCGCGCGCTGACCGAGCGGATCGGCTACTGGGTCGACATGGACGACGCCTACTACACGCTCGAGCCGAGCTACATCGAGTCGGTCTGGTGGGCGCTGAAGACGATGTGGGACCGCGACCTGCTCTACGAGGGTCACAAGGTCGTCCCCTACTGCGCGCGCTGCGGCACGGCGCTGTCGTCCCACGAGGTCGCCCAGGGCTACAAGGACGTCGAGGATCCGTCGGTCTACGTGCGGTTCCCGGTGACCCGTCCGGCGGGCGCGCTGCGCGCCGGCGATGTGCTGCTCGCGTGGACGACGACGCCCTGGACGCTCGCCTCCCACGCGGCGCTCGCGGTCGATCCGGAGCTGACATACGTGCGCACCGCGGACGGCGAGGTGCTGGCCGAGGCGCTCGCGCAGCGCGTGCTGGGCGAGGCGGTGGAGGTCACGGACCGGTTCAGCGGCAGCGAGCTGCTCGGCGCGGGCTACGAGCCGCCGTTCCCGTTCATCCCGACCGAGGCCTTCGGGCCGAAGGGCCACACGGTGCTGCCTGCCGACTTCGTCTCCGCCGACGACGGCACCGGGATCGTGCACACCTCGATCGCTTTCGGCGAGGACGACTTCCGGCTCGGCGCCGAGCAGGGCATCGAGGTCATCAACCCGGTGCGGCTGGACGGCACCTACGACGAGCGCATCGGCCCGTACGCGGGGCGCTGGGTCAAGGACGCCGACGCCGACCTGGTCGAGGATCTGCGCGCGCGCGGGCGGCTGCTGCGGGCGGAGACGCTCCTGCACGCCTACCCGCACTGCTGGCGCTGCGGCACGCCGCTGATCTACTACGCCAAGCCCTCCTGGTACATCCGCACCTCGCAGCTCCGCGACCGCCTGCTCGCCGCGAACGAGACGGTCACCTGGCATCCGCCGCACATCAAGCACGGGCGCTTCGGCAAGTGGCTCGAGAACAACGTCGACTGGGCGATCTCGCGCGAGCGCTATTGGGGCACGCCGCTGCCGGTATGGCGCTGCGAGAACGGCCACGCGGAATGCCTCGGCTCGCTGGCCGCCGTCCAGGAGCGCTCGGGCCGCGAGCTGCCCGACCCGCACAGGCCCTACGTCGACGAGCACACGTGGCCGTGCGAGCAGTGCGACGGCGAGATGCGCCGCGTGCTCGAGGTGATCGACGTCTGGTTCGACTCCGGGTCGATGCCGTTCGCCCAGCGCCACGCCCCGTTCGAGAACGAGGAGCAGTTCCGCTCGAACTTCCCGGCCGATTACATCTGCGAGGCGATCGATCAGACGCGCGGCTGGTTCTACTCGCTGATCGCGATCTCGACGCTGCTGTTCGACGAGGCGCCCTACCGCACGGTGCTCTGCCTCGGGCACATCGCCGACCCGCAGGGCAAGAAGATGTCGAAGTCGCTGGGGAACATCGTCGTGCCGTGGGAGGTGATCCAGCGCCACGGCGCCGACGCCTTCCGCTGGTACTACCTGACGTCGAAACAGCCCTGGGACGGCTACCTGTTCTCTACCGAGACGGTCGGCGAGTCCGTGCGCCAGTTCCTGCTGCAGCTCTGGAACACGTACGGCTTCTACGTGCTCTACGCGAACGCCAACGGCGTCGCGGAGCCGGGCGAGCCGGCGACGGAGCTCGACCGCTGGGCGATCTCGCGCCTGAGCGCGACGATCGCCGAGGTCCGCGACCGCATGGAGGACTACGACGCGACGCGCGCCGGCCACGCGATCGCAGCGTTCGTCGATGAGCTTTCGAACTGGTACGTGCGCCGCTCGCGCAGGCGCTTCTGGGACGGTGACGCTGCCGCATTCGGAACGTTGCGCACCTGCCTGGTGGAGCTGACGAAGCTGCTCGCCCCGTTCTGCCCGTTCGTCGCCGATGCGATCTTCGAGAACCTCGACGCCGGCGCGCCCAGCGTCCACCTGTGCGACTTCCCGCAGGCCGGTGAGCGCGACCTCGGGCTCGAGACGGCGATGGCGGTCGCGCGCGAGACGGTCCGGCTCGGGCTGGCGGCGCGCGGGCACGGCAAGCTCAAGGTGCGCCAGCCGCTGCGCGCGGCGGTCGTGGTCGCCGCCGGCGAAGAGCGCACCGCGATCGAGCGCCTCGCGGCGACCGTGCGCGAGGAGCTCAACGTCAAGGAGCTGCGCTTCGTCGCCGAGGCCGGTGAGCTCGGCTCCTACGAGGTGAAGCCGAACTACCGCTCGCTCGGCCCGCGCTTCGGCAAGCAGATGCCTCAGGCGGCGGCGGCCGTCGCGGCGCTCGATCCTGCCCACGTCGCGGCGGCGCTACGCGACGGCGGGCGCGTTGCCATCAGCGTCGACGGGCACGATCACGAGCTCGGCCGCGAGGACCTGACGCTCGCGATGGCGCCGCTCGAGGGCTACCAACTCGAGCGCGAGGGCTCACACGCCGTCGCGCTCGACCTCGCGCTCGACGACGAGCTGCGGCGCGAGGGCCTCGCGCGCGAGGTCGTGCACGCGGTGCAGAACGCGCGCCGCACGGCGGGGCTGCAGGTCGAGGACCGGATCGAGCTGGCGCTGGGCGGCGACGCGGAGCTGCTCGCCGCTGCCCGCGACCACGAGCGCTACCTCGTCCAGGAGACGCTCGCGCTGAGCGTCGACTACGAGGCCGCCTCCGGGATGGAGGCGGCGATCGACGGCCGCACGCTCACGGTCGCGGTGCGTCGAGCCGCCGGCCGCTCAACCTGATCGGGGACCGTCCCCCACGGAGCGCTGTCAAAAGGATTTCGCCTGCCAGGCGGGTCGCTCGTTCCGCGCCCGCCCTCGGCGACGTCCGTCACCCTGCCAGCGCGGGCTCGATCTCGGCCTCGAGGCGCTTCTTGGGCATCGCGCCCTGGATGCGCTTCGCGACCTGGCCGTTGCGGAAGAGCAGCAACGTGGGGATCGCCATGATCTGGTACTCGGACGCGGTCTGGATGTTCTCGTCCGTATTGAGCTTGACGACCTTGAGCTCAGGCCGCTCGCCCGCGATCTCCTCGACGATCGGCGCCACCATGCGGCACGGGCCGCACCACGGGGCCCAGAAGTCGACCAGCACCGGTTGGTCGGCCTCTATGACCTCGGCTTGGAAGTTGATGTCGGTGACCTCGTTCACGCCGGCCATGTCGCTCCTTGTCGCCTCGTCGTTACTTCAGAAAGTATAGTACGTGCGGCGTCACCCACACCTCGATCGCGGCTGACGCCACGATCACTGGTACCGCGATCGCGCTCGTCACGAACGTCGCAGCGAGCAGCTCGTGCCATGCGCCGCGCCGGCTGGCAAGGATCCAGGCGGCGAGCGGCAGGAACAGCGCGCACAGCTCGGGCAGCGCGTGCGGCAGCAGCCCGATCAGCAACAGCGCCGGTGAAATGCCACGGTCGGCGGCTTTTTCGGCAGCGTCGATGCCGAGCGCGTATGCCTGTGTGCTGAGCGAGAACAGCGTCGCGGCGGCAACGAACGCGATCGTCAGCTTGCCCGCCCGGTCGTGCATGCGCTGCCACCAGCCGCTGTAGCCCGCGGCGGCGATCGGCAGCGACGAGCCGGCCATGAAGCCCGCGACGCAGGCCATCGCGTGCAGCGCCAGCACGAGCGAGTTGCGGTAGAGGATGAAGAAGAAGTCGTCCCACGCTCCCACCCGGCCGACCCCGATCAGCAGCCAGCCCGGCTCGCCCGGCATGCTGAGCGACGCCACGATCCAGGTCGCGATCAGCAGCGCCATCGCCACTGCAAGGCTGCCGGCCGCCCACGGCGCGACCGTCGCCAGCGGCCGTCGGTGCCAGCTGCGCAGCGCGGCGCGGGTGTCGGCCCAGCCACGGACGACGGCGAGTTGCTCGGACTTCATCGCAGACCGTGGATCGGCAGCGGGGCGCGTAGGCTAGAGCGGGTGACGAACGCCCAGATCGCCGCGGCCTTCGACGAGCTCGCCGACCTGTACGAGCTTGACGGCGCCGTGCAGTACCGCGTGCTCGCCTACCGAACCGCCGCGCGGACGGTGCGCGAGGCCTCCGTCTCCGTCGCGCAGCTCGTGCGCGACGGCCGCGTCACGGAGCTGGCGGGCATCGGCAAGACGCTCGAGACCAAGCTCGAGACGCTGATCGAGACCGGCGACACGACCCAGGCGCAGAAGCTGCGCGCGCAGTTCCCGAGCGGCGTGATCGCGATGATGCACCTGCCCGGCTTCGGGCCCAAGCGCGCGCGCCGGCTCTACGACGAGCTCGGCATCGACTCGCTCGAGGCGCTGCGCGCAGCCGCCGAGCAGGAGAAGCTTCGCGGCCTGCGCGGCTTCGGCGCGAAGGTCGAGGAGAAGCTGCTCGAGCAGCTCGCGGACGGCTACGACGGCCGTCCGGCGCCGCGCGTGCTGCTCTCGCGCGCCGTGCCGATCGCCGAGCAGGTGGTGGATGCGCTGCGCGGGGTGCCCGGCGCCGAGCGCGTCGAGGTCGCCGGTTCGCTGCGCCGCCAGGCCGACTCCGTCAAGGACCTCGACGTGATCGCGACCGCCGCCGACCCCGCGGCGCTCGTGCGCGCACTGACGAAGCTGCCGATCGTGGAGTCGGTCGACTCCTCCGGCGACGCCGGCGGCCGCGTGACGACGCACTCGGGCATGAAGGTCGACCTCAAGGTCGTCGAGCCCGACCAGTTCGGCAACGTGCTCCAGCACTTCACGGGCTCGAAGGATCACAACGTGGCGCTGCGTGAGGCGGCGGTCAAACGCGGGCTGCACGTGTCGGAGTACGGGATCCTCGACGACGCCACGGGCGAGACGCTGCGCTGCGCGACCGAAGAGGAGGTCTACACGAAGCTCGGGCTGGCGTGGATCCCGCCCGAGCTGCGCCAGGGGCGCGGCGAGCTGGCCGCCGCCGCGGCGGGAACGCTGCCCGAGCTCGTGACGCTCGCGGACCTGCGTGGCGACCTGCACTCCCACACGAAGCTGTCGGACGGCAACCAGGACGTCGAGGCGATGGTCGAGGGCGCCCGCGCCCGCGGTTACGAGTACCTCGCGATCACCGACCACTCCGCGTCGCACGGCTTCGGCAACCACGTCGACGCCGACGCGCTGCGCACGCAGATCGAGCGCGTGCGCGCGCTGAACGCGACGCTCGACGACTTCGAGGTGCTGATCGGGACCGAGACGAATGTGCTGACCGACGGCTCGCTCGACTACGACGACGAGCTGCTCGAGCAGCTCGACTGGGTGGTCGCCTCGGTGCACACGTCGTTCGGGATGTCCGAGAAGGAGATGACCGCCCGCATGGTCGCGGCGATCGAGCATCCGCTCGTCGACGTGATCGGGCACCCGACGGGACGCAAGATCGAGACGCGTGCGCCGTACGCGCTCGACATCGAGCGGGTGATCGAGGCCGCCGCGCGCACGCACACCATGCTGGAGATCAACGCGGCGCCCGACCGCCGCGACCTCAACGAGATCCACGCGCGCGCGGCGGCTGCGGCCGGCGTGTTGATCGTGGTCGACTCCGATGCGCACTCCGTCCGCAACCTCGCGCTCATGAGCTACGGGATCGCCACCGCGCGGCGTGCGTGGCTGACGCCGGCGCAGGTCGCCAACACACGCACCTGGGCGCAGCTCGCGCCGCTGCGGAAGCGGAGTCGCGCGACCGCATGAGCGGTACGTTCAGGGCCGGCGTACGGGCCGGGCTGCCGTTTGCGGTCGCCGGCGCGATCGTGGCGACGTCCTTCGGGGTGCTCGCGCGCGACGTGGGGATGCCGGCCTGGGGCGCCGTGCTGATGTCGGCGATCGTCTTCGCCGGCTCGGCGCAGATCGCGGCGCTCACGATCCTCGGCGCGGGCGGCGGGCTGTCATCCGCGCTCGGCGCCGCGGCGCTGATGAACTCGCGCTTCCTGCCGATGGGGATCGCGTTCGCTCCTTCGCTGCCCGGCAACCCGGTCTCACGTGCTGCGCAGGGCCAGGCCGTCGTCGACGTCTCGCTGGTGGTCGCGCAGGACGGTGAAGGCGGCTACGACCGCGGGCTGCTGTTCGGCTCGACCGCGATCCAGTACACGGGATGGGTGGGCGGCACGGCGTTCGGCGCGTTGGCGGGGTCGCTGATCGGCGATCCCGAGACGCTCGGGCTGGACGCGGTCTACCCGGCGTTCTTCCTCGCCCTGATGATCGGCGAGCTGCAGCACGACCGCGCGAAGGGCGTGGCCGCGGCGGGCGCATTGATCGCGCTCGCGCTCGTGCCGTTCACGCCGCCGGGCGTGCCGGTGCTGGCCGCGTCGCTCGCGACGCTGATCGGGCTGATGCGCCGCGGGAGCGATCGCGGGGCGAGTCGTTGAGCGCGGGCACGACGTGGGCGCTGATCGGAGGCTGCGCCCTGATCACGGCCGTGATCAAGGGGGCCGGCCCGTTGGCGCTGGGCGGCCGCGAGCTGCCTTCCTGGTTCTCCTCGATCGTCTCGCTGATGGCGCCTGCGCTGTTCGCGGCGCTCGTGGTCACGCAGGTGCTCGCGAACGGCCGCGACCTGGCCGTCGGCGCGGATACGGCGGGCGTCGCGTGCGCCGGGGTGGCGGCCTGGCGCGGCGCCTCCGTGATCGCTGTCGTGACGGTGGCGGCGGTGACGGCGGCTGCGGTGCGAGCGGTGACGTAGGCGGTGGCCGCGCGGGGCGTCGGCCGTTGCCGTTTGCCGACCCGGGAGCTCGGCGGCCTCACCGAACGCCGCCGCAGCAGCCCCTACCCCGCCATCAACCCCGGCGTGCGGATCAGCCTGATCGGCGCGAACGGCGGCGTCTTGTCGATGTAGAAGCGGAACCCGTCGCGCTCCTCGATGGCCGCCACGGCGCCCTCCTGCCGCCGCCACGCCAGCGCCCAGATGATCGCGAACCCTGCCGCCACCGCCGGTACCTGCGGCACGAAGACGCCCACTCCGGCGGCCCCGATGGTCGAGAACACGAGCGGCCAGAGGCGGTTGAGCAGGGTCAGGCCCGGTCGCAGCTCGGGCAGCGACATCTGCATCCGCGCGTCCGCGAGCAGGCGCGCGATCGGCGGCGAGGCCGCGTTGCGGCGGCCGAGCCAGACCCCGACCAGCGCCGCCACCAGCCACCAGCCGAGCGCGACCTCGATCAGCGTCGGCTCCAGCGCCTCGCGCGCCCGCACGATCGTCAGCGCGCCGAGGAACGTCGCCGACCCGGCGCTGAGCATCACCGTGGCCTTGAGGAAGTCGACGAAGCGCACCGCGCGTTCAGGCCAGCAGGGCCTTGAGCAGCGCGCGCACGCCGTCGGTGCCGTCGACCATCGCGTCCGCCGCCTCCTGCAGCGCCGGCGGGCCCTCGTCGGAGCGCACGCCGACCCGCACGGCCGTGCCGAGCCGACCCATGTCGACCAGCTCGCGCAGGCCGCGGAAGGCGTCGATGTCGGTCATGTCATCGCCGACGTAGATCGCGGCCGCGAGGTCGGTGTCGCGCAGCATCGCGACGATCCCGGCGCCCTTGTCGATCCGGACCGGCGGGCGGACCTCGAGCACCTTGCGTCCCCAATGTGTCTTGTAACCGGCCGCTTCGGCGCGCTCGGCGACCGCGCGGATCGCCTGCTCGGCGCCCTCCTCGTCGGGCACGCCGCGCCAGTGCAGCGCCGCGATCGCCTCCTTGTCCTCCAGCCGCACGCGCAGGCGCTTGAGGTCTTCCCCGTAGGCCTCGTGGATGAAGCCCTGGACACGGCGCGTCCACGCTTGCAGCTCGCGGTCGAGCTCAGGAGCGATCGCCCCGGGGCGCAGGACCTCCGAGCCATGGTTGCCCAGGTAGGCGATCGACCCGAGCGACACGATCCGGCGCGCGTCCGACGCCCGGCGGCCCGAGACGCAGGCGACGGTTCCGTAACGGCGTGCAACCTCGATCAGCGGGCGGCGCGTGGTCTCGGGCATGTGCGCGTCGTCGGGTTGGGCGACGATCGGCGCGAGCACCCCGTCGACGTCGAGCAGCACCGCAGACCGCTCCGGGTCCCGCCGGAGCGGCTCAAGCAGCGCGTCCAGCGTGGCGTCGGCCTCGGTCATCGGCCTAGTATGGCGAGCGACGGCGCGCGTTCTCGCGCCTGGCCAACGGAGAGGACAGCGAGCGCATGACCGAGACCATCACCGGCGACGGCTGGGCCGTCGGCAGCCTGGACGGGTTGGGCGCAGGACCGGGCTTCCGCAAGGTTCGCACGGAGCTCGGGGTGACGGCCTTCGGCGTCAACGCGGTCGTGCTGCCTCCCGGCTACAGCTCGGGGCGCCACCTGCACGAGCGCCAGGAGGAGCTCTACTTCGTGCACGCCGGGACGGTCGAGTTCACGTTCAACGACGGCGAGACCCAGGTGCTCGCGCACGGCGGCCTCGCGCGCGTGGACGCCGCGACGGTTCGATCGTTCCGCAACGTCTCGGATTCCGAGGATGCGGTCTACCTGTGCGTCGGCGGGGCCGGTGGCTATGTCGGCCGCGACGGCAAGCTGCCCGAGGGCGAGACCAAGGCGCGCTAGACGCCGTATCGTTCCGCGCCCATGGATGTGCCGCTGCACTGCTTCGTCGAGATCCCGAAGGGCTCGCGCAACAAGTACGAGTGGGATGAGGCGCTCGGCGGCATCAAGCTCGACCGCTTCCTGTTCTCGTCGGTCGTCTACCCCACCGACTACGGCTTCGTCACCGACACGCTGGGCGAGGACGGCGACCCGCTCGACGCGATGGTGTGCGTCTCCGAGCCGACGTTCTCCGGCTGCCTGATCCCCGTGACCGCGGTCGCCGTCTTCCGCATGACCGACGACAAGGGCCAGGACGACAAGATCCTCTGTGTGCCCCAGGAGGACCCGAACTGGAGCGGCCTGCGTGAGCTCGACGACCTGCCGGGCCAGTTGCGGACCGAGATCGAGCACTTCTTCTCGATCTACAAGCAGCCCGAGGGCAAGGAGGTCGTCGTCGACGGCTGGCACGAGCGCGACGTGGCGCTCAGGATCATCGACGAGAGCCGCGAGCGCTGGCTCCAGGAGCGCTCCTGACGCGGGTGGTCGCGCTGCGCGGCGGCGCGGTGGAATCCGAGCACCGCGTCGCGTGGTGTGCCGTGCGCGCGGACGGGTCGGTCGCCGGCCCGGACCCGGAGCTGCCGGTGTTCGCGCGCTCGGCGGTCAAGCCACTCCAGGCGCTGGGCAGCGTGCGCGCCGGGGTGCTCGAGCGCTTCGGGCTCGGCGAGCGCCACCTGGCGCTGGCGTGCGCTTCGCACGGCGGGACCGAGGCGCATGTCGAGGTGGTCGCCGAGGTGCTCGCCGCCTGCGGCCTCGTCGAAGGAGCGCTCGGCTGCGGCCCGGAGCTGCCGCTGGATCCGCGCGCCGCCGACGGCGTGCGCCCCGGGCGGATCCGCCACAACTGCTCGGGCAAGCACGCCTTCGGCCTCGCCCGCTGCATCGCCGAGGGCTGGCCGCTCGAGGGCTACTTCCGCGGTGGCCACCGGCTGCAGCGGGCGATGCGCGACTGCGTGGTGGAAGCGTGCGCGGTCGCTGCTCCGTCCGAGGAGGCGACCGACGGCTGCGGAATGCGCACGTTCGCGGTCCCGCTGGCAGCGCTGGCACGCGCCTTCGGAGCGCTAGCCGGCGGCGGGCTCGGGCCGTCGGGCGCGCGCTGCGCGGCAGCGATGCGCGCGCATCCCGACCTGGTCGCCTTCGAGGGTGCGATCGACACCGAGCTGATGCGTGCCGAGGAGGGCCTGGTGGCGAAGATCGGTGCCGAGGGTGTGCTGGCGATCGGGCTTGCGGATGGCCGTGCGCTCGCGCTCAAGGTCCGTGACGGCGCGGTGCGCGCGGTCGCACCCGCTGGGGT
>Ga0136620_10000796_pt1 | contig 14437 bp, 9 predicted proteins | sample AntDrymUQ4162106_2_FD_104806 | JGI IMG/M metagenome (GOLD analysis project Ga0136620, IMG submission 104806) | Polar desert sand microbial communities from Dry Valleys, Antarctica - metaG UQ416 (21.06) | ecosystem: Environmental > Terrestrial > Soil > Desert | place: Antarctica: Dry Valley... | reverse complement strand
CCGCCCGATCCGCTCGACCTCTGGCAGACACCGCCGTTCGAGGCAACCGTCGAGGGCGAGTGGCTCGTCGGCCGCGGCATCGCCGACGACAAGGGCCAGCTCTTCCTCCTCCTCAAGGCCGCCGAGCAGCTCGCTTCCGAAAAGGAGCTGCCCGTCAACCTCCGGTTCGCCTGCGACGGCGAGGAGGAGACGGGCGGTGACGCGGTCGTCGACTTCATCGCGGCGGACGAGCGGGGCGCCGATGCCTGCGTGATCTTCGACTCCGACATGGTGGCGCGGGGCCGGCCGGCCTTCAACATCGCCACTCGGGGGCTCTGCTACTTCCACGTGCGCGTGCGCACCGGTGCCCGCGACCTCCATTCGGGGATGTACGGCGGCGCCGCCCTGAACGCACTGCACGCGCTTGGGCTGATGCTCGCGGCGGTGCGGCCCGACGACGGACGCCTGCCCGAGCCGCTGCGTGCCGGCCTCGTCCCGCCGACCGAAGAAGAGCTTCGTGGCTGGTCGTCGCTGCCGGACGGCGCGCACGAGCTGTCGAGCCAGGGCGCGCGCGAGTCGGATGGGCGGGCCGCCGAAGAGTTCTACGTCCGCACGTGGGCCGAGCCGGCCGTGGACGTGAACGGAATCGAGGGCGGGTCGCCTCGGCTCCAGAAGACCGTGCTGCCCGTGGTGGCCGAGGCGAACGTCTCGATCCGGCTCGCGCCGGGCCAGGATCCCAAGCGGATCGCGCCGGAGGTCGAGCGGCTTCTACGGGAGGCGGCGCCGCCCGGCGCGGAGGTTGAGGTCGAGCTCTGGGCGTCGAGCGAGCCAGGCCTCGTCGACCAGGACTCGGCACCGATCCAGCTGGGCCTGGACGCGTTCGAGCGTGCGCTCGGCGCGCGGCCCCTGCTGATCCGCTCCGGTGGGACTCTGCCGATTGTGCCGGCGCTGGCGGCCAAGGGCGTCCCGACGATCCTCACCGGTTTCGCGCTCCCCGACTCCAACATCCACTCGCCGAACGAGCGACTGCTGGTCGACTACGTTCCGCTCGGCGTCGCCGCGGCGCGCCAGCTCTTTCTCGAGCTGGGGAAGCTCGATCGGCCGCGAACCTAGACGCCGCTTGCGGTGCCTAGATTCAGGACGGCGGGCGGCGGCTGCGCTTGCGCTGCCGCGTCAGACGAAGAGCTCCCGTGCCGTGCCGAGCCAGTTGTGCCCGAAGCGTCGCATCTCGCCGATGATCGGCAGCAGCGCCCCGCCTTTGTCGGTCAGCTCGTACTCGACCCGCGGCGGTGATTCCGGGTAGCTCCGGCGGACGACGATGCCCTCCTGCTCGAGGGCACGCAGCCGCTCGGATAGCGTCCGAGGGCTGATCCCCGCGCAGGAGTGCTCCAGCTCCGAGAAGCGCCGAGCCCCTTCCGAAAGGTCGTGGACGAGAAGTGCCGTCCACTTCGCGCCGATGATGTCGGCGCAGGCGGCGACCGAGCAGCACTCGGCGTCGTGGATCGGGTTCATCGTGCGCATCCGCACACAGATTCTAGCGCGGGTCACGCCTCTCGTGGACGCTGTCCCAACAGCCCCGGCCCGAGCGGTCGCTAGTCCCAGGGTGGCGGGTTGTGGATCCACCGACCGCCGACCATCGTCGCGACCACGGCGATCTCGGGCAGCGCTTCGGGAGCGCAGCCGGCCGGGTCGCGGTCGACCACCACCAGGTCGGCGAGGAAGCCCGGCAGCAGCTTCCCGCGACTGCGCTCGTCCCCGGCCAGCCATGCCGGAGCGACGGTCGTCGCTCTGAGCGCTTCCTGCACGGTGACCGCCTGCTCCGGGTGCCAAGCGGGCCGCTCGTCCAGCGTCCGCAGCACACCGGCCGTGATGCCGGCCAGCGGGTCGAGCTCTTCGATCGGAGCGTCCGAGCCGTTCGCCACGAGGGTGCCCGCGTCGAGGAGCGAGCGCCAGGCGTACGAGCGCTCGGTCTTCCCGGCCCACAGACGATCGGCGAGATCGCGATCTGACGGTGCATGGCTGAACTGGACCGAGGCGGCGACGCCGATCGCCGCGAACCGGCTGACGTCCTCGGGCGCGAGCAGCTGCGCGTGCTCGATGCGCTGGCGCAGGCCGCGCGGCTGCCACTCGTCCCGGGTCTGCTCGAAGGCGTCGAGCGCCTCCCGGTTCGCGAGATCGCCGATCGCGTGCACGGCGACCGGGAAGCCTGCCTCCGCCGCCCGCCGAACGATCTCGGCCAGCTCCTCGCCGCTCGTGATCTCGACGCCCGAGCCGTCCAGCATTCGCGCCGTTGCCGACCCGAGCGTCCCGTCCATGAACACCTTCAGGTAGCCGACCCGAAGGAGATCGTCGCCGAGGCGCGAGGACACGCCGAGCTCCGACAGGTGGTCGAGCTGCTGGTGCGGAAGCGACTGCCAGACCCGAAGCGTGAGCGCTTCCTCGCGACGCAGGCGCTGCCAGAAGCGCAGCGCGCCGAGCCAGCCGTCCTTGTCGTGCACCGACGTGACGCCGCGCTCGGCCGCGACCCGCAAGCCGCCCCGCATCGCCTCGATCCACTCGTCGTCGGGAATCTCGATCGTCGTATCGCGGAAGTGCCACGCGGACTCCTCGCGGAGAACTCCGGTCGGCTCACCGTCGGCGTCGACCTCGACCACCCCGCCCGGCACCCGTAGGTCGCCGTTCGCGCTCGCCAGCGCCGGGGAGTTCAGCCAGAGCGAATGTGAGTCGCGCGCGAGCAAGGCCGTCGGGACGTCACCGGTGACCGTGTCGAGCGCCTGACGCGTCGGCTCGACGGGCGGCGACCAGTCGCCGCTCCGCCAACCGCGGCCGCGAAGCCAGCGACCGCTCGGCACCGTTCTCGCTGCCTCGCGCACGCGCACGAGTGCATCTTCGAGCGACGTCGTGCCCTCGAGCCGGACCTCGTTCCGTGCGAGTGCCCAGGTCGGGAAGTGAACGTGGGAGTCGGCGAATCCGGGCAGGACGCAGCGACCTCCGAGGTCGACGCGGTCCGGGGTGGCGAGTGCGGTCTCGTGGGTGCCGACGGCTCCAGCAATTCGACCTCCGGCGATCGCGAGCGCGCGCGCGGTCGGCAGGGAGGGATCCATCGTGCGGATGACGCCGTTCTCGAGAATCACTCGCGCAGCAATCTACTGCCGGCCACGTCCCCCGTCTGGTCGGTCGACGGCTCAAGCCACGCCCTGCGCGCGCCGATGCCGCTTGGGTTGGTCGCAATCGCACAACCGCTTCGACTGACGTCGCTGCTGCGTGGGGGCGTGACCGGTGCACTGATGCTCGCCCCGGTGCTCGCCGCGGCCGGGGTCTTCTGGGTCCAGCGCTCGCCGGTGGATCCGTCGCCCCTGCTCGTCCTCGCGGTCGCCGGGCTGCTGGGGGCCGTGGTGTGGGCGGTCGTGAACCTCCAGCACTTCATCCTCGTGGCAGTGCTCGGGGCGATGGCGTTCCCGCATCCGCTCGTGAGCTCCGGGGGCGCGCTCGTGGCCGCGGCCGATCTCTTGCTCCTGCTCGCGCTTGGTGCCTGGCTGGTGCGGGCGGCAACTGCGCAGGGCCCCAGCGTCTTCATCCGCGGAAACTCGCTGGTCGCGCCGTGCCTCTGCTTCGCGGTCGTCGCCGTGCTCTCGCTCGGCTGGTCGGTCGACCGGTTCGCGACCGCAAAGGCGGCCGCCCAGATCATCGAGATCGTCGTCGTGGTCACGCTCCTCTACGCCTCTCTCCCACGCACGCTCGCGGCTGTTCGGCGAGGTCTCACGGTCTACGTCCTGCTCACCTCCGGCCTCGCCCTCTTCGCGACGTTCACCTTTGCGACCCACGCGGCGAAGGGGGATTTCTCGCCGCTGTACGTCGCCGGCCTGCACAAGAACGCGCTCGGTAGCTTCCTCGGCGTCGGTCTCGTACTCGCGCTCGCGCTCTCGCTCGACCGGCGATGCTCGCGTGGCCTGCGAGCGGGATTGCAGGTCGCCGCACTCATCGAGCTTGCCGGGCTCGCCGGCACGATGTCGCGCGGGGCCGCGCTTGGCGCCATCTTCGCCGCGCTGGTGGTCTCGATCGTAATCCGACGCGATCGACTGCGCACACTCGTAATCGTCGCGCTGGCGGCCGCGGCACTGGTGGTGGTCGTCGGGCGTGCTGGAGCACAACGGGCCGACCTCGGTGGGTACAGCTCGACCTCCGTTCGCAACCTCTCCTGGGCGGACGGAGTCGAGAAGATCCGCCAGCATCCGGTCCTGGGGACGGGCATGGGCACCTACTGGGCCGAGCTCGAGGAAGTGCACATCGGCCTCTCCGATCCGAACAACCTGTTGTTGCTCACCTGGGCCGAGCTGGGCCTGGCGGGGCTCGCGGCCCTCTTCTTTCTCTTCTGGCGCTACGGCCGAGCGTTCGTGGCGGCGCGGCGGCTGCCGGAAGAGGCCCGTGTGCTTGCGCTCGCCGCCGGTGGGGCTGCGCTCTCCCTGCTCGTCCACTTCCAGCTCGACGTCACCTGGACGCGGGGAGCGGCGACGATGTGCTTCGCCCTGATCGGACTGATGGCCGCGGCGTATCGGCTCGGCGCAGCCGCCGATCCGGTGGCCGCCTCCGCGCCGGCCGCCTCCGCGCCGGCGGCCGCCACAGTCGTTCCGCCGCCGCAACAGCGGCCGCTCCGCGTGCTCCACCTCGTGACCTCGGACGGCTACGCAGGCATCGAGCGGCACGTTGCCGGCCTCGCGAAAGGTCTTCGCGCGGTAGGCGTCGACTGCATGATCGGCTGTCCGCCCTTGGCGGCGCGCCTGCGCGCCGAGGCCGCCTCGGCCGGGATCGGGACGGTGCCACCCGTCGGCGAAGGTCGGCGCGGCGCCTGGTTGCCGAGGCTGACCGAGCGGCTCGCGGCCGACCCGCCCGACATCGTGCATGTCCACGACGGAGCCGCCGCCGTCTGGGGATGGCGAGTGGCGTCGCTCACGAAGACCCGCCTCGTCCGCACGCAGCACTTCGTCCGGCCGGCATCGAGCTGGAGAGGCGGCTGGCGGCGACAGGGCTCGCTCGCGCTGCACCGATCGCTGAACGCAGACGTCGACGCAGTCGTCGCCGTCTCCGAGGCGGTCGCAGACGGCATCCGCTCGCGCCGAGAGGTGCGCCGGGAGGCGGTGAGCGTGATCCCGCCCGGCATCGACCTTCCGTCCGACGAGATCGTCGCGGCCGCGGATGATGAGCGAGCGGGTCTGCGGCATCCCGTCGTCGCCTACGTAGGGCGCTTCGAAACCGAGAAGGGGCTTTCGCTGCTCCTCGACGCGGCGCCGCTGGTCCTCGACCGCCTGCCCGGCTGTCGTTTCGTCCTCGCCGGCTCGGGGTCGCTTGAGCCGGCGCTCCGCGCGCAGGCTCAGCGCCTCCACATCGAGCACGCGGTCGAGTGGCTCGGCCAGGTGCCTGAGCCAGGTCCGGTCTTCGCTCGTGCACACGTCTTCGTCAACCCGACGCCCGCCGAGGCATTCGGCCTCGCCACCGCCGAGGCGATGGGCCATGGCCTGCCGGTCGTCGCTCACGCATCCGGCGCCGGCGTCGAGCTCGTCGAGCACGGTGTCACCGGCTTCCTCGTGCGCGCCGCCGATCCCGCCGAGCTTGCGGATGCGATCGCCCAGCTTGCCGGCGACCGCGCGCTTGCGGCCCGGATGGGCGAGGCCGGGCGCCGCCGCGCGCTCGTCCGCTTCGGCGCCGAGCGGACGGTCGAACTTACTCGGTCGCTCTACGAGCGGATTACCGCATGACGCCCACGAGCGGCCCGCGCGTGCTCCGGATCTACCACAGCGCCGTCATCTCGGAATACCGCGAGCGTGAGCGCTGGCTTCGGGAGAAGCACGGCTGGGACGTGCATACGGTCGCTCCGCCGGCGTGGTCGGAGGGCGGTAGTCGCGTCGAGGTCGAACGGGACGCGGACCTCCCCCTGCACGTCGTCCCGATTCGTGGCCGCCGGCATCCGATCCTGTTCAGGTACGCCTCGGGGCCGCTGCGGCGCGTCCTGCGGCAGGTGCGCCCGGCACTCGTCGACCTGCACGAGGAGCCGTACAGCCTGGCGGCCTGGCGCGTCCTGCGCGCCGTGGCCAGGGAGGCTCCAGCGGCGGCCGTGTGCGTCTACTCGGCCCAGAACATCCACAAGCGGTACCCGGAGCCTTTCCGCCGGCTCGAGCGCCGGGCGCTGGCGCGCGCGGCGGCGGCTTACCCGTGCTCGAACGAGGCCGGCGAGGTCCTTCGGCGCAAGGGCTTTACCGGCTCGGTGCATGTGATCCCGCTCGGCGTCACGGTGGACGACGCCCCTCGCTCGCCGAACGGACGGCTCCGGGTCGGCTTCGTCGGGCGGCTCGTGCCCGTCAAGGGAGCGCACCTTGCGCTGGAGGCCTTCGCCCGGGCGGCGAGCGGCCTCGACGCCAGCTTCGAGCTCGTCGGTACTGGGCCGGCTGAGCCCCAGCTGCGAGCGCTCGCCTCTCACCTCTCGATTGCGCCGCGCGTTGAGTTCGCCGGCTTCGTCCCTCAACCGGTCGCGCTCGAGCGCATCGCTGCCTTCGACGTGCTCGTCGTCCCCTCGATCGCCAGCCCGAGCTGGAAAGAGCAGTTCGGACGCGTCGCCGCACAGGCCTTGGCTTCGGGTACTCCCGTCGTCGCCTCCGACTCCGGCGCGCTCGCCGAGGTGCTCGGCGGCTGCGGCGTGCTCACGCGCGAAGGCGATGTAAACGATCTCGCGGAGAAGCTGCGCGCACTTCTCGTCGATCCCGGCCTCCGTGCAGAGCTCGCAGCACAGGGGCGAGTGCGGGCCGAGGCCGATCTTTCGTGGGAGCGGGTCGCCGACCGGGTCGACGCCATGTACCGGGAGGCGCTGGCCCGTGGCTGATCAGCCCCTTCGTGTCGCGCTCGTGAATCATTCCGCTCGGCTCGGCGGCGGCGAGCGGTCTCTCGTGCGCATCGCCCGTCGCTACGACCCCGCCCGCGTGCAGGCCGTCGTCGTGCTGGGAGAGGAGGGGCCGCTCGCCGAGCGACTCCGCCAGCTCGGGATCGACGTTCTCGTACTGCCGCTCGACCCGCGGGTCAGCGAACGGCGCAAGGACACGCTTGGAGCGGCGGGCCTCGCTGATCCGACCGCCCTCCGACTGCTCAGGGCGTCGGTGTGGAGGCTTCGCGGCGAACTGAGACGACGACGGATCGAGCTCGTTCACACGAACTCGCTCAAGGCGCACGTCTGGGGCGGCCTCGCCGGCCGGCTTGCAGGCGCGCGCGTCCTGTGGCACGTCCGCGACCACGTCGCCGCTCCCTACCTCCCGCAGGTGGCGGCGACGTCGGTTCGGCTGCTCGCTCGCGTGATCCCGCATCACCTCGCCGCGGTGTCCGAGAGCGTGGCGCGGTCGGTGGGAACGCCGGCGAGCGTGATCCACCAGGGCGTGCAGTTGCCCGAGTCGAACGGCGCCCCGCGCACGGACGGACGCCTGCGCGTCGGCATAGTCGGACGGATCGCTCCGTGGAAAGGTCAAGACGTCTTCATCGCTGCCGCCGAGCGCCTTGCGGCAAGTCTGCCCGACGTCGAGTTTGTGATCGCCGGCGCGCCGCTCTTCGGCGAGGATGCGTTCGAGCGCACGCTCCGGCGTCGCGTCGCGCGTGCCGGCCTCGAGGATCGCGTCCGTTTCCTCGGCTTCTGCCAGGACGTGTGGGCTGTCTATCGCGAGCTCGACGTCGCCGTCCACGCTTCGACCCTCCCAGAGCCGTACGGCAACGTCGTGCTCGAGGCGATGGCGAGCGAGACGCCGATCGTCGCGGCCGCAGCCGGCGGCGTGCTCGAGATCGTCGAGGATGGCCGGACTGGAGTGCTCGTGCCTCCGGGCGACCCCATCGCCCTTGCTGCGGCGGTCGAGCGCCTGCTTGGGGACCCGCACGAGCGCGACCGGCTCGCTCGCGCCGCACGCGCTCAGGTCGAGTGGCGCTTTCCGGTCACGCGCGACGCAGAGGCCGTGCAAGACATCTACGAGCAGATGACGAACCGAGGACGCGTCAACGGCCGAGGGAGGGCGGGTCGGTGAAGCTCGCGCTTGTCTATCCGGGTTGCTTCCGGGAGGGCGGGGTCGAGCGCATCGTCTGGGAGTCGGCGCGGCATCTTGGCCGCCGGCACAGCGTCACCGTGCTGGCGGACTTCTGGCAGGACTGCGGAGAGCCGAGCGTCGCCTACCGCAAAGTCTCTCCCAGGCGTCGGCCCCGCTTCGTCATACCGCTCTCGTTCGCCCGACGCGCCGCGCGAGCGGCCGCAAACGACTTCGATCGGGTCGTCTCCTTCGGAGTCAATTGCCCGGGCGGAGATGTGATCTGGGTGAACAGCGTTCACCGCGCGTGGCTCGAGCGCAGACTCGACTACTCGGTCGGATCGGCGCGGGCGAAGACCTTGCTCAGCTCCGTCCATCCGCGCAACCGGATACTGCTCGGGCTCGAGGCGCGGATGTTCGGCGGCGGCCAGTACCGGAAGGTGATCACTGTCTCAGACCGCGTCGCCGAGGATCTTGGCCGGCTCTACGGAGTGCCGCGCGAGGCGACGGTGACGATTCCGAACGGCTTCTCGCCGGAGGAGTTCTCGCCTGCCCGGCGCGAGGAGCTGAGGGAGCCCGTGCGGGCCGAGCTGGGACTCGAGCCCGGCGACGTCGCCCTGCTGATGGTGGCGAACGAGCTGCCGCGGAAGGGGTTCGGCGTTTTGCTCGACGCAGTCGACCGTTTGCGTGACCCGCGCGTGCACGTCCTGCTCGCAGGACGCGTCGCGCCGACGGCTTACGCTGAGCAAATCGAGCGTCTCCGGCTCGCGTCGCGGGTTCACTATCTCGGCTCGATGGGAGAGGTTGCGCGCTGCCACGCCGCCGCCGACGTCCTCGTTCTGCCGACGCGGTACGAGGCGTTCTGCCTCGCGATCGTGGAAGCGCTCGGGAGCGGCCTACCCGTGATCACGACCGACGTGCCGGGCGCGGGCGACACGATCACGCCCGGTGTGAACGGCCTGCTGCAGCGCGACCCGGGCGACGCCGACGAGCTCGCAGGGCTGTTGGGCATCGCGCTCGACCAGGCGGAGCGTGCGCGCTGGAGCGCGGCCGCGCCCGAGACTGTTCGGGAGCTCGAATGGCCGAAGCTGCTCACGCGCGTCGAGGCGGTGCTGCAATCGTGATCGCAATCGTTCACGACTACCTTGTCCAGTACGGCGGGGCAGAGCGAGTCGTCGAGGCGTTACACGAGCTCTGGCCCGAGGCGCCCGTCTTCACCTCGCTCTACGAGCCGAGGGCGATGCCCCACTCGTTCGCCGAGATGGACGTGCGAACCAGCCCGCTCCAGCACATGCCCGGCGCGCGGCGCCACTTCAAGCTGGTGCTCCCTTTGTATCCCGCGGCAATGCGATCGCTCGACCTGACTGGCTACGACGTCGTCGTCTCGAGCTCGAGCGGCTGGGCGCACGGCGTGCGCACCGACGCGGGCGCCCGCCACTTCGTGTACTGCCATACGCCTGCCCGCTGGCTGTACCGCACCGACTCGTACGTTCGGGGCGAGCGCTGGGCGGCAGCGCCGCTGCTCCCACTCCTGCGCGGATGGGATCGACGGGCTGCGGCCCGTGCAACCCAGTACGTCGCGAACTCGGAGGCTGTGGGCAAGCGGATCGTGCGCGCCTACGGCCGGCCGGCCCGTGTCGTCTATCCACCCGTTGATACGCAACGCTTTTCTCTTGGCGAGCCCGATGACTTCTACCTCTGCATCTCGCGCCTGAACTCCTACAAGCGCATCGATCTCGCCGTGCACGCGTGCGAGCGGCTCGGCCGCCGGCTGCTCGTTGCGGGCGACGGTCCGGCGCGGCGTGCCCTCACCGGGATGGCGGGCCCGCACACGACGTTCCTCGGCCGAGTCTCGGACCCCGAGGCGACCGACCTCCTTCAGCGCTGCCGGGGCCTGATCGTTCCGGCCGAGGAGGACTTCTGCATTACGGCCGTCGAGGCGATGGCGGCCGGCCGACCGGTGGTCGGCTACGCCCGTGGCGGCCTTCTCGAGACAGTCGTACCCGAGCGAACAGGCGTTCTCTTCAGCGAGCAGACACCGGAGAGCATCGTGCGCGCGCTCACGCGCCTCGAGCGGCTCGAGCTCGACCCGGCCGCGATTCGCCGGCATGCGCTCCGCTTCGACGTCCGCCGCTTCCAGACGGAGCTACGGGAGATGGTGGAGCCGGCGGTGGCGGCAGCCGCCTGATCAGGGCGAGTCAGATTCGCTCTGCGACCAGCCGCAGGTAGCCTCCGCGTCCCGCGGCACCGGCGGCGCGCCCGGCCACGGCGACCGCGAGGTGAAGCGGCCGCGTGCGCCGCAGCACGGCCGCTCGGTCGAGCAGCGACGGGTACGCCGTTCTCGACTCGACGACCGCCATCCCCGCCTTCTCCACGGCGGCGCGCAGCGACCGCGGCGTGAAGAAGTTGATGTGCTCGGGGGGCTTGAGCTGGCTCCAGGCACTGCGCCGGAGCACCCGCCCGAGGCTGTTCCAGTTCGGCAGCTCGATCAGGAGCCGCCCGCGGTGGGCGAGCAGCTCGCGTGCGCGCTCGAGCGAGGCCAACGGGTCGACGACGTGCTCGAGCACGTGCCACATCGTCACGAGCCCGAAGCTCGTTGGCTCTAGGAGAGGTGAGGAGAGGTCGCCGTGGATCACGTCGAGCCCGAACTCGGAGCGCGCCACCGCGACGGCATCGGCGGAGAGCTCGACGCCCACCGACTCCCAACCGTCCGCCCGCGCCTCGGCGAGGAAGCCGCCGGTCGCGCACCCGACGTCGAGCAGACGCCGGGGCTCCGTTCCGGCGACCTCGCTCCGCAGCTGCCTCCACATCCGCCGCGCGTTCGCCTCCGCGATCGTCCGGTAATCGGCGTAGCCGAGGCTCGTCGGCCGGTCGCGCACGAAGTACGTCGACGAGTAGAACGCTTCCAGCTCCTGCTCGGTCGGCCGCGGCTCGGCGAAGACGAAGAGGCAGCGGGTACAGCGGACGATCGCGTAGCGGCGGTTAGTCTCGACCTCGGCGCGCAATGCGAGCGATGCGCAGCCGCAGACAGGACAGGCAGCCGGGGCGGCCGCCGCGGGCGTGTCGTCGGGACGGGAAACCGGTGAGGATGCCGCGTGTTCCACTAGAGCCTCGGATCGAGCGCTACGCGCGCGATCCCGAAGCGGCCGCGAAGCCCAGAGCCGATGAGCAGAGCGAGGCGGGCGAGCGGCCACGCGCCGAAGCCGCCGTGCTTGCGCAGGAAGCGCTTCTGACCGCGATAGAAGTGACGTAGCCGCTCGGTGGAACCCCCGGAGGACGCACCCCCTACGTGCGTGGCCGCCGCGCCCGGGACGAGGACGACCTCCCATCCGCGCCGCTTGAGGCGTCGGCAGAGGTCCGCCTCCTCGCCGTAGAGCCAGAAGCTCTCGTCGAAGCCTCCGACCTCCGCCAGCGCTTCGCGCCGGAGGAGCAGGCAGGCGCCAATCAGGAAATCGACGGCCCGTTCCTCGTCGTGCCCCCAGAGACGGAGGTCCTCGATCACTCCGAGCCGGGCGAGCGGTCGGTGGAGGGCGACCGCCTCGACTAGCAATCGGCCCGGCCGCGGAAAGGGCCAGGCCGAGCGCTGCAGCGTCCCATCCTCGTTCAGGAGACGGGGTCCGACCGCGGCCGCACGGGGCCGGCGGCGGGCCCCCGCGAGAAGAGCGGCGAGAGCGCCCGGATCGAGGAAACAGTCCGAGTTCAGGAGCAGGACGAACTTCCCGCGGCAGCGTCCGAAGGCGAGGTTGTTCGCGGCGGCGAAACCCACGTTCTCGTCGAGCGCCAGCAGCGTCGCTTTCGGGAAGCGCTCGCGAACCAGCTCGGCGCTCCCGTCGCTCGAGGCGTTGTCGACGACGATCACCTCGAAGTCGACGCCGCGTTGCTGCCGCAGCCCCTCGAGCGTGCGTGCGAGCAGGGCGCGCGTGTTGTAGCTGACCACGACGACAGAGACGTCCGTCTCTACGGATCCCTCGCCGAGCCCGAGTGCCGCCTCCAATTGCGCTGCCCGCGCCTCCCAGGTCGCTCCCGCGACCGCGGCTCGGCGGGTTGCGGCGCCGTCGTCGCCGAGCGAGCGTTCCGCCTGCGCGACGAGCTCGTCCGCCGTCGCGGCCACGAGCAGATGTTCCGCCAGGTCGGGTGCGTTCCCCGTCGGCGTCGTCACGACGGGCCGGCCGGCGGCGAGGTACTCGTAGAGCTTGAGCGGGTCGAGGCTGCGCGTGAACTCCGTCACGCGGTGCGGGAGGAGGCAGACGTCGAACGCCTCCAGGTAGGACCGCACCTCCGCATGCGGACGAACGCCGAGGTAGTGGACGTTCGGAAGCGCGAACAGCAGCGCTCTACTGGCCGGCTCGAGCAAGTCGGGGCCGAGGAACGCGAACGACCAGTTCGGCCGCAGCAGTGCTGCGGAGCGGATGAGCTCGACGTCCAGGCGCGAGTCGTGGAGCGTTCCGGCATAGCCCAGCACCGGTCTGGAGAGTCCAAGCGGCGCCGGGGTCGCCGGCTCGGGCGGCTCGACGGCGTTCGGCAGGTACTCGACCCGTGCGCCGAGTCGCTGAGCCACCTGCTCGAGCGGCCGCGAGCAGGCGAGTACGAGGTCAGCTCGCGTCGCGAGGGCCGCGATTCGGCGCTCGACCGCCCGCCTGCGCTGGGGCTTGTGTTCGAAAGCCGCCCAGTCGTCGGTCAGGTCGAACACAACCCGGCCTGTCGAGACGTGCCCGATGAGCGAGGCGGCACGGGGATCCTGGGTCCAGAACGCGGGGCGCTCGATGCCGAGCTTGCGCAGGGCCCGGGAGAGCAAGCGTGCCTCGATCCGGTCGTTGAGGCCGCCGAGAAGGTGAATGCGGTCGGGGAAGGGTCGCAGCGGCCGAACGCACCAGACGTTTTCGGCGACCGGCCGGAGGCGCAAGGGCCGCGCGCTCGGCAGGCTGCGGGAACGCGAGGGCAGCTCGGCGAAGAGAAATCGGGAGCGCGGGTGCCGCCTGGCGAGGGTGAGGACGAGCAGTTGGTTGCGGCGCTCGACGTCGTCCCAGTCCTCCTGGCCGACGACGAGCCAATCGGGAAGCCGCGCGAGAGCGTGCTCGGCTCGTCCGCCCATCAGGCAATCCCCTCCTCGTAGACCGCTGACGTCCGTTCCGCGGCGTCGTCCCAGCGCCACCGTCGCGTGGGTCGCGGGAGCGTCGCGTGGGTCGCGCGAACAGCGTCGCGCCACGGGCAGCGAGGGACACGCTTTCGGCCTCCAGCCTCGGCCCGAGGACGCCGATACGCATTGCGATGACGCAGCACGAAGGACTTATCGGCTTCGACGCGCGGAAGCTTCAGTTCCGCTTACTCGCGTGAACCGCGCCAGGGCAAGCTTCGTCTTGGACAAGAGAGACCTCGGCTTCGCAGAGAAGTCGCAGGCCGCGACTACGGCGTCCCTGGGGTCTCGCGTCGTGGCTGGCGCGAAGTGGACGACGCTTTCCTCCGTCGGAGTCCAGGTTCTCCTGCTGATCCGCTCGATTGTCCTGGCCCGCCTCTTGACGAAGGACGAGTTCGGGCTGGCGGGACTGGCTCTGACCGTCTTGGCCGCTGCGAGCGTGTTCACGAACTTTGGCCTCCAGGCAAGCATCGTTGCAAAGCCGGCGACTGGATCAGGCCGGCGCCGTCAGCTTGACACCGTTTTTACCGTCGAGCTTGGCCGCGCCGCGCTGCTCGCAGGCCTCCTGGTTCTCCTTGCCAAACCTGCCGCTGCATTCTACGGGGATGACCGTCTGACAAAGATTCTTCTCGTCCTGGCGATTCTTCCACTGGTGCAGGCTCTCACCAATATCGGGATGGTGATGTACGCCGTTGACGTGAAGATGCTCAGGCCCGCAGTCCTGGACTTCTGTTCAGCCGCCGCAGCGACCGTAGCAGCCGTCGTTTTCGCCGTGCTCACACACGACGCATTTGCCGTAGTGCTGGCGCAGCTTGCCGCTACGTGTGTGGCCGTCGCACTGTCGTATCTCCTGCATCCATACAGGCCTCGGCTTGCTTTCGACCTCTCGGCCTTCCGCGACGCGTTCGCATTCGGGAAGTATGTCTTCTTGATTGGCACGCTCGTCTTTGTGACCACAGTTGGCGACAATATCGCTGTTGGACGCCTACTCGGTTCGGTCGAGCTTGCGGGCTATCTGGTCGCATATGCTCTTGCGAATCTGCCGCAGACACTCGTCTCGCGGATTTTGGGAACGGTTCTGTTTCCCTCCTTCGCCGAGGCTGCTCGGGGAGACGCAGACTTACTACGCGGCAGAGTGCGTCGGTCGCTCGTTGTCGGCGGAGGGATGCTGACGCTGATTACCGCCCCGATGATCGTCGTATCCGTCTACTTGCTCGGCGCTCTCTACGGGACGAAGTTCGAGTCGGCCACGAGGGTGTTGCAGGTACTCATGATCGTG
>Ga0136620_10000795_pt1 | contig 14446 bp, 12 predicted proteins | sample AntDrymUQ4162106_2_FD_104806 | JGI IMG/M metagenome (GOLD analysis project Ga0136620, IMG submission 104806) | Polar desert sand microbial communities from Dry Valleys, Antarctica - metaG UQ416 (21.06) | ecosystem: Environmental > Terrestrial > Soil > Desert | place: Antarctica: Dry Valley... | reverse complement strand
GAGGAGGATCGTTGGGAGAACGACAGCATCGCAAGAAGAGGCTCACGCCGGAACAGAAGTGGCAGATCTTCCAGGAGGCGTCGAGAAAGAACACCACCGACGCCGAGGTCTGCCGGCGCTGGGTATCCAACCTCACCAGCTGCGCGTGATCCGAGAGCGCGCCAAAGACGCGTCGCTCGACGCGTTCAAGAAGGGACCGGGCAGGCCCAAGCGCGATCCCACCGTGATCGACCTCGAACAAGAGCTCCAGCGGACCAACGAGGCGCTGCGGGAGCTCGCCATCGAGAACACCCTGCTGCGGGGAAAAACAGACGGCGTTTGACCGGGCCCATCCGCGGTACGCGCCTTTCCGCGGAGGTCAAGCGCTTCATCGTGGGGGCCGTCACCGACGCCAAGGCAAGGGGCATGCCGATCTCGAGGAGCTGCGCCATCCTGATGGTCGATCCCCGCCGGGTGCGCCGCTGGGTCGCAGGCCGCGATCCCCACGCACTTACCGAGACCGACCTCACCGACGCCCAGCCAATCGCCAAGATATGCCCGCACGCGATCACTCCGGCTGAGCGCGCCGAGATCGTCACTGCGGCCAAGGACAAGCGCCTCGCCCATCTCCGTCACCGCAAGCTGACCCACACCCTGTCCCGCCAGGCCCGAGTCTACTGCTCGCCGTCCACGACCCTGCGGGTGCTGCGAGCCGAGAACCTGGTGCCCGTCTATCACCACCGCAGCCGCCCCTCGAGGCCGCGGCCGGTGACCGACGAGAGCCAACCGAACAAGACGTGGCGTTATGACTTCCTCACCTTCCCAACCAGGGCCGGCGACTACCACCTCGTCCCGGTGCTCGATGCGTGCTCGAGAAAGATCACCGGGCGCTACTTCGGGCCCGAGCAGACGAGCTCGGCGGTGCACGACGCGTGGGACAAGGCGCTCGCCAAAGAGGGCTTGCTGGCCGAGGACGCACCCAGGCTTCCGGTGGCGGCGTCGGACCGCGGCACGCAGATGACGTCGAAGTCGACCCAGCAGTTCTTTTTCGATCTCGGCATCGTGCAGAGCTTCTCGCGTCCCAAGACCCCCACCGACAACGCCGCGTCCGAGTCGTGGAATGCGACGCTCAGGTGCGAACGGCTTTACGATGCCAACACCGCGGACCTGGCGCCGTGGGAGGTGGAGTCCCTGATCGACCGCTTCATCGACCTTTACAACAACGAGAGGCTCCACCAAGGCATCGGCTATGTGACGCCGGCCAAGCGACATGACGGCCGTCACACAGCCATCATCGGAACCCGCAGGCGCGGGATGCAGGAAGCGAGGCTACGACGCAGAATGGAAGCATATCGGCCAGAGATGGCCCAAGCCCCGAAAAACGGGCTCTGGGAGCCACGGAGAGCCCCGATCTCGACTTACGAGCGACCAGGCAGCGGAGGAAGTCAAGGCACTCGGAGGGTTGGGGGAGAGCCGATGCCTGAGGAAATTTTGCGGCGATTTCCGGTCAAAGGGTCGGGCGCAGTCCAGCCTCAACGACGCCTTCGTGGAATACGCACAAGAGCGCGGTTCGTGATCGATCCGGCGCGGGTGCGCCGCGCCCAGGACAAGGCACGGGTCGAGCGGGTCGTTCCCTCGTGCGCGAGTCGTTCTTTAGGGGCGAGGACTTCTTGGGGCTCATCGACGCGCAGCGCCGGGGCGAGACCTGGTGCACGATCGACGCTGGCCTGCGCATCCACGGCACGACCCAGCGCCGCCCGGCCCAAGTGTTCAGAGCCGAGGAGCTGCCTACGCTCGCGCCTCCGCCACAGAGCGCCTACGACCTACCGCTGTGGTGCGAGCCCAAGGTGCACAGAGACCACCACATCGAGGTCGCGAGAGCTCTCTATTCGGTGCCCGGGGATCTCATCGGGCGCCACGTCAAGGCGCGCGCCGATGCCCAGCTCGTCAAGGTCTTCTACCAGGGCAAAGTGGTCAAGGTCCACCCCCGCAAAGAACCCGGCGGCCGCTCCACCCGCGTCGCCGACTTGCCCGCGGGAAAGAGAGCCTACGCGCTGTTGCCCGTCGATCACGTAAAGCAGAGCGCGACCTCGTACGGGGCCAACGTCGGCACCTATGCGACGCGATTGTTAGACATCGATCTCCCGTGGAGCAGGATGCGCATGGTCTACCGGCTGCTCGGCCTGGTGCGTCGCTTCTCCGCCGAGCACGTCGACGAAGCCTGCGCCAAGGCGTTGGAGCTCGATGTCGTCGATGTGAACCTCATCGCCCGCATGCTCGAGCGCGCGCTCGAATCGCAACCAGCTGACAGCCCGGCTGCGAGCGTGCCGGTGATCCCGCTGCGTTTCGCGCGCGCCGCCGAGGACTTCCGCCCCGGCCACGACGGGAACGCGCCATGACCGCCGGCGTCATCTCCCAGGAGCTCAAGGTAATCCTGCGCCGCCTCAAGCTGGCACCCCTGCTCGACACCCTGCCCGAGCGGATCTCGCTGGCCCGTCAACGAAAGATGTCGCATCAGGACTTCTTGGAGTTGGTGCTGGCCGACGAGCTCACCCCGCGCGATGCCAAGTCGGCGGTCTCCGCGCCCACAGAGCCAACCTCGATCCCACCATGGTGCTAGACGCGTGGGGTGATTCGTCGAGCGTCATGTTTGATCGCGAGTTGTGGTCAGAGCTCACTACGCTGCGCTTCTTAGAGGACGCTAACAATGTCTTGATCATGGGACCACCAGTCGGGGTCGGAAAGACGTTCATGGCGAGCGCTCTCGGCAACATCGTCTGCCGCCGCCGGAACTCCGTGCCAATGTTGCGCGCCGACCGCATGCTGAAGCGACTCAAGGCCGGGCGCCTGGACGCGACCCACGAGGCGGAGCTCCGCAAGCTGAGACGCGTCGATCTGTTGATCGTCGAGGACTTCGACTTGCACCAGCTTGATCCCACCGAAAACTCGAGACGTCTACGACATCGTGGTGGAACGGCATCGCCGCGCCGCAACGATCGTGACCTCGAATCGCTCACCGGAGGAATGGCTGACGACGATCGCGGACCCGTTGCTCGCCCAAAGCGCGATCGACCCTCCAGAGCTCAGCCTATGAGCTCGTCGTCGAAGGCGACTCATACCGGCGCGTCAAAAACCGCGGAGGAAGAGTGCGCGATGATGCACCAGTCAGCACGGCGACAGCGGCTCCCGGCTCGCTCCAGATGGCGTGAAGTGGTCCCATGTTGGTGACAACCAGGTGGCCCCTACTTACTGGGAAGCGACACCCCGTGAACTGGTGTCCTTCGTCGGCCGTTCAGCGAGCGATGGGAGGCAGATGCCAAGGAAACGGTGTGCGGCGTAGGCTTTCTCTAGCAAGGCGCCCGTCGCTACCTTCACAAGTGAGGAAATTTGAGTACCCCTGCTGACCCTTCCAACCGGCGGCACCGAAGTGCTCCCCAGGAGACTGGACTGGCTCGTGCGGCCATCGGAGGAGTGATGTGGCAGGGATCTTCCTTCATGATGGGCAAGCTGTTGGTTCTCGGCACCACAGTATTGCTCGCCCGCCTTCTCACACCAGACGATTTTGGTGTGGTCGGCTTAGCACTGGTGTTCATTGTCTACGCCGAATCGATCACCGACTTAGGCGTGGCTCAAGCTCTCGTGTACCTAGCACCGAACTCTAGGATGAAGGATGCGGGCTTGCTGGTTTCACTGGTGATGTCGGGAACTCTTGCGACCCTGGCGTTTTTCGCTGCTCCCATGATCGCCGACTTCTTCGGGCGGCATGAAACTGCGGCGATGTTCCGTGTGCTTTCGATCGCCCTATTGCTCCGGGGATTCGGTCAGGTTCCCGACGGTCTCCTCCGCAGAGACCTGTTGTTTCGCCGGCGGATGATCGCTACTTCGGCCCGAGCATTAGCTCAGGGTGCAGTATCAATTGCTCTAGCGTTCGCCGGACTAGGGCCATGGTCCATCGTCTGGGGATACGTGGTGGGCGAAACGGTGCAGACTACCGTCATATGGGCGCTCGTAGATTTTCGTCCGACCCTCCGGTTCTGGCACGTTGAGTTGTCGGCGATTCGCCTGCTCATGGCGTATGGGGGCCCAGCCACAGCTAACGCTCTTCTTTATACCCTCTTGATGGATGTCGATTACTTGATTGTGGGCAGGCAACTCGGTTCAGAGGCACTAGGATATTATACGTTGGCATTCCGAATTCCCCAATTGGCCATCATCAACGTGTTTTACGTCATCTCAACGGTGGCTTTCCCCCTTTTCAGTCGGGCACGAGAAGATCCCGCAAGGCTGGAAAGGGGGTACTTCACAAGCCTTCGCTTGCAGGCTGTCTATGGAATCGCAGTGGGCGTCGGTCTCGCCACGACCGCTCCGATGGTGATTCAAGTGCTATTCGGCGCCAAATGGAGTCCGAGCGTCGTACCTCTTCAAGCTTTGGCTCTTTATGCTGCGTTCCGCTCGCTTGCGGGCGGGTCCGTCGATGTCTGGAGAGGAATCGGACGTCCTGCCCTGGCGATGTGGATTGCTCTTATTCGCTTGACGCTTCTGGTGCCCTTGTTGCTATATGCAGCTCGCTATGGAATAGAGGCTGTCGCTTGGGTGCAGGCAATAGTGGCCGGTGGAGCAGCATTGTTGATGCAATCACAAACAGCCCGGCTGTTAAGGCTTACGGCAAAGGAGATCGCCATGGCTCTGGTGCCGGCTGGCGCTGTGGGCGTCGGTGTAGGCGTTGGCACTGGGGCAGTTTCGGTTTGGCTTAATGGTCCTGAGGCAGTTCGTTTGGTATTGGCACTCGGGGCCGGCGCCGTGCTCGGCTTGGGCGCCATCTACGTTGCTGCTCCAACGTTCTTCTCAGAGATTCGTGGATTGCTAGTCAGACGACCCAGACGGGATCAGCCCAAGCGCAGGTGATGGCTACAAGTATCCCAGATTGCGCAGTGATCGTTCAATTTCCCTCTCCTCATCGGGTGAATAGGGTCGTCCTGCCGCGGCCAGCCCCGCGTCAGGCAGGTCCATTTTCTCCGTAATGATCGGTCGATCCGACAGCATTTTGGAAGGGAGACATTCCACCAATACCCGACCGTCCGTCGGGGGGAGTTTGAGGCCCGCAAGATAGAGTGCAGTAGGCGTTATGTCGTACACATTGGCGTGGAGATCCGTTTTGGCGGAGATGCCGGGACCATGGATTCCGAAGACCCCATCCATATGGTGGAAGCCGTGGGGAAGGTGTCTCCAGTCCTCGAAAAGGGATGGCCTATGCAGACCGCTGGTCAACTCGTAGGAGTAGGCCCTACAGATCGGGAATAGATCCGGAGAGTGCTGTGCATGAGGCCCTTGGAGTACTTCCTCCCGGAGATGGATGTGGTCGAGCACTGCATGGCCGTCGTCAGGGTCACGAAGTTGCTGAAACCTTTCGATTATCTCAGCTCGTGTTTCACCTACGCTTGAGGGCGTCACGATCCCGAAGGGTTCACGCCTCTCAATGTTGAGGAATATTCCTTGCTGCGAGTAGGGTCCCATGAATGCTTTCGTCCGACTCCAGTCGATGACGTCGCCGCCGTAGGATCTGATCCTTTCCCATAGCGCTCTTGGGAGCTTCTCCCGGGCAAGACGTACGATCCGCCGAGCGGCCGTCGGACTGATCATGCTTCCTCGGCGACTCATGCGAAGTAGTCCCCATTCGCGTAGGGCGAGGTCGACGTTGAGCATCTTGTCCTTGGGTCCGAAACCATGGTCTGACATCGTTACTATGAACCCGTTTGGTCCTGCCCAATTCTCCAGGTCGCTGATGACTCGGTCCATGTGGTCAAGGAAGGCCCATGCGTGCTCCCGAATTGGTCGTGCAGCGCTGTCATGAAAAAGCTCGCAATTCGGATCGAGAAACTTGTAGTGCATGTGGAGAAGTCGGTCCAAGGCTTCGAGAACGACGAACAGTATAGGTACTGAACCGTATTGCTGGAGAACGTCATTGAGAACCCGGCGCTTCAACGATAGGTTGTTCGTCAGGCGATCGATGATTTCGGTCGAACGCCAGTCGCGTTTGTAATCGACCTCGATGTCTATCTCGTAGTGACCAAATCGTTGACTGATGCGATCTCGAAGACTGCGGGGATAGGTGAAGTCATCTGGAAGCCATGTCTTTTCTTCTGGCGTGAGCATGCCCGAGATGACAAAGCCCTCTATAGGGGGAGGAGGGAAAGTAAGCGGGATGTTGAAAAGGCCGACCGCGGCACCTTGGGCGTTGGCGACGTTCCATATTGCAGGTGACTTGACATGGCTCAGTCTGACGAGCCCTCCGGGGCGCTGGACGTTACCAACCGTGAAACCGAAGACCCCGTGCTTGCCAGGGTTGACACCCGTAAAAATGGAGGTCCATCCTGGGGGCGTGTAGGGGGGAACAGTAGAGGCCAGGATCCCAGACGCTCCTTCGCTGAGGAGCCGGTTGAGGACGGGCATGTGCCCAGCGGCGAATGCGGGCCGGAGAATCGGGAGAGTGGCTCCGTCTAGCCCGAGCAGGAGCACCTTGTTGCTTTTGCTCCCCTGCATTGAGCCACCCTTTCTCGTGGTCCGATTTGTGCCGATCAAGAGGGCATTCTAGTTCTCACCGCGTTGATCACTCGCTTGGCGAGTGGGCGGGCGTATGCGTAAGCGGCCCAGTCGACGAGGCCCGGAGCGGACGGGGCGAATATCTGGATCAGGAGGCGCTCGCGCACGTCATTCGTCCATTGCTGTTTCCAGGAATCGTTATTACCCAGAAACTCGTATGTGGTGAGATCAAGGTCGAAAGCCCTGTTGATCATCTGTTCTCGCATTAGCGTTCCGGGAGCAAACTTTCGATAGCCAGGATCAAAGCCGGTTTTGACCAGATAGTGAACCGAGTTGTGCTCCAAGCACAGATCAAAGGCGATGGTGGCTTCACCTGCGCGCAGGAATGCTAGGCGCAGCATGCCTCTGTCAGCTGCCCATCTCGAGATGCTTTCGTAAAACTGAAGGGTCTCGACACTGGACCGAATGGCGGTGCCCCGTTTCGCCTTCCATCCCGAAGCTTCCAAAGCGAACCCCTGAGCGAGAAGCCGGTCGAGTCCCGTGGTGCCGTCCAGAATCTCCAGCCGCACTGGACCAGTCTCGGTTTCGAGTCGGCGACGGCGACGGCGGATCTCTCGTCTCATGTCACCTGGAAGTCCCGAAAAGTACAAGTCGCGATCGCCGCTGGTACGGATGTAGGGACTATGTTGCATAGCTCGGTGGACGATCGGGCCTGCTGTAGCGGCAGGGCCGTCTTGGATCGCGTAAAGGAAGAGGTCTTGAGAATCCAAAAAGGAAAGCGATACCCGTCGTCTGCGAAGAGCGATGAGAGCTCGGGCGATTAGACTTGCGGATGCTGGCCCATCGGTTAACGGTCCGAAGATCGGGGTGTGCCAGTTAGTAGGTGACCTAAGGATGCCGTGCTTCTCGATCATTGGTAGCAAGGCTAGCATGCGGCTGTCTTCCCTGACGACCAGTGTTCTTAGTTGACCCGTTGCAAAGGATTGGCACCAGGCCAAGATCCAACCTGGACGGTGAAATGGGGTGCCGTTGACATGATCGGCGAGGCGGTCCCATTCTTCTCGGAGGGCTTCATGATCTCTGTGTACCTCGACGATCGTTCCCATGCTGTGGTAGGTCCTTACACAGAGCGGCTAATCAACGGCCGAGCCCACTTTGCGCCGGCTAAGGTAAGAACAGCCCTGATGGCGGCTCGGCCCCGCACTGTAGCGGGGAGGGCGATGCCGCCCAAGACGTGGTCTTCATGAGCGAAGCGGTACTTGTAGTCTTCTCCCCCGCGAAGAAATCGATACTCATGCATCCCGTCATTGAGCGCCTCTCGAATGGAATGAGCAAGTAGGACCGAGCCGATGGAGAGGTGCTCATAGCGGAGATCTCGACCGGCCTGGTAGTAGGACTCGACCGTGCCGAAGCGAAATCCATACCACGCCGCTGCAGGAGCACCATCCAGCTCGAGAAACCACAGCCGGAGCCACCCTCTATTGAAAGCAAGGGTGGCGAACTCACGATGGAAGGCGTGAACTGTCTGGAAACCGCGCTTTACAGCACCCCAGCGGGCGGCGTGAAGCGAGAAGAGTAAGTCCATGTCGTAGTCAAGCCGGTCCTGATCGTCCGCCAAGCGGTATCTCAATTGATGTGCCCGTTCGACGTTGCGCTCGCGCCTCCGAACCTGCTGACGGAGATTCCTGCTGGCGCGGCTGAGAAAGCCCTCCCAGTCGATCCCCTCGGACCTTAGAGCGGGGTTTCCTTCTCGACGGATCACTTCGCCGCCGATGGTTGAGTTCCACATATCGATATCAGGGAGATTCTCGCCCAGGAAAATGTCCCAGCGGCTTGGCAATGCCCAGATCGCTTGGTCGAGCATCGTGGGAGCGTGCCTCTTAGCCGCAGAGGAGCAGACGGGGCCTTGCTCGTCGCTGACACCGTTCCCTACCAAGCGGACGAGACGGATGGGTCGTGTCCTCGCTAGGTAGAGGGGTATCAGAGATACGAGGTTATTCTGTGAATCGTAACATCTGGCAATGTATAGTCGACGCGACTTTCCAAAGTGACGCCACCAAGTCTTGACCCATTCCCAGGTGGCGAAAATGTTGTCACCTTGATTTGCAAGCTCCCTCCATTCGCCCTCGAGCGGTTCCAGTGTGTCGAGGTAATCGATGCGCCAGCTTGTACTCATCTCAAATCTCGAGCGTCGGTTGAGTCTCCAGCCTTACAGAAGAGCCGCTGGAGGATCGAGAAAGTCATTTCAGAAACCGGAGCGGTACCATCCAGATCGTGGACGCCTTCTACTTCGGAACGGTGGAGCTGGTAGAGGTCGAGTTGACTCCGGATACCCGCCTCGTCGAAGAAGTCCATAGGTTTGCGCCCAATCGCCACGGTGGCCGAGACCTTCAGGTAAAAGGTGATGAAGGCTTTAGGTAAGAATCGCCGCACTAGTATTTTGTGTACACGGGTGTCGACTCCCCTGTACAGGAAATCCAGAGTTACTAGGGCGTCGAGAAGATGTCGATCGTAAATTACGACTCCACGGCTGGCCAGATGTCGACGCCGGATGTCGATCAGGAACGAGCAGGTCACGAGAAGTGTCCACATCCATCCCAGACCGCCTCGGCGAAAGGGAAGCGCTGCGTTCTTCCCGCCCTTGGCAGCCAGCCGCACACTGGGGACGAGTTCGTGACCAAGGAGACGTTTGGCGACCCGAGAAACTTTTCGAAGTAGCCCAAGGCGCATACCCGGACGGGTCCAAACTAACGTGGCTGGGATTCCAGCGAGTCGCAACTGAGTCTCGACTGCCTGGCTCACCGTGGACTTGCCGGCACCGTCGACTCCGCTTATTGCTACGGTGACACGGGGCCGCGTAGATGGGATGGCCGATGTGACGGCATGCCTTAGTCGGCCCTTGGGGAGCCTGAGAGGTGGTCGTGATGGTGATCCCGCGACCCATTCAGAGAGGAGATCGCCTCCCAACCAAGCTTCTATCGATGCAGCCAGCGTGATGACAGGCTCACTAGAAGGCAACCTCCTCCCCTCACGAACCAATGCGCGCAGTTCAAGAACCTCCCTCAGTCGTACCTCGCCGCGTCGGTGACACCGGAAGATGATGGCTTCGAGTGGATCTGGTGGTGGTTCAAGTTTGATGTCAGCGACCGTCAAGATCTCTTCCCGGTCTGTGACGGCCCACCGGTTGCTCCCGGAATATCCGAGTCGCCGGAGCAGCCCGTCGAGCGGTAACCAACCAGAGTTCTCCAAGCGTGTGGGGTCAGGTATTTTCCTGACGTGCAAGTCGAGGTCGCGAGCCCATCCGGCTCCCATGGGCGAAAGGGGCATACCGCCTGGAAGCAAGAGATCGTCGAGGACATGGTGTGCGATTGAGGCTGCACGCTGTCGTTTGCTCATCGCACCGGACTCCGGAATGCCGTTGACGGCAAGCATCCTTTTGGGCACCTGAGACACGAGGCGGTCATCTTCGGGAGTCATTGGCTTCCTTGAGTGCGTACCGTAGTCGGGTGACCACGGGTCCCGGATCGATGAGTGATTCAGTGCTGTGAGCCGCGCCGGGCTGGGGTCTTAGGGCCAGGATCGCTGAAAGGGGGGTCGTCTCCTTGTGTCGCAGAGCATGAAGCAAATGTCTTACGTCACCTTCGATCCACCGGTAGAAAACGCCTGGTGTCGCGCGATGGAAAGCAACCTCTCGCCCTCTAAGGAGATCACAATACGTGCCAACCGGATTCGCGTTCGCGGCCACCGCCAGTGGAAGCGACCCGTAGACTCGTGGATTCACGTCGAGCAAATAACGACCGGCCAATTGGATCTGGAAAATGCCGTCGTATCCTTTCAGGAGTTCGAGTAGCCGTACCTCCAAATCTTCATCCGGCGGGATTGTCTGGGCAGCACAAGCCGTACCGCAATCGACTGGCCAGGTTCGCAGGTAGCGTTGGTGTACGGCTGAAACCAGGCGGCCTTGCCAAACAACTCCCGCTATAGCGCGCATGCGATCCCGCACGTAGGCCTGGGCTATGAGAGCCCCACTGGAAATCTCTTCCGGCAGTTGCCTTCTGGAGTCGACGCGAAACGCTGGAAATTTCGCCAATGCCGACTTGATCACCACGGGATACTCGATGTCGTCGGCTTGCTCTTTGAGCCGCGACCAAGAAGCAAAAGTCTGAGTCGGGGGGACGTAAAAGCCCGCAGCAGGCGCGCATTGGGCAAGCCGAGTCTTGTCGATGAGGTGAAGAACGGGTGCCCCAAGCGAGAGAAGAGCCAGATCACTGGCGGGCAGAACGGTGAGATATTGATGACGGGCCAACTCGGAGCGAACAGACCCCGCATACGACGGGTTCTCTGCTAGAGGAACCGGTACTTGGCGAGCGCAATGTCGGGACGCCGCCGCGAGGGACAGTGTTCGTGAAGTAGTTGCTGCGGCGGAGTAGCCCGCTCGAGCGAGAGCTCGGACGGCTGCCAGGGATGACCGAGCTTGTCCCTTGGTGCCATCAGTGACGAGAACCCAGGATCTTTCCATCGCTCGTTGATGATAAGCGGTCACCCTGGAGAGCCCGGCACCGCAGCGAACCTCACCATGCGGCCCCCGTCCAGCCAGACCGAAGGACTCTTGTCAACGTCGGTCGAAACCTGAACAGAATCCGCCGGCTGAAAACTGCACACTCTCAGCGGCTCGATTCTGAGCCCAGGACCACCTCCTTCCCCTTGCCCTTGAGGCGATAGCTGTCGCCCTTCAAGATGGACGCGCGGGTTTGAATGCAAAGGGAGGCGACCCTCCACCAAGCAACCAGTGAGGGGTGGTAAGGATCCTAGCGCGATTCACCCTCACTAGATGCGCTATGTTCAACGATGAAATGGTGCGGTTTCGGGTTCTTCAGCGGCACCTCCAGGATGCCTATCTCGTGACTCGGTCAACATGGAGGAGGCCGCTCCCTGAGCGGGGTTTCTCGCGGCGACCTTTGAGAGGACCTTGAGACCCACCCTTGGTTTGCCTACTTTCTTGGTTATTGGGGCCATGAAGACAGGCACGACCAGTCTTTATCACTACTTGAAGTCTCATCCACAGGTCTCGATGTCCAGCATCAAGGAGCTTGACTTCTTTGTGGAGGAGCTCAATTGGCACCGGGGCGTCCGGTGGTACGAACGCCAGTTTGCCCGCGTCTCCCCTGGCGCTCTGGCGGTCGGAGAAGCCTCGGCCAATTACACTAAGTACCCTCGATACCAAGGTGTACCGGCAAGGATATCATCCCTTCTTCCCCACGCGAAGCTCGTTTACGTGGTCCGCGACCCGATCGAGCGCATGCGTTCGCATTACGAACATGGCGTCGCCATTGGCTGGGAGAGGCAACCAATCGAAAGAGCCCTCTTTGAAAACCCGGCGTATTTGACGGCAAGCCTGTACTCGATGCAGATCGAGCAATATCTGAATCATTTCCCTTCAAGTCATCTCTTGGTTATTACATCGGAAGATCTTCGTCACTCCCGGAAAGATACTATGCGAGTGGTCTATGAATTCCTAGATGTGGATCACACTTACGTCTCACCGCAGCTTGGTCGCGAGTTCTACAAGTCCGAAGGCCGGTCCAGCTACTCGCCCGCTGTAGCTGCTTTGCGCAGTGTTTTGAAGAAGCGATTCCCTCCAAGCAAGCGGGCCAAGGAGCTGGTTGACTCCCTGGTGATGTGGCGTCGGCCCAGCTTCGCTCGCAACTTTCCCAGGCGCAGTGAAAGTTCAGCCACCCCGGGCTCACCTTGGCAACGAGCGGTCATGTCGGACGAGGTGCGGTCCCGTCTAGAGGCGACTGTTTGCGAGGACGTCAGTCGCCTTTATGCATACGTGTCGGGTGATTTCGACGGCTGGGGCATCGCTTGAATCGACGGCACCATTTGGGGCAGTGCGACGCTGATGCCTACGATGAGCCATAGTACTCGGCTTGTCTCGCTGGAAAGGAACAACGACGATACTGCATACGCCACCAAGCCCACCGCCAGAGCCACCGATACGGAGGCCAGGAACTCCTCACCCGACCTGTCCGCTAGCCTGGCTGTGCGCATCAGCAGATTGAATGAAGAGAGCATGATGCCAAGTAACAGGAACAGCCCGACCGGGCCCAGTTCTGCCAGCAAGCCCAGATATGCATTATGGGCGTACAGACCTGTGAACTGATAGTCGAAGGCAGGAACGCGACTCACTCCGGGGGTAGTGCGCAGCAGGTCGATGCTGATCGCCTTGAACCCTCCGAAACCCACTCCGAGTGCAGGGTTGTCACTGTATGCGCGAATGGCTGCTTTTTGCAGATCTAGCCGACCGCCCGATCCGTACTTCGCCTGGTTCTCGATCCTGAAGGCGAGGGCCGGCCATACGATTACTAGGGAACCTGCGGCCAAGAGGCCCACTGCGCCGAGAAACATCCTCTTGTGAACTCCGCGACGAAAGAACCTTTGGGCTGGAGTGACAGCGATTAGCAGCAGAGCTGTGCCGAGGGTCAATAGACCGTCGCGGGAGAGAGAGGCAATTACCGATGCCACAATGAGCAAGCTCGCCGCATAGAGGGCGAGACTAACGTGACGGGCCTTTACGGTCGCGGCTAGGACCAGAACCAGAGGCAGGGTGACGACCTGGAGGGCAGAGAAGAAATTTGGATCCCCGGCGGGGTTCTCTCCGCGGTCGACTCCGAGCAAATAGCTGGAGATCCACCAGAGTCCTGTGACCACTGCACAGACTGCTGTGAAACCGAGGAGCCGTGACACCTGCGCTGGCTCACGAAGGAGAGCCACAAACGCGCCCATGTAGACGAACGAGATCGTTAGAGAGAGAAGGGCTCCCATGCTGTCATCTACGCTGACGGTCCATATCAGGCTTGCGGTGGCGAGCAAGAACAACCCCAGACTGAATGCAAGCGGCTTGGCCCCCCTGCTGAGTGTGGGCGGTGACCTAATTAGTTGGACTACCAGGGCCAATAGGACGAAGGGAGCGGTGAGTCTGCCTACGGTGATGTCGTTAAACTTGAGAGACGCGCTGAAAATCACGATTAGCTGGACGAATAAGATCACCTCTGGCCGTAGGAAGATCGCAAAGAGTAGCAGCACACCAACGATCAATAGAGCGGCCACCAGCGGTGCGTACCCGCTCAACAAGCCAACTGTTACCGCCATGAGGCCGCCGGCTATCGGGAGCAAGAAGCGTCGGCCAAACTGGGTGTCCATCACCTTAGATGATGCCCGTCTTCGGCTGAAAGCCAACCTCCCTTTACATGCTCGACGCCTGGTTCACGAAGGCTCACTCCTTTGCAGAACTGCTCAACCGACCGGTCTCGTAGCGTCAAGCGGCGGCGCCCATCTCCGCTCTTTATCACCGTCGGAGAGAAGAGAACAAGCGGCTTGTTTTCAAGTCCAGATAGCGACGAGAGACTTTAATCCGCAGCGTCCTACACCCGTTCCCGTGGAAAATGCCTATCCGGGGAATAGCATGCGGGTTGACCGGCTCCCTCGTCTCCGGCAAGGAGAAGGCATGAGTAAAGCCAACTTCCTTGGCGGTCTCTCGCACGGTTCTGTTGTGGCGCCCTCGAGGGTAGGCCAAGAAGTTGATCGGTCGGCTGAGCAATTCCTCAAGGACGTGCTTACTGCTGGCCAGGTCGTGCCGACATTCGTCTCGAGTAAGAGAAGTGAGATCTGGATGGGCGTAAGTGTGCGATCCAAAGGCCACTCCCGCTCGCTGCATCTCGAGCACCTGATCCAAGCTCAGGGTTCTCAGGGGATGGCGTGGGGGAGAATCGACCCAATCCACGCCGCGAGTAGGATCCGATATGTTTTGCGCAACGATGAATATGGTCGCCGGGATTCGGTAGCGGAGCAGGATCTCAAAAGCGTGCTCGTAAAGCCCCACGAAGCCGTCGTCGAAGGTCAGAGCGATCTTCCCACGAGGCAATCG
>Ga0136620_10000794_pt1 | contig 14451 bp, 15 predicted proteins | sample AntDrymUQ4162106_2_FD_104806 | JGI IMG/M metagenome (GOLD analysis project Ga0136620, IMG submission 104806) | Polar desert sand microbial communities from Dry Valleys, Antarctica - metaG UQ416 (21.06) | ecosystem: Environmental > Terrestrial > Soil > Desert | place: Antarctica: Dry Valley... | reverse complement strand
CTCCTCCTCCGCCAGAGACGTCACGCCCCAGATCGCCAGCGGGACCAGCACGACCGCGGCGAGCGCGCCCGCGAGGCCGACGGTGCGCAGACGATCGCCCCCCATCGCCGCGAGTCTAGGGTCGCCGTACACTGCCGCGCAATGGAAGCGGGCACCGGCAACGGCCCCACTGGCTCCGGGAGCGGTCGCAAGATCCGCGTGGTGGTGGCGAAGCCCGGCCTGGATGGGCACGACCGCGGCGCCAAGATCATCGCCCGCGCGCTGCGCGACGCCGGGATGGAGGTGATCTACACGGGCCTGCACCAGACGCCCGAGCAGATCGCCGCGACGGTGATCCAGGAGGACGCCGACGCCGTCGGCCTCTCGATCCTCTCCGGCGCGCACATGACCCTCGTGCCGCGGATCGCAGAGCTGCTCTCCGAGCAGGGGATCGACGACGTCGTGCTGACCGTGGGCGGCACGATCCCGGCCGAGGACATCCCGGAGCTCAAGAAGCTCGGGGTCGCGGAGGTCTTCACTCCGGGCTCCTCGACCCAGGAGATCATCGACTTCATCAGCAGCGCGGTCACGCGGTAGGCGTTCTCGCTCCGGCGGAGCCCGCGCCGAGCGGGTAGGCGGCGCTTCGGGCCCGAGCCCGAAGCCGTGCCTTTGCTCGGCCGGGCGGATCGCGGACCGTGAGCCTGGGGGTGCCGCCGTCCGTACCTCTCTCAAGGCGACTGACTCGTCAGTCAACGGCCACGGCTAGCCGGTAACATGGCCCGCCCGCGCGCACGAAAGCGCACGTTGAGTGCGCAATGGGGCACGATGAGAAGGAGATCCACTTGAAGATTTGCGTACTCGTCAAAGAGGTCCCGGACGCCGCCGTCACCAAGCACATGGACCCCGGCACGAAGCGCCTCGACCGTAGCGGCGAGAAGAACCTCAACCCCTTCGACACTCACGCGATCGAGGCCGCGATGCAGATCAAGGAGGGCGGCGTCGTAAACATCGAGGAGGTCGTCGCCGTGACGATGGGGCCCGAGAGCGCCGTCCGCGCGCTCCACAAGGCGGTCTCGCTCGGCGCGGACCGCTCCGTGCACCTGACCGACTCGGTGCTCGAGGACTCCGACGTCTGCGCGACCGGCTACGCGCTCGCGAAGGTCCTGCAGACTGAGTCGCCCGACCTCGTCCTGCTCGGCCAGCAGTCGGACGACGGCGAGTGCTACACGATCGGCGCGGTCGTGGCGGACCACCTGCGGATGCCATCGCTCACCCAAGTCATCAAGATCGACGTGAGCGAGGGGACGCTCACCTGCGAGCGTCAGGCCGAGTACGGATACGACACCGTCGAGGTCGACTTGCCGGCCGTCATCTCGGTCGGCGACGCGATCAACGAGCCACGCTATCCGTCGCTCAAGGCGATCATGGGAGCGAAGAAGAAGCAACTCGACACCAAGGCCGCCGTCGACGTCGAGATCGAGCCGCAGAGCGTCGGCTCCAACGGCTCGCGGACCGCCGTGCTCGGCATCAACCCGCCGCCCGAGAAGCAGGCCGGCGAGATGATCGAGGACGAGGACACGAACGAGACGGTCGAGAAGATCGTCGCCTGGCTCGATGAAAGGAAGCTCCTCGCATGAGCGGAATCCTGACCTACGCCCTGCACTACGAGGGGTCCTTCAACAAGAACTCGCTCGGCGCCGTCTCCGAGGCCGCGAGGCTCGCCGGCGAGCTCGGCCAGGAGGCGCACGCGGTCGTGGTCGGCGGCGACGATCTCACCGACGACCTGTGCGCGTCGCTCGGCGCCTACGGGGCGTCGAAGGTCTACCGGGCCAAGGCGCCGGAGGGCCTCGCACAGCCGGTGGTGGACGTGATGGCCAAGGTCATCGGCGAAGGCGGCCACTCGTACGCGCTGTTCGGCGGCGGGCTGCTCGGCTTCGAGATCGGCGCCGGCCTCACGGCACGGCTGAACGGCGGCGTGACGATGGAGGTCACCGAGGTCAAGGTCTCAGAAGGCAAGCTCGTCGCCGTGCGGCCGATCCTCCAGGATTCCGCGGTCGTCGACGTGGACTACGTCGGTGAGCCCGGGATCATCATCGGGCGGTTGAACGCGTTCGATGCCCGCGAGTCGGGCGACGGCGCCTCGGCCACGGTCGAGGACGTCGAGGTCGAGCTGTCCGACTGGTCCACCAAGGCGCGGATGGTCAACCGCGGCGAGCAGCGCGGCGCCGAAGTGAACATCGAGGACGCCGACATCCTCGTCGCGGGCGGTCGCGGCCTGGGAAAGGCGGAGGGCTTCGAGATGTGCGAGGAGCTCGCCGGCGCCCTCGGCGGGGCGGTGGCCGCAACCCGCGCCGTGGTCGACGCCGGCTGGTACTCGTACTCGGCCCAGATCGGGCAGACTGGCAAGACGGTCGCCCCGAAGCTCTACCTCGCGGCCGGCATCTCGGGCGCGATCCAGCACAAGGTCGGCATGCAGAGCTCGGAGAACATCGTCGCGATCAACAAGGACCCGAACGCGCCGATCTTCGAGTTCTCTGACCTCGGGGTCGTGGGCGATCTCAACAAGATCGTGCCCAAGCTCACCGAGGCGGTCAAGAGCAAGAGGGGCAGCTAGCCGCACTGCTCGGCTCGCTGAGCGAGCCTCCCCTCATGCCCGTAACCCCGTTCGACTACGCGCCCGACCTCAGGTCGGACCAGGAGTTCGTCACCGAGCCGAGCGATCCCGAGGACGAGCGGATCGAGGTCGGCGTGGTCATCGTCGGCGGCGGCCCGGCCGGGCTCGCGTGTGCGATCCGGCTGATGCAGTTGCTCGAGGAGGAGCCGCAGCTTCAGGAGTCGCTCGGCGAAGTCCCCGTGGCGCTCGTCGAGAAGGGCAAGGCCACCGGCTCGCACCTCCTCTCCGGCGCGATGATGGAGCCGTCGGCGATGCGCAAGTTGTTCCCCGACGTGGATGAGTCGGAGTGGCCCACGTTCGGCACGGTGGAGAAGGACTCCGTCTACTTCATGACCAAGCGCCGCGCGGTGCCGCTGCGGCCCACGCCGCCGCCGTTTCGCAACCACGGCAACCACGTGACCTCGGTCGCCCAGCTTGGGCGCTGGATGGGGGAGAAGGCCGAGGAGGCGGGCGTCTACGTGCTGCCCGAGACGGCGGCCGCGTCGCTGCTCGTCGAGGAGGGCGTGGTGCGCGGCGTGCGCACCGGCGACAAGGGCCGCGGCCGCGACGGGCAGGAGCTGTCGAACTTCGAGCCCGGATCGGACCTGATCGGCCGCGCGACCGTGCTGGCCGAGGGCACTCAGGGGCACCTAGCCGGCGCGGCGATCGGCCACTTCGACATGGCGAGCGACGAGCCGCCCCAGTGGGAGCTGGGCGTCAAGGAGGTGTGGGACGTCGAGAGGCCGCTCGATCGCGTGATCCACACGCTCGGGTGGCCGCTTCGCTTCGGCGCCAAGTACCGCGAGTTCGGCGGGAGCTTCATCTACCCGATGGGCGAGGACAGGGTCTCGATGGGACTGGTGACCGGGCTCGACTATCGCGACGCCACCTTCTCCGTCCACGATGTGCTCCAGGAGTTCAAGACCCACCCGATGATCCGCAAGATCCTCGCCGGCGGAAAGCGGGTCGCGTGGGGCGCGAAGACGATCCCCTCGGGCGGCTACTGGGCGATGCCCGAGCGCCTGTCGGCGCCCGGACTGTGCATCGCCGGCGACTCGGCGAGCATGGTCAACATCCCCAAGCTCAAGGGCGTCCACCTGGCGATGCACGCGGGGATGTTCGCGGCCGAGACGATCTTCGCCGCGCTCAAGCGCGGGGACACGACCGACCTCTCGGCCTACGACGAGATGGTGCGCGACTCGGTGATCGACCGCGAAATCCACCGCTCGCGCAACATGCGCCAGCCGTTCGCCAAGGGGTTCCTCGTGGGCGGCGCCGTGGCGAACATGATGGAGATCTCGGGCGGCCGCTTCCCCGGCGGCCGCTGGCACACCCACGACGACGCCGCGGTGGACGTCTTCGTCGGCGACCGGGACAAGAGCTACCCGAAGCCGGACGGCAAGTACACGTTCGACAAGCTCTCGAGCGTCTTCGCGACCGGCAACGCCACGCGCGACGACGCCCCCAACCACATCCGCATCCAGAAGGACGTGCCGCTGGAGCTCGCGCTGATGTGGCAGAACATGTGCCCGGCGCAGGTCTACGAGGTGCCGGAGGAGGCGCTCGAGGAGGGCAACGGGAAGCTCGACGCCGAGCGCAAGGTCGAGCTCCAGATCACGCCGTCGAACTGCGTGCAGTGCGGCGCGATCACCGCCAAGGGCGGCCGGCTGACTCCCCCCGAGGGTGGCGACGGCCCCAACTACCAGGTCACCTGACGGCTGCAAAGCGTCGCCTGGCGACGTCATCGGGCCTCGCCGTGCAAAGCACTTGCTCGGCCCTGCTTCCTCGCCGGGCTCGCTTTTCGCTCGTCAGGGTGACCTGGCCAGCCAGGTCACCCTGACATCGCCTCAACGGCGGCCCGCGGCGGCGTCGGCTAGCGTGCTGGCATGGCCCGCTTTGCGTCCCTGTCTCGCCGCGCTGAGCCGCGGCGCGCCAGCGTCGTGGGCGCGGGCTCGTTCGGCACGGCCGTGGCGATCCTGCTCGAGCGCGCCGGCCTTCGAACCACGCTGCTCTGCCGAACGTCTGAGCAGGTCGAGCGAATCCTGACGGCGGGGGAGAACGAGCACTACCTTCCCGGCTTCCCGCTCCCTGAGGCGGTCAAGGTGCGCGCGCTCGGAAACCGCGACGACCAGTTCCACCGGGCGGACATGGTGTTTCTGGCGGTCCCGTCCTCCGGAATCGCCGGGGCGCTGAGCGAGGTGGTCCGCCAGGGGGTGACGCGCCGCGCCGACGTGATCTCGCTTGCCAAGGGACTCGTCCCGCCCGACGGGACGCCTCCGACCGTCGCGCTCCTGCGTGAGTTCGGCTCGGAGCGCGTCGCCTGCGTCGGCGGCCCCTCGCACGCAAGGGAGATGGTCGAGTACGGCGCCGGGCTCGTGGCGGCTTCGCAGTCGGTGCGGCTCGCCGACCGGCTGGTCACCGTGTTCCGGAAGGCTGGACTCGTGTGCGAGGCGTCGTCGGATCCGGTGGGGGTCGAGCTCGCCGGCTGCGCGAAGAACGCCGCCGCCCTCGCGGCCGGGGCGACCGAGGCCCAGGGGCTCAACGCGGCCGGGATGGCCGCAGCCGACATCTTCACCGAGGTGCTCGCCCTCGCGGCTCGCGAGGGCGGTGAGGCGGCGACGTTCGTCGGGCGGGCGGGGACCGGGGACCTCGTGGCCACGGCGCTCGCGCCGCGCTCCCGCAACCGCAGCGCGGGGGAGCTCCTGGCACAGGGGCTTCCGGCCGCGGAGATCCCCATCCGCCTGGGACAAGCGTGCGAGGCGCTCGAGACGGTGCCGCTCCTGGCCCGCGCCGCCCGGCGCGACGGCGTCGCCGCGCCCACGCTGTCGGCACTCTCGCGACTGATCGACGGCTCGCTGCCGCTCGACGACTGGGTCGCGCTCGTGCGAGTCCGTCAGCCCGAGCCGACGCGTCCGGCCGGGCGGCTCGGCACCTGGTTCGACCGTTTCCGCCACCGCCTCGCGAGCGCCATCCGCGGGAAGCCGGGGCGGCGACCGCGAAGGGCGGCCCTAGCGCGGCGCGCCGGAGAGCCCGCCGTCGGGCCCGGCGCCGCGGGGCCTCAGGCCGGAAGCGTCAGCGAGTAGAGCGGCGACGGGACCTCGATGTCGTCCGCGTCGCATACGAGCAACACGTGGATCAGCTCGTCGGCGACCACGGCGTCGATCCCCTCGATCTTCGCCGAGCTCGGGTGGAGCAGCTCGAGGCGCTCGACCGAGCCGTCGGTGGCGATGACGCCGACCGCGGAGCCGGCCGTCGCCCGCTCGTCGGAGTCGTCCTCCGGCTCGGCGGTGGCGGAGAAGACGAAGCGGCCGTCGGGCAGCGAGTCGGCGTCCGTGAAGTGCAGGTCGACGCCGTCGATGTCGCCGAGGTCGTGGTCGCGGACCTCCTCGAGCTCGGAGGGCTCGATCGCGAAGTCCTCGGTCAGCGTGTCGATGACCTCCTCGCGGGAGAGGTAGAAGACCTGGCTGCGACCGCCCTCGGAGTTGCCGCGCTGGAACAGCGCGACGCGGGCGCCGGCCACCGCGAGGCCCTCGACGTTCATCTCGCCGGCGACGTGCTGCTTGAGGAACGCGTACAGCGGCGCGAGGTCGATCGGCCGCGCGAAGCCGCGCAGCGAGCCGTCTGAGTCGAGCGACCACACGAACCCGCGGTCACGGCTCTCGCCGCTGCCCGAGCCGAACGCGAGCAGGGCGCCGTCGGGGTTGAACCGGAAGGGCGGCATGACGGTCAGCGCCTCGAGGTCGGGTTTTTGCGCGGCCCGGTCGCTTCCGGCAGTGGGCAGCTCACCCTCGAACAGCGGGACGAGCCGGCCCGGCCCGCCGTCCGCCAGCGAGAAGATGCCGAGGTCGCGCTCGTCGTCGCCGATGACATAGACGTAGTCGCCGCGGCGGACCAGCCCCGATCCCGCGGAGAGGTGGTTGGGACGCCCCTCCTGGGTCGATTCGAGCGTGAGGTCGCGAAGTTTCTCGAGCTCGATCAAAGCGCTGTCGACCGTACCAGCGGGGCCGCGGGGCGGCGCGGCTAGCGCCGCCCGCGACGCTAGAATCGACGGCGATGAAGCAGGATCTCCACCCCGAGTACGTAGAGGCCCACGTCCGCTGCACCTGCGGCAACCAGTTCACGACGCGCTCCACCAAGCCGGAGCTCCACGTCGAGATCTGCTCGGCCTGCCACCCCTTCTACACGGGCCGCCAGAAGCTCGTGGACACAGGCGGCCGGGTCGAGCGGTTCAAGCGTCGCGCCGCGCGGCGCCGCGGCGACTAGCGAGCACCGGACCGGTCGGAGCCGCGCGCCTGCGCCGGTAGCATCAGGCGCGTGAGCGAGGCGGCGACCCGACACACGAACGCGGGCGCCGGGCCCTCGCCGGAGGCCCCGCAGGCCGAGCCCCGCGAGGGGGGTCTGAGCGGGACGCGCGACGCGCCCTTGGGCGGGCAGGCCGTGCTGGAGGGCGTGATGATGCGCGGCGTCTCCACCTGGGCCGTCGCGGTGCGACACCCCGCCCCCGACCAGCCGCGTGACGACGATGGTCGGCTCGACCCGACCGAGGCGGCGCACGGCGAGATCGAGGTTCGCTCGGAGCCACTCGTCTCCTGGACCAAGCGCCACCGCGCGCTCCGCCTGCCGGTGATCCGCGGCGTCGTGGCGCTCGCGGAGTCGCTCAAGATCGGCTTCAAGGCGCTCGGCATCTCCGCCAACGCCCAGCTCGCCGAGGACGAGGGGGAGATCACCGAGCGCGCGTGGGGGCTCACGGTGGTGTTCGCGATGCTGTTCGCGATCGGGCTCTTCTTCCTGCTGCCGGCGGGCATCACGAGCCTGTTCGGCGACGCGCTGCCGAACTCGTTCGTGTTCGTGGTCGTCGAGAAGCTGATCCGGATCTCGATCTTTCTCGGCTACATCTGGCTGATCTCCCGCATGCGCGACCTGCAGCGCGTGTTCGAGTACCACGGCGCGGAGCACAAGACGATCCACTGCTACGAGGCGGGCATGGCGCTGACGCCCGAGAACGCGCAGCGCTTCTCGCGCCTTCATCCGCGCTGCGGCACGAGCTTCCTGCTGATCGTGATGATCGTGGCGATCTTCGTCTTCGCCCCGCTCGGCCAGCCCGACTGGTACATCCTGTTCGCCTCCCGCGTGGTCGGGATCCCGCTGATCGCGGGCCTGTCGTTCGAGGTGCTCAAGTGGTTCGGCCGCAACCGCCGCAAGCCCTGGGCGCGGGTCCTGATGGCGCCCGGCATGCAGCTCCAGAAGCTCACGACGCGCGAGCCCGATCTCTCCCAGCTCGCCGTCGCGATCGCGGCGCTCCAAGCGGTGCTCTCGGTCGAGAGCCCCGACCAGGCCTCCGAAGAGGATCGGGTCGGGATGGAGGTCGTGGCTTGAGAGGGCGGCACTCGCGGTCTTCGCCGGACCTCTGAGCGGATGGACAAGCGCCGTCTCTCGACCGCTCTCGGCACCCGGATCGTCAACCCACTCGTCAGGGCCGCGCTCGAGCGCGGCGTCGCCCCGCCCGGATACGCCCTGCTCGAGACCACGGGACGCCGGTCCGGCAAGCCACGGCGAACGCCGGTCGGCGACGGCCTCGACGGCCACACCTTCTGGATTGTCGCCGAGCACGGCCCTCGCGCCGCATACGTGCGTAACATCGAGGCGAACCCCCGGGTGCGCGTGAAGGTTCGCCGCCGATGGCGGTCGGGCACCGCACATCCCCTGCCCGACGACGACCCGCGCGAACGTCAGCGCAAGCTTGCGCGCAGAATGAACGCGGCACTCGTGCGGACGATGGGAACGGAGCTCATGACCGTGCGGATCGACCTCGACGTCTAGCGGGAACCCGCGCCTGCGGCGGTAGCCTCCCTCGCAGGTGGTCGAGAAGCTCGTCGAGCAGATCGAGAGCCGCTTCGCCGAGCTCTCGGAGCAGATGTCGGACCCGGAGGTGATCGGCGACCGCACGCGCTACGCGGACGTCGGCCGCGCCTACCGCCAGCTCGAGCCCGCCAGCGCGCTGGCGACCGAGTACCGGCGCGTGGCCGACGACCTGGCGGGCGCGCGCGAGCTGCTGTCCGAGGACGGCGACGACCCGGAGGTGCGCGACATGCTCGCCACCTCGGAGGCGCGACTCGAGTCGCTCGCGGAGGAGATCAGGCTCGCGATGGTCGAGCGCGACCCCAACGACGACAAGAACGTCATCGTCGAGATCCGCGCCGGGACGGGGGGAGAGGAGGCCGCGCTGTTCGCCGGCGACCTCCACCGCATGCTCACGCGATACGCGGAGCGGCGCGGCCTCCGGGTCGAGTCGCTCGCCGTCGGCGACGGCGACTACACGTTCGCGATCAAGGGCGACGGCGCCTACAGCGTCTTCAAGCACGAGGGCGGGACCCACCGCGTCCAGCGCGTTCCCGAGACCGAGTCGCAGGGGCGCATCCACACCTCGACCGCGACCGTCGCGGTGCTGCCCGAAGCCGAGGACGTCGAGGTGCGCCTCGATCCGAACGACCTCCAGATCGACGTCTACCGCTCCTCCGGCCCGGGGGGCCAGTCGGTGAACACCACCGACTCCGCGGTCAGGATCACGCACCAGCCGACCGGCATCGTCGTGTCGATGCAGGACGAGAAGTCGCAGCTCCAGAACCGTGAGAAGGCGATGCGCGTGCTGCGCGCACGGCTCTACGAGCGTCAGGTGGCCGAGCAGCGCGCCGAAGAGGCCGCCGAGCGCCGAGCCCAGGTGGGCACCGGCGAGCGCTCGGAGAAGATCCGCACCTACAACTTTCCGCAGGATCGGGTCACCGACCACCGCGTGAGGCTGACGCGCGGGAACATCGAGGGCGTGATGGCGGGCGACCTCGACGACTTCACGGCGGCGCTCGAGGCCGAGGAGCGCAGGCTGGCGCTCGAGCGCGACGCGCTGGCCGGAGGCTAGAGGGCGGGTGACACGCCGCGCGGGCCGGGAGGCGCCCCCGGTCTCGGCCGCACGCGACGCGCTCGCGGCGGCGGAGGGCGCGCTGTCGGCGGCCGGCTGCGACACCCCGCGGCTCGATGCAGAGCTGCTGGTGGCGGACGCGGTCGGCGTCGACCGCTCGGCGTTCGTCACCGACCCCGACCTGGGCGTCTCGCCGGCCGCTGCGCGGCTCGTGATGGAGCGCGTCAGGCGGCGCGTGGCGCGCGAGCCGGTCGCCTACATCCTCGGCCGCCGGGGGTTTCGCCGCTTGTGGCTCGAAGTCGACGCCCGCGCGCTGATCCCGCGGCCGGAGACGGAGCTGCTCGTGGAGCTGGCGGAGTCGCTGGCGCCGCACGGGGGGCGCGTGCACGACGTCGGGACGGGGTGCGGCGCGGTGGCGCTCGCCCTGGCGGACGAGCGTCCCGACCTCGAGGTCACGGCGTCGGACGCCTCGGCGGACGCGGCGCGCCTGGCGCGGGCGAACGCCGAGCGGCTCGGCTTGCCGGTCACGGTCGCGACGGCAACCGCGCTGCCGGATGAGGTGGGGGCGGCGGCGGGCCGCTGGGGCGTCAGCATCGTGGTCGCGAACCTGCCCTACGTCCGCGAGGACGAGTGGCCGCGGCTGGCGCCGGAGATCACGCGCCATGAGCCGCGGGACGCGCTGGTCGCCGGCCCGGACGGGCTCGATGCAATCCGCGCGCTCGTCACCGCCGCTCCGCCGGGGACCCGCCTGGCCCTCGAGCACTCGCCCGGCCAGGCGGCAGCGGTTCGCGCGCTGCTCGCCGACGCGGAGACGCACCTGGACCTCGCCGGCCGCGAGCGCGCGACGGTCGGAAGCGCGCGCTGATGGGCGCCGCGCCGGAGGTCACCACCGCGTGCGCAGCCGAGCTCGCACGCTGCGTCGAGGTCGGCGGCGTCGTCCTCTTCCCCGCCGACACGGTGTACGGGCTCGGCTGCGACCCATCGTCGCGCGCGGCGGTCGAGCGGCTCTACCGCCTGAAGGCTCGGAGCCCGGACCGGCCGGCGGCCGTCATGTTCTTCGGTAGGGAGGCGCTCGACCGCGCGCTGCCCGAGCTCGGCGAGCGGACACGGGCGGCGCTTGGGGCCCTTCTTCCCGGCCCGGTGACCGCGGTCGTGCCGAACCCCGGGCGGCGCTTCCCGCTCGCGGGCGGGCCGGAGCCCGAGCGGCTCGGCGTTCGGGTACCCGCCCTGCCGGGGAAGCTGGGCGCCCTTCGCTCGGTCGCCAGCCCGCTGCTCCAATCGAGCGCCAACCGGTCGGGCGGTCGCGACGCCCGCCGGCTCGAGGACGTCGACCGCGATGTCCGGACGGGCGTCGACCTCGAGCTCGACGGCGGCGAGCTGCCGGGCTCGCCCTCGACGGTCGTGGACCTCGGCCCCTACGAGGAAACGGGCGAGTGGGAGATCCTGCGCGAGGGCGCCGTCGGCGCCGCGCGCGTCGCCGAGCTCCTGCGCGGCTGAGGCGTTCGCGACGACCGCCGTTGGTACGGTGGCCGGGTGACGCCCGAGGCGCTGCCCTCCGACTACTTCGGCCGCCCCGTGGAGGAGGTCGACCCGGAGGTCGCGCGCGCTCTCGAGGGCGAGCTGCGCCGCCAGGACGAGACACTCGAGATGATCGCCTCCGAGAACTTCGCGCCGCGGGCGGTCCTCGAGTGCCAGGGCTCGGTGCTCACCAACAAGTACGCCGAGGGCTACCCCGGCAAGCGCTACTACGGCGGCTGTGAGCACGTCGACGTGGTGGAGCGGCTCGCGATCGACCGCGCCCGCGAGCTATTCGGAGCCGAGCACGCGAACGTGCAGCCGCACGCGGGCGCGCAGGCCAACGCCGCCACCTACCACGCGCTGCTGCGCCCCGGCGACCCGATCCTCGGGATGAAGCTCGACCACGGCGGCCACCTCACTCACGGGATGAAGATCAACTTCTCCGGGCGCCTCTACGACGTCGCCGCCTACGGCGTGCGCGAAGAGGACTCCGTGGTGGACATGGAGGAGGTCGAGCGGCTGGCGGCCGAGCACAAGCCGAAGGCGATCGTGGCCGGCTGGTCCGCCTACCCGCGCCAGCTCGACTTCGCCGCCTTCCGGGCGATCGCGGACTCGGTCGGCGCCTTTCTGATCGTGGACATGGCCCACTTCGCGGGGCTCGTGGCCGCCGGTGAGCACCCGAGCCCGGTGCCGTACGCGGACGTGGTCACGACCACCACCCACAAGACTCTCGACGGGCCGCGCGCCGGGCTGATCCTGTGCCGCGAGGAGCACGCCAAGAAGATCGACTCGGCGGTCTTCCCCGGGCAGCAGGGGGGACCTCTGATGCACGTCGTCGCAGCCAAGGCGGTGACGCTGCGGGCCGCGGCGTCGGACGTCTTTCGCGAGCGCCAGCGGCGCACCCGCGAGGGCGCCGAGTCCCTGGCCACGGAGCTGCTGGCCGCCGGCGTCAACGTCCTCACCGGCGGCACCGACGTCCACCTCGTGCTGGTGGACCTGCGCGACTCGGACCTCGATGGGCAACAGGCCGAGGACCGTCTGGCTGAGGTCGGAATCACGGTCAACCGCAACGCGGTGCCGTTCGACCCGCGCCCGCCGGCCGTCTCCTCGGGTCTTCGAATCGGGACACCGGCGCTTGCGACGCGCGGCTTCACAGTCGACGACTTCCGCCAGGTCGGAAGCGTGATCGCGGACGCGCTCACGGGCGACTTCGACTCCTCCGCGCGCTCGGAGCTCGCGGAGCGCACGCGGGCGCTGGCCGAGCGCTACCCGCTCTACCCGCACCTGCGCTCGTCCGAGGCGGCGGCCGGAGCCGCGGTCGTCGGCGCCTGAGGACTGTGCCCTGCCCCGTAACGTCCCACCCGAAACGGCGGCCTCAGATCGCCGTCAGGCTGCGTCATCGGTCGGGGCAATGGCGCTGCCATTGCGCCCTCCCTGCTTCCTTGCCTGACGACGCCTGCGGCTCGCCCTTTCGCGCGCGACGTTACGGGCCAGGGCACTAGGCGGCGTCCGGCCGGCGGGCACGGCGTTGTTCGAGCTCGAGCGCCTGTCAGCCTCCCGCGGTGGCGAGCTGGTCTTGCACGAGCTGACCGCCACGATCGAGCCGGGAGCGACCGCGGTGCTTGGCCCGTCCGGCTCGGGCAAGTCGACGCTCCTGCGGCTGCTCAACCGCCTCGCCGACCCGGACTCCGGCACCGTCCGCTTTCACGGTCGCGACGTTCGCGAGCTCGACGTGCTCGACCTCCGGCGACGCGTCGGCCTCGTCCCACAGCTACCGGCGCCGCTGCCCGGCACGGTCGCCGAGAACGTTCGCGCCGGGCCGGCTCTTTGCGGGCGTGAGGCGGACGTGGCGCGAACACTCGAGCTCGCGGGCCTCGACCCCGCCTACGCGGAGCGCGACTCGGAGCGCCTCTCGGTCGGCGAGCAGCAGCGGCTGATGCTGGCGCGAGCGCTGGCGCTCGAGCCGGATGTGCTGCTGCTCGACGAGCCGACCTCGGCGCTCGACGAGGCGGCGCGCGACGGCGTAGAGCGGACGATCCGCGGCCTCGTCGAGCGGCCGGGCACCTCTACCGTGCTCGTCACCCACGACCGCGCGCAGGCGCGGAGGCTCTCGCAGCGCACGATCGAGCTGCGCGCCGGCCGTCTCGCGGTCGGCGCCGCAGAGCCGGTGGCGTCGCCGTGACGCCGAGCATCGACATCACCATCGGCGAGGTCGCCGCCACGTTGGTCCTGGTCGCGGTGGCGGCGGCCGTCTCGCTCTACCGGCGCACCGAGCTCGAGGGCGACCTCGGGCTGGCCGTGGTGCGCTCGTTCCTGCAGCTCACGGCGATCGGCTTCGTGATCCAGGCGATCTTCGACTCCGACAGCCTCTGGCTCGTGGCAGCGCTGCTCGGCGTGATGGTGGCGTTCGGCACCTTCACTGCGCGTCGGCGCGCCCGCGCGGTTCCCGCCGCCGCCCTGCCGATCGCGCTCGCGCTGAGCGTCGCGGCCTCCGTCACGCTCGGGCTCGTGCTCGCCCTGGGCGTATTCCAGCCGGAGCCGCAGTTCATCGTGCCGGTGGGGGGGATGGTGATCGGCAACGCCATGACGACGTCGGCCGTGGCGCTCAACCGGCTCGCCGACGAGGTCCGCTCGCACGCGCGCCAGCTCGAGGCCACGCTGGCGCTCGGGGCCACGGCCCGCCAGGCGGCGCACGGCCTCGTCACGCGGAGCCTGCGCTCGGGGATGATCCCGCTGATCGACTCGACGAAGACGGCGGGCATCGTCTTCTTCCCCGGCACCATGGTGGGAATGCTGCTCGCCGGCGCCGAGCCAACGGACGCGGTCCGTCTCCAGATCATCCTCCTATGGTCGCTGCTCGGCAGCGTCGCGCTCTCGGCCGTTCTCGCCACCGGTCTCGGCTATCGGTCGTTCTTCACCCGCGCGCAGCAGCTCCGCGAGCCGATCGCCGAGGCGCGATAGACCGGGGCGCTGGCTACGCTCATGAACCGATGAACGAGCTCGACGCCCTCTGGGCGTTCCTCGTCGCGGCGCTGGTGGCGCTGCTCGTGACACCGCTCGCCGCTCGCCTCGCCCATCGCGTCGGCGCCGTGGACGCTCCTTCGGAGCGCGGCCTACACGACCGCCCGATGCCCTACCTCGGTGGCCTCTCGATCCTGGCCGGAGTCCTCCTCGCCGGCGCGATCTTCATCCCCCTCGCCGCCGACACGCGCGGCATCCTCGCCGGCGCGGCGGCGATCGCGGTGGTCGGCGCGGTCGACGACGCGATCGACCTGCGCCCCGGCCTCAAGCTGCTCGGCCAGACCGCCGCCGCCGTGATCCCGGTCGCATCCGGCGTGACCGTCGAGGACATCTCGATCCCGCTGGTCGGCATCGTGGAACTGGGCGG
>Ga0136620_10000793_pt1 | contig 14453 bp, 13 predicted proteins | sample AntDrymUQ4162106_2_FD_104806 | JGI IMG/M metagenome (GOLD analysis project Ga0136620, IMG submission 104806) | Polar desert sand microbial communities from Dry Valleys, Antarctica - metaG UQ416 (21.06) | ecosystem: Environmental > Terrestrial > Soil > Desert | place: Antarctica: Dry Valley... | reverse complement strand
CGCATTGCTTGAGTCGGGCGGCCTGCCCGGTGCCTGAGCCAAAGCGAGAGCGGGCGGAACTCGGACTCGGCGATCTCGGTGGAACCTCGCCGCATCAGGTGCCCGATCTGGTAGCATCAAACATCGTGCCGCGCACGACGATCGATCTGGACGGCTCGGTGCTCGAAGGGCTGCGCCGCGCCAGCCGCCGTCAGGCGAAGAGCATGGGGCAGGTGGCATCCGAGCTGCTCGCGCCCGCGCTGGCCGGCGCCGAGCGATCGGGCGCGGGCGTGCCCGCGTTCAAGCTTCGCACCGCGCGGCTGGGCAAGCTGCGCGTCGACCTCGAGGACAAGGACGCTCTGTGGCTCGCGCTCGAGGAGCGCCCTGATTGAGCCAGACGATCGACGCGAACCTGCTCCTCTACGCCGTCAACGAGGACGCCGAGGAGCACGGGCAGGCGCTCAGACTGATCGAGCGGTTGGGGCAGGGTCCCGAGATCGTCTACCTCTTCTGGCCGACGATCATGGGATTCCTGCGCATCGCCACTCATCCCGCGATCCTCCCCAACCCGCTGTCGATCACGGACGCCACCGAGACGATCGGCGACCTGCTCCGCCGGCCGCACGTCAGGACGCCCGGCGAGGCCACCGGCTTCTGGGAGCTCTACCTCGATACCGGGGGGGCGCGCACGCGCGCCAACGACGTACCCGACGCGCACCTGGCAGGCCTGATGCGCCAGCACGGGGTCGGCCTCATCCACACCCGCGACCGCGACTTCAGGCGCTTCGCGGGCATCGAAATTCGCGACTCGACTAGCCCGCTTGGCGTGACGCCGGTGGCGCGGCAGCGGCGGTAACGCGTACAGCGCCGTCGCTGGGTCGCGCTTGTCGCCTTGCATCGAATGCGGACGGGCCTCTAGGTTTGGGCGAATGGCCGCGCACGACTCAGGCGTGCAGCACGCCTACCACGAGGACATCGACTACTACGAGGGCCGCGCGTACGGACTGTATGCCTCCGCGCGCGACGGCACCGAGGCCGCGGTGGAGGCGTTCGCGCGCCGGCAGGTCCCGATCACCGCGGCGGCGGCGCGGGTCGTCGTCGCGCGCGAGCACGGCTTCGCCTCGTGGGCGGCGCTGCGCCGGCACGTTGCGACGCTGCGCGACGGGGACCCCTTCGCGCGCGCGTTCCGCGCGATCGAGTCCCACGACGTCGACGGGCTACGCGCGCAGCTCGAGCGCTTCCCGAGCCTTGCGACCGCGGTAGGCACGAACGGCAACGACCTGGTCGGGATGGCGGCCGCGACGTGCGACGAGCGGCTCGTTGCGGTCCTGATCGAGCATGGCGCTGACCTCACGCACGGCAACGTCCACGGCTGGACGGCGCTGCACCAGGCTGCCTACTCGGGGCTGCCTCCGCTCGCGCGGATGCTGCTCGACGCGGGCGCGCCCGTCGGCGTCTCGGCCCGCGGCGAGGGCGGTACCCCGCTGGTGATCGCGCTGTTCTGGGGTCACCGCGAGACCGCCGAGCTGCTCGCCCAGCACGGCCTCCTGCCGACGAACCTGCGGGCCGCGGCGGGCCTCGGCCGCACCGACCTCATCGAGGCGCTCGTCGCGCCGGACGGGCGCCTGGCGCCCGAGGCGGGGTCTCAGCGGGCGTACTACCGTCCGCACAGCGGCTTTCCGGACTGGCAGCCGTCCGATGACCCGGGCGAGATCCGCGACGAGGCGCTCGCCTGGGCGGCTCGCAACGACCGCGTGGCGGCGCTCGAGCTGCTCGCCGGGCGGGGTGCCGTCATCGACGCCGACGTCTACCGCGGCACCGCTCTCGGATGGGCCGCGGCGTGCAACAGGCTTGACGCGATCACCTGCCTGCTGCGCCTCGGCGCCGATCCCGATCGCCGCGCGTCATTCGGCGGTCCCGATCACGGCCGGGCCGCGACCGCGCTGCACCTCGCTGCCGGCGCCGGGCAACTCGAGGCCGTCAAGCTCCTCCTCGCCGCCGGCGCCGACCCCACGATCGTCGACGCGCGCCACGAACACACCCCACACGGCTGGGCCGTCCACGGGGGGCATGACGCCGTGGCCGAGCTGCTGCGCGAGCGCGGAGGGTTGAACGCCCCCCCGTAGCCTCGAGCTGCAACGTTCCTTGCAGGCGCCCCGTCCGGCTGCAATCGCCCACCCAGACCGCCGCTTGCAACCGCCCACCCGCCCCGAGCGGGACGGCGTCCCACCCCCCCGCGAGCCGCAACCCCGCTCTGGGAGCGCAATCGCGGCGTCAGGCCTCACACAAGCGTCCAGATCGGACGGAATAGTGGGGATTTGTGTTGCAAAGTGGGAAGAAGTGGGCTAGTGTGGCGCTCAGTCAATGAGGACCGGAGTGGCGGGGCTCCTCCCACTCCGCCACTTCGGTCCGAATTGCATCTTCCCGGCCACCGCGCCGGCTACCGGAGCCAACATGGCATTCAGAGGCCACTACGAGCACTCGCTGGACGCGAAGCACCGGCTCAGCATTCCGGCCCGGTTTCGCGCGGCCTACTCATCCGGACTCGTTCTCGCAAAGGACCTGGATGCCTGCATCTCGGTGTGGACGCCCGAGGCCCACGAGGACACCGTCGAGCGGGCGCTGGCCGGCAGGAACCCCTTCAGCGCGGAGTACAAGCAGCTCCAGCGCCGCTTTCAGGCGCACTCGTTCGACATCGATCTGGACTCCGCAGGCCGGGTCACGCTGCCGCCGCCCCTCCTGACCCATGCGGGCGTGGAGAAGGAGGTCGTGGTGGCCGGGGTGGGCGACCACCTCGAGGTGTGGGGGCGCGAGCGCTGGCAGGAGGAGCAGGAGTCCCTGGAAGCCAGTATCGGGGAGGTGACTCGGTCCCTTGGCAATCCTTCTTGAGATGACGCGCGCGCACGTACCTGTTCTCGCCGGGGAGCTGATCGAGCTGACGGACCTTGGCGAGGGGGACAAAGTGGTGGACTGCACGTTCGGCGCCGGTGGTCACGCCCGCCTGGTGGCCGGCCGGATCGGCGCGGGCGGAACGCTCGTCTGCGTGGATCGCGACCCCGCGGCCCAGGAGCGCTTCGAGGAGATGGCGGCCGAGGTGGCATGCCGGACGCGCTTCCTGCGGATGGAGTATGGGGACGCGCTGGAGCTGCTGCGCGCGGAGGGCTTTCAGGCGGACCTCGTCTACCTCGACCTCGGGATCTCCTCGATGCAGGTCGACACTCGCGAGCGGGGGTTCTCCTATTCCTACGACGCGCCGCTCGACATGCGGATGGATCCGAGCCAAGAGCTGGACGCGCTTACGATCGTCAACGGCTACGACGAGCGGCGCCTGTCCCAGCTCTTCCGCAGCTACGGCGAGGATCCAAACGCACGGGTCATCGCGCGCGAGATCGTCCACCGGCGGCGGCGCTCTCCGATAGAGACCACCGGTGAGCTCGTGGAGGCGATTGAGAGTGCTCTCCCTGCAGCCATCCGGCGTAGGTTCGGTGGCGGCTCGCCCGCCAAGCGGGTGTTCCAGGCACTGCGCATCGCCGTGAACTCCGAGCTCGAGTCGCTCGACCGTGCCTTGCCCATGGCTTGGGATCTCCTCTCCGAGCACGGCCGGCTGGCGGCGATCTCGTTTCACTCGCTCGAGGACCGCCGCGTCAAGCGCTTTCTGGCCACCCGCGCGCGCGGCTGCATCTGCCCACCGGACTTTCCTGTCTGCGCCTGCGGGCGCACACCAGAGGCAGAGTTGCTCACCCGCCGCGCGGTGGCGCCCACTCCCGGCGAGGTGGCTGAAAATCCGCGCGCGAAGTCCGGGCGACTGCGAGCAGCCAAACGAGTCGCGGAGGAGGAGGGCTGATGGCCCGCGCCGCGGCGGCACCCGCACGGCCGGCCCCCGCCCGTTCCCCGCGGCGCGCGCCGGGCTCTGACCACGGCGAGGCGCTCAGGCGACCCCAGGCCGCCCCGCTTCCGCGCCGGGCCGTGGTCCTCGACGCCCTCGTTTACGGGCGTGCCTGGATCGCGCTCGTATTCGTGCTGCTGGTCGGGATCGTGTTCTTCAACGTCGATCTCCTACGGATGAACCGGGAGATCGCGGCCACGGCCGGGCAGACGGCCACGGTGAAGCGTCAGAACGCACGCCTGCGCACCGACCTGGCGCGGCTCGGGTCGAGCGAGCGGATCCAGCGCGTGGCCGCCGAGCGCGGCCTGGTGCTGCCCGCGCCGGGTGAGGTTCGCTATCTGCGGTCCGACCCCCCGGTGGACGCGCTCCGGGCCGCGAAGCGGATAGCCGCGCCTGAGCCACAGCCCCAGGAGTAGGTCGTGAGGATCCTCGATCGCCGCATCGGCCTGCTCTTCGCGGTCTTCCTCCTCCTGTTGACCGCCGCGAGCCTGCGCGCGGCCTGGCTCGGCACGGTCAAGGCGGGTTCGCTGAAGCAGCGGGCGGTCACCCAGCAGGTGGAGGACCTCGAGGTCCCGGCACGGCGTGGCACGATCACCGACCGCAACGGTGTGGAGCTCGCGGTGTCCGAGGACGCCACGACCGTGTTCGCCAACCCGCTCCTGGTGAAGCGCCCGGCCGCGGCGGCCGCGAAGCTTGCGCCGGTGGTGGGCCGCCGGCAGGAGGAGCTGTTGAAGGTGCTCGCCGACCGTGACAAGGGGTTTGTCTACCTGCGCCGCAAGATGGATTCTGCAGTCGCGGAACGGATCGACAAGCTGGCCCTGGAGGGCATCGGCACGGTTGGCGAGCCGCGCCGGACCTACCCGCAGGGCGCGCTCGCCGGACAGCTGCTCGGGTCCGTCGGAACGGACAACTTCGGGCTCTCCGGCCTCGAGCAGCAGTACGAGAAGAAGCTGCACGGCTCGGACGGCCGTCGCCGGCTGGTGAAGGACGCGATGGGCGAGCCGGTCAGCATCGTCGAGCCCGATCGCGCCGAAGCGGGCGAGGACATCCGGCTGACGATCGACTCGGCGCTGCAGGAGCGCGTGGAGGCGGTGCTGGAGGAGGTTGGGCGCAGACACAGCCCGCGGGGTGCCACGGCAGTCGTGATGGACCCGCGCAACGGTGAGGTGCTTGCGCTGTCCAACTGGCCTCGCGTGGACCCGAACGACATCAGTGGCACGTCCGCATACGCGCTGACCAACAGGGCCGTCGCGGGCAGCTACGAGCCGGGCTCGACCTTCAAGGCCTTCACGGTGGCCGGGGCGCTCGAGGACCGCGTGGTCACTCCAAGCACCCGCTTCAACCTGCAGCCCACGCTTCAGGTGGCCGACCGCGAGATAGGCGAATCCCACGACCGCGGGGTGGTGGATCTGTCGGTGGCCGACATCCTCGCCCAGTCATCTAACGTCGGGGCCGCCACGATCGGCCTGAAGCTCGGTAAGCGCCGTTTCGCACAGTGGGTGCGCCGGTTCGGCTTCGGCAGCCGGACGGGTATCGGCCTCCCGGCCGAGGCACCCGGCATCGTGCTGTCGCCCGACCGCTACTCCGGCTCCACGCTCGGGAACATGGCCATCGGGCAGGGCCTCGCGGTAACTCCCCTGCAGATGGCGACGGGATTCTCCGCGATCGGCAACGGCGGGGTGCTCCACGCCCCGCATGTGATCTCCGGGAAGAGTGGTCGGGGTCGTCGGGTGCTTTCCGAGCGCACCTCCGCTCAGGTGGCGGGCATGCTCGAGGGAGTCTTGGGGGCGGGCGGCACGGCGGAGGAGGCGGACGTTCCCGGTTACCGGCTTGCCGGAAAGACCGGCACGGCCGAAAAGCCCGATCCCAAGAACGGTGGCTACTCGAAGTTCAAGTTCTTCTCCTCCTTCATCGGTTTTGCCCCCGCCCGCTCCCCGCGTCTGATGGTGGCGGTGATGGTCGACGAGCCGAAGGGCGAGTACTACGGCGGCGTGGTCGCCGCGCCGGCGTTCGAGCGGATCGTGGAGTTCGCGCTGCCCTATCTGCGGATACCGCCCCGCTGAGGCTGCTCGCCGCGCTTTTCCTCCGTAGGATGCAGGCACCTTGACCCTTCGCGAGCTGATGGGGGGTGGGGCGCCCGAGGTGCCTATCACGGGCCTCGCCTACTCGAGCGCGAGCGTCTCCCCGGGGACGCTCTTCTTCTGCGTGCCCGGGTTCACCAGCGACGGGCATGACTTCGCCGGCGACGCCGTGAGGCGTGGTGCGGCCGCGCTGGTGAGCCAGCGACCGCTCGGGCTCGGGGTCCCGGAGGTGACGGTTCCGGACGTCCGCGCGGCCATGGGCCCGGTCGCCGCCCGCTTTTACGGCGACCCCACGGCAACTCTGCGCGTGATCGGCATCACGGGGACCAACGGCAAGACCACCACCGCCTTCCTGTTGCGCGAGGTGCTCGAGGCGGCCGGCACCCCCACCGGCCTCCTGGGGACGGTGAGGCAGGTCGTGGGCGGCACCGAGGAGCCCGTCGAGCGGACCACGCCGGAGGCGGTGGATCTTCAGGCCACCTTCCGAAGGATGCTCGAGGGGGGCGACCGTGCCTGCGTGATGGAGGTCTCCTCGCACGCTCTCGAGCTCGGCCGGGTGGCGGGCATTCGCTTCGCGTGCAGGGCTTTCATGAACCTCACGCAGGACCACCTCGACTTTCACGAGACGATGGAGGCCTACTACGAGGCCAAGCGCCGCCTGTTCGAGGCCCCGGGCCCCGCGGTGGTAAACGTGGACGACCGGTACGGGCGGCGGCTCGCCGGTGAGATCGAGGCGATGACCTTCGGCATCGAGTCCTCCGACGCCGATCTGCGCGCGCGGGACGTGCGCTTCGACCTCGGTGGAGCCTCGTTCACCGCCGAGACGCCCGAGGGCGCGCTCGAGCTGACCACCCGGCTGCCCGGCCTCTTCAACGTGCAGAACGCGCTCGCGGCCCTCGGAGCGGCGCGCTCGCTCGGCGTGGCTCCGGAGACCATCCGGTCGGCGCTCGCGGGAGCGCAACGGGTGCCCGGCCGCTTCGAGCCGGTCGAGGAGGGCCAGTCCTTCGGCGTGCTCGTGGACTATGCCCACACGCCGGACTCGTTGGAGAACGTGCTGCGTGCCGCTCGCGAGCTCACCCTGGGCCGCCTGCATGTGGCCTTTGGTGCAGGCGGCGATCGCGACCGTGGCAAGCGCCCCCTGATGGGAGAGGTGGCCGTGCGCCTGGCCGATCGCGTGATCGTGACCTCGGACAACCCTCGCTCCGAGGACCCGGAGATGATCCTCGACGAGATCGTGGAGGGGGCCGGCACCGGGGTCGACCGGGAGGTGGACCGCCGCCGGGCGATAGCGCTCTTGATCGAGGGGGCAGAGCCAGGAGACGTGGTGGTGATCGCGGGCAAGGGACACGAGCAGGGCCAGGAGTTCGAGGGAGGTCGCAAGCAGCCCTTTGACGACGTGACCGTGGCGCGCGAGGTGCTGCGCGGCAGAGCCGGCCTGGAGCCGGGCCGGAGTGGCGGAGCGTGAACGGGCGCACGACCGGGTGGGTGGCCGAGGCGGCGGCTGCGCAGCTGGTGGCCGGCGAGCCCGGGCGCCCCGGGCCTCGGCGCGCGGTGATCGATACGCGCGAGGCCAGGGAGGGAGACCTGTTCGTGGGCCTCCGCGGCGAGCATGCCGACGGCGGGAGCTTTGCGGGCGATGCCCTGAACGCCGGCGCCTGGGGAGTGCTCGTTTCGCCGGAGCACGGGGAACGCGCCGCTGCGGCCGCCGGGGACCCCACGACCGCGGCCGCCCCGGGAGAACCCGTCGTGCTCACCGCCGCGGATCCACTGACTGCCCTCCAAGGTCTCGCCCGCGCATGGCGGCGCGAGCTGGCCTGCCCGGTCATCGGGGTCACGGGCTCAACCGGAAAGACCTCAACCAAGGACATTCTCGCGGCGCTGCTCTCGCCGCGACTTCGCACGCACTGCAACCGCGAAAACCTGAACACCGAGATCGGCCTGCCGCTCACCATCCTCGAGGCCGGCGCAGGGACCGAGGCCATGGTGCTCGAGATGGCGATGCGCGGGGAGGGTCAGATCGCCGAACTGGTCAGCGTCGCGGAGCCCGACGTGGGGGTGATCGTGAACGTGGGGCCGGTGCACCTCGAGCTGCTGGGCACCGTCGAGCGGGTGGCTGCCGCCAAGGCCGAGCTGATCCGCGACCTGCGCCCCGAAGCCGCCTGTGTCGTGCCCGCGAGCGAGCCACTCCTGCAGGCACACCTTCGCGAAGACCTCGACACGATCACCTTCGGACCCGGCGGACAGGTGATGCTGCTGAGCTTTGACCGCGGGAGGGCAGAGATCGAGGCACGGGGAGAGCTGATCAACCTCGAGCTTCCCTACTCCGAGCCCTACAACCTGCTCAACACCCTGGCCGCGGTCGGTGCCGTCAAGGCGCTCGGCGTCAAGCCCACCGGCAGGGTCGACGTTCGGTTTTCCTCGCTGCGCGGAGAGGTAGTGGAGCTGCCCGGCGGCGTGACGGTCGTGAACGACTGCTACAACGCCAATCCGATGTCGATGCGGGCCGCCCTCCAGCACCTGGCCGAGACGCCCGCCCAGCGGCGCGTGGCGGTGCTCGGCACGATGGCCGAGCTCGGGCCCGGCTCTGAGGACTTTCACCGGGAGATCGGTCAGGAGGCCGCGGCGCTGGGGATCGACGTGCTCGTGACGGTGGGCGACGAGGCCTCGGCGGGCTACTCGCGCGGGTTCGACGGTGAGAGCTACGCCGCCGCCACGCCGGAGGAGGCGGGCGCACTGCTCGAGGAGCTCGGGATGCCTGGCGATCGCGTCCTTATCAAGGGCTCGCGCTCCGCGGGGCTGGAACGGGTCATGGCGTAGTGGGCGAGATCCTGATCGGGGGGATGGCCTCCCTGCTGATCTGCATCTTCCTGGGGCCGAAGTTCATCACCTGGCTGCGCGAGCGCGAGTTCGGCCAGCACATCCGCGAGGACGGACCCGAGGGCCACCACGAGAAGGCGGGAACGCCCACGATGGGCGGGCTCGTGGTCTTCCTGGCCGTCTCGGTGCCATTCCTGATCCTGAGTGACTACCGGGCGGTCAGCCTCGCCGTCTTTGGCACCGCGATCGCAGCCGCCGCGCTCGGCTTCGCCGACGACTGGACGAAGATCTCGAAACGGCGCTCGCTCGGCGTCTCCGGACGAGCGAAGCTCGGGGTGCAGGCGGTGATAGCGGTCGCCCTCTGGCTCGCCGCCACCGAGTACGTGGGACTGAACGACACGCTTCGGCTGCGGATCATCGACGCCTCGATAGACCTCGGCTACTTCTACCCCGTCCTGATCCTGCTGGTGCTGCTCGGTGCCACAAACGGGGTGAACCTCACCGACGGCCTCGACGGCCTCGCAGCGGGCTGCTGCGCGATCGTGCTACTGGCCTTCACCGCGATGACGTTCATCACCACCGGGCCGGGCCAGGAGGATCTGGCACTGCTGTCCGCGTGCCTGGTGGGGGCGTGCGTCGGCTTTCTGTGGTTCAACTCCTTTCCGGCGTCCATCTTCATGGGAGATACCGGTGCGTTGGGGCTCGGGGGGGCGATTGCCGCGCTGGCGGTGATGACCAAGACAGAGGTGCTGCTGCTCATCATCGGCGGCATCTTCGTGATCGAGGCCCTGTCCGTCCTGATCCAGGTCTTCGCCTTCCAGCGCTTCCGCCGGCGGGTGTTCCTGATGGCCCCGATCCACCACCACTTCGAGATGCTTGCCTGGTCGGAGACGAAGATCATCCTGCGCTTCTGGATCGTCGCGGCGATCTGCTCGGCGATCGGCTTCACCCTGTATCAGCAGTCGCTCACGTAGGTTGCAGCGTGTGCACGCACGCCCCGGGCTCCCTCGCGGCCCCTACCTGGTGGTGGGCCTGGCTCGCTCCGGCGCGGCGATCGCGCGCACGCTCACCGCTCACGGAGAGGTGATCGGGTGCGACCGTGGAGAGCCGGAGGGGGCTGCCGAGCTCGAGGGCGTCGAGGTGCACCTGCGCACGGAGGGCATCGAGCTGCTCGACCGCGTTGAGACCCTCGTCAAATCCCCCGGCGTGCCGCGGCAGGCGGCGGTCGTGGCGCAGGCGGTGCGGCGTGGGCTCGAGGTCACCGGCGAGCTCGAGCTCGGCTGGCGCCTGCTGCCCAACCGCTTCACCGCGGTCACCGGCACGAACGGAAAGACCACCACCGTCGAGCTGCTCGGGGAGATGCACCGCGCGGCCGGGATCCCGGTGGCGGTGGCCGGGAACGTGGGGAGGCCGCTGGCTTCGCTTGTGGGCTCCGTCGGGCCCGAGACGGTGGTGGTCTGCGAGGCCTCGAGCTTCCAGCTGGAGGACTGCTCGGCGTTCAGGCCAGAGTGCGCGGTGCTGCTCAACGTGGAGGAGGATCACCTGGACCGTCACGGGGATGCCGCCGCCTACCGCGAGGCCAAGCTGCGGATCTTCGCGAACCAGGGACCCGGGGACCACGCATTGGACCCCACGGCGATCGCCGCGGAGACGTCGGTGACGGGAGGGGTGCTCTCCGTGCGCGGTGAGGCGTTGCTTGCGCTCGCCGACATCCGCCTGCGCGGCGCCCACAACCTCGAGAACGCACGCGCGGCTGCCCTGGCGGCCCGCGCGACGGGCGTGCCGGCCGAGGCGGTCGCCCTCGCGCTGCGTAACTTCGCCGGCGTGGCTCACCGGCTCGAGGAGGTGGCCACCGTGGACGGGGTGCTCTACGTGAACGACTCGAAGGCCACCAACGTGGCCTCGGCCGTGAAGGGCATCGAGGCCTTCGAGGGCGGTGTCCACGCGATCCTCGGAGGCAGCCTCAAGGGCGGTGGCTTCGCCGGGCTGCGCGATGCCGTTGAGGCCCGCTGCAGAGCCTGCCACCTGATCGGGGAGGCTCAGGAGAGGCTGGCGGCGGACCTCGCGGGTACTGCCCCGCTGCTCCGGGCAGGCGGGCTCGAGGAGGCGGTGGCACGGGCCTCGGAGGCCGCGCTGCCAGGCGAGGTGGTGCTGCTCTCGCCGGCGTGTGCCTCCTACGACGCGTTTTCCGACTACGAGGAGCGGGGGGAGCATTTCCGCGCCCTCGTCCGGGGCCTGGAATGAGTCCGGGCGCGCGCGTCGAAGGAGGTTCGGATGTCCTCAATCCGTATGCGCAGCAAGCGACCGATCGAGTTCTCGATCCTCTACACAGCCACCCTGTGCATGCTCGCCCTGGGGGCGGTGATGGTGTACTCCGCGAGCTCGGCCGAGTCGCTGCTGAACGGCTCGCAGGATCCGTCGTTCTATCTGAAGCGATACGTGCTGTTCGGGCTTGCGGGACTGGTGGTCCTGCACCTCGTCTCGCGCTTTGGCCTCCAGTTCGTGGAGCGGCTCACCCCGATGCTGCTGATGGGGGCCTTCGCGCTGACCGTCGCGGTGATGGTGCCGGGGCTGGGGGTAACCGTGAACGGCGCCACGCGCTGGCTTGGCGCCGGGCCGCTGCAGTTCCAGCCATCCGAGCTGCTCAAGCTCGCCCTGATGCTCTACGCGGTTCGGCTGCTGGCGGCTCGCCCGGAGTCCGTCGTGCGGATCGGCGACCTCGCCCGCCCGCTGCTCCTGGTGGTGGGGGCGGCCTGCGCGCTGCTGATGAAGCAGCCCGACATGGGCACCGCCCTGGTGATCTGCTTCGCGCTCGTCGCGCTGCTCACAGCCGCAGGCACCCCGGTCCGGAACCTCGGGCTGATGGGCGGCGGGCTGGCGGGCCTGGCCCTGGTATTGACGCTGATCGAGCCCTACCGGATGGCGCGCCTCACCGCCTTCCTCGACCCGTTCTCAGACCCCGAGAACACGGGGTTTCAGGCCGTGCAGGCCCTTACTGCGGTGGGGTCGGGCGGCCTGGTGGGAGTCGGCCTGGGCGAGTCCGTCCAGAAGATCTTCTACCTGCCCGAGGCTCACACCGACATGATCCTCGCGATCATCGGAGAGGAGCTCGGGCTGCTGGGCATCCTCGCGGTGGCGCTGCTGTACTGCATGATCGGCTACGCGGGCCTGCGCGCGGCCAAGTCCGCCGGCGACCGCTACACCAAGCTGCTGGCGGTCGGCATCACCTCGCTCATCGTCTGCCAGGCCACGCTCAACTTCTTTGCCGTCCTCGGAATGGCGCCGTTGACCGGCGTGCCGCTGCCGTTCATCTCCTACGGGGCCACCAACTTGATCGTGCTGCTCGGAGGGATGGGACTGTTGCTCGGTATCGCCGGCGGTGGCCGTGCGCCGGCGCGTGGGGCCAAGCCGCGACTGCGGGGGATCGACGGAGGTCGAAGTGACCACCGTGGTGATAGCGGCGGGCGGGACCGCAGGGCACGTGGTGCCGGCCCTGGCCGTAGCGGACGCGCTGCGGGATAGCGGGACCAACGTCGAGTTCGTCGGTGGCGAGCGAGCCGAGGCTGAGCTCGTGCCCGCCGCGGGCTACCCGTTCCATCGGCTCTCGGTCACGGGCATCGACCGCCGCAACCCACTACGCGCTGCCCGCGCCGCCGTCCTTGCGCTGCGGGCCACCGCAGGAGCCCGGCGCATTCTGAGTCGATCCGGCGCGGCGGTGGTCCTGGGCGGCGGCGGTTACGTGGCGGGCCCGGTCGGCCTGGCCGCGCGCTCACTGGGCCTTCCCCTCGCGGTTACGGAGGCGGACAGCCACCTCGGCGTGGCCAACAGGGTGCTCGCGCCGCTTGCCGCGCGGGTGTTCCTGGCCTTTCCGCTCGAGGGTCGCACCGGGAAGCGGTACGTCCTGACGGGTCGACCGGTACCCGCGGGGACAGGGACGGCGGACCGCACTGCCGCCCGTGAGCGGTTTGGAATCGGGGCCGACGAGCGGTGCCTGCTGGTCTTCGGCGGCTCGCTCGGGGCCAGGCGCCTCAACGACGCCTCGCTGGAGGCTTTCGGCCGCGCCGCGCCGTGCGCCGTCCTGCACGCCTGCGGGCGGCGCGACCATCCCGGCCTCGCGAGCCGGCTTGCGGAGATGGGGAACCTGCCGCACTACCACCTGCACGCCTACGTGGAGCCATTCGCCGACGCCCTGGCGGCCGCCGATCTCGTGGCCGGGCGGGCGGGCGGCTCGGTGCTGGAGGTGGCCGCAGCCGGGCTCCCGTCGATTCTCGTTCCCTACCCCCATGCCACCGCGGGCCATCAGACAGCGAATGCGCGTTACATGGCCGAGGCCGGCGCCGCGGTGGTGGTGCCGGACGAAGAGCTCGACGGGCCGCGGCTGGCGGGCGAGCTCGCCGAGCTCCTGGGCGACCCACAGCGCATGGCCACTATGGCGGCGGGCGCGCGGGCCGTGGCCAGGCCGGACGCCGCGCAGAGGATCGCCCGGGAGGTCCTGGCGCTGGCGCGCAGCTAGCGCCTTGGGCAGCGGCGGGGCTTGCTGGACCCGGGCATCAGGCAGGCGTCCCGGCGCGCCGGGACGCTTCGCGACCGCGTAGTCAGGCGCGTGAACTTCCCGATCGCCCCGCGTCTGGTGATGCGAATCTCGATCACCGTTCCGGGACCGTAGATCCGCTGGAAGCGCTTGAGCCGCAGCCACCCTCGGCGGCCGAGGCGCCCGCGGAAGCTTCCCCTGGGGCAGCCCCGGCCCCTGCAGCGCACGCTCACGGCGGCGCTCCTGGGGCCTCTGCGAATCTCGAGGCCCGAGATGAAGGTGAGCCCGCGCGCGAGGCGACCGGCGACGATCACCCGCGGAAACGGCCTCATCTTCCGAAGCCCGCCGGTCGGAGAATTGGTGCCGGCCCCCGTTCCCGCGCCGCCGGGGCTGCCTTCGCCCGATCCGGGCGGGTTGGCGATCGGGCCGACCGGGGGGGATCCCACGACCCTCGTTCCCAGGCCTTCGGCAGCTACGAGTACCCGGGCGAACTGACCGAGGTCGCTTGGTCCGGTCGTGTAGGAGGCGCCAGTGGCGCCGGAGATGCTCTGGCACCCGGAGCCGTCCACCGCCGCGCAGCGCTGCCACTGGCGCCGGTAGGTCACGTTGGCGGGGCTCGGGTCATTCCAGGTGCCGAGCGTGGAGCTGAGCGTGGACCCGATCTGGGTCGCGCCCGACACCGCCGGCGCGGCCGAGTTCGTGGGCGGGGCTGCCACGATCCTCGCGGTGAGCGCGGAGGCAGCGGAGTCGGGACCGAGCAGGGAGTTCGTGGTGACCACCGATCGGATGCGCCTGCCGAGGTCGGCGGTGGTGAGCAGGTAGGAGGACGCGGTCTGTCCGGGAACGGGCGGATCACACAGTTCTACGGAGTCGCAGCGCTGCCAGGCATAGCTGTAGGTCCCGTCGGTGCCCAGCCACGTTCCGTTGGTGGTGGAGAGGGTGCGACCGTTCCTGGCCGTCTCCGGTGGCGACGTGTTGAGGTCATCCGCCATCGCCGGCGCGGCGAGCCCGAGCACGGCCAGGCAGATCAGCGCACAGGTGAGCGCGATCCGTGTACCTCGCGCCTTAGCGGCGCGGCTTGTGTGTTCCCTTGTCAGCGGCATGAGCCGTGCCTCCGTGCTGCCTAGGGTGATCCCCGGGCGAGGCCCGACAGGAGAGG
>Ga0136620_10000791_pt1 | contig 14468 bp, 18 predicted proteins | sample AntDrymUQ4162106_2_FD_104806 | JGI IMG/M metagenome (GOLD analysis project Ga0136620, IMG submission 104806) | Polar desert sand microbial communities from Dry Valleys, Antarctica - metaG UQ416 (21.06) | ecosystem: Environmental > Terrestrial > Soil > Desert | place: Antarctica: Dry Valley... | reverse complement strand
CTGACCGAGCCATGGTTCTGCTGAGCGGAGCCGACCGAGGGCCAGTTCGGCTCTCTCACGACCGCGTAGCACCGCGATGCCCTCGTCGCGCAGGCTCGTGATCGGGCTCGGCCTCGTGACCGCCGGACTGGTCGCGCTGCTGCTCTTGGAGGCCGTGGTGGCCTCGCGCGGCCGCCGCGAGCCGTTCGAGAATCCCTCGCGCGCGCCGCGCCAGCTGGGGCAGGCCGGCCCTGAGCTGACCTACGTGGTGCTCGGCGACTCGACCGCCGCCGGCCAGGGCGGCGAGTACGAGCGCGGCATCGCGGTCTCGACCGCCCGCCACCTGGCCGGCCGCGGGCGGCGCGTGCGGCTCGTGAACGTGTCGGTGTCGGGGGCGAAGGCCGAGCAGGTAGCGGCGCAACAGCTCGCAGCGGCCACGCGGCTTCGCCCCGACGTCGTGCTGATCGCGGTCGGGGCGAACGACGTGATCCGCCTCAGCGGGCGCCGGACGGTGCGAGCCGCCGTCGAGTCGATCGTCGAGGGGCTCGTCGCGGCGCGCTGCGAGGTGAAGATCGTGCTCACGGGCGCGCCCGACATGGGAGCGATCCCGCGCTTCGCCCAGCCGCTGCGATGGGTCGCAGGAGCGCGCACGAAGCAGCTCAATGGCGTCTTCGACACGGTCGTGCGCGAGCGCGCGCTCACACTCGCCCCGATCGCGGCCGAGACCGGCCCGTTGTTTCGCCGCGACCGCACGTTGTTCGCCGCCGACCGCTTCCACCCGAGCGACCGCGGCTACGCGACCTGGTCGCCCGTGCTCACGCGCTCGCTGGACGAGGCTCTCGCCGCGCAGCCGAGCCACTGTGGTTAGCCTTCGCGACGATCGACTCGCTCCCCGCACCCTCGCCGGTCATCGACGCCTCCGGGGAGTGCGATGTCGTGGTGGTAGGCGCGGGCATCCTCGGCCTGGCCGTCGCTCGCGAGCTGACGCTGCGCCACCCCGGTCGCTCGCTGACCGTGCTCGAACGCGAGACCGAGGTCGGCACGCACCAGACGGGCCACAACTCCGGTGTCGTGCACGCCGGCATCTACTACGAGCCGGGGTCGCTCAAGGCGCAGCTGTGCGTCGAGGGCGCGCGACGGCTGTATGACTACTGCGACGAGCGTGGGCTCGCCGCCGAGCGCTGCGGCAAGGTGATCGTCGCCACCCATCCCGGCGAGCTTGCGCGCCTCGACGACCTCGAGCGCCGTGGACGGGCGAACGGCGTGCCCGGGCTCGTGCGGCTCGGGACCGACGAGCTGGCGGGAATCGAGCCCCACGTGCGCGGCGTCGCCGCGCTCCACTCGCCCGCCACCGGGATCGTCGACTACGCCGCCGTGGCGCGCTCGCTCGCCGCCGACGTCGAGGCCTCGGGCGGCGAAGTGGCGACCGGCTGCGGGATCACCGGCATCGCGAGGGCGGGCGGGCGGATGGCGCTGCGACACGCCCGCGGTGAGATCCGTCCCCGTCATGCGATCTTCTGCGCCGGGGCGTGGGCCGACCGGCTCGCCGTCGCCGCCGGCGCGCCGGCGGACCCGCGCATCGTGCCTTTTCGGGGCGCCTACGGGCGGTTGCGCCCCGAGCGCCGCCACCTCGTGCGCTCGCTCGTCTACCCGGTGCCCGACCCGGGGCTGCCCTTCCTCGGCGTGCACCTCACACGCCACGTGGACGGAGAGGTGCTGGTGGGCCCGACGGCGCTGATCGCCGGAGGCCCGGATGCCTACGTCCTCCGGCGAGTCAGCCGCCCGGAGCTTCGCCGACTGATCGAATGGCCGGGCACGTGGCGGATGGCGCGGCGCTTCTGGCGCACGGGCGTGACCGAGGTCCACCACGCCGTCAGCCGCCGAGCATTCGCCGCGGCGGCGCGCCGCTTCGTGCCCGAGCTCGAGAGCGGCGACGTGCTGGCCGCCTTCGCCGGGGTGCGCGCCCAGGCGCTCGGCCGTGACGGCGCGCTCGTGGACGACTTCGTCTTCTCGGAGACCGGCCCCGCGCTGCACGTGCGAAACGCGCCCTCGCCCGGGGCCACCTCGTCGCTCGCGATCGCCCGGCTCGTGGCCGACCGCGCCGAGCGGGCATTCGGCCTGGGCCGGTTCGCTCGCAGGGAGAACGGGTAGGAACAGCTCCCGTGGCCACTCGAGAGGGGACGCTCTTCGCCGGGCGCTACAGGGTGCGGCGCCGGCTCGGATCGGGTGCGATGGCCACCGTCTTCCTGGCGGAGGACGAGCGGCTGCGGCGCGACGTCGCCGTCAAGCGATTGCACGCGGGCTCGTCCGAGGACGTGGCACATCGCTTCGACCGCGAGGCTCGCCTGGGCGCCTCGCTCAATCACCCGAACATCGTCTCGATCTACGACGTCGTCACCGAGCACGACGACGTCCTGATCGTGATGGAGTACGTCAAGGGCTGGACTTTGGCGAGCTCGATGGCGCGCGGCACGCTCCAGCGCGAGCGCGCGCTCGAGATCCTGACCGGCGTCGCGGCGGCGCTCGACCACGCGCACGACCACGGCGTGATTCACCGCGACGTGAAGCCGGCGAACGTGCTCCTGCGCACCGACGGCTTCGCGAAGCTCGCGGACCTCGGGATCGCGACCGCGGCGCACGCGACTCGGATCACCCGTGCCGGAAGCGTGCTCGGCACGCCGGCATACATGGCGCCCGAACAGCTCGCCGGGGGCGAGATCACGGCGGCGGTCGACGTCTACGCGCTGGCGGCGGTGGCGTATGAGGTGCTCTCCGGCCAGAAGGCACGCCAGGGGCGCACGCCGCTCGAGATCGCCCACAAGGTCGCCACCGAGCCACCGCCCGACCTGCGCGGGGCGTGGCCGGAGGCTCCGATGGCCGTCGCGATCGCCCTCAAGAGCGGCATGGCCCGCGACCCGTCGGAGCGCCCGCGCTCTGCACGCGTGCTGGTGCGGGCGCTCGAGGTTGCGGCGCAGGTGCCCGACTCGCCCGCGGCGGTGCGGCCGGAGCCTCCGGCGGCGCTGATCGGGGCCGACGACGTCGACGACAAGGGATCGCTGAAGGCACCAGCGTCCGAGCAGGAGGCGGCAGTCGCCTCCGCGCCCAAGGCGGACGAGAGGGCAGCGGTCTCGCCGCCGCTCGAGCCGCCGCCCGAGGAACCGCCGTCCGACCTGCCGCCGCCCGAGCAGCCTCCATCCGAGCGTGCGACGACGCCATACCGAGTCGCGCCGCGCCCTCCGCCGCGCCGCATCGCGATGCCGACGGGTCCTCCGCCCCGGCGCCGGCGCTCGCGAGGAGGGTGGCTTGCGGTCGCCGCGCTGCTCGTGGCGCTGGCGGGGGGCGGGGGGGCGCTCGCGCTCTGGGCCGACGGCGGTGCCGGGGGCGGTGGCGCCGACGGGGAGCAGGCGAGCCAGGCACAGGCGCGGGCGGATCGCGCCGAGCGCCGGCGGGCGGCCCGGCGGCGTGCGGCGGAGAAGCCCCCGCCCGCGCCCAGCACGACCAGCGAGCAAGCTCCGCCGCGGCAGGCTCAACCCGAGCGCACGACACCTGAGCGCACCACCCCAACCGACCAGCCGACCGATCCGGCCGCGGGCGGGCGGCTCAACGACCAGGGCTACGCGCTGATGCAGGGCGGCGACAACGCGGCGGCCGTTCCGTTGCTCGAGCGTGCCGTGGCCTCGTTCCCGGAGGACTCGACCGACATCAACTACGCCTTCGCGCTCTACAACTACGGTCGCGCCCTGCGGCTCTCGGGGCGGCCCGCCGACGCGATCACCCCGCTCGAGCGGCGCCTGCGCTTCGACAACCAGCGGGAAGTCGTGCAGCGCGAGCTCGATCTCGCCCGCGCGGCCGCAGGACAGAGCTAGGAGGCTCCTCGAGATGGAAGACGAGGACATCCAGGCGCGCGGGCGCCGACGGCGCGAGCGCGACCGGCGCCAGGGCGACCTCGATCGTCGTGCCCAGGCAGGCGAGCCGCGCGAGCCCGCGACCCTCGACGAAGAGCTGCTCGAGGCCGAGGTGGAGCTGGTGCTCTCCACCGAGTCCGACGCCTCGCGCGTCGAACGCGTGCGACAGGAGCTCGATGCGGGCTTTGCGGCGCTCGCCGGAGTCGGCCCCGCGGTGTCGGTGTTCGGTTCGGCGAGGACGGGGTCCGAGGACCCTTACTACAGCCTTGCGCGTGAGCTCGCGCGCATGCTCGGCGAGGCCGGCTTCGCCGTCATCACCGGCGGCGGCCCGGGGATCATGGAGGCTGCCAACCGCGGCGCGCGCGAGGGCAGCGCGCTCTCGATCGGGCTCGGGATCGACCTGCCCTTCGAGCCTGGGCTCAACCCCTACGTCGACCTCCCCATGCAGTGCCACTACTTCTTCACGCGCAAGGTCATGTTCGTCCGCTACGCGAGCTCCTTCGTCGTCTTTCCGGGCGGCTTCGGCACGCTGGACGAGCTGTTCGAGGCGCTCACGTTGATCCAGACCAAGAAGATCCGCCACTTTCCGGTCGTGCTCGTCGGGCGCGACTACTGGGCGGGCCTGATCGCCTGGCTCGAGGAGCGCATGCTCGGGGACGGCATGATCTCCCCCGGAGACATCGAGCTCGCACACCTGACCGACGATCCCGCCGAGGTCCTGGCGCTCGTGCAGGCCGCCGAGCATCGCCAGCCGCGCGCGCCCAGCACCCAGCAAGGGCGCCCTCAGTAGTCCTCGCCCGGCGGCCGTCGGGTGCGCTTGCGCGCGCCCTGGCGCCGCTTGCCCTCGAGCCGTCGCACGCGCGCGGCGCGACTGACCCGGGTCGGCCGGCGTGGCCGCGGCACGGCCAGCGCGCGCGCGAGGCGCTCGCGCAGCCGTTCGAGCGCCAGCTCGCGGTTGCGGGCCTGCCCGCGCGCGTCCTGGGCGACGGCCGTCGGACGCGCGCCCAGCCGGTCGACCAGCCGTTGCTTCTGCTCGGGTGTGAGCACTTGCGAGGCCTTGACGTCGAAGACCGCCTCGATCCGCGAGGCGGTAACGTTTGCGTGCTGGCCGCCAGGCCCCGAGGACCGGCTCGCGCGCAGCTCGATCTCCGCGAGCGGGATAGCGACGGAGCCCGTCACGGGCATCGGGTCGTCCACCGCTCCCAGGGTAGGGACCGTCGGCCCCGATCATCCGTCCACTTTCCTAACGTTCCGCTCCGGATCTGCCGACAGACGTGCAAACCGCGCTGGTTCCTGATAGGAGACGAGGCATGATCCGCTCAATGATCGCCCTGACCCTGGCAGCTGTCGACTGTGTCGTCTGCTTGACGCTCGGGCTGCCGCTCGTGGTATCGGTCGCCGTCGCGTGTGCGGCGTTCGCGATCGCGACCGTCGCCCTGAGCGTGGTCTCGAGCTCTGAGGACCGCGGTGCGGACTACGGCGGCCTCGGCGACGTGCTCGCTGAGCCAGAGGTGTTCCGGACCCCCTACTAGCGGCCAGCTAGGGCGTCTGGGCAGACGCCAGCGGCCGAGCCTGAGAAGGCGCGCTCGCGCGTGGCGTGGCCGGTCGTGCGAGCCTGCGCTCCTCGCCACGCAGGAAGAGCACGATGCCGATCGCGACGCCGGCGATCGTGAACAGGCTCCAGAGCGTGCCCTGCGCCAGCTGGCCGGCGATCGGCGCCGGGCACGCGTCGGTGACCGCCCAGCCGACGCCGAAGATCGCCGCGCCGACGAGATGGCGCCGCTCAACGCCGCTCGTAGTCCAGGAGACGGGCTCGCCCGTGACGAGGGCCCGCGTACCCATCCGGCGCAGCGCGCGTACCCCGACGAAGCCGACGGCGACGGCGGTTCCCATCATCACGTAGAGGTAGGCATCCTCGAGCAGGAGCATCTCGCGGATGCGATCGGGGTCGGTGAACTGCCCCCACGAGATCGCGAAGCCGAACAGCCCGCCGAGCGCGATCGCGACGAGGCGGACGCTCATGTGATCAGCGAGTCGATCGCGAAGGTGACGGCGATCGCGGTCGCCATGAAGGTCGCGGTGGCGGCGAAGCTCGCGGGCGACCCGAGCGCGGTGCCGCAGATGCCGTTGCCCGAGGTGCAGCCGCCGGCGGCCTTGGCGCCGTAGCCGATCAGGACGCCGCCGAGCAGCAGCAGCACGCCGACCACGAGCACCTGCCAGTCGCCCGTGAACGTGCGCGTGAGCCAGCCGTAGCCCGCGCCGACCGTCGACCCCCCGGCGAGCGCGCTGAAGAGGAGGCTGCCACCGAAGACGCCCAGCAAGAACGAGGCCCTCCAGCCGAAGCTCGGGGCGCGCCCGCTCAGGCGCTCGACCACGGCCGAGTAGCCGCCGAGCACGCCGAGTCGCTGGTTCAGCGTCGCGAGCACCGCGACGACGATCAGCCCGAGTACGGCTCCTAGCACGAACGCCGGGGGGCGCGTCACCAGCAGATCGGACACCCTCTTCATGCTAGCCCGCGGTCCAAGCCGCCCGGCCGGAAGCGCTGCCCGGCGCGGCGTGAGCGCAATACGATCCTGCGGTGGCCCAGGCAGCGCTCGCGCGTGAGATCCGCACCGTCGCCTCGATCATCGGCGGGCGACCGGAGACCGCCGCGCCGGGCGGGCGCTCGAGCTCGCGAAACCCGGCCTGCACCGCCGAGCGCGTGGTCGACGTGCTGCTCGGCGATGCCTCGACGTTTGTCTCGGCGTGCCGTGCGGCCCGTGCCGCCCAGCCGCAATGGGCGGCCACCCCGGCGCCCACACGTGGCCGCGCGATCCAGCAGGTCGGGCGCCTCGTCGAGGCCAACAAGGACGCCCTCGCGGGGCTCGTGACGCGTGAGATGGGCAAGCCGTACGCCGAGTCGCTCGGCGAGGTCCAGGAGATCGTGGACACCTGTGACTTCTTCCTTGGCGAGGGCCGGCGTCTCTACGGCCAGACCGTCCCGAGCGAGATGCCGGACAAGCAGCTCTTCACGTTTCGCGTGCCGGTCGGCGTGGCGGCGATCGTCACCGCGGGCAACTTCCCCGTCGCCGTCCCAGCCTGGTACCTCGTGCCGGCGCTGCTGTGCGGCAATGCCGTCGTCTGGAAGCCCGCCGACTACACGCCTGCGCTCGGCGCGGCGCTCGCCGAGCTGTTCATGCACGGGGGGCTTCCCGACGGCGTGCTCAACCTCGTCCAGGCGGACGGTGCGGCCACCTTCGAGGGACTCGAGCAGGCGCTCGAGGAGGGCCTGGTCGACAAGGTGGGCTTCACCGGCTCCGCGCGCGTCGGCAGCCGGATCGGGGAGCTGTGCGGGCGCCACCTGCAGTCGCCCTGCCTGGAGCTCGGCGGGAAGAACCCGCTGGTGGTCATGCCCGACGCCGACCTCGAGCTCGCCGTCGAGGGCGCGCTGTTCTCGGGCTTTGGAACAGCCGGCCAGCGCTGCACCTCGCTCGGCACGGCGATCGTGCACGAGTCGGTACACGACGAGTTCCTCGCGCGCTTCGCCGACGCCACCGAGCGGGCGCCGATCGGAGACCCGATGCGGGACGTGCTCTACGGGCCGATGATCTCCGAGCGCTTCCTGGACGGCTTCCTCGCCTGGCTCGAGCGAGTCGAGGCCCATCACGGGCTGTTCGGCTCGAGCGGCGTCGGGCGGATCGACGCAGCCAACCCGCGGACTGGCTTCGTCGGCGAGGCCGATGCCGGCCTCTTCTGCCATCCGACGATCGTCGACGGGATCCGTCCCGAGGACGACCTCTACCGCGAGGAGACGTTCGGCCCGATCGTCGGGGTCGCCTCATTCGCCGACTTCGAGCAGGCGATCGCGCTCGCCAATGGCCACGGCTACGGCCTCTCGGCCGCTGTCTATACGAGCGACGCCCGCCACGCCTTTCGCTTTCGCGAGCGCGTCAGCGCGGGGATGGTCAGCGTGAACAACTCGACCTCGGGCGCCGAGGCGCACCTGCCGTTCGGCGGCAACGGCCGCTCCGGCAACGGCTCGCGCCAGTCGGGGGTATGGGTGCTCGACCAGTTCACCCGCTGGCAGTCGATGAACTGGGACTACGCCGGCAGGCTGCAGAAGGCGCAGATGGACGTGCCGGACGTGCCGGCGGACCTCGGCTTTCGCCTGGCGGAGTAGGCGCATCTCCCGTGCGAGCGCCGCCGAGCGCGGCACTCACCGTCTCGCGAGCTGCGGGAGGCTGTTGCTAGCCCGGCTCGACGCCGGCGTGCGTCGTGCCGATCCGGAAGTCGTCGTGGTGCAGCGTGGCGCGTGGCAGCCCGGCGCTGCGGTAGAGGCCGAGCTTGACGTAGGCGCCATTTCCGTTGGCGAGCGTGGCGAAGCGCCGGCCGCGGTTGACGGCTTGCCGGCGCCCGTCGTACCACAGTCGGACGCTGCCCCGATCGCGACGGCGCGAGAAGCGCACCCGCATCACGAAGTCGTGCCAGCGACCGCGCGTCATGCGGACGCTCCAGCGATCGCCGCCGCGCCGCAGCGTGAGCCGCTCGCCGAACAGGATGAAGCTCATCTGACCGGGCGAGGCGTCGGTCGACTTGAACTGGAGGATGGTCGAGAAGAAGCGTGGCGGCGCGTAGGGCCAGTCGCGTTCGAGCCGGACCGACCAGCGCAGCCAGCGCACGTCGCCCTCGTTGCAACAGATCGCGTCGCGTGGGCGGTAGAGCTCGTTGCGTGGGGCGGTGTCGCCGATCCCGTCGCCACGACCTGTGCTGAAGTAGCCCGAGCAGGCCGAGCCTGCCTGCGCAAGCGGCGAGCGCACGGCAGCGATGTCGTCGCGCCCGCCGTCCTGGCGTTGGGGCCACTGGCTGAGGTCGCAGGAGTCGAAATCGCCTGCGAACAGGAGGCCGGGTGCGAGCGGGGAGGTCGGCTGTGCGGACGCGCTACTGGCGTCGATGCTCAAGCCCAGCGCCAGCGCGGCCAGCGCAAGCCCCACGAGCCTCGATCGCGGCACGGGATGAACTATGACCGGTTTCGGCGGCCCCGCACCCGCCCGTAGTCCGGAAAGCGAGCTTGACCTTAAGTAAGTGATCACTTACTATCTCCCCCATGACGAGCTCGACCACACCGCCGTCCGCCCGGCGCAGCGCCGAGGAGCGCCGCGCCGAGATCGTCGACGCTGCGGTCAGCGAGTTCTCCCGCCAGGGCCTCAAGGGCACGACCACGGCGGCGATCGCCCGCCGGGCCGGCATCTCGCAGCCGTACGTGTTCCGCTTCTTTCGCACCAAGGAGAAGCTCTTCCTGGCGGCGCTGGAGCGCTGCTTCGATCGCATCCAGCAGGCCTGGGAAGCGGCCGTCGAGGGGGTCGAAGCGGACGAGCCGGGGCCATACCTCGCGGCCATGGGCATGGCTTACGGGCGCCTGCTGGCGGACCGCGAGCTGCTGCTGATGCAGATGCAGGGGTTCGCGGCGTGTGAGAGCGACGAGGTGCGCGCGCTGGTCAAGCGACGCGAACGCGAGCTGATGCGCTACTTCCAGCGCGCCACCGGCGCTGACTGGGGCCTGACCCAGATGTTCTTCGCGCACGGGATGTTGCTCAACCTGGCCGCGGTCGCCGAGCTGTCCGAGATCGACACGAAGCCCGCCTGGGCCAAGTGACCCCTCTCTCATTTTGGGCCGCGGAGTAATTAACCAATCAATAACAGGAGCGGACATGCCTTTTCAGACTGGCCCTGGAGCGAGCGACCTCGACCTGCGAGCCTCCGATTCGGAGCGCGAGGCGGTCATCGAGCGGTTACGAGGCCACTGCGCCGATGGCCGCATCTCGACGGACGAGCTCTCGGAGCGGATCGACGCGGTCTACGCGGCTCGCACCCGTGCCGACCTCGAGCCACCGTTGCGCGACCTGCCGGCCGCCGGGGGCCACGCACGGGCGGCTACCGAGTCACGACGGCGCTCCTCGCCGGCGCTCGCGATGGCCCTCGTCTTGCTGCTCGAGATCGTGACAGTCGTAGTGGCCGCCTCGGTGAGCGGCGCGTGGTGGCTGCTGTGGCTGCTGTGGCCGGTGCTGCACTCGACCAGGGCGTGGGGTCGGCCACGGCGCGACGAGAGCCGCGGGCGCACCCTTCAAAGGAGCGCGGCGTGAGTACCCGGGCCGGCTTCGATCCGCGAGGTTTGATGCGCCGCGCGTGGGCGCTCAACCCTCCGCTCGCGTTCGTCGGCGCCGCGATGGGCGTGACGGTGGCAGTCGCGCTCGTCGGCCTCGTCGCCGATCCGCGCGTGATCACCGGCGCGCCGGCATGGCTCAAGCCGATGAAGTTCGCCGTCTCGATCGCCGTCTACTGCTTCACGGTGCTGTGGCTGCTGACCTTCGTCCGGGGCCGGCCTCGCCTGGTGCGCGCGATCGGTTGGGTCACCGCCGTCGGGCTCGCAGTCGAGATGGCGCTGATAGTCGCCCAGGTCGTGCGCGGCACGACAAGCCACTTCAACGTCGGCACCGCCTTCGACGCAGCGATCTGGAGCGCGATGGGAGCGATCGTCGTGTCGGTCTGGGTGGCCGGCATGCTGCTGGCGGTGCTGCTGGTGCGCCAGCGCCTGGCGGACCCGGCACTGGCCTGGTCGCTGCGGCTCGGGCTGGTCGTCGCGGTCGTCGGGATGGCGGTCGCCTTCTTGATGACCTCGCCAACTCCCGAGCAGCTCGCCGCCGCAGGCGGCCCCCGGGTGGCTGGGGCGCACTCGGTGGGCGTGGCCGACGGCGGCCCGGGGCTGCCGGTGACCGGCTGGAGCACCGTCGCCGGCGATCTGCGCGTGGCGCACTTCGTCGGCCTGCACGGTCTGCAGGTGCTGCCCGCGGTCGGATACCTGCTGACGGTCCTGCCCGCACGCCGGCTCGGCGGCAGGCACCGCGTGGCGCTGGTATGGACGGTCGGCCTCGCCTACCTCGGCCTCGTGCTGCTGCTGGCCTGGCAGGCGCTGCGAGGGCAGTCGGTGATCGCGCCCGACGCGATCACCCTCGCCGCGCTCGCCGCGCTCGGGGGCGGGGCGGTGGCTGTGGCGCTCGCGGTCCTCGGCCACGGCTGGCGCACCGCAGGTCGTTGACCGACGCCGACCTGCGCGCCGCCGGCTAGCCGGCGGCGCGCTCGAGCACGCGCTCGATGCGCTCGGCCTGCCTGCGCAGGTCGTGCTCGGCGGCGGCCTCACGCGCAGCGCTGTTCGGGCGCGGCAGCACCATCGCCGCTCGCAGGCCGGCCTCGATCGCGTCGACGCTGAACGGATCGACCAGCACGCCCGCCGCCTGCGTCACGAACTCCGGCGGACCGCCGATGCGAGTCGCGACGACTGAGCGCTCGCTCGCCATCGCCTCGAGCAGCGCCTGGCCGAAGGGCTCGACCGTGCTCGGCAGGCAGAGCACGTCGCACGCCGCCGTCCATCTGCTCACCTCGCCGTGCGGGACGGGCCCGACCACCCGCACGTGCTCACGATCCTCGAGTTGCGCACGCAGCGCTCCGTCGCCGACGAACGCGAGCCGGCCACCACCGAGCCGCCCGAAAGCGTCGGCCAGCCGGACGACGTTCTTGCGCTCGTCGAGCGTGCCCACGAACAGGAACGCGGTCCCCTCGCCCTCCCATCCGAGGGCGGTCCGCGCGGCGGCCTGGTCGGCGCCACGGAAGCGATCGAGGTCGACACCGGAGTTGATCACCTCGAGCCGGCCCTCGAGCTCCGGCAGCTCGGCCAGCAGCTCGTCGCGCAGGTAGGCCGAGACCGCCACCACCGTCGCTGCGCGCCGCAGCGTCAGCCGGGTGATCGCCTTGATCCCCGCGATCTCCGAGAGGTTGCGCACGTCGCGGCCGTGTGCGGTGACCACTAGCGGCGCTCCGGCGACCAGCGAGGCGAGCGCCCCGACAGCGCCGGCGGGTGACAGGAAGTGGGCATAGATGACGTCGGGCCGGAAGCCGTGCGCACGCGTCAGCGCATCGCGCGCCAGCCGCGCGTACTTGCGCCGCGACCCGCCGCGATGGTCGATCACCGCGCGCTCGATCACGTGCCCGCGACGCTCGAGCTCGTCGACGCCCTGTGCCACGAACGCGCCGAGATCGGGGTCGCGCGGGCCGGGGAACATCTGGGAGACGAGCAGGATCCTCACCGCCCGGGTCCCTCACGCACGGAGCCCCGCCGCAGCGGGGCTCTCGATTCGGGGCCGGGCCTGACGACCTCTACAGCCGCGTGATGACCAGGATGATGATGATGATCAGAACGATCGCGCCGATGCCGATGTACATTCGCTGCCTCCCCTCTGACTGAGTTGACCCGTTGTCTCCTCGAAGACCGAGCTGGACCGGCGACGGTTACGCCGTCGCCTGATTGGCTAACGGACGACGCGCGAGCGCCCGGCGGCCTGCGACGGAGACGGCTGGCCGGGGCCCCCCACGCCGAGCCGGCTCTGGATCTCGCCGACGTCGAGCTCGCCCTGCATGAAGGACGCAGCTGCGTAGAACACGGCCGCGCCCACGAGGCACAGGACGGCGTAGCCGAAGTTCGTGATGATCCACATCGCCACGAAGAGAAAGCCGACCACGGCGGCCAGGTGCTTGACGTTGATCAAGAGAGTTCCCTTCTTCGTTGTTCTTCACGGTGAAAGCCGGTGAGCGTGACGTTGACCGGCAGGGGCGGGAGGTCGTGTCGCCCGAGCGCCTCGGTCACCCGCTCGCGGACGCCCTCGAGCGCGCGCGCCCCATCGCCGGGGCGCGCGATGTTCACGTCCACGCTCAGATCCTCGCCGCCATAGCGTCCGACCGCGGAGGCGACGGCGGGATCCTGTGACGCGGCCGCCTCGGCAGCGCGCTCGATCGCGCGCGGCTCGACGGTCAACGCTCCGCGGTGATCCTCGGCGAGCGCAAGCTCCGAGCGCGCGAGGTAGGGACGGGGGAGCTCGCGCAGCGCCAGGTAGACGAACAGCAGGCAGGCCACCAGGCCGATCGCGGCCACGGCCAGGCGCACCGTGCCGCCTGGGAAGCCGTCCGGCCCGAGGCGCTCGGCGAACGCGAAGACGGTGCGATAGCCGCTGATCCGCTCGACGCCGTCCGGGTTGACCTTGACTGCGAGCAGCATGAGCATGAGCCCGCACCAGATCGTCGCAAGACAGACGAGCGCCAGGATCAGTCGCCCGACGTAGGCGAGCGGCGAGCTCTCCGCGCGGACGCGCTGGCGCATCGCCTACTCGACCCGCTGCCCGGCGTCAGCGACGCGCGGGCGCACGCGGGTGCGCAGCCCGAAGCCCTCGGCGAGCGGGGCGAGCGCGGCCGCGGCGTCGCGCTCGATCTCCTCGGCCGACTCGTTGCGCGTGTGGGAGGCCGACACGTCGAGGCGGCCTCCGCGGCCCTTGCGGGCGGGGCGCACGCGCGCCTTAGCGCCCGTGACGCCGGCGACGCCGGACACGAGCGACTCGGCCATCTGCGAGAGCGCGCGCCGGCGCGCGGCGAGACGCCCGCCGCTGCCCTCGTCGGCGACCACCAGCGGCTCGCGGCCGGGGGCGAGCGCGCCGACGAGCAGCAGCAGCCCGGCGAGCACGGCGGCGAGCCCGCTCAGCAGCGACACGAGCGCCAGCTCACCGGGAGCCTCGAGCTCGGTGAGGTAGGCGCCCGTGGCCTCGCGCAGCCCGATCAGCCCGAAGGCCTCGCCGAGCGAGGGCACCAGCGCCACGAGCGCGACGACCAGACCGAGCAGCGCGAGGGCGAGCAGCACGAGGAAGGCCGCCAGCCGAGCGATCGCGCGCAGGATGAGAACCATCTACGCCGAGGGCCTCGTCGCGGCCTCGTCAGGCTCCGAGACGTCCTCGAAGCGCACGTCGACCGGCCCCAATCGGTGCTCGGAGCCCGCCCTCGCAGCGACTGCGGCCCTGACGACGTCGCCGAGCGGTCGCAGCGGCACGAGCTCTGCCTCGAGGTGCAACTCGAGGCCCACGCTCCCATCGGCGAGCGCCGTCGCCACGACTCCTTCGAGCCGCTCGCCGCTGTCGTTGGTGAAGGCCAGGCCCATCCGCCCGGCGTGTCCGCTCACGACGCCGGGCACAGCGAGCGCGGCCTCGAGCGCAAGTCGCCCGAGCCGCACGCGCGCCGAAGGGACCGCCGGCGGGCGTTCAGCCGCGGCCGCGGGGGGCGGAGGGCTTGGCTGGGACATTCGGGGGCGCTGGCGCGAGGCCGCGCGCTACTCCTGCGGCTGGTCGTCGCCAGGGAAGTAGAGATCGTTGACCGTGATGTTGACCTCGGTCACCGTCAGGCCGCAGATGCCCTGGATGCGCCTGATCACGTTCTCGCGCACCTCGCTCGAGGCCTGTGGGATCGACTCGCCGTACTCGATCACCAACGAGATGTCGATCGCAGCCTCGCGCTCGCCCACCTCGACGGTCACGCCCTGCGTGCGGCGATCGCCACCGACGCCGATCGCCTGAGTCACGTTGCCGAGCGCACGCGAGGCGCCGCCGCCCATCGAGTGCACGCCGGGGACCTCGCGAGCGGCGATGCCGGCGACCTTCGATACGACCGCGTCGGCGATCGTGGTCGAGCCCTGAGGCGTCTGTAGCGGAGGGCTGCCCGCGGAGGCCGGCCTCGGCG
>Ga0136620_10000789_pt1 | contig 14475 bp, 12 predicted proteins | sample AntDrymUQ4162106_2_FD_104806 | JGI IMG/M metagenome (GOLD analysis project Ga0136620, IMG submission 104806) | Polar desert sand microbial communities from Dry Valleys, Antarctica - metaG UQ416 (21.06) | ecosystem: Environmental > Terrestrial > Soil > Desert | place: Antarctica: Dry Valley... | reverse complement strand
GAACGGCGGTGCGCGCTCCAGCCGAGTGCAACCAGTATGAGAATGTTGACGGCCGCATCTTCGAGGAAGTCTATCGAGTCTGCGAACAGAGAAACCGACTCGATTGTGCGAGCAACCGTGAACTCTATACCGAAATAGCCGAGGTTTAGAAGTGCTACGGCCAGCACGGCCCGACGCAGCGCAGCTTCATGAGTGTTCACAGATGGTTGGTCAGTGTCCATTCCAGCAAGTGCGCTGGCTTTTCAAATTTCCCATACCGCAGTGCCAGCGTCGGCAGGACGAGCAGGTTCAACGTGGTCGAAGTCACCAGTCCCCCGAGAATGACGATCGCCATCGGTCCTTCGATCTCGTGTCCCGCCTCTGCGCTGCCAATGGCAATCGGCAAAAGCCCCAGCGCCACGACCAGCGCGGTCATCAAGATCGGTAGCAACCGCTCGGTTGCGCCACGAATGGTCGTGTCGAGTCCCCATTCCATTCCCTCTTGGGCGACCAGATCCTCGTAGTGCGAGATCATGAGGATCGAATTGCGCATGCTGATGCCGAACAGCGAGACAAACCCAACCAGTGAACCGATCGAAAGCGACCCGCCGCTTAGCAACGCGGCCAATACTCCACCCGCCAGCGCAAAGGGCAGGTTGACCAGCACCAGCAGCATGTTACGCGAATTGGCAAACACTATCGACAGCAGCAGGACAATCACCGTTGCCGCCACCGTCGAGTGAAGCAGCAGTTCCTGGAGTGCCTCGGTCTGGGCTTCTGCCGCTCCGCCGTAGGCCACAAAGACGCCTGGCGGAAACGCGATTTGCGATTGAATCTTCCGTTTGACCTCCGCCGCGAATGAAGCCACGTCGCGGTCTTCGACGTCGCAGGTGACTTGTTGGCGGCGGAGCGTGCCTTCGTGAACGACCACGTAGCGGCCGGATGTGTAGTCCAGTTGGGCCAATTCGCGCAGTGGCAGCCGGGTGCCGGCGGCGTTGCGGACGAACAGGGTGCCGATGGCTTCCGGGTCCTTCCGGCTAGCCGGGTCCAGAATCACCATCACTTCAAAGACACGATCGTTGTCATAGGTTTGGGCGACCACGGTCCCCTGGTGAGCTGTCTGGATGGCTTCGAGCACCTCGACGGGCTGAAATCCGAATTGTCTAAGCCGGTCGTGACGCAGGCTGACCGTGACCTCCGGAGAGCCGGATTGGGCCTGCAACAACACGTCCCTGGCACCGGAAATCGTGGCCATGAGTTGGCGCACTTCTTCAGCCTTTTGGTCGAGCACCTGCAGCTCGTTGCCAAAGAGATTGATCACGACTTCGCCGCGCCCGCCGGAAAGGATCTCCTCGATCCGTTCCTCCAAAAATGGGGTGATGGCGAAGGTAACGCCGGGGAATGTCTCCAGCGCGGCGCGGATCCCGTTCTTTACTCTCTCTTCTTCTCCGCCGGGCACAGGCTGCAATTCGACATGGAACTCACTGAATTCCGGCCCCTGGGTGTCCTCCCCTTGCTCGGCCCTGCCGACCTGTTGCGCTACCGAGTGGATGTGCGGATCCTTAAGCAACTCCTCCGTGATGGCGGTGCCGATTTTCAGCGAAGCCTGCGTTGAAGTGCCCGGTGCCATCAGAAGCCGGATGATGTAATGGCCTTCCTTGAACTCGGGCAGAAATTCCCCGCCAAAAAAGGGCAGGGCCGCTGCCGCCGCGACGCAAATCGCCACTGTCGCGCCGATGACGGTCTTGGGACGCCGAGAAACGGCTTCCAAGCAGCAGCGGTGCCGGCGTTTTAACCAAGCGATATAAGCCGGCTCGGTCGCCTTGGCCCGCGCCAACAAGAGATAACAGAGCGCCGGCGTCAGCGTGATCGCCGCCACCAGTGAAGCCAGCGTCGCCAGAATGAACGCGACGCCCAGCGGCGCAAAGAGCCGGCCGTTGACGCCGGACATCATCAGCACCGGCCAGAACACGGCGGCGATGATGAATGTGGCATAGACGCTCGGGCTGCACACTTCCAGGGTCGCATCCAGCACCACGGAGAGGACCGACTGTGGGTTCTCGCGCGTGCGGTTCTCGCGCAGGCGCCGCCAGACATTCTCCAGGCCGACGATGGCAGCATCCACGACAACGCCAATGGAAATGGCAAAACCACCCAGCGTGATGGTGTTCAGTGATACGCCGAACCACTCCAGCACGATCACTGCCGCCAGTAGCGAAAGCGGGATGGTGGTGATCGCGATAAAGGCGCTGCGCAAGTTCGCCAAAAAGAGAAACAAGACCGCGATGACCAGCACGCCGCCGATTAGCAGCGATTGATTGATGTTGTGAATCGAAGCCTCGATGAAGTTGGCCGGGCGAAACAACGCCGGATGGAGGGCGACTTGCTCTCCGGCGAAAAGCGGTTTCAGTTCGTCTAGGGCCGCCTCGACCGCTCGCGTGACCTCCAGCGTATTGGCGCCATATTGGCTGTGGATCAGCATCACGATGCCCGGTCGCCCCATGACTTGGGCGTCGCCCAGCCTTGGCTCCGGTCCCGCCACCACGCTGGCCACGTCCTTCATGCGAATGCTGAACCCGTCGTGGTGCGCCAGCACCACCTCGCCCAAAGCTTCCGGCGAGAGAGACTGGCCTTTCGTGCGGAGGACGATGCGCTGGTTTTCATTATCGATGAACCCGGCCCCGCGCACGCCAGTGGACTTGCGTGCCGCCACCAGCACGTCGTCAATCGACAGGCTGCTGTACGCGATCAGCCGATCCGGCTTGACCTGGATTTGAATCTGCCGGACCTCGCCACCGAAGACCTCGACCCGCGCCACCCCGGGCACACCCAGAAGCCGCAGCCGAACTGCCGAGTCGGCGAATGTCCGCAACTCCATAGGCGTCCGTTCCTCCGAGACCAGCCCCAGCGCGAGCGCCAAACTGGTCGAGGAGGTGAGCGGACCCATTCCGGGAGCCTTGACGCCTTCGGGCAGTTGGCCGGTAAGTTCCGCTAAGCGTTCGCCGGTCAGTTGGCGTACTCGGTAGATGTCCGCGTCTTCTCGAAAAACAGTGGTGACCACCGACAAGCCCTGGATCGATTGGGAATAGACGACGTCCAATTCTGGCGTTCCATTCAGACCGTACTCGATGGGGGCGTGACCAGCGCTTCGACTTCCTCTGCCGACAGGCCAGGGGCTTCCGTTTGAATAACGATCCGAGGCGGCGCGAATTCGGGGAAGACATCCAGCTTGGCGCGCCCGGTGATGTAGATCCCGTAAGCGGCCACAAGACAGGCCAGGACAACGACGACGCCGCGAAAGCGCAGGGAGAGTTCAACGACCCATTTCAGCATAGGCGCGGTCCGCCTTACGAGAGATCAAAAGTAATGAGGCATCCAGGGTTGGCTCCGTAAATGTGCAATTAGCTCACCGACTAAAGGGATCCAAATCCAGGGGAATTGGCGTCGGCATTCCCGCCAGAGCCCTTTAATGCTCACAGTGATTTCCGGAGGCGTATGAAAGAGGGAGCGACGCGGGATTAAGCGGGGCACTCGGCGGCAAAACTGAACGTATTCCTCCCCGTGCCTTTCTTTCAATTGTTCCTCTTCGGCTGGAACCGTTGCCAGAATGTAAAAAATAGAGACGGCCAAAATGCCTACGGCAAACGGCCAATTCTTGATGAACAATCCTAAAGCGGCGGCGAGAAGAAACGAGTCTAAATACAAGGGATTTCGGCAGACGGAGTACGGGCCTTCGGCGACTACAACGCGGACCTTGCGTCCGCCAACGTACAGCGTTGCCCAGAACCGGAAGGCCAGCCCTGCCAGATACAAGGTGAACGCTACGGCATCAACGGCCCAGTCGAGCAAGGAATCCTCCTGGACAAATGGCATCGAAATCAGTGCCGTTATCGCCAGCGGAGGCAGAATGACCGCTGCCACGACACCGCGCCAACGGAATCCCCGCATCGTCCTTTTAATCATAAGTCCGGACAAGATGCTACTCCACCAACCGGATCTGCGATTTGAGTTCTTCCGAAAGCAGCGTTTGCGCGCCGCTGACCACCACGCGGTCGTTGGGGGCTAGCGTTGAGCCAACGAACCAGCCGTTGGTCGCGGGATGGTCGAGCGCAATTTCGCGCCGGGCGAATCTTTCGTTCTCGGTCTGAACATAGACCCACGCCTTGCCCACCGCGCGCAGCGTTGCCTCGCGGGGCACGACGACGCCGCGCAGCGCTTCGCCGTTCAGTTGGAGATGCGCCGTTACCGCGATGCCGGACACCAAACGGGCCGGCTTCGGCTTGACGAGCAGCAGAAACGCCTCGCCCTGCATTTCGGGGTTGGCGTTTGGAGCGGCACCGAGGACTTGCGCTGCCACCGGGTCTGCTTCCGACAACATCACCAAACGCGCGCCCGCCGGGCTTGAGTGGACGCGCTCACCGGCCGGCAAGTCCACGCGCACCAACGCCGCTTCATGCGCGACGAGCGACCGAACGAATCCGACCAAGTCGGGCTGCTGGGCGATGGCCTTGCCCCAGGCGAGTTCGAGCCGGTCGCGAATGGAACGCACCGCGAGCTGGTCGCGCCGTGCGGCGGCTTCCGCTGCTTCCACGGCGCGGGCGGAAGCGTTTTCCCCTTCTGCACGCAGAGCTTTCACTCTCTCGAACTCCTTGCTCGAGGCGGTTAGGGCGGTCTGCGTCGCCGCCATCTCGGCCACCAGCGCGGCCAGCGGCGTCGGGTCGAGCGCGCGTCCGAATCCAACGTGCTCCGGCGACAGGGTCGCGGCGACGAGCGGCTCGACCCGGAGTTGAATGCGCTTCTGCGTCTCGGCATCGAGCGTGAGTACGACCTCCCCGTTAGTGCCGCGCTTGGCACGCGAGGGAGCGAAGACCGGCTTTTTGCCCTCCATCTCCATTTCCTTGCTCATCTCGCGGTAGGCGAAGATCAGACCGGCAATCGCGCCCGCGGCGACGAGGATGACTAGTTTCTTCATGGCTGTGGGTGGCTGGCTGCTGCGTTCTGGGGAGATTCAGTCGCGCCAGGACTCTCAAACGGGCGCTGGATCGCCTCTTCGAGTTGACCGAAGGCACGAACGGTCTGCACGCGCGCGTCCCATTCGAGAAGCTCCGTCACGGCCTGTTCGACCCGGACCGCGAGCAGGTCCAGCGGTTCGGCTGCCCCGGCTTGAACCTGCGCAGCAAGGGCCGCTGCCTGCTGTTGTTGCGCGGCCCGCGGTGTCACCAAGGAGCCCAGCCGCTCCTGTGCGTTGCGATAGGCGGCAAGCGCGCGGTCGATCTCGCCAATGGCTTTGGCCTGCACCGAGACGAAGCGCGCGGCGGCTTCGGTGCGGCTAGCTTGAGCCTCGGCGATGGGGCCTTCGTTGCGATTCAGCACCGGGATTTCCACCGTCACCCCCAGCGCCCATTTGTTCTCGCCCTGGTCGAACTGATAGCCGGTGCCGAGATGGACGTCGGGATACTGTTTCGCGATTTCGAGCTGCAACGCCGACTGACTGGCGTCGTATTCGGCGAGCGCGGTGAGGACATCCGAACGGCTTCGTAAGGCTTCCCTGCGAGCGTCGTCTCCGGCGAGCTCCGTCACCAGGGGCAGCTTCCAATCCTCCACCATGACGACTCCATTCAGCGCACTGGCGGCAACCCCGATAGCTTCGGCGACACCTGCCAGCGATTCGGAGGCTTGCCTCCGGGCGTCCCCCGCTTCGACACGCGAGCGAGCCAGAGCGAGGCGCGCACGGGAGAGCTCCAAGGTTTCGATGGCTCCCGCGCGCAGCTTCTGTTCGAGTCTGTGGCTGACTTCCTCCTGAATGGCCTGCTGCGCCTGCAGGAGCTTCTCCCGTTGCGTGGCGCTGGTAAAATCGAGCAGCGCAGCGCGCAAATTGCTCCGCACCTGCCACGCGTTCGTGGCGATGTTGAAGCGTGCCGCAGTAGCGCGATGCTCGGCGCGAGCAATCCGGTAGCCGCGTTTGCCGGCCGTTTCAACCGGAATGTCCAGGGCCAGCGTGGCAAGCCACGGCGACACGAAGCCGCTCGCGGGATTGAAGGTGTATTCGGGCGTAATCCCCACCGTCGGGTTCGGTCGTGCCCCTGCCGTGACGACGCCCGCCTGGGCCACGCCCCACTGCGCCCGTGCGACTTCGAGGCTTGGGTGAGAGTACAGAGCCGCGAGGGTGAGTTGCTCAAAGTTCCATGAGGCGAGCGGCCAGGCAGGCAGCGGCTGACGTGAGTGGGATTCGAGAAAACCTTTAAGGCGCGGCTCCTCCAACGAGCGGACCTCCAGCGCTGATGCGGACTCCGCCGGCGACACCGGTTCGGGCCGGAACGTTTGGCATCCTGCCAACAACGCGGCAGACAGAAACAGGAATTGGCCAGGCGATCTCATGCTTGGCCAAGTTAACCACTCCCCGCCTAACAGATTTCCAACACCAGTCTGACAATTCTGTCAGGTTGCTTTGAGCGACGGATGCCGGTGTGGAAAACTCAGACTCACGGCGGTTCCTTTTCCGACTTCGCTGTTCAGCGATACCGCACCGCCATGCAGCTCCATGATGGACTTGACGATGGCTAGGCCTAAACCTGCTCCGGGTTGGTGGCGGGAAGGGTCCACGCGATAGAACCGGTCCAACACCTTTGGGAGATGATCGGCAGGGATCCCGCAGCCGGCGTCCGTCACGACCACTCCTGTCGCGCCGTTTTCCAGAGGCTTGACCAGGATGGTGATTCTTCCGCCGACGGGCGTGTGATGAACGGCATTGGCCACGAGATTACTGAGCGCGCGACGGAACAGCACCGCGTCGCCGTGCACCACGGCATCGCCGCTCGTCTTCACTTCAATACTCTTTTCGGCCGCAGCAGCGTCGAACAAATCGAGCACGGCTTGGACTTCGGGCGTGGCGGGGAACGGCTGGCGGCTCAGCGCCACTTCGGCGTTGTCCGAGCGGGCAAGGAACAACAGGCTGTCCACCATTCGCGACAGGCGTTCGTATTCTTCCATGCTCGATTCCAGCACGCGCCGATATTCGTCCGGCGTTTGCCTTCGGCCCAAGGCCAGTTCCGCCTCGCCGCGCAGGCTGGCAATGGGCGTGCGGATTTCATGGGCGAGGTCAGCGGAGAATTGGGTCAGGCGAGTGAAGGAGGTTTCGAGACGACCCAGCATGTCGTCGAACGCGGTGGCCAGCGCCATCAAGTCCTGCGGCCAGCGCTCCGGTTGGATGCGCTCGTGCAATTGCGCCGCCGTGATATGCTGAGCTGCCGCGGTGATTTCACGCAACGGACGCATTGCTCGTCGCGTGATGAACGCCCCCAGGATCGCCGAGCACACGACGCCGAGCAGCAGCACCAGCGCCAGCGTCCGGCGGTATTTCGCCAGCACGACTTCCTCCTGCGTGACATCCAACGCCAGTTGCAACAAACGCACTTCCTCCTGCGCCGCGCCGGTCTCCGCCCACGCCGCCATCAACAGGAAGAACTTTCCGTTGGGGGATTTCCAGTGCCGCCCCTCATTCGGCGTCGTGTCAACGTTGGCGGGCGGTGGAAAGGCTTCCATTGGCGGCAGCAAACGCTCCATGTCGCTCGTCTCCATCAGCACCTTTCCTTCCTTGTTCAGAACACGGGCGTAATACTTGGCGAAGCGCCGGGCCGCCCCCTCGGATTGCACCTCCATTTTCAGGGCCTCCGCGTCGCCCGGCTTTTCCTTGAGCGTCAACCGCAGGATTTCCACCTGGTCCGCCAGCGAATGATGGTCTTCTTCTTCGAGGCTTCGCGCCATCACCCAATACAGGAACGCGCAGGCCAGGAAGAGAATCGCGCACGTCGCCAGCGTATTGAAAACGGTGACGACGCGGCTGATGGGCCACGTGCCCCGCGCCGCTGGCGGTGGACGCGCCAGGTTAATCGCGCCTCTCGAGGACATAACCCACGCCCCTGACCGTGTGGATCAATTTGGTGGGAAAGGCATCATCCAGCTTCTTTCGCAAGCGCCCGACGGCCACGTCGATGACATTGGTGTCACCGTCGAAGTTCACGTCCCACACTTGCTCCAGCAGGAGCGTGCGCGCAATGACTTCTCCGGTGCGCTGCACCAGCAACGCTAGGAGCGAAAACTCCTTAGCCGTCAAATCGAGAGCCGTTCCGCCGCGCGTTGCCTTGTGGCGCACCAAATCCAGCTCCAAGTCCTCAACGCGCAACTTATCCGCCTGCCGCGCCGCCGGCCGGCGCGAGAGCGAGCGCACGCGCGCCAGCAATTCCGAAAAGGCGAATGGCTTGACCAAGTAGTCGTCGCCGCCCAGCTCCAGTCCTTTCACACGGTCCGGCACGCCGTCGCGCGCGCTGAGAAACAAGACGGGCACCTGCTTCCCCTTTTCCCGAAGCGCTTTCACCACCGACCACCCGTCGCGCAGCGGCAGCATGACATCGAGGATGATGAGGTCGAATTCCTCCGTGGCGGCCAGATGCAGACCCGTCTCGCCCTCTTCGGCTTCGACCACGTTGAAGCCCGCCTCGATCAGCGCCCGCTTCGTGGACGCCCGAATCTTGGCGTCGTCTTCGACGATAAGAATGCGCATAGCTGTCATCACCTAACGACCCAAGGCTTATCCCAAACGCGGGTAGTTGCATAGAGCGGACTCGGAGGCGGCACCAGTCGCGGCTGAAACTTCTGCTTGAGCCCTGTAGGGTGGGCATCGCCCACCTCGTGCACCAAACAAGGCCGTGACGGTGGGCAGTGCTCACCCTACCTGACTGTCCGAGCGACTCGGGCAGGGCGCTGGCCGGTTGAATCTGAGGCTCAGCGTCTCCAGCGCGGTGAGCTGTCCGAGTGACTCGCACAGGGCGCTGAGCTGGTTGTTGTCGAGCACCAGCGTCTGCAGCGCGGTGAGCTGTCCGAGCGACTCGGGTAGGGCTGTGAGCCGGTTGTCACTGAGGTCCAGCGTCCGCAGCGCGGTGAGCTGTCCGAGCGAGTCGGGCAGCTCCGGCAGACTCATGCTAGAGAGATCAAGATCCTCCGCGTGTGTCTCGGCTGCTTGCCGGATGCACTCTTCGGCGGCTTCCTCTTTCTTGCTGCCTATTAGGCCTTCCCACCGTTTTCTTCCCATCGCACACCCCGCAACAGGCTCTCAGGTCAGGAGCGTCCCCCAGACACCGCGTTTAGGTCACGGTTACAGCTTCCGCAAGACTATCCGCAACCCGGCAGACTCAAGGTACAGAAAAACCCCTGTCATTGTGCAGAGCGGTGGCGGCGTGCAAGGAACAGGGGTTTTATAAAGACCTTTTTCTTCCAAAAGCGAAGATACGATCGTACCTGTTAGCCGTCAAACACGCCGGTCCTGGGTCCAGGATCGGGGAATTCTCGGGCCGGTGATTGGCCCGAGGCGCCAAGTTTCGGGACCAGTTGCCGATCGGAGCGGTGGCATACTGTAGGACCGATGCCCGCAGGGCGATCCGCCGCATGGGCCGCTTCGGCCGGCGGCCATACGGCGGAACGCCCAAAAGCGGCTTCCGCCCTGTCCGCCTTACGCGCGTTGCTGCTCCTGGGTACAGGCATGGCTGTGCTGATGCTACCCGACCGAAGGGCCCTCTTTTGGGATAAAGATGAAATTCTTCACGTAGCGCTCAGACCTGCCTGATTCTCGGCGCTGCCCGATTTGATATTGCTCCCACGAAAAATGCGATATGTGCTTAACCACACCATCGCCAAGGAAAAAGCCGTCGTAGTTTAGATCACGAAGTAATCTAAATACGTCGTCTGCCGCCGCACCTACATGCACATATTCGTTTTCCAGGAACAGATTCGGACGGTCGCGCTGCAAAGTAGCGATTGCACCTTTGAGAACGACGTTCTCGTGCCCCTCGACATCGATCTTGATGAACCCGATGTCTTTGAGATCAAGATCGTCGATGCGACTTCCCGGCACCTTGACGATCGCGAAATGGCCTTCTCGTTTTCGGTCTAGGGACGCACCGTTATTCGTCCACCCCTTCCGTCCCCTCGGCACAACCAATTCGACATCGGAGGTCCGATCGGTAAGTGCCATGTGGTACACGGTAACATTCCTATCCACGACGCGTTTAAGCACATTAAACGGCAGCGGATTTGGCTCGAATGCATGGACATGGGGAGAATAGCGGGCAAGGAAATGCGTGAAAAGACCCTGATTCGCGCCAACGTCTAGGCTGATGCGTTTGGGATCTACCACAAATCTCAGCAACCCCATTTCAGGGTCAATCCACTTCATGTACCTGTACGAGCGGAAACGGTAGTAACCCCGAAACGGAATCCATTTGAACTTAAGGTCAAGGACGAATTGGTTGATGTGGTCTCGCAGCGTATATTGTGGTAGGCGCATGGAAAATGTGATCGAGGATCTAGCTGTTAGCATTTGGTGGCTCCTCCGCATAATCCGTGGGTGCAAGAAGGCGCGTGTGAGACGTAAGCAGACTGATATGAGAAGAACTTATGGCGCAGGCGGCCACTCCTTTTCCCGGTATCGAAATAATTGCAGGGCTGTGGGTAGGTGGGCAAGGTTGTCCACATACCCACAGTTTCGCCCTGTGGACCCTGTGGTTAAAGGATAGGAAATTCAATGGGTCTTTGCAACACGTGTCTTGGAGCCCAATCCGGGCGTTCCGCCAGTGGTCGGCGCGTAGGACGTGACTCGCCGCTTGGCGGAACGCCGCCTCGGGCTAGGCGCCTTCGGCCTTCTGGAGGAGGGCGTAGAAGAAGCCGTCCATCCCGTCCTCGCCCGGGAGGATCTGTCGGTTGGCGCCGGTATCACGGCCCCAGGGGGCCTCGATAGGCACCAGGCGGGCGTCCGGGTGCGCGCCCAAAAAGGCGTCGATGCGATGCGCATTTTCCTCGGGAAGGATGGAGCAGGTGGCGTACAGGAGCTTACCCCCGGGGGCGAGGAGCGGCCACAGGGCTTCCAGCAAGCGGGACTGCTCGCGCGCCATGCGCGCGATGTCCGACGGCCGGCGCAGGACCTTGATATCGGGATGGCGGCGTATGACCCCGGTGCCCGAGCAGGGGGCGTCAACGAGCACGCGGTCGAAGAGATGGCCGTCCCAGAAGGTGCTGGGATCGGCGGCATCGCCGGTCATGACCCGCGCTTGCAGCCCGAGCCGTTCCAGGTTGCTCGATACCTTCACCAATCGGCCGGGGTCTTTGTCCACCGCCACGAGGCGGGCCGCGGGAGAGATCTCGAGGAGATGCGCCGCCTTGCCGCCGGGCGCCGCGCAGGCGTCGAGGACGTGGTGACCGGCCCGAACGTCGAGCAGCGGCGCCGCAAGCTGGGCCGCCGTGTCCTGGACGGAGACCGCCCCCATTCGGAAACCGGGCAGCGCCGTCGCCTCCATTGGGCTCGCCAGCACCAGCCCCTGATCGGCATGGCGCGCGGGAGTGGCGGGGATCCCGGCGTCGCGCAACTCAACCAGGTAGGCATCGCGGCCGGCGCGTCGCGCGTTGACCCGGATCGCCATCGGCGGGGCCTGGTTGTTGGCCATCGCGATGGCCTCCCAGTGGCTGGGCCAGGCCGTTCGAAACGCAGCGAGGAGCCATTCGGGGTGCGCGAAACGTGCGCTTTCGGGGTAGGTCCTCTCGATCGATGCCTCGCGCGTGGCGAGGAAACGCCGCAGGACCGCATTGACGAGCGGGACCGCCCAGGGTTTCTTCAGGCGCCGACAGGCCTCGGTGGTGGCCGCCACGGCGGCGTGCGGGGGCACGCGCAGGCAGCCGGCCTGATACAGCCCCGCGAGCAAGAGGGCCAGGACGATGGGGTCCTGCCGCTCCATCGGGCGCGTGAGGAGCGGGCGGAGCCAGTAATCGAGGCGGGGCAGCCAGCGCAGGACACCGTAGCATATCTCCTGCACCAGGGCCCGGTCCTTGGGATCGGACAGGGTCGCAAGGTGCCCCGGCAAGGATGCGGACAGGGACCGCCCGTCCGCCATCACGGCCGCCAAGACGCGCGCGGCCGCGGCGCGTGGCTCCGAGCCATCCCTAGGCCGCATCTCTCACCAGCGGCCGTCGCGAGAGCGCCGAGGCGCCGGACCGAGCCGATCGGCGACTGCATTGAGTGCCGGTGAGAAATGTGGGCTAGGCACGGGCGATCTCGGGATGGCCGCGCAGGAACTCGGCGGCGCTCAAGGGGCGGCGGCCGGGCGCTTGGACGCGCAGGAGCCGCAAGACACCCACGGAGGTGGCCACATCCAGTTCCTCGCCGGAGGCCCAGACCGATCCGGGGGGGCGGTCCGTCGGGGTGGCCGTCGCGATGGCCTCGAAGACCCGAAGCTTGATCCCGGCCACCTCGCCGAAGGCCACGGGACGGGGATTGAAGGCCCGGACCCGGCGTGCCAGCTCCACAGCCGGCCGGCGCCAGTCCAGGCGCGCTTGCGCGCGCTCGATCTTCGAGGCATAGGTCGCCAGAGGTTCATCCTGGGGCCGTTCGTGGATCTGGCCCGCGAGTACCGCCGGGAGGGCCTCGGCAAGCGCCTGTTTCCCCAGATCCGCCAGCCGCTCATGGAGATCGCCGGCCGTGTCGCCGTCCGCGATGGGGCAGCGGATCTGGTGGAGGATGGGTCCGGTGTCCAGACCCGCCGTCATGCGCATGAGGGTGACCCCGGTTTCCGCGTCACCAGCGAGGATGGCGGCGGCGATGGGTGCGGCACCTCGCCAGCGGGGGAGCAGCGAGGCGTGGACGTTGATACAGCCGAGCACGGGGATATCGAGGAGCGCTTGCGGGAGGATCTGGCCGTAGCCCACCACGATCATCAGATCGGGGGCGAGCCTCGCGAGCGCCTCCTGCTCGGAGGGGGTTTTGAGTGACGGGGGTTCGTGCACCATGAGCCCCGCGGCCCGCGCCAGCATCTTGACGGGGGTCTCGGCGAGCTTGAGACCGCGGCCGGCCGGGCGGTCCGGCTGGGTGTAGACCGCCACGATCGCCGCGTCATGGTCCTCGATGAGGCCGCCGAGGACGGTGGCCGCGAAGGCCGGCGTGCCGGCGAAGACGATGCGCGCCAATATTGCTTTATTTACCGGGAGTTACCGGGACCTACCGGGCGGCCGCACTGATTTGCCGGCCACTTCATAGGACCTGTTTTTGGGCCTTCGTCAGCTTCTTGGTAATGCGGCTGCGCTTCAAGGGCGAGAGGTAGTCCAGAAACAGTTTGCCCTCGAGATGGTCCATCTCGTGCTGGATGCACACGGCGAGCAGGCCGTCGGCGTATTGCTCCACGGTATGGCCTTCGAGGTCCTGGAAGCGGACGCGGATACGTTCGGCCCGCTCCACCTCTTCGAAGACCCCGGGGACCGACAGGCAGCCTTCTTCCATGCGTTCGACGCCCTCCTTCTGGAGCAGAGTCGGGTTGATGAGGCACAATGGTTGGTTGTGGGTCTCCGAGACATCGACCACCAAGAGATGGCGGTGGACGTTGACCTGGGTGGCGGCGAGCCCGATGCCGGGCGCGGCATACATGGTCTCCATCATGTCCGCGGCCAGACGCCGGACCTCGTCGTCGACGACCGCGACGGGGGCCGCTTTGATCCGAAGCCGCGGATCGGGATGGTAAAGGACCTGCAGGATGGCCATCGTCAAATGGGAGGGGGTCGCGCACCACCACCATGATAGTAGATGAATAATAGCAGACGCGCCCGATGGCGGGCCGGCGATCGCCTCCGGTGTATTTTCTCCCGGGTCCCGACTAAGCTTCAAGCGACTAAGCTTCAAGCAGGGAGATCGAATATGGCCATGTTGAGAAAACTACTTTGAGAAAACTACTTCAAGTCTTGTTGGCCACGGCGTTCATGCACGGCGCCGCGGCCGAGGTCGCCGATCTGAAGCCCGGCCACCCGACGCGTTACATCGTCAAACAGGGCGATACCCTGTGGGAGATCGCCTCGACCTTCCTGCACCGGCCGTGGCTGTGGCCCGAGGTGTGGGAGCAGAACCCGCAGGTCAAGAACCCGCACCGGATCTATGTCGGCGATGTGCTATGGGTCGGCATGGAGGGCGGGCGTCCGAGGCTTTACTCCCGCCACTCCCGGCACGTCAAGCTGTCGCCGTCCATGCGTGCGTCCGAGCACGATCGGGTCGTGCATCCCATCCCCCTGGACGCCATCTGGCCGTTCCTGATCCGGCCGCGAGTGGTGGGTCCGGAGGACCTGGCCGGCGCACCCTATGTGGTCTCGAGCCAGGACGAGCACCTGACCCCCGCGGAGGCAAACCGCATTTACATCCGCGGGCTGCCCCCGGCCGAGCCCGGGGCCCAGTACACGGTGGTACGGTGTGGCGAGGTGTACCGCGATCCGCCCGCGCAGCGCGACGAGAACACCCGTTACGCGACCCTGGAACCCGTCGCACTCCGATATACCGAAGACTGCATCGGTGCCGAGGGCGGGGCCTTGGGCTATGAGGCCTTACACGTGGCCGACGCCGTTTTGGAACGCGCCGGCGACCCGGCCACCGCCGTCATCACCCGCTCCTACCGCGAAGCGCTGTCCGGCGACCGGCTG
>Ga0136620_10000788_pt1 | contig 14476 bp, 12 predicted proteins | sample AntDrymUQ4162106_2_FD_104806 | JGI IMG/M metagenome (GOLD analysis project Ga0136620, IMG submission 104806) | Polar desert sand microbial communities from Dry Valleys, Antarctica - metaG UQ416 (21.06) | ecosystem: Environmental > Terrestrial > Soil > Desert | place: Antarctica: Dry Valley... | reverse complement strand
CGGCCGCGAACGGGGGAAGGCCAACCGCAGTCAAGATCATGCCGCAAGTGAAGATCAACACGGGGAGCTCGACGGCCGTGTCGTAGATTTGCCAACAGGGTCTGAGCATGCGCTGGCGCGGGTCCACGACGCCGGCTACGTGCAGCGGGGGTGATCACCGTCGTGGTGCCACCTGCGACATCTCGTGTCGCCTGACGCACCAGATCGGCGATCACTCTCGGGGTGCCCGCGCAGTGGCACGCCAGGGGCACGCCGGGCACGCCAGGGGGACGGACGCGCAGCGCCGCCACCCGTCGGTCAGCGGCAGTCCGGCCTCCCGGGGTGCCGGCGTCTTGGCATCGGAGCCGAATGCCGACTCACGGCCCCGCGCCGTTGACGGAACCGTGTGCGGGCACCGCGTCGAGCTCGTCGAAGGCGAGGATCGGACGCCCGGTGAGCGGGTGGGCCCAGCGGTGGGCGCGGACGCCGAAGAACTCCGTGATGCGCTCGGGGGTGAGCACCTCGTGGGGCGGACCGCTGGCGACGAGCCGGCCCGACGCCATGACGTAGAGGCGGTCGCAGTACGCGGCGGCGAGGTTGAGGTCGTGGATCGCCGCCAGCGTCGAGTGGCCGAGTCCGCGGACCAGACCGAGGATCTCCAGCTGGTAGCGGACGTCGAGGTGGTTGGTGGGCTCGTCGAGCAGGTGCAGGTGGCTGCGCTGGGCGAGGGCGCGGGCGACGAGGACGCGTTGCTTCTCCCCACCGGAGAGCGTGGTGTAGGTGCGCTGGTGGGCGCCGGTCATGCCGACCCGGTCCAGCGCGTCGCGGCAGATCGCGTGGTCCTCGCCGGTGTCGCGGTCCAGCGGTCGCTTGTGCGGGGTGCGGCCGAGTGCGACGACCTCCTTGACCGTGAAGTCCATGTCGGTGGGGCTCTCCTGCGCGACGACGGCGACCCGGCGGGCGGCCTCCTTCGCGGGCAGGCGCCACAGGTCGTCGCCGTCGAGGCTGATCAGTCCTGCCGCGGGCCGCAGGGCGCGGTAGATGCTGCGTAGCAGCGTCGACTTGCCGCAGCCGTTGGGTCCGACGAGGCCGACGAACTCGCCGGGTTCCACGACCAGGTCGGCCTCCGCGACGATCGGGCACCCGCCGAGGTCGACCGCGACACCCTCCAGGACCAGCCTCATGCGGCGTTCACCGGTGCGTCGACGGAGCGGCGGCGCAACAGCCACAGGAAGAAGGGCACCCCGAAGATGGCCGTCACGATCGACAGGGGCAGCTCCTGGGGCGCGTCGAGGGTGCGGGCGGCGATGTCGACGAGCTGGAGGAACGCCGCCCCGGCCAGGGCGGCCACGGGTAGTACGCGGCGGTGGTCGGACCCGACGAGCAGCCGCGCGACGTGCGGGACGATGAGGCCGACGAACGCGATCGCGCCCGACACGGCGACCAGGCAGCCCACCAGCAACGACGTCAGCACGAACAGTCCGCCGCGGAACCGGGTCACGTTGATGCCGAGCGAGGTCGCGGTCTCCTCACCTGCCAGCAGCGCGTTGAGCGGCCGCCACTGGACGAGGAGCACCACCAGACCCACGCCCAGCACGACCGCGGGGATCGGGAGTACGTCCCACCGGGCCCCGGCCAGGCTGCCCAGCAACCAGAACAGCACCTGCTGGGCGACCTGGCCGCTCTGCGCCCGCTGCAGCACGAAGCTGAACAGCGCCTGGAACAGGTAGGCGACGGCCACCCCGGACAGCAGCAGCCGGGCCGCGGTGATGCGCCCCGAGCGCTGCGCGAGCAGGTACACCACACCGAGCGCGACCAGGCTGCCGAGGAACGCCGCGGCGGACAGGCCGAGCCCCCCGACCGCCTGCGCCCCGAGCACCAGCACGAGCACCGCCCCGAGGGAGGCGCCCGAGGACACCCCGAGCAGGAACGGATCGGCGAGCGGGTTGCGCACGACTGCCTGCAGGACCGCGCCCACGATCGCCAGACCCGCACCGACGAAGATCGCCAGCAGGGCCCTGGGCATGCGGAAGTCCCAGACGATGCGGTCCTCGATCGCGGTGAACCCCCCGGTCACCGAGCCGGGCACCACGTGGGACACGACGATGCGCCAGGTGTCGGACAGCGGGACGCGGACCGCGCCGAGGCTGACGGCGAGCAGCGTCGCCATCACCAGGGCGCCGGCGAGCAGGACCAGCAGCGCCGTGAAGCGGGCTGCGGCCCAGCGAGGCCCACGGCGCGGTGACGGCGCCGGTGCGACGGTCCGCGCCGGTGCGCATGTCGCGCTCATCGCGCGAATGCCTCGGGGTGCAGTAACTCGGCGATCTCAGGGATCGCCCGGATGTTGCCCGCGCCGGAGTGGATGGCGGCCGCCCGGATCGGCAGGAAGCGGCGTTGCTGTGCAGCGGGACTCTCCGGAATGATCCCGAACACGGTCTCCGCCTTCCGCTGCGCGGAGGGCTGCTCCTCGCCGAACAGCACGTCGTAGTCGAGCACCAGCATGGCTTCCGGTCGTGACACCGCGATTTGTTCGACACTGACCTCCGCGAGGTCCTCGTCGAGATCAGCCAGCACGTTCCGCCCGCCCGCGACCTCGATCATCTGGTTGAGCAGGCCGGAACCGCCGAACGCGTTGACGGGCCCGGCCCCGCCGTCGGTGGCGAGCACGTCGACCGGCTCGAGGCCCTCGACCCTTCGCTCGACGTCGTCGAGGATGGCCCGGTACTCCGCGGCCAGCTCCGCCGCCCGCTCGGGTACCCCGAAGATCATGCCGAGGTTGCGGATGTCGACGAAAATGTCGGCAATCGTCGCGTCCTTCACACCCTGGGGGTCGCACCAGCCGGCGGTGATGTAAGCGGGTGCGCCGGCGGCATCGAGTTCCTCGGCGGTGGCGAAGCCTTCGACAGCGTCGAAGCTGTTGTACGAGACATCGATCACGAAGTCGGGCGCCTGGGAGATCAGCACCTCCTTCTGTGGCAGCTCGATGTCGTCGGAGATCTCCGGCACGGCGTCGTAGACCTCCTTGTGGCCGGGCAGGAAGCCGTCGGGACCGTTCTCCTCGAAGTTGGTCCGCCCGATGATGCGGTCGCCGAGACCGAGGTCGACCATGGTCTCGAACACCGGGTGGTAGCCGGTGACCACGCGCTCGGGCGGTGCCTCGAACGTGAGTTGCCGGCCGCAGTTCTCCACGGTCACCGGGAAACCCTCGACGGTGGCCTCGCCGCCTCCGGTCGACACCTCGGCCGGCGCACCACATGCGGCGACCGCCAGCACGAGCAGGGCTGGCACCGCCATGCCCCGCAGCACTTTCTTAATCATGGAATCTCCCTCTCGTCGGACGGCGGTCCCCCGACCAGTCCTTCAGACATCTGCGACGAAACCAGGCGGGCGTAGGCGCCGTCGCGGGCGAGCAGTTCATCGTGGAGTCCGGTCTCGGCGACGTGGCCGTGTTCCAGAACCACGACGCGGTCCGCCGCGCGGATCGTCGACAGGCGGTGAGCGATGACCAGCGTCGTGCGGCCCTCGCGGGCCGCGGCCATGGCCGCGGCCACCTCGACCTCGCTGGCGGCGTCGAGGTTGGAGACCGCCTCGTCGAGCACGAGGACCGGCGCGTCCTTGAGCAGGGCGCGGGCGATCGCGATGCGCTGTCGCTGGCCACCGGACAGCCGGGCACCGAGCTCCCCTGCCATGGTGTCGTACCCGTCGGGCAGGCCCGCGATGAACTCGTCGGCCAGCGCCGCGCGGCCTGCGGCACGCACCTCGTCGTCGGTCGCGTCCGGGCGCCCGAGCCGGATGTTCTCCCGCAGCGAGGTGTTGAACAGGTAGACGTCCTGCGGCACCAGGGTCATCCGCGACCGCAGGTCGTCCTCCGGGAAGTCCCGGACGTCGTGGCCACCGATCGTGATCGCACCTGCGGTGACGTCCCACAGCCGCAGCAGCAGGTGCGCGCAGGTGGTCTTGCCCGCGCCGGAGCGTCCGACCAGCGCGACCGTCTCACCGGGGGCGATCTCGAACGACACCCCGGCGACCGCGTCGGGCAGGTCGGGCCGGTACCGGAAGCTGACCTCGTGGAACCCGACGTGCGCCGCGACCGGTCCGGCCGGTGGTTGCTGCACCCGGTCGGTCACCGGCGCGGGCGCGGTGAGGATGCGCTGGATGCGGTCCGAGGCGGCGGTGACCAGGTTCAGCTGCCCCGCGACCTTGGTCACCGCGAGCACCGGCGCGAACGTGACCGCGGCGACGACCACCGCGACCGGCAGCAGCTCCGGTGCCAGGTTCCCCGATGTCACGAGGACGGCGGCGACGATCAGGACCGCCAGCAGTCCCAGGGCGGAGAGGGCGTCGGTGGCGGCGTGCTCGACCCCCGTCCGGCGGCCGTGCGCCACCTTCGCGTCCTGCAGCCGCTCCTCCTGGCCCGCGAGCCGCGCCCGCTGGCGCTCGCCCGCCCCGAACGTCACCAGCTCACGCAGCCCCTGGAAGGTGTCGACGGCCTCCGCCCCCACCTCGCCCAGCCGTTCACGCAGCTCCATGCCCTGCGCCGCCGCCCGGTGCCGCAGCCACAGCGGCACGCTGCCCAGCAGCACCAGCACCGGGGCGAGCACCAGCGCCAGCGCGGGGTGGACCACCCCCAGTGCGACCAGTGCGGCGGCTGGCGCGGTGACCGCGACGATCAGCGGGCTCAGCGTGTGCGCGAAGTAGAGTTCGAGCTGCTCGACGTCGGAGATGGCGCTTGCCCCGAGGTCGCCGGAGCGGCGCTCGATCAGGTAGCCCGGCGCGAGCCGCTCGAATGCCGCGTACACCCTCGCTCGGATGTCGACCAGGATGCGGAACGCGGCGATATGGCCCAGATGGGACTCCAGCCAGGGCGTGACGGCCAGCGGCACCAGCAGGCAGGCGAGCAGCAGCAGGCCCGGACGCAGCTCGTCGACCGAGGCGCCGATGATCGCCGAGCCGACCAGCCAGGCGCTGGTCCCGGCCACTGCCAGCATGGCGAGGTGGTGAACCATGCCGCTGAGCACCGCGAAGCTCAGCAGGTACCGCTGGGGTCGAACCAGGGCGAGCAACGGTCGCAGCCGCCGCACGGCCGAGGCACGGGGTACGTAGCGCACCTGCGAGGCTACGGCGGTCACCGGCTCACCGCCTGCGCCGCGACCAGCTCCGCGTAGCGCCCCCGGCCCGCGAGCAGCACGTCGTGGTCACCGATCTCGACGACCCGCCCGCTGTCCATGACCACGATGCGGTCGGCGCCGCGGACGGTGGACAGCCGGTGGGCGATCACCAGCGTCGTGCGCCCCCGCGTCAGCTCGTCGAGGGCCAGGTGGATCTCGGCCTCGTTGGCGGCGTCGATGCTGGAGGTCGCCTCGTCCAGCACCAGGACCGGGGCGTCCTTGAGCAGCGCGCGGGCGATAGCGAGGCGTTGCCGCTGGCCGCCGGACAGCTTGAGTCCTCGTTCGCCGATCATGGTGTCGTAGCCCTTGGGCAGCGCGGTGATGAAGTCGTGGGCGCAGGCCGCCCGGGCGGCAGCCTCGAGTTCGTCGTCGTCCGCTCCGGCGCGGGCGAGCTGGAGGTTTCGGCGGACACTGCCGTGGAACAGGTAGGTGTCCTGGGCGACCACCGCGACCATCCCCCGCAGGTCCGCGAGCGCCAGGTCCCGGATGTCGCGGCCATCGAGGGTGACGCGGCCGGTGTAGTCGTCGAAGAACCGCAGCAGCAGCGCCACCGTGGTCGTCTTGCCCGCCCCGGAGCGCCCGACCAGTGCGACCCGCTCACCGGGCGCGACGTCGAGTGAGAACTGCTCGAGCGCAGGTGAGGACCGCTCCCGGTAGGCGAACGTGACGTCGGCGAACTCGACCCGCGGTGGAGTGCCGGCCACCGGTGCGGTGATGGGGGCAGCGGGCTCGGCAGCCTCGGGTTCCGCGTCGAGCAGCTCGAAGATGCTGGTGCACGCGGGGCGTGCGGCGTAGCTGCCGTGGTAGGCGCGCTCCAGGTCGCTCAGGGGCCGGAACGCCTCCCTGGCGAGCAGCAGGATGATCAGCAGGGCGCCGACCCCGAGCTCACCCTGGGCGAGCCGCACCGCGCCGATCCCGACCGCCGCGGCGGTGCCGACGCCCACCATGAACGCCACGACGCCGACGTAGATGACGACCACGCCGACCAGCCGCACGGAATCCCGGCAGAACGCGACGGCGCGGGCGTTGAGGTCCGCGCCGCGTCGGGCGCTGGCGTTGAACGACTTCAGCGTCGCCATGCCCTGCACCGCGTCGAGGTTCTCGGCGTAGAGCCCCCGGTACCCGGCGAACCATGCCCGGTTCCGTTCGGCGAGGAACCCGCGCGACAGGCTCGGCACGATCGGGGTGATCACCGCGCACACCAGCACGATCGCGCCGACCAGCGGGTCCAGGACGATCAGGTACGTCGTGACCGCCGCGGCGCCGAGCACCGCGGCGACCGCCTGCGGCAGGAACTGCCCGACATAGTTGTCGAGGGTCTCCACCCCGTCCACCACCGTCGACTGCACGCTGCCGGTGCGGGTGCGCTGCAGCCAGCCGGGCCCCAACGCCAGCAGCTGCGCCACCAGCCGCTGCCGGATCGCGGCCTTCACCAGGCCCGAGGCGCGCAGGGCCAGCGGCTCCCGCAGGATGATGAGACCGCTGCGGACGAGTTGCAGGACGACCACCCCGGCCAGGACGCCGAGGATCGAGCCCACCGGGCGACCGTCGAACAGCCGGCCCAGCGCGGTCGCCACCAGCAGCCCCTGACCGACGTACGTGGTGGTGATCGCCAGTAGCAGGACGACGAGTAGGCCCAAGGGACCGCGGGCGCCCGGAGCGAGCGCGAGCAGTCGGCGGCTCAGGCGCACGGCGTCACACCAGATGGGTGGGGCGGACGCGCGCCCATCAGCACCTTTGGTTGCAGAACGTTACCACAAGGCTCGATCGAGCAGGTACGAGCAGCCACTGAAGGTGTGAAAGTACTGACCGTGTGCATGCAGGGAGAATCGCGCATAAGTCTGGCAAAAGCAAGACTCTCGCGTCAGTGCTTCCATGTCATCTGATACTCCAGTTGAGGGATACTCCTGCCAGATACTTGCATTAAGTATGGCCCTGGCCCAGGCTAGGTCGAGGTCTGGCGCAGCCGGACCGTGACCAACTGGTAGCGGAGAGGAGGAGCGCATGGAGTACTCGGACGAGCAGCTGGCCGAGGTCTTCCAGGAGGAGGACACCGAGGTCGTGGTGAGCGTCGCTCACCACACGTGAGCGCGAGATGACGACGCCGGCGCGGGGCATCCGTCCCGCGCCGGTGCGGCGGTATCGGCAGGACGACATCGGGGGAGTGGGGCAGCAAGTGGTGACGGCACCGCGGGTAACCACCGAGGCACAGACCTCTGTGGCCGGCTACCGTCGGGGCACCCACCGCACCGTGGCCCCGGAGGTGACGTGGAACCGGGTGCGGCCGCTCCTGGCCGCGCACGGGATCACCCGGGTGGCCGACGTGACCGGACTCGACCGGCTCGGCATCCCGGTGTTCCAGGCCGTGCGCCCGGTGGCCCGCACCGTGTCGGTCTCCCAGGGCAAGGGCCTCGACGCGATGGCGGCGCGGGTGTCGGCCGTGATGGAGGCCATCGAGCTGCGGCACGCCGAGCAGCTCCCCGCGCGCTCCGGCGAGCTCGTGACGCCGCGACGAGCCGGGCTGCCCTACCCGCTGGACGCCCTCGATCTCGCCGCCGGGTCCCTGGTGCACCCCGACCTGCCGCTGCGCTGGTGCGTGGGCACCGGCCTGCTCTCCGGCCGTGCGGTCGCGGTGCCCGTCGACCTCGTGCGGCTGGACCACACTTTCTACCCGGAGTGGTGCCCGCCGCTGTTCCGGGCCACCAGCAACGGCCTTGCCAGCGGCAACACCCTCGACGAGGCCACGGTGCACGCGCTGGCCGAGCTCTGCGAACGCGACAGCCTCGCCTACCTCCGGACCCGTCCGGCGCGTACCTGGCCACGGTTGGACACCGGCACCGTGACCGATCCCGATGCCCGGACAGTCCTGGGCCTGTTCGACCGGGACGGAACCGAGGTCGACGTGGTCGTCGCGGCCACGGCGCCGTGGTGCTTCGAGGCGCGGATCCGGTCACCACTGCACCCCGTGACCTACACCGGGGCCGGCTGCCACCTCGATCCCGCGGTGGCACTGCTGCGCGCGCTCACCGAAGCCGCGCAGAGCAGGCTCACCGGCATCACCGGCGCCCGCGACGATCTCCCGGATCTGCTGTACCAGATCCGGCGCCAGGCCGCGGCACCGGTGCCGACAACAGACGCTCCCCGCGTGGCCTGGGTCGAGGTGGCCACCTCGACCGCGACGGGTGACTTGACCCTCGACCTCACCGCGCTGGCCGGCATCGTCGGCACCCGCACCGGGTTCGAGCCAGTCCGCGTGGCTCTGCCGAGCCCGCACGGCATCCCGGTGGTCAAGGTGATCGGGCCGGGCCTGCGCTTCGACGACCGCGCAGACCTGAGCGCACCCGCAGCCGGGGCGGGGTCGTGACGGGTCGGACCCACGTGTTCAGCGGCCCGTCCCTGCCCGCGACAGACGTGCCCGCGGTGCTGCCCGGGGCAATCTCACACCCTCCGGTCCGGCACGGCGATCTCCTCTCGGCCCCGATCGGGGCGGGCGACCGGGTCGTCGTTCTCGACGGTGTCTTCTTGCAGTCGGCGTCGGTACGGCACAAGGAGATCTGCGAACTGCTGGCTGCAGGCGTCGAGGTCTGGGGAGCGGCGAGCATGGGTGCGTTGCGCGCCGCGGAGCTGGGCCCGCAGGGCATGCGCGGGGCGGGCACCGTATACCGGTTGTTCGACGCAGGACTCCTGGAGCGTGACGACGAGGTCGCGCTGGTTCACACCGAACCCGACGACGGCTGCCGCGCGCTCACCGTCGCGCTGGTGTCCGTGCGGATGCTCGTACGCCGGATGCGCCGGAACCGGCTGCTGACCGCAACGGAGGAGGCCACTCTCGTGGCAGCGGCCGAGTGCACGAGCTTTTCCGACCGCAGCTGGCGGCACGTGCTCGACACCGCAGACGGGCTCTCGGACCGCGCCCGCCGCGCGGTCGAGGCGGCCGTCACGCGGCCCGCTGCCACGTGGGACGTCAAGGTCCGTGACGCCGTCCGGCTCCTGCGTCGGCTGGCCCGTTGCCCCGGCCCGTCACCCGGCGCTGCGGAACCGCCGACGCCGCGGACCAATCACGTCGAGCGGTGGCGCCGCCGTGTCCGGCCCTGCGACGACCGGCTGGTCACTGCCGCCGCGCTCTACACCGTCGACTACCCGGCGCTGTACCGACGCGTCGTCCTCGCGCTCATCGCGCAGCGCGGGGACATCAGCGGGGAGATCACCGACGACGATCTGGAGGCGCACGCCCTCGCCGCGGTGCGCAGGCGCGGACTCCTGGCGCTGCACCGTGACGAGCGCGAGCTGCTCGCCGAGCTCGTCCGCGGTTTCCGGTGGAGCGGCGGGCTCGTCCCCACTCCAGCCCTCTCCGCGGCGATCTCGGCTACCTCCGGCGGCGGCACGGTCGCGGCGCTCGTCGATGGCGCGGGCCGGCTCAACGACCGGCTCGCCGGCCGTGGCCACCACGCCGAGCATTCCTCGCGCGCCGCGCTCGTCCGGCACCTGCACCGGCGGTGGAACGTCACCGAGCTCGACACTGAACTCGCGACGCGCGGATTCCGGGACCTCACCGAGCTGCATGACCGCGCGGCGTGGTTCACCCCCCAGCTCGTGCTCACCAGCCCGGACCCGGTCCGGCTGCACCGGCCCGACGACAGTTCGACCCTGACGGCGGACCGACCCGGATGATGATGAGGAGGACCCCATGACCGATCTCGCGACCGCAAATGCCCCCGCCCGACCCGCGGACGATGTCCGTTCCGGAGTGCTGCGCAGGCTCGTCACCGACGTCGACGCGCTGCGAGCCGCCTGGGAGCGTGAGCCGCTGCACTCGACCGGTCTCGGCGACTTCGACGACGTGTTCGGCCTCGCCCTCGCCGACGACCTGATCACCGGGCGCGGGCTGCGGATCCCGTACCTGCGGATGTTGCATGACGGGACTTACCTGCGGGCCTCCCGCTTCACCCACCGCACCGGAACCGCGGCGGGGTCGGCGGACGGTGTCGCCGACCCGAACGCCGTGCTACGGGAGATCCGCGCCGGCGCCACGGTGGTCCTGCGTGGACTCGTCCGCTACTGCCCGCCACTGGCCGACTTCTGCGCGGCGCTCTCCGGCGAGCTCGGTCTTGCCACGTCTGCGGGTGCCTACCTGACCCCGGCCGGGTCTCGTGGGGCGGGACCGCACTACGACCCGATGTCCGTCCTCGTCCGCCAGCTGCACGGGGTCAAGCACTGGCGCTTACAGGAACCACCGCAGCGCTGGCCCCGGCAGCTGCCGGCCCCGGGCGAGCGCTACGACACCCCGGTGATCGCCGAGCTGTCACTGCGCCCCGGCGAGTCCCTCTACGTGCCACGCGGCGTCGTGCACGACTGCTGGACGACCGACGAGATGTCGGTGCACGTCACGTTCAGCGGCGATACCCCTGTCACCTGGGCCGACGTCCTGCACGACGTGCTGGACCAGATCACGGACGCGGATCCCGACCTACGGGCGGCGCTGCCGTGGCGGTTCGCCGACGACCCGGCGGCGCTCACCGATGTCGCCGGATCGGTGCTGGACCACCTCCGGGCAGCGCTGGCGGCCGTCGACCCGGCCGATGTCGCGGACCGGGTGCTGGACCGGCACACCCACGTCCCCGACACTCCACCGCGCGGGCAGCTGGGACACGCGCTCCTCGCGGCGCGGTGACACCCGTCCCGATGGAAGGTCCGTTCGCCCGGGTCGCCGTCGCCGCCGGGCTGTCCAACCTCGGCGACGGGCTGCGGCTCGTCGCACTGCCCCTGCTTGCCACAGCCACCACCCGCGACCCCGTACTGATCAGCGGGCTGGTCGTGTTCGCCTACCTGCCGTGGGTGCTGTGCGGACTGCCGATCGGGACGCTCGTCGACCGGGGCCGCCCCGAGATCTTCATGCGAGCGGCCAACACCGCCCGCGTGGTACTGCTGGGCCTGCTCACCGTCGGCGTGGTCGCCGATCTGGACTCGATCGGGCTGCTGTACCTGCTCGCCTTCCTGCTCGGCGTCGGCGAGGCCCTGTACGACAACGCCGCCCAGTCGCTGCTTCCGCGGATTGTTCCCGACCCTCGACTCGAGTCGGCCAACAGCACCCTGATCACGCTGGAGCGGCTGGGGCAGGACCTCGTCGGCCCGGCGCTGGCCGGGTTGCTGTTCGCCGCATCGGCGCTGCTGCCATTCGGGCTCAACGCGGTGCTGCTCGCCGTCAGCGTGGCCCTGCTCGTCGGCATCACCACAGCCGCACCTGCTTCGTCGGGCGCCTCGCCGCTACGCGGGATCGCCGCCGAGACGGTGGCCGGCATGCGCTGGCTGTGGCGGGCCACCTTTGTGCGGCGGCTCATCCTCACAGGTGCCGCGCTCACCTTCGCGACCATGTTCTGGGAGTCCACGCTCGTGCTGTTCGCGCTCGGGCCGATCGGCGTCTCGCCCACCGGGTACGGCCTGATCCTTGCGGTCGGCGCAGTCGGCGGCGTGCTGGGCGCGATGGCGACGCCGTGGCTGGTCGCACGATACGACCGGTGGTTGCTGCAGCTGGCCGGGCTGGGCCTGTGCGCTGCGGTCGACCTGATGCTCGCGGTGCACCCAGCACCGGCGACGGCCGCACTGGCCTGGGGCGGCACCGGGTTCGGCTTCGCCATCTGGAACGTCGTGTCCATCTCGACGCGGCAGCGCATCGTCCCGACGGACATCCTCGGCCGGGTCAACAGCGCCGCCCGCACCATCTCCATGTCCGCGGTCCCGCTCGGCGCGCTCGCCGGCGGGATCACAGCGGACCGGCTCGGCCTGGGTGCCCCAGTCTGGATCAGTGGCGCCGGACTCGTCGCGCTCGTCATGGTGTACGCGCTGCTCAGCCGATCCGACCGGCACCTGCTCAACCATGGTGCCCGGATCGATGATCCCGAGCCGGCCCGATGACCAGCCAGCCGGACGAGCAGACCGAGCCATGCCTGCCGCCTCTACGCCGGCTGCTCGGTCGGTTGCCGGGCCTGGTCCGCGTCGGCCCGTACGACGACCCCTTCGAGCAGTACTTGCACCAGCAGACCTGCGGGATCACCTGGGACCTCGACATCGTGACGAAGCTCGCCGAGCACCATCCCGGACCGGTGCTCGACATTGGATGCGGCCGCGGCCGGATCGCACTGGCCCTGGCCGAACGCGGAGCACACGTCCGCGCCGTGGCCTAGTTCACCGGCGAGCGCGACGGGAACGGGCGACGGCTGGTGGTGTGCAACGGCTCGCATCAGCCCCGCGAGGTGCTGACCTCGGCCGGGGCGGTCGAGGTGGTCCCGCCACGGGTCGACGACCGGCGCACCGATCCCGACACCGGTGAGCGGGCGAGGTCCGCCTCGGGGATCCTGCCGCCCTGGCGCCGCAAGATCCCGAAGATCAATGAGGTGTTGCCGTTGCTGTACCTGCATGGATTGTCCTCAGGGGACTTGTGGACCCGCGCTGAGGCAGTTCCTCGGCTCTTCGGCTGGGCTGTCGGCGTCGGTGATCACGAAGCTGACCGAGACCGTCCGCGAGGGACGGTCGAAGGAGATTCGGATCGCCGCCGCCAGCGCCGCGGCGGCGCTTAGCTAGATCGCCCGGCCTGCCGCGGCGGATCGGCACGCTCGCTGGTCGCCGCCCTCGGCCGGACGGGCGTCGATGCCGATCCGCACGCGGCGACCGTAGGCCGGGTGCAGAGGTGCACGTGCCCGCCTGACCCGCAGGTTCCTGCAGGCTCGATCACGAGACGAGCCGCGACCTCGGCGACATCGAGGTCCCCTTTCGCCACGTCGAGTACGAGCTGCACGGCGGTCGGCCGGTCGAGAGCGCAGCGGTGCCCGTTGAGATCGAGAAAGACGACGGTCGCAAGCCACGCGAGTCGCTTGTTCCCATCGACCAGGGGATGGTTCTTTGCGATGGACTGCAACAACGCTGCGGCCTTGAACTCGAGCTCCGGGTAGACCTCGGTGTTGAGGAAGCACGACCCGGGGCGGTGCAACGCGGAGTCGAGCAGACCGAGGTCGCGCACCGTGTCCGCATCGAGGCGGCACACCAACCTGAGCGCATCCTCCAGCGTGAGGTACGTGACGGTCACGACTTGGCGAGATCGTCGAGCACATCAGCCCACTGCGCCAGCATCCGGTCGCTCGACTCCGCAACCCGCTCGCCATGAGCCCACTGCGCCGCGCGAGCGACGATCGCCCGTTTCACGACCTCCTGCATCGATGCGCCCTCGCGCTTGGCCTGCGCGTGCAGCATGGCCTTCTCGTCGTCAGTGAGCCGCAGTGTCATCGCCACGACATTAAGATACCACTCTGATACCAAATCAGGGTATGTCGACCACCAGGCGCTCCGACGGGAGGGGCCGCGTGACCGGCGCGGGCGCCGGCGAACATCGGCTGACTTACGCGCAGGGAGATGGTAGTTGCAATGGTCGCGGTGCCCGCGACGGCGAGGCCGGCGCCGACGAGCGCGCTCAGGATCGCCCGCGGCATCCGCAGCTCCCACACCACGGTGGCCTGCGCCGGGCACACGAGCCGGGCGGACCACCGGCGACCCGCTGGACGAGGATCCCGACGACCTGGCCTGGCGACGTGGACAGCGCGCCCAGCCTGACCGACAGCACGGTCCCGCCGAGCAGCGCAGCCGTGCTCGCCAGCAACGCGACGAGCGGCACAGCGCGCGGCGCCCGCCCCGGTGTCTGCGGGGCGACCGCCGTGGCCCGGGTCACTGCAGCGCGCTATCGGGGCCACCTGGCACCGTAAGGCGCTCCTACGGCATAAGCAATATAGTGGTGATAAGCAAGCGCAGCCGTTCAGCAGCCGTCCGACCGCGAGGTGGTGCAGCCGTGTTTGGTCAGCGGCATCGCCCGGCTCGACGGCGTCGACCTGCTCGCTGCGGACCAGGCCCGGCTGCGGCTCCTGCGGGGCACCGCGCTGGGCGCATGTTCCAGAAGGCCAGGGCCAGCCTGAACCCGGCGATGACCGTCGGGAGCTGGGCCGGTATGCGCATTGCCAACATCGATGCGGCCAGGGCCTGGAACGGCTTCGACGGGGAGCACTGGACCGAGTACGAGGAGCGCTACAACGCCTCGCTGCGCCCGCATGCCGCGCGGTTGTCCTCCGTTGCGGCGATCGCCGCGACCGATGACGTGCTCGACGTCGGGTGTGGCTGCGGCGAGTCGACCCGCGAGGCCGCCCGGTCCGCGCGCTCGGTGCTGGGCGTGGACCTGGCGTGGCCCTCGGCGCGCACGCTCTTGTTGAACGACGCGCCCATGTCCATGCTGACCGTCTCGATACCGGCGGCGCGCTCGGATCCGACCTGGTCGAAGAACGCGTCGAGGG